>JAESFO010000246.1_pt1 | contig 100621 bp, 78 predicted proteins | sample 9269421 | NCBI WGS metagenome assembly JAESFO01 (sample SAMN14502839, study PRJNA617101) | algae metagenome | isolation source: Nostoc desertorum CM1-VF14 and co-occurring heterotrophs from rocky... | place: USA: Clark Mountains, San Bernardino, California | collected 2000-06-05 | reverse complement strand
TGTCGCCCTTGCGGATCATCGGGCCGCCCTGCATGGCGGTGTGCATCTCGTCGCCGGTGCGGTCGAGGAAGCCGGTGTTGATGAAGGCCACGCGCGCGGCGGCCTCGGCGATGCAGGCCTTGAGGTTGACGCTGGTGCGGCGCTCCTCGTCCATGATGCCGAGCTTGACGGTGTTGGCCGGCAGGCCGAGCAGTTGCTCGACGCGGCCGAACAGCTCGCTCGCGAACGCCACTTCGGCCGGGCCATGCATCTTGGGCTTGACGATGTAGATGCTGCCCGCGCGCGAGTTGCCCTTGCGCTTCAGGTCGATCATCGCGATGGTGGTGGTGACCACCGCATCGAGGATGCCTTCGGGAATTTCCTTGCTGCCGCCGTCGTACAGCACGGCCGGGTTGGTCATCAGGTGGCCGACGTTGCGCAGGAACATCAACGAGCGGCCGTGCAGCTTGAGCGGCTGGCCGTTGGCGCCGGTGTATTCGCGGTCGGGGTTCAGGCCGCGCGTGAAGGTCTTGCCGCCCTTGGCGACCTGCTCGGTCAGCGTGCCTTCGACGATGCCGAGCCAGTTGGCGTACGCCGTCACCTTGTCGGCGGCATCGACCACCGCCACCGAGTCCTCGAGGTCGAGGATGGTCGAGAGCGCGGCCTCGAGCACCAGGTCGCTGACGCCGGCCGGATCGTTCTTGCCGATCGGCGTGCTGCGGTCGATGCGGATGTCGAGGTGGATGCCGTTGTGCTTGAGCAGCACCGACGACGGCGCCGCGGCATCGCCCTGGTAGCCGACGAACTGCGACGGGTCGGCCAGCGCGGTGCTGCTGCTTTGCAGCGCGACCACGAGCTGGCCATCCTTCACGCTGTAGCCGGTGGCGTTCTTGTGCGAGCCGTTCACGAGCGGCGCGGCCTGGTCGAGCACATTGCGTGCGAACGCGATCACCTTGGCGCCGCGCACCGGGTTGTAGCCCTGGCCCTTGTCGGCGCCGTCGGTCTCGGGGATCGCGTCGGTGCCGTAGAGCGCGTCGTACAGCGAGCCCCAGCGCGCGTTCGCGGCGTTGAGCGCATAGCGCGCATTGAGGATCGGCACCACCAGCTGCGGACCGGCCTGCAGCGCGAGCTCATCGTCGACGTTGGCGGTGGTGGCCTTCACGCCCTTGGGCTGCGGCAGCAGGTAGCCGATCTTCTCGAGGAAGGCGCGGTAGGCCGGCATGTCGGCGATCGGGCCGGGGTTCTTCTTGTGCCAGCCGTCGAGCTCGGCCTGCAGGCGGTCGCGCTCGGCGAGCAGCGCGAGGTTCTTCGGCGCGAGGTCGGCCACGATTTCGTCGAACCCCTTCCAGAACACGTCGCTCGCCACGCCGCTGGCGGGCAGGACCTTGTCTTCGATGAAGCGGTGCAGTTCGGTCGCCACTTCGAGCCGGTGGGCGGTGGTGCGGGCGGTCATGTTCTTTTCTCCTTGGAAGCGAATGCGGTCGGTGTGGGGATGTGCTGGGAAAGCGGGCGGACGCGGGCGCGTCGGGCCATCCATAACCTGCACTTTATTCGATACCGCTATATGCAGTAATAGCTGAAAGTGGGATTTATCGGTGACATGAATGAGGGTAATCGCTGGTGCTTTGGGGATTGGGGGGTGTTCGCGGCGTGGAATTCGGATTACCGGACGCAGAGGGCGCAGAGGTTTCGCAGAGGTCGCAGAAGAACAGCCGAATGAATGAAGGGGCCGCGTGGCGCGGGCGCTGCGCCACTTTGCGGGAGGGGCTGGGCGGTCAGCCACGCGCGATCCCGAAAATTTGGTATTCCTTTCGCGTCTTCTGCGAAACCTCTGCGCCCTCTGCGTCCGGTAGTCCGCTCCCGCTCCCGCTTCCCTAAACCACCAACTCCCGCGCCGCCGCGCACACCGGCGCGATATGGCGCGCGTCATAGCGGTGCGCCGGCATCGTCAGCGTGAGCGCCGCGGCGAGGCGGCCGTCGGCGTGGAACACCGGGGCGGAGATGCCCGCGAGTTCGGCCGTGCGGTCGCCCACGAGCGCGCAATAGCCCTGGGCGCGCACCGTTTCGAAGAGCGAGCGCTCGCTGCTGCCCTCCGGCGGCCATTCGGCCTCGGGGCCCCAGGCGATCAGCACGCGCGCGCCCGCGCCGCGGTCGTTCGGCAGCAGGTCGCCCGCGCGCACATGGTCGCGCACGAGGTGCGCCGAATCGACGCGGAACTGGCACAGCCGCACCCAGCCAGCGCCTTGCGGCTGCCGCACGTGGTAGGCCGCGCTTTCGCCGGTGGCCGCGGCCAGCGCGCGCAGCACCGGCAACACGATGCGGTCGAGCGTGGACTGCGCCGCGACATACACGCCATGCAGGCGCGCGATTTCGGCGCCGAGCGCATAGCGGCCGTCGTCCTGCCGGCGCACGAAGCGCGCATGCTCGAGCGAGGCCAGCAGGCGCAGCGCCGTGCTCTTGTAGAGCTGCGTGCGTTCAGCGAACTGCGCGAGCGAGAGCGCCTCGTCGCCGGGCCCGAAGGCCGAGAGCAGGCTCAGCGCACGGTCGACCGCGGCGGCACCGCCGGGCGCGGCATGCCGGTCGGCCATCGATTCGGTCTGGGCTTTGCGGGGCATGGGTGAGGGCCTTCGGCTTGACAGCGATCTGCTTCGGCGGTGTAATTCTGTCCAGCAGAATATAGTTCTGTAAGATAGAACTGTCAAGACGATGACCGCCTTTCTCCACCAGGAATTCAGCCGATGACCTCCCCCGACGAAGTCCTCATCAGCGAGGTCGGCCCGCGCGACGGCCTGCAATCGGTCGCGGCCACCATGCCCACGGCCGCCAAGCTGCGCTGGATCGACGCGCTGCATGCCGCGGGCCTGCGCGAGATCGAGGTCGCTTCCTTCGTGCCCGCGAAGCTGCTGCCGCAGATGGCGGATGCCGCCGAGGTGGTGCGCCATGCGGCCACGCTGCCCGGGCTCACCGTGATGGCGCTGGTGCCCAACCGCCGGGGCGCGCAGGCCGCGCTCGAAGCCGGCGTGCACAAGCTCACGATGCCGGTCTCCGCGAGCGTGGCGCATTCGCTCGCCAACGTGCGCAAGACGCCGGCCGAGATGGTCGAGGAGGTGCGCGCGATCGCCGAGCTGCGCGACGCGCTCGCGCCGCAGGTGAAGCTCGAGGCCGGCATCTCCACCGCCTTCGGCTGCACGCTGCAGGGCCTGGTGCCCGAGGACGACGTGATCCGGCTCGCGGCGCAGTGCATCGCGGCCGGCGCGCAGGAGGCAGGGCTGTCGGACACCGTGGGCTACGCCAACCCGGCGCAGGTGCGGCGCCTGTTCAGGCGGCTGCGCGCCGAACTCGGCGACCATGCGGGCGCGGCCCACATGCACAACACGCGCGGCCTCGGCATCGCCAACTGCCTGGCCGCCTGGGACGAGGGCGTGCGCACCTTCGACGCCTCGCTCGGCGGGCTCGGCGGCTGCCCCTATGCGCCCGGCGCCTCGGGCAATGCGGTCACCGAAGACCTGGTCTTCATGTTCGAGGCCATGGGCATGCGCACCGGCATCGACATCGAAAAACTCATTGCGGCGCGCGCGCCGCTCATGGCCGGCCTGCCCGGCGAACCGGTCTACGGCATGACGCCCGAGGCCGGCCTGCCCAAGGGCTTCGTTCCGCCAACCAGCACCACACAATGACAACAGACAGTTCGTTCCCCTTGCCCTACGCCGGCATCCGCGTCGTCGAGTTCACGCACATGGTCATGGGCCCGACCTGCGGGCTGCTGCTGGCCGACCTCGGCGCCGAGGTCATCAAGGTCGAGCCGCTCGAAGGCGACAGCACCCGGCGCCTGCTCGGCTCGGGCTCGGGCTTCTTCCCGGCCTTCAACCGCAACAAGAAGAGCATCGCGCTCGACCTGAAGACGCCCGAGGGCGTCGAGGCCGCGCTGCGGCTCGTGGCCACCGCCGACATCGTGAGCGAGAACTTCAAGCCCGGCACGATGAAGAAGCTAGGGCTTGATTACGAGAGCCTGAGCAAGCTCAACCCGCGCCTGATCTACGTGAGCCACAAGGGCTTCTTGCCCGGCCCCTACGAGCACCGCACCGCGCTCGACGAAGTGGTGCAGATGATGGGCGGCCTGGCCTACATGACCGGCCGCGCGGGCGATCCGCTGCGCGCCGGCACCAGCGTGAACGACATCATGGGCGGCATGTTCGGCGCCATCGGCGCGGTGGCCGCGCTGCGCCAGCGCGAGCTCACCGGCAAGGGCTGCGAGGTGCAGTCGGCGCTGTTCGAGAACAACGTGTTCCTCGTGGCGCAGCACATGATGCAGTTCGCCGCCACGGGCAAGGCCGCCGACCCGATGCCCAGCCGCATCTCGGCGTGGGCCGTGTACGACGTCTTCACCGTGAAGAACGGCGAGCAGATCTTTTTGGCCGCGGTCAGCGACAAGCAGTGGGCCGTCTTCTGCAAGGCCTTCGGCCTCGAGGAGATGCTGGCCGACCCGCGCCTCGCCACCAACAACGACCGCGTGCGTGCGCGCGAGTGGATGATGCCGATGCTGCGCTCGCACCTCGCGGGCTACAGCGCGGCCGAGCTCAGCGCGGTGTTCGAGCGCCACGAGTTGCCTTTCGCGCCCATCACCAAGCCGCAGGAACTGTTCGACGACCCGCATCTGAACGCCACCGGCGGCCTCGCGCCGGTGCGCATGAACGACGGCCACATGGCCAAGGTGCCGCTGATGCCGTTCACGCTCGACGGCGAGCGGCCCGGCATCCGGCTGCAGCCGCCCGCCGTGGGCGAGCACACGGCGGAGCTGCTGCGCGAAGTGGGCTACGGCGAGGCCGAGATCGCGGCTTTCGAGGCACGGCGCGAAGGAGGCGCGGCCTGAGTTCGCGAAGGTCCGGCGATATAGTTCGCTCGCCATGGACCGCCTGAAGCAACTCGAATCCTTCGTCTCGGTGGCCACCCGCGGCGGCCTCACGGCCGCGGCCAAGGCCGAGGGCGTGGCGCCCGCGATCATCGGGCGTCGGCTCGATGCGCTCGAGGCACGGCTCGGCGTCAAGCTGCTGGTGCGCACCACGCGGCGCATCACGCTCACGCACGAAGGCAGCGCCTTCCTCGAGGATTGCCAGCGCCTGCTGACCGAATTCGCCAATGCCGAGGCCAGCGTGAGCGCCGGCGGCGTCAAGGCCAGCGGCCACCTGCGCATCACGGCACCGGCGGGTTTCGGGCGGCGCCACGTCGCGCCGCTGGTGCCGCGCTTCCATGCGCTGCATCCCGAGGTGACCATTTCGCTCAACCTCAGCGACCGCGTGGTCGACGTACGCGGCGAGAGCTTCGACTGCGCGGTGCGCGTGGGCGACCTGCCCGATTCATCGCTCGTGAGCGTGCGGCTGGCCGACAACCGCCGCCGCTGCGTGGCGACGCCCGAGTTCGTGCGTCGCCACGGCCGGCCGGAGCACCCCGGCGAACTCTCGCGCTTCGCCTGCCTGACCTTGTCGAGCGATGCTTCGCAGACGCGCGGCTGGGCGTTTCGGGTGCCGACCGAAGGCGGCGGCGAGGAACTGATCCACCTGCGGCCCGAAGGCCCGCTCGATTGTTCCGACGGCCAGGTGCTGCACGACTGGTGCCTCGCGGGCCACGGCATCGCGTGGCGCAGCACCTGGGAGGTCGAGGCCGAGATCGATGCCGGCCTGCTGGTGCCGCTGCTCGACGAATTCGCCGCGCCGCCCAACGGCATCTACGCCGTCTTCACCGGCACTAAGCACCTGCCGCTGCGCGTGCGGCTGTGGCTGGATTTCCTCAAGGACCAGTACGGACGGCCCGAATTCTGGGGTGGCAGGCGCTGAGCCCGGCAACGCGCGGCACGACTCGCGGCACAATCCGCTTGCATTTGCAAACATGTCCCGCAACGAAGCCGAAGAAAAGAACGCCACGATGACCCTCGAAGCCATCCTCGCCTACGTCCATCTGCTGGCCATCCTCACGATGGTCGTCTTCATTTCGAGCGAGGCGGCGCTGTGCCGCGTCGAGTGGCTCAATGCCGCCGTGGTCGAGCGGCTCGCGCGCGTCGACATGGTCTACGGCATCGCCGCGATCACGGTGCTCGCCACCGGCATCGCGCGCACCTGGTGGGGCGTGAAGGGCACCGCCTGGTACTGGACCAATCCGCTGCTGCACGTGAAGGTCGGCCTCTTCATCGTCGTCGGCGTGCTGTCGATCTTTCCGACGCTGACCTACCTGCGCTGGCGCAAGACGCTGCGCGCCAGCGGCAAGCTGCCGGCCGAGGCCGAGGTGCGCAAGACGCGCAAGCTGGTGATGGTGCAGGCGCACCTGATCGCGCTGATCCCGCTGGTGGCCGTTTTCCTCGCCCGCGGTTTCGGCAAATGACTGCCGCGTAGCGGCAGCAAAACGGGGGTGGTCAACCCTTCGCGTCGGCCTCGCACTTCTTCATGAAGCTGTTCTTTGCGGCGCCGGCCAGCGCCTTGCCATTCTTGTCGACCGCCTTCGCGGCGCAGGCGGGCGCTGCGGCGGCCTTGGCATCCTTCTCGCACTTCTTGACGAAGCTGGCCTTGGCCGCGCCGGCCAGGGCCTTGCCGTTCTTGTCCACGGCCTTGGCTTCGCAGTTCGCACCGGCGGCCGGTGCAGTCGCGGCGGGCATGGCCGGGGTGGCGGCCTTGTCCTGTGCCTGGGCGGCACCGAAGGAGAGGCAGGCGCCGAGGGCAGCGGCGGAAGCGACCAGGGAGAGGAGCTTTTTCATGATGGGGTACGTCCTTCTGGAAGGTGTTGCGACAGGCGCCCCGACCCGGGGGCCGGCCATCCTAACGGGCGCAGGTAGCAATTGGATGACGAATGTCACCAGGGTCCGGGTTTGCCCCCGGTAAAATCCCGCGATGCTATTGGTCAAACAGGAGCTGCTCGCGGCACTCGCGAACACGCTCGAATCACTCTCGCCCGGCGCCGGCGCAAAGGCTGCCTTCGAGTCGCCGAAGGTGGCGGCCCACGGCGATTTCGCCTCCACGGCGGCAATGCAGCTTGCCAAGCCGCTCGGGCGCAAGCCCCGCGAACTCGCTGAAGAACTCAGCGCGGCACTGCTTGCCACGCCCGCGTTCGGCCAGTGGGTCGAAGCGATCGAGATCGCCGGTCCCGGTTTCCTCAACATCCGCCTCAAGCCCGCCGCCAAGCAGCAGATCGTGCGCGAGGTGCTGGCCGCGGGCGATGCCTTCGGCCAGCAGCCGCCGACCGGCGAGAAGGTGCTGGTGGAGTTCGTCTCGGCCAATCCGACCGGGCCGCTGCACGTGGGCCACGGCCGTCAGGCCGCGCTCGGCGACGCGATCTGCAACCTGCGCGCCTCGCAGGGCGATACGGTCTGGCGCGAGTACTACTACAACGACGCCGGCGTGCAGATCCAGACGCTCGCGAACAGCACGCAGCTGCGCGCGCGCGGCTTCAAGCCCGGCGACCCCGAATGGCCGAGCGGCGAGAAGGCACCGGCCTACAACGGCGACTACATCGCCGACATCGCCGAGGAGTTCAAGGCCAAGAAGACCGTGAAGTGCGAAGACCGCGAGGTCACTGCGAGCGGCGACATCGACGACATCGACGCGATCCGCGAATTTGCCGTGGCCTACCTGCGCCGCGAACAAGACCTCGACCTGCAGGCGTTCCGCGTGCGTTTCGACCAGTACTACCTCGAATCGAGCCTCTACACCAGCGGCCGTGTCGAGGAAGCCGTGAAGCGGCTCGTGGCCGCGGGCAGGACCTACGAGCAGGATGGCGCGCTCTGGCTGAAGTCGACCGAGTTCGGCGACGACAAGGACCGCGTGATGAAGAAGCAGGACGGCACGTACACGTATTTCGTGCCCGACGTCGCCTATCACATCGCCAAGTGGGAGCGCGGCTTCCACAAGGTCATCAACATCCAGGGCACCGACCACCACGGCACCATCGCGCGGGTGCGCGCGGGCCTGCAGTGCGCGGGCGTGGGCATTCCCGAGGGCTACCCCGACTACGTGCTGCACACCATGGTGCGTGTGATGAAGGGCGGCGAAGAGGTCAAGATCAGCAAGCGCGCGGGCAGCTACGTCACCTTGCGCGACCTGATCGAGTGGACCAGCACCGACGCGGTGCGCTTCTTCCTCCTGAGCCGCAAGCCCGACACCGAATACACCTTCGACGTCGACCTGGCCGTGGCCAAGAACAACGACAACCCTGTCTATTACGTGCAGTACGCGCATGCGCGCATCTGCTCCGTGCTCGCGGGCTGGGGCGGCGATGCGGCCACGCTCGCGCAGGTCGACCTGTCGCCGCTCGAAAGCCCGGCGGCCCAGGCGCTGATGCTGCAGCTGGCCAAGTACCCCGCGATGCTCACGGCCGCGGCGAAGGACTTCGCGCCGCACGACGTCACTTTCTACCTGCGCGAGCTGGCCGCCAGCTACCACAGCTACTACGACGCGGAGCGCATCCTGGTGGACGAGGAGCCGGTCCGGCTGGCGCGGCTGGCGCTCGTCGCCGCCTGTGCACAGGTGCTGCACAATGGCCTCGCGATCCTCGGCGTCAGTGCGCCGAGCAAGATGTGAACCTCACCATGAAGCAGAAGAAGAGAAACAGACACCGCGGCAACATCGTCATCGGGCTGATCGTCGGCCTGGTGCTCGGACTCGGCGTCGCGCTCGGCATCGCGGTCTACGTGACGAAGGTGCCGATTCCTTTCGTGACCAAGACGCAGCGCGGCGGCCCCGAGCAGGACGAGGCCGAGGCACGCAAGAACCGCGACTGGGATCCGAACGCGCCGCTCGCGGGCAAGGCGGGCTCGGCGCCCAAGCCCCCGGCCGCGAGTGGCCCGGTGGCGCCGGCCGGCGGCGAGAACAGCGCCGCCGTGCCGCCTGGCGCGGCTCCGCCCGCACCACCGGTGCCCGTGGTGGTGGCGCCGCGGCCCGTGCGCCCGGCACCGCAGCCGGCCGAGGCCAATGCCCTGCCGCCGTCGAGCGATCCGCTCGGCGACCTGGCCCGCGCGCGCGCCGGCGGTGGCAACGGCGGCAGCACGACCGTCGCTTCGGCCGCGCCCAGCAGCAGCAACTCCGGCGCCGACCCGTTCATGTACTTCGTGCAGGCCGGCGCCTTCCGCACCAACCAGGATGCCGAGGCGCAGCGCGCCAAGCTCTCGCTGATGGGCGTCGAGGCCCGGGTCACCGAGCGCGAGCAGGCGGGCCGCACGGTCTTTCGCGTGCGCGCGGGTCCGTTCAACAAGAAGGACGAGGCCGACCGCCTGAAGGAGCGGCTCGACAGCGGCGGCCTCGAATCGGCGCTCGTGCGCGTCCAGCGCTGAGAAGCGCCGCCGCGCGACCGCCACGAATAGCCCTTAAGCTCCGCCCCGCGCCATTCGCCGGCACCATTCACGCCCGAGGCGCGCCGCGTGCGAGGGAACTCCCCGCCGCGCGCCGGCTCTGTAAAGCCGTACCCACAGGAGAACCCTTTCATGAAACGTCGTGACTTTTCGCTCGCCGCCAGTTCGCTCGGCCTGCTTTCGCTGGCCGGGAACGCCGCGCATGCCCAGGCGCCGGCACCGAAGGCGGGCAAGGATTACCTCGTGCTCGACAAGCGCGTGCCGGTCGACGCGCCCGCGGGCAAGGTCGAGGTGGTCGAGTTCTTCTCGTACAACTGCCCGCACTGCAGCGACTTCGAGCCCCACCTCGAGGCCTGGCTCAAGAAGGCGCCGAAGGAAGTGGCCTTCCGCCGCGTGCCGGTGCCTTTCGTCGGCAACGACGTCGAAGCCAAGCAGCGCCTTTACTACGCGCTCGAAGCACTCGGCAAGGTCGACGAGTTCCAGCCGAAGATCTTCACGGCGATCCACCGCCAGCGCCAGAACCTCACCGGCGATGCCAACATCGTCGCCTGGGTGTCGGCCAACGGCATCGACGGCGCCAAGTTCAAGGAAGTGTTCACCTCCTTCGGCGTCGCGAGCAAGGCCAAGCGCGCCGCGCAGCTGACCGACGCCTACCGCGTGGCCGGCGTGCCGGCGCTGGCCGTGGCGGGGCGCTGGTATGTCGACGGCGAGACCGCCGGCAGCATGACCCGCGCGCTGCAGGTCACCGAACACCTGGTCGGCGAAGCGAAGAAGGGCTGAGCCCTTTTTGGGGAGGCGCAGACGCTGCGCGCCCGACCGAATCGAACAAGCCCGCGCGAGCGGGCTTTTTCATCGGTGCGCCCAAGGCCGGCGCCATCCGGCCATACAATGCAGAGCAAGTTTCGTGCCTCTATGACATTGCACTCCTACCCCCACACCACCCCCCTTCTTCGTCGCCTCGGCCGGCTGGCCGCGGGCGTGCTGCTGCTGGCCGGCCTCGCCGCGGGTGCCCAGGCCGAGACCGCAGACCGCACCAAGCCGATGAACATCGAGTCGGACGCGATGCGCTACGACGACCTCAAGCAGACCAGCGTCTTCACAGGCAACGTGGTGGTCACGAAGGGCACGATCATCATCCGCGGCGCGCGCATCGAGGTGCGCCAGGACGCCGAGGGCTACCAGTACGGTGTGGTCACGGCGGCGCCGGGCAAGCGGGCGTACTACAAGCAGAAGCGCAATGCGCCCGACGAGTGGATCGAGGGCGAGGCCGAGGTGATCGAGTACGACAGCCGCGCCGACAACGTCAAGTTCATCCGCAACGCGGTGATGCGCCGGCTGATCGGCGCGACGCCCAACGACGAGAGCCAGGGCGCCCTGATCGTCTACGACCAGAGCAACGACACCTACACCGTCAACGGCTCCACCGTGCCGCCGAACACCGCCGTCAACGCAAAGCCGGGCGGCCGCGTGCGCACCATCCTGACGCCCAAGTCGGCCACGGCGCCTGCGCCCGGCGCAGCAACCCCGGCCCGGCCCGGCGCCCCCGCGGCGCCGCAGCCCGCCCGCGGCACCGGCCTGCGCTCGTCCACCACGCTCGACGAAGGGCGCAAGTGACCGAGGCCGCCGCACCCCCGACCACCGAAGCCGCACCCGGCAGCCGCCTCGTGGTGCGCGGCCTGCAGAAAAGCTACGGCAGCCGCAAAGTCGTGAAGGACGTCTCGCTCGATGTGCAGAAGGGCGAGGTCGTCGGCCTGCTCGGGCCGAACGGCGCGGGCAAGACCACCTCGTTCTACATGATCGTGGGCCTGGTGCGCGCCGATGCGGGCGAGATCTCGATCGATGGTGAACCCATCGCCCACATGCCGATCCACCGCCGCGCGCGCATGGGCCTGAGCTACCTGCCCCAGGAAGCCTCGATCTTCCGCAAGCTCAGCGTCGAAGAGAACGTGCGCGCCGTGCTCGAGCTCCAGCGCGAGCCCGACGCCAGCGGCAAGCCCGTGCCGCTGTCGAAGCAGCGCACCGAGGAACGCCTCGCGGCACTGCTGGCCGACCTGCGCGTGGACCACCTGCGCGATTCGCCCGCGCTCGCGCTCTCGGGCGGCGAGCGGCGCCGCGTCGAGATCGCCCGCGCGCTCGCCACGCAGCCGCGCTTCATCCTGCTGGACGAGCCCTTCGCCGGCATCGATCCGATCGCGGTGATCGAGATCCAGCGCATCATCAGCTTCCTCAAGGAGCGCGGCATCGGCGTGCTCATCACCGACCACAACGTGCGCGAGACGCTGGGCATCTGCGACCACGCTTTCATCATCAGCGACGGGCATGTGCTGGCACAAGGCACGCCCGCGGAGATCGTCGACAACGCCGAAGTACGCAGGGTGTACCTCGGCGAGCACTTCCGGATGTAGGGGAGGGTCGGGTCTCCATGAAGCAAGGGCTGTCCCTTCGCGTTTCGCAGCACCTGGCGCTCACGCCCCAGCTGCAGCAGTCGATCCGGCTGCTCCAGCTTTCCACGCTCGAACTGAGCCAGGAAGTCGAGCAGATGCTCGATGAGAACCCTTTTCTCGAACGCACCGCCGAAGAAGCGGCGCGCGAGGAATTCGGCCTCGACGCGATCGACACCCCCGTGCCGCGGGACGAGCTGGCCGAAGCGGGCGAGGGTGAATTCGCCGCGGCGCCAGCCGCCAGCGCCGCCGCTGCGGCACCGGCCGAGAGCACGACGCCCGCCACCGACGCCGACGGCCCTGCCGCCGACATCGCCGAGCGCGAGCCCGACTGGGAAGGCGACGGCACCATCGACATGGCGCCCGACGACAGCGAGTGGGGCGGCGATGCGCCGGCGCGCCAGAACAACCTCGGCGACGACGAGCGTGCCGACGCCACCGAACTCGCGCGCAGCCAGGAGTCGCTGCAGTCGTTCCTGCACCGCCAGGCCCTGAGCCTGCGGCTCGAGGAGAACGACCGCGCGGCGCTGCGCTTTTTGATCGAGTCGCTCAACGACGACGGCTATCTCGAAGACTCGCTGCCGTCGCTGGCCTCGGGCCTCGCGGGGGACGACAACGACCAGTTCGACGAACTGGTGCATCACTTCCAGGTCGCGCTCGGCCTGCTGCAGAGCCTGGAGCCCGCGGGCGTCGGCGCGCGCGACCTCGGCGAATGCCTGAGCATCCAGCTGCGCGCGATGGCGAGCGAGAGCGAGACCGAGCAGCAGGCGCTCGTGCGCAAGACCGCGCTCGCCATCTGCAAGCAGCCGCTCGAGCTGCTCGCGCGGCGCGACTTCAAGCGGCTCGCCACGCTCACGCGCAGCAGCGAGGAACTGGTGCGCGCGGCGCTGCAGGTCATCTCGCGCCTCGAGCCCAAGCCCGGGCGCCGCTTCGTCGACGTCGAGCGCAACATCGTCATTCCCGACGTCATCGTCACCAAGGTCGGCCGCGGCAGCAACGCGCGGTTCCGCGTCATGCTCAACCCCGAGGTGATGCCGCGGCTGCGCGTGCACGACATCTATGCCGGCGCGCTCAAGTCGCACAAGGGCGAGGGCAGCCAGGCGCTGTCGCAGCGGCTGCAGGAGGCGCGCTGGTTCATCAAGAACATCCAGCAGCGCTTCGACACCATCCTGCGTGTGTCGAATGCGATCGTCGAGCGGCAGAAGAGCTTCTTCGTGCATGGCGAACTCGCGATGCGGCCGCTGGTGCTGCGCGAGATCGCCGACGAGCTCGGCCTGCACGAATCGACCATCTCGCGCGTGACCACCGCCAAGTACATGGCCACACCGTTCGGCACCGTCGAGCTCAAGTACTTCTTCGGCTCGGCGCTCGGCACCGAGACCGGCGGCAATGCGTCGAGCACCGCGGTGCGTGCGCTGATCAAGCAGTTCGTGAGCTCCGAGAGCGTGAAGAAGCCGCTGTCCGACAGCCAGATTTCCGAGATGCTCAAGGAGCAGGGCATCGAATGCGCACGGCGCACCGTGGCCAAGTACCGCGAGGCGCTGCGCATCGCGCCGGCCAACCTGCGCAAGGCGCTGTAGAACACAAGGGCGCCCCGTGAACGATCTTTCCCTTTTCCTGCCTTGCGCCGCCGGCGTCGAGGAATTCCTCGCGGCCGAAGTGCATGCGCTGACCGGCCGCGCCGGGGACGACCTGCTGATGCTGCGCGGCGGCGTGCGCGTGCGCGCCGAATGGCGCGACGCGCTGCGGCTCAACCTGCACAGCCGGCTGGCCCAGCGCGTGCTGGTCGAACTGGCGCAGGCGCCGTACCGCAGCGAGAACGACCTCTATGCCATCGCGAGCGGCGTGGCCTGGGAGATCTGGTTCACGCCGAAGCAGACCTTCAAGATCGAGACCACCGCGCAGCACAGCCCGCTGCAGAGCCTGAACTTCGCCACCCTGCGCATCAAGGACGCGATCGCCGACCGCTTCCGCGCCAAGGCCAACGGCGTGCGGCCGAGCATCGAGACCCAGTGGCCCGATTGCCGCGTGTTCGCGCACCTGACCACCGACACCTGCACGCTCTACATCGACACCTCGGGCGAGCCGCTCTTCAAGCGCGGCTGGCGCCAGGACAAGGGCGATGCGCCGCTCAAGGAGACGCTGGCCGCGGCCATGCTGGCCGCGAGCGGCTGGTGGAACCCCGAGACCGGCGAAGTCGCCGCCGAGCCGCTGTACGACCCGTGCTGCGGCAGCGGCACCATCGCCATCGAAGCGGCGCAGATCGCGCGCGGCCTGCCGGCCGGCTGGCTGCGGCGCTTCGGCTTCGACAAGCTGCTGCCGTTCCAGGCCCATGTCTGGAACGCGCTCCGGAGCGAAGCGGAGGCGGCCGCGAAGCCGCGCGAGGTCGCGATCTTCGGCTCCGACGTGTCGCACCGCATGGTCGACTTCGCAGAGCGCAATGCCGAGCGTGCCGGCGTGGCCGAGGCGATCGAGTTCCGCGGCGGCGATGCGCTGCAGCGCATGCCGCCGGCCGAAGGCGGCGTGATCATGCTCAACCCGCCGTACGGGGAGCGCATCGAGGTGGGCGGCGTCGCGCGCTTCGGCGCGCGCGAGGCGGCGCAGACCGGCGGACAGTCCGGCGAGGGTGAAGGCGATGGCGGCGAATTCTTTCCGCAGCTCGCCTCGCACTGGAAGAAAAACTACGCCGGCTGGACCGCCTGGGTGCTCACGCCCGACCTCAAGCTGCCCAAGCGCATGCGCCTGAAGGAGTCGCGCCGCGTGCCGATGTGGAACGGCCCGATCGAGTGCCGGCTGTTCCGCTTCGACATGGTGGCCGGCTCGGCGCGCAAGCCCGCGTAGCGTGACGGCAGGCCGCCCCGCCGACACCGGCGCGTTCGTGGTGATCGACACCAACATCGCGCTCGACCTGCTGGTGTTCGAGAACCCCGACATCGCGCCGCTGGCCGCCGCGCTGGCCGCGGGCGACCTGCACTGGCTCGTGACCACGCCCATGCGCACCGAACTCGAGCGCGTGCTCGGCTATCCGCTGGTCGCGCGGCGCAGGCTGCAGCGCGGCCTCGAAGTGGCGGCGGTGCTCGCGGACTTCGACGCGCGCGTGCGCCGCGTCGACGCGCTGCCGCCGCGCGCGCCCTGCGTCTGCAGCGATCCCGACGACCAGGTCTTCATCGACCTCGCCGTGGCGCACCGCGCACTGTTGCTCAGCAAGGACCGCGCGGTGCTGTCGATGAAGAAACGGCTCGCCTTGCGCGGCGTGGCCGTGTGCACGGCACTGCCAGGCTAGGGCAGGTGCCAGCGCCCCAGCAGCCGCGCCACCGCGCGCACGCGCTGGGTGTCGCGGCCCCAGCGGCGGCTGGCGGGCAGCTTCTGGGCCCACTTCATGCGCCGCGCAGCCTCGGCGATGCGTTCACGCACCTCGCCATCGACCTCGGCGAGCGCGGCATGCCAATGCTGGCCGGCGGCCTCGGGCGCGGCGGCCTCGAGCAGCATGGCCGTCGAATGCAGGTAGCTGAGCCAGTCGCGGGCCTGGCATTCGGCCAGCGTCATGACCTCCGACGGGTCGTCCTCGAAATCGATGTAGCCGATCAGGCCGTCGGGGCACAGCACGAGGTTGCGGTCGAAGGCCTGGCTCAGGTGCTGTCCGCGCCGATGCACCTGCGCAATCGCGGCCAGGCCCTCGCGCCACACGGCCAGCAACTGCGCGGGTCCCGCCGCTGCGGCTTGATCGAGCCGCTCCTGCAGTACCACGGTGCCAGCGCCGCCTTCGCCGAGGTCGGAGATCAGCAGGCCCTCGGGCTGCTCGGCCAGCACGCGCGGCACGCGCAGGCCGGCAGCGGCCAGTTGGCGCAGCCGCCGTGCCTCTGTGGCGATGGCCGCCGCGCCGCCCGGGTTCGGCACCGGCTTGAGCAGGTCGAGCCCGGCCAGCCGCGCCACCGCCGCCATCACGCGGTAGCCCCACTTGCCGTGGCGCGGTCCGGCCTTCTTGAGCCACACGCGTTCGCCGCCCAGGCGATGGCTCGCCACGTTCTTCTGCTGCTTCGCCAGCGTGAGGCGCAGGAACTCGGCGTAGCCGTCGGCGTCCGGCGCGCCGGCCGGCTGCGCCGGCTCACCGCATTGCAGGGAACTCACTGGTGCACCCTTGGCGCTGCGCGCCTCCCCGCCAGGCGGGAGTGAGCTTGCTTGGGGCGGCCCGGCGCGGCGCTCATGCGGCCATGGCGAGGTTCTGCGCCAGGCCCTGCGGCGGTGCCTGCGTCACCGGCTGGAAGCTCTCGGCGCTGGCCAGCGGCCAGTAGGTGCGGAACACGTTGTGCTGCTTGTCGAGCGCGCCGAGCAGCGCGCCCGGCTGCACCTGCATGATCAGGTTGCTCAGCAGGCGCACCTCGGTGTCGGAGATCCGCCGCACGATGTGGTGCGCGGTGATCTGCTGCGGATGGTCGAGGCCTGCGGCCTGCACCAGCTCCTGCAGCGCATGCAGCGTGCTGCGGTGGAAGTTGCGCACGCGTTCGGCCTTGGCGGGCACCACCAGCGCCTGCTGGCGCACCGGGTCCTGCGTGGTCACGCCCGTGGGGCAGTGGCCCGTGTGGCAGCTCTGCGCCTGGATGCAGCCGAGCGCCATCATGAAGCCGCGGCCCGCGTTGCACCAGTCGGCGCCCAGCGCCATCATGCGCGCGAGGTCGAAGGCGGTGATCACCTTGCCCGCGCAGCCGATCTTGATGCGGTGGCGCAGGTTCACGCCGACCAGCGTGTTGTGCACCAGCAGCAGGCCTTCCTGCAGCGGCGCGCCCACGTGGTCGCTGAACTCGACCGGCGCGGCGCCGGTGCCGCCCTCGGCGCCGTCCACCACGATGAAGTCGGGCGTGATGCCGGTCGCCTGCATCGCCTTGACGATGGCGAACCACTCCCACGGATGGCCGAGGCAGAACTTGAAGCCCACGGGCTTGCCGCCCGACAGCGCGCGCAGCTCGGCGATGAAATGCATCATCTCGGTCGGCGTGCCGAAGGCGCCGTGCGACGACGGCGAGATGCAGTCGACCCCCACGCGCACGCCGCGCGCGGCCGCGATCTCGGGCGTGACCTTGGGCGCCGGCAGCACGCCGCCGTGGCCGGGCTTGGCGCCCTGGCTCAGCTTGATCTCGATCATCTTCACCTGCGGGTCGCGCGCATTGGCGCTGAAGCGCTCGGCGTTGAAGCTGCCGTCGTCGTTGCGGCAGCCGAAGTAGCCCGAGCCGATCTCCCAGATCAGGTCGCCGCCGTGCACGCGGTGGTGCTGCGAGATCGACCCCTCGCCGGTGTCGTGCGCGAAGCCGCCCATCTTCGCGCCCTGGTTGAGCGCGAGGATCGCATTGGCCGACAGCGCGCCGAAGCTCATGGCCGAGATGTTGAACACGCTCGCGCTGTAGGGCTGGGTGCAGGGATGCCCGGCCTGGCCCGCCGATGCCGATGCGTCGCCGATCACGATGCGGAAGTCGTGGTTGTCGAGCCGCGTCGGCTGCATCGAGTGGTTGATCCACTCGTAGCCCGCGATGGTCACGTCGAGCTGCGTGCCGAAGGGCCGGTTGTCGGGCTCGCCCTTGGCGCGCTGGTAGACCAGCGAGCGCTGGGCGCGCGAGAACGGCGCAGCCTCGGAATCGCTCTCGATGAAGTACTGCCGCATCTCGGGCCGGATGAATTCGAGCAGGAAGCGCAGGTGCCCGATGACCGGGTAGTTGCGCAGGATCGCGTGGCGGGTCTGGCGCAGGTCGTGCACGCCGGTGCCGGCGAGCACCGCGAAGATCACGAGCGCAAGCCAGGCGCCCCAGAGATGCGGTGCGGCAAGCACCGCGGCCAGGCTTGCCGCGAGCCCGGCCACGCACAGGGCGAAGGCGGTGTAGCGCGTCGGGAAAGGAGTCATCGTGGGCGTGGAAATGTGAGGCCGGCCGGCCTGCTGCATCATAGAGGCCTGCCTTGGACCTGCCATGACCACTTCCCCCGACATCCCCCCGACCCCTGCCTCCGCTCCCGCCCAGCAACCCCTCGGCCCCGACGACTTCGACGCGCTCGACCAGGCGCTCGACGCCATGCGCGAGCACGACGACGAGATCCCGCAGTGGGAATTCTGCGAAGGCTTCATGGCCGCGCTGATCTGCACCCGCCGCGTGATCGAGCCGGCCGAATACTGGCCGGTGCTGCTCGGCGACGGGTTCGTTCCGGCCCAGCACATGGAGTTCGTCTGGAACTGGAAGCGCCGCTGGCGCGAGATCGAGGAAGGCCTCGACGCCGACGTGCAGTCGCTCGACGACGAGCGCAGCTGGCAGCCCGAGGTGCTCGACACCCGCGGCGCCATCGCCGCGCTGCCCGAGGAAGAGCGCGCCGAGGTAGAGGGCGAGGAGATCCCCTCGTTCGCCCAGGTCTGGGCGCTCGGCTTCATGTATGCGGTCGAGAACTGGCCCGAGGATTGGGCCGCGCCTCGCGACAAGGAAGCCGCCCAGATGCTCGACGACGCGCTCGACAACATCGTCGCGCTGACCGAGGACGACAACGCCAAGCCCACGCTCTCGATGTACAGCGACGACGGCCCGCCCAGCGTGAGCCAGCAGCGGCTCGACGACTTCGGCGCCGCCATCTGGGCCGTGTACGACCTGCGCCAGCTCTGGAAGAGCCTGGGCCCCAAGGTCCAGACGGTCCGCAAGGAGGCCGAGCCGGGCCGCAACGACCCCTGCCCCTGCGGCAGCGGCAAGAAATACAAGAAGTGCCACGGTGCCTGACGGCAGCAGCGGTGCAAGGCTGACCCCGCGTGCCGCGTGGGTCATGGTGCTGGCGCTGTGCGCCGGCGTGGCGCTGAGCCAGGCCTTCCGCACCGTCGGCGCGATCATGGCGAGCCCGCTGCAGGCCGACTTCGGCCTGTCGGCGCAGGCGCTCGGCATCTTCTCGGGCGCATTCCATTTCGCGTTCGGCGCGATGCAGCTGTTCATGGGCATCGGCATCGACCTGCACGGCGTGCGGCGCACCGTGCTGGTGGCGTTTCCGATCGCGATCGCGGGCGCGCTGCTCTCGGCGCTGTCGCAGAGCTACCCGGTGCTGGTGGCCGGCCAGGCGCTGATCGGCATCGGCTGCGCGCCGGCCTTCCTGGTGTGCACCGTCTTCGTCGCGCGGCACTTTCCCGCCGCGCGCTTCGCCACCGTCTCGGGCCTGGTGCTTGCGATCGGCGGGATCGGCATGCTGGTCACCGGCACGCCGCTCGCGTGGCTGGTCGAGGCGTATTCGTGGCGCGCGGGCTTCGTGGTGCTGGCCGCCGTCTCGGCACTGGCCTGGCTCGCGATCTGGCACTGGGTGCGCGAGCCCGCGTCGGCGGTGCCGCAGGCGAAGGAATCGATCCCCGACGCGATCCGCCAGTTCGGCGTGCTGCTCGCGATGCCGCACACGCTCGGCATCGTGCTGCTCGGCGCCGTGACGTATGCGGCCTTCATCTCGCTGCGCGGCCTCTGGCTCGGGCCGCTCATGATGGAGCGCCACGGCTTCTCGCTGGTGCAGAGCGGCAACGTCGCCATCGCCATGTCGGTGATCTCGCTCATCGGCGCGCCGCTGTTCGGCCGCATCGACCGCGACGGCACCGCGCGCCGGCGCCGCATCGTGGGCTGCGCGCTCGGCTATGCGGCGCTGTTCGCGCTGATCGCCTTCACGCACGTCGCCTGGCTCGACATCGCGGGGCTGCTGATGATCGGCGTGCTCTCGGGCTTCATCGTCTGGCAGTACGCCGACGTGCGCGTGGCCTATCCGGCCACGCTCACCGGCCGGGCCATGGCGGTGTTCACCATGGCGATGTTCCTCGGCGTCGCGCTGATGCAGTGGGCCACGGGCCTCGCCGCATCGGTGGCGGCCGCGCATGGCGGCGATCCGCTCATGGCCGTGATGGCGGCCATCGCGGCGCTGCTGCTGCTCGGCATCGCGGCGTTCGCCTGGCTGCCCGCGCCAAAGGCGCTGCTCAGGCCTTGAAGGCGCTGCTCAGATCTTGAACGCGCGCTGCACGTCCGGGCGTACCAGGTCCGCGTACTCGCGGTGCTTGCGGATGTAGCCCGCGATGAACTGGCAGACCGGGATCACGTGCAGCCCCCTGGCGCGCGCGTCGTCGAGCACGTGCCGCGCGAGCCCCGAGCCCACGCCCTTGCCTTCGTTCTCGGGCAGCACCTCGGTGTGCGAGAACAGGATCGCGTCGGTCAGCAGGTTGTATTCGGCATAGCCTGCGAGCCGGCCCTCGCGCATGGCTTCGTAGCGGTGCTGCGCGGGGTTGTCGGCGATGGCGAGGGAGGTCTTGTCGTTCATGGTTCTCGTGCGAGGTAGGTGGCGAGGTTGACGGCCGCGGTGGCCCTGACTTTGTTGCGCAGCATCGGCGTCCAGCCGAGCAGCAGTCCCGGCGCGCCGAGCGCCTGGCGCGCCCAGGCCCAGAACGCGAAGCTGTCCTGGTGGGTGGCGATGAGGCCTTCGGGCGTGAAGCCGAAGCGCGCATCGATGTGGTTGTCGACCAGGCGGCCGGTGGCGCTGAAGCGGTAGTGTGCGTCCCAATGGGCCCGGCCGCTGGTGTCGTCGGCCTGCACGTCGCGCCAGCTCAGCTTCCAGACGTCGGCGCCGCGGGCGCGCGTGGCGTCGCAGAGCATGCGCCACATGCCGCCCACCTGGCGCCGCCCGCGCAGCGAGAAGGCCTCGTCGTCGAAAGCCGCATCGCTCGCATAGCAGGCCGCCATGGCGGGGCCGTCGAGCCGCGCGAAGGCCTCGTAGAAGCGCTCGATGGTCTGGGCATTGGCTGCGGCTGCGGTCATGAGGCCTCTTTCCTTGTTGGATGGAACGGTGCGCGCGGCGGAATCTCAGGCCGGCGCCTGCGGGCCGAGCAGCAGCACCAGTGTCTGCAGCGCGTAGTGCACCGTGGCGGCGCGCACCGTTGCCCGGTCGCCCTCGAAGCGGCGGCGCTCGGTGCGGAGCGCTCCATCGACCGACCAGCCGAACCAGACCGTGCCGACCGGCTTGTCGGCGCTGCCGCCGCTCGGGCCGGCCACGCCGGTCACCGCCACCGCCACGCGGGCGCCCGATTGCGCCGCCGCCCCCACGGCCATAGCGCCCGCGACGGGTTCGCTGACCGCACCATGGGCCGCGATCAGTGCCGCGTCGACGCCCAGCATGTCGGTCTTGGCCGCGTTCGAATAGCTCACGAAGCCGCGGTCGAACCAGGCGCTCGAGCCCGCGAGGTCGGTGCAGGTGCCCGCGATCAGGCCACCCGTGCAGCTTTCGGCCGTGGCCAGCATCCAGCCCTTCTGCAGCAGCAGGTCGGCCAGGGCCGCGACGATCGCGGGCGTGGCCTTGTCGGCGAGAGGAGGCTGGGAAGGAAGCAGGGGGTTCGTCATGCGGCTCACCAGGCGCGCCACAGCGCAATGACCAGCAGTGTGCAGAAGGCCGCCACCAGATCGTCGAAAAGGATGCCGAAGCCCGCGCGCCACCAGCGCGTCTCGACGCCGGCGCGCGGCTTGAACAGCGTGTCGGCCCAGCCCACGGGGCCGGGCTTGGCGGCATCGAAGAACCGGAACAGCCCGAAAGCCACCGCCTGCGCCAGCAGGCCCGCGGGCGTGACCAGCCAGAGCACGAGCCAGAACGCCACCACTTCGTCCCAGACGATGCAACCCGGGTCGGCCACGCCCAGGTCGCGCGCGGTGCGGCTGCAGGCCCACCAGCCGATCGGCAGCGCGGCCAGGATGATCCAGCCGATCGTCGCAGGCGTGAACCAGAGCTGCATCACCGCGAAGGCCACCCAGGCCCAGAGCGTGCCGACGGTGCCCGGCGCCATGCGCGGCAGGCCCGAGCCGAAGCCGAGCGCGATGAAGTGCGCCGGATGCGCGCGAAGAAAAGCGATGGTGGGACGGATCGGGGTGGCGGTGGACATCGGGCCTGCGGAAGAGGAAACGGCTGGGGTCAGGTCAGGAGTGTCGCGCATTCGAGGCCGGCCAAGACCTTGTGTTTATCAAAGAGATCGCTTGTTTAATTGAAGGGGCCGGCCTAGTATCCAGGCCTTCCTCTCGCCTCCGCCCTTGCGCCATGCCTGCTGCCTCTTCGAATCCTCCCGCTGCCCCCGGCGTTTCCGTGGTGCCTTCCCCACCGCCCGCCCCCGGCTGGCGCGAACTGTTCAGCGGCCGCAACGGCTGGCGTGCAGTGGCGCTCACGGGCGGTGTCGCGCTGCACGCGGTCAACGTGCACATCGTGACCACCGTGCTGCCGTCGGTGGTGAGCGAGATCGGCGGACTCGACTGGTATGCCTGGAGCACCACGCTGTTCGTCGTCGGATCGATCCTGGGCGCAACGTTGTCGGTGCGGCTGCTGGCGCGGCTGGGGCCGCGCGGCGCCTGCCTGGTCGCCCTGGCGGCCTTCACCGCCGGCTCGATCGCCTGCGCGCTCGCACCGGCCATGGCCTGGCTGCTCGCGGGGCGCACGGTGCAGGGACTGGGTGGCGGCCTGCTTGCCGCCCTGAGCTATGCGCTGATCCAGCTGGTGTTCGCGCCGCGGCTGTGGCCGCGCGCGGTGGCGCTGGTGTCGGGCATGTGGGGCGTGGCCACACTCTGCGGGCCGGCAGTGGGTGGCCTGTTCGCGCAGGCGGGGCACTGGCGCTGGGCCTTCTGGTCGCTGCTGCCGCTGGCCGCGGCGCAGGCGCTGCTGGTGGCAGTGCAACTGCGGCCGGCCGCCGGCGTGCGGCACCTGCGGCCGGCGCAGATGCCGCGCATTCCGGCGCCGCAGATCGGCTTGCTCGCGGCCTCGGTGCTGGTGATCGCGGCGAGCGGGTTCTGGCCGACGCTGGCCTGGCAGGCCGCCGGCGTGGTGCTCGGGCTCGGCCTCGGCCTGGTTGCGACGCGCGTCGACCGGCGTGCCGCGGTGCGGCTGTTGCCGACCGGCGCCTACGCGGTGCGCGCGCCGATGGGGGCCATCTATGCGAGCGTGGTGCTGCTGCTGGTCGGCACCACGACCGAGATCTTCGTGCCCTATTTCCTGCAACTGCTGCACGGTCATTCGCCGCTGTCGGCCGGCTACCTGACGGCCGCGATGGCCGGTGGCTGGAGCGCGGGGTCGCTGCTGTCGTCGGGGCGCAGCGGCCAGGCCGCCGACCGCATGTTGCGCGCCGGGCCGGTGGCCTGCATGCTGGGGCTGGCGGCGCTCGCGCTGCTGCTGCCGGCCCCCGGGCGTCTCGCGCCAGGGCTCGAGATGCTGCTGGCCGGCGTCGCGCTGGCTGTCGTGGGTGTCGGCGTAGGCATCGGATGGCCGCACCTGGTCACGCGCGTGATGTCGCTCGCGCCCGTCGGCCAGGAAGGCCTGGCCTCGGCCTCGATCACCACCGTGCAGCTCTACGGCATGGCCGTGGGCGCGGCGGTGGCGGGACTGGTGGCGAACGCGGCCGGCCTCACCGATCCCGGCGGCCAGGCCGGCGCACGTTCTGCGGCCGCCTGGCTGTTCGCGAGCTTCGCGCTGGCGCCCGCATTGGCGGCGTGGCTGGTCGCGCGCTTCGTTGCCGCGCGCGGGGTGTGATCAGGCGAAGTGGTCGAACGACCCGAAGCGCTGCGCCACCGGCGCACCGCCCGCATCGACGATGCGCAGCCCGGGCTCGGCCTCGATGCGGCCGATGCGCGTGACGCGCGTGGCGCTCTCGCGGCCGGCCTGCGCCACGGCGGCGCGCGCCGAGGGCGGGGCGGTGAACACCAGTTCGTAGTCGTCGCCGCCCGAGAGCGCGCAGCCGCGCAGCGTCTCGGTGCCGATGCCCGGCGTGTCGGCCGCGGCCACGAGGCTCGCGGCGGCATCGGCGTCGAGCGTGGCGCCGACGCCGCTCGCCGCGAGGATGTGGCCGAGGTCGCCGACCAGGCCGTCGCTCACGTCCACCGCCGCCGAGGCCGTGCCGCGCAGCGCCTGGCCCAGCGCCACGCGCGGCGTGGGCTGCTCCATGCGCGCGCGCGCCGCCTTGAACACCTCGGCCGGCAGCGCGAGGGTGCCGCGGAACACCTCGAGCGCGAGCCGCGCATCGCCGAGCGTGCCGCTGGCCCAGATGTCGTCGCCGGCGCGCGCGCCCGAGCGCAGCAGCGCCGCGCCGGCCGGCACTTCGCCGAACACGGTGATGCAGATGTTGAGCGGCCCGCGCGTGGTGTCGCCACCCACGAGCTCGCAGCCGTGCGCATCGGCCAGCGCCAGCAGCCCGCGCGAGAACGCTTCGAGCCACGGCGCATCGACACCAGGCAGCGCCAGCGCGAGCGTGAAGGCCAGCGGCTTCGCGCCGCAGGCCGCGAGGTCGCTGAGGTTCACCGCCAGCGCCTTGTGCCCGAGCCGCACCGGATCGACCGTCGACAGAAAATGCCGGCCCTCGACCAGCATGTCGGACGACACGGCGAGCTGCATGCCCGGCGCGGGCGCGAGCAGCGCGCAGTCGTCGCCCACGCCGAGCGGCGAGCGCCTGGCCGGGCGGTGGAAGTAGCGTGCGATCAGGTCGAATTCACCCATGGGGCGAGCATAGCGCCCCGTTGCTCACTGGTTCACCCTTGGCGCTGCGCGCCTTCCCGCCAAGCGGGAGCGAGCTTGCTTGGGGCGGCCCGGCGCGACGCTCACCCTCTGGCGCGGCGGTTCGACATCACCACGTTGTCCTTCTCGATCGCTTCGCCGGCTTGCAGCGCGGCGATCCACGCCTCGGTGGTCGCCACGGCCGCGAAGTTGCTGTGGAACACCACGCTGAACACGCGGTGGATCTCCTCCGCGCTCGCACGGCCCGCGTCGTTGGCGTAGGGCAGGGCGCCGGTCGCGTCCGAGAGGAACTCCACGTTCAGGCCGCGGTGCATGGCCTCGAACACGGTGGACGCATCGCAGTTGTGCGTCATGTAGCCGGCGATGCTCAACGTGTCGATGCCCGAGCGCGCGATCCAGTCGGCGAAGTCGGTGCCGGTGAAGACGCTCGGGAAGGCCTTGGTCACGAGGTGGTCGTGCGGCCGCTTCGCGACCTCGGGATGCAGCTGGCCGTTGTGCGCGTCGGCCTGGAACACCGGTGCGCCGGCCGGCGCATGGTGGCGCACCACCACCACGGGCGTACCGGCGGCGTGCGCGGCGTCCATCGCGCGGGTGATGTTGGGCAGCGACTGCGCGACCGGCGGATGCTCGATCGGCAGTCCGCCGCCTTCGAAATACTCGTTCTGGACGTCGATCACGACGAGGGCGCGGCGCGGTGCGGTCTTTGCGTTCATGGAATTGCTCCGTAAGCAGTGGGTTGGATTGCGTCGATTCTTGCCGCCGCGGCTTTTGCGGAAAAGTGGCCCGAATGCCATTCATCGATAAGATCGGGCCATGACGCGAACTTCTGCAGAAACCATTGCCGTCGTGGCCTTCGACGGCATCAGCCCCTTTCACCTTTCGGTGCCGTGCATGGTCTTCGGCGAGGACCGCACCGAATCGGGCGCGCCTCGCTTCCGGCTGCGGGTGTGCGGTTTCGAGCCGGGGCCATTGCACACCAACGCGGGTTTCACGCTCAACGTGCCGCACGGGCTCGAGGCCATCCGGCAGGCGCAGATCGTGGTCGTGCCCTCATGGCGAGACGACCTGCGGCCGGCGCCGCCGGCGCTGCTGCGCGCACTGCAGGCGGCGCACCGCCGCGGCGCGGTCGTCGTGGGGCTGTGCCTCGGCGCCTTCGTGCTGGCGGAGGCGGGGCTGCTCGACGGCCGCCCGGCGAGCACGCACTGGAAGCTCGCCGACGCCTTCGCGCGCAAGTACCCGAAGGTGCAGCTGCACCCCGAAGTGCTGTACGTGGACGACGGCGACGTGCTCACCTCGGCCGGCACCGCGGCGGGCATCGACTGCTGCCTGCACCTGCTGCGCGTGCGCCACGGCGCCGAGGCCGCGAACCGCGCGGCGCGCCGCATGGTCGTGGCGCCGCACCGGCAGGGCGGCCAGGCGCAGTACATCGAGCAGCCGGTGCCCCCGGCCGTGGGCGGCGACGGCCTCGCGCCGCTGCTCGAATGGCTGGGCCGCCACCTGCAGGCGCCGCACGAACTCGACGCGCTCGCGCAGCGTGCGCTGATGAGCCGGCGCACCTTCACGCGGCGCTTTCGCGAAGCCACCGGAACGACGGTCGGCCAGTGGCTGCAGAACCAGCGCCTCGCGCTCGCGCAGCGGCTGCTCGAGACCACCGACCGGCCGGTGGAGCGCGTGGCGACCGATGCCGGCTTCGGCTCGGCGGTGTCGCTGCGCAAGCACTTCACGGCCGCGTTCAAGGTGTCGCCGGCGGCCTACCGGCGGCAGTTCACGCAGCAGGCCGAGGTGGCCTGAGGCCGGCCGCTCAGTCCGCCCCGCGGAAGCGCAGCGCCGATTGCCGCACCACCTCCGCCAGCAGCCGTTCCTTGCCCTGCTTCTCGCGCAGCCAGCGCGCATCGTTGCGGTTGGCTTCCACGCTGGTGCGCAGTTCGCCGAGCGCCTGGGTGGCGTTGAGCGCCTCGCTGTGCCATTCGAGCTGCGTCATCGTCATGAGGATGTGGTCGCGCAGCGGCATGTGCTGGCCGCTCGCAGGGTCGACATACACCGCGTCGAGCCCGAAACGGCAGGCCTGGAAGCGGTTGTAGGTGTAGACGAGGTAGTCGTCCTCGCTCGGCTCGAAGGGCTGCTCCTGCAGGAACCACGCGGCCAGCGACTGCACGTAGCCCGCGAGCGCGGCGGCGCGCTCCACCGTGAGCGGCGTGTCGAACACGCGGATCTCGATGGTGCCGAACTCGGGCTTGGGACGGATGTCCCAGTAGAAGTCCTTCATGCTGCGCACCACGCCGGTGCGGGTCATGCGCTCGAAGTAGGCCTCGAACTCCTTCCAGCTCAGCGTGAACGGGGCGCGGCCCGAGAGCGGGAACGCGAACACCGAGTTGAGCCGCGCCGAATCGAACTGCGTGTCCTGCCCCTGCACGAACGGCGACGAGGCCGACAGCGCGATGAAGTGCGGTATGTAGCGCGACATGCGGTGCAGCATCAGCAGGGCCGCGTCGGCGTCGGGGCAGCCGATGTGCACGTGCTGGCCGAAGATGGTGAACTGCTTGCTGAGGTAGCCGTAGAGCTCCGACAGCTCGCGAAAGCGCGGCTTGTCGTAGATGCGGCGCTCGTGCCACTGCTGGAACGGGTGCGTGCCGCCGCCGACCACCGCGATGTTGAGCTTGTCGGCATTGCGGATCAGCGCCTCGCGGATCGGCGAGAGCTGCGTGATCACGTCCTGCGCCGAATGGCAGATGTCGGTCGAGATCTCGATCATGCTCGACGTCATCTCGGGCACCACGCTGCCGGGCAGCGGCGTCTGGGCCATGAGCCGCAGCATGTCCTCGGCGTAGGGCGCGAGGTCGTAGTCGTGCGTGTTGACGAGCTGCAGCTCGAGCTCCACACCCAGCGACAGCGCTTCGGAGCGGTTGAAGGGCTCGAGCCGAACCACGCGGCTGTCGGGATCTGCGGCCAGCGGTGCCGAGCGCACGTCGTCGCTGTCGAGCATGTTGTGCAGGTTGAGCTGGTCGGGCGGCATGGCGGCATTCATCGCTGCGTATCCTCCGTGGTGCTGAAGGCCTGCGGGGTCCAGGGCACCGAGCTCTCACCCACCGCGTGGATCGCCACCGTGGCGAGCACCGCGCCCAGCACTTCCATCAGCAGGATCGAGGGCAGCGCCACCTGCGTGATCATGGTGCCGAGCAGCGGCGAGGCGCTGGTGAAGTTCGAGGCGATCAGCAGCGCGATCGACGACAGCGGCGACATCGCGCAGCCGACCCAGAAGGCCTGCTTCCAGCTGGCGCCGCTGCCCGGATTGGCGATCGCCACGCCCGCGATCTTGGCGACCAGGCGGATGCCAATCACGGCCAGCACCACGCTCGCGACCGGCAGCGTCCAGTCGGCCTGCGCCGCCACCATCGACACCAGCACGAACATCAGCATGGTCAAAAGCGACGCGGCCGTGCCGAGCTGCCGCTGCCAGGCCCAGGGTTTGGGATTGAGCGACTTGAGCAGCACCCCGCCGATCAACGCCGCCAGCGGCGCCGAGCCGCCGAAGTGCGCCGTGAGCGCGGTGCCCGCGGCGATCAGCGCGAGCAGCAGGATCGAGGTGTTCTCGCTCGTCGGGCTCATGAAGCGCAGCGCCATGCGCAGCGCGAGCGCAAGAATGCCGCCGATCACGAACGACAGCCCGAGCACCACCGCCACCGGATAGAGCTTCTGCAGCAGGGTCTGGGGTGCGCGTTCGATCAGGCCGGCCTGCGCGTAGCCGAGCGCGAGCGCATAGAAGGTGTTGAGCGTGGCGAGCGTCATCGCGCGCTCGGTCACCGGCCCCGAGGCGCGGGTGTCCATGATCACGCGGCTCAGCACCGCCGGCGAGGCGACGATCGCCATCAGCGCGATCGGATTCGCGACCGGATCGGGCAGGCCGAGCAGCTGCAGCATCCAGAGCACGCCGAAGTAGGTCAGCGTGGCTTCGAGCAGGCTCTGCACCAGCACCATCGGGTTGTGGCGGAACCAGCGCAGCGGCAGCCGGCCGCCGGCCTCGAACAGCACCACGGCCGCGCCGAGCTCGAGCAGGAACAGGCTGATGCCGCGCAGCGGCCAGATCGCGCCTTCGAAGCCCGCCAGGCCGAAGAGGGCGCCCACCGCCGAATAGCCCACCACCTTGGGAAAGCCCAGGTAGCGCTGCACCAGGTGGCCCGAGGCCGCGGCGGCCGCCAGCAGCAGCGACCAGAGCACCGTGGGCAGGCCGGCCGAGGGGCGCAGCCATTCGGACCAGAAACCCAGCAGGTCGTTGAGTAGGTTCGTCGTCAAATTCATGCAGTCAGGAAGATACGGATGGCGGACCCGGCGGTCGGTAGGAAGCAATGCCCCCGGTGGGCCTGCGCGCCAGGGAATCCGCGGCGGACGCGTGCGGCGCCCGGAAAACGCCCGGATGCGGGGTTGTACCGCATGGCGGTGTCCGCAGAGTGCAGGACAAAGGCCTTTTCTGTCCAGCCCTGCGGTTGCGGCGCCTTCAGTGCAGCACGCGCGACACCGGGGCGCCGCCGATGTCGGCCTCGAGCACGAACATCGGGATCGGCACGTCGAAGCGCTCGCCGTCCTCGGTGACCACGAAGTAGCTGCCGTGCATTGTGCCGCTCGGCGCCTGAAGCCGGCAGCCGCTGGTGTAGCGGAAGCTCTCGCCCGGCGCGAGCAGCGGCTGCTGCCCGATCACGCCGAGGCCCTTGACCTCCTGCGCATGGCCGGAGGCGTCGTTGATGAGCCAGTGGCGCGCGATGAGCTGGGCCCCCGTGCGGCCCACGTTGGTCACGGTCACGGTGTAGGCGAAGGTGTAGACCTTGTCCTTGGGGGAGGACTGGTCTGCGAGGTAGCGCGGCTCGACCTGGACGCTGAAGGGGCTGTTCGACATGCGCGCGATGGTAACTGCAGTACCTTGCCGCGGCCGGCGCGTTCACAGCTTCTCAGATCGTCGGTCCGCTGGGCGCGTCGTCGGCCGTTCCCGCCGGCACCGTCTGGAACAGCACCTCGCGCAGCGCCGCGGTGGCGGCCGTGTCGGGGTCGCGCCCCGAGGTGCCGACGGTCACGATGCGCCAGACCTGGCCGTTGCTCTTCAGCAGCGTCGCGTTCACCTGGCGCGAGGTGTCGGCCGCCATCGTTCCCTTCATCTGCAGGCTCGAGCGGCCCTTGACGTAGACGATGCGCGCGTGGCCGTCGAAGGTCATCGCCTGGCGCATCGCCATGGCCCAGAGCCGCATGTATTCGTCGAGCCTCATGCGCTCCACGCCGCCTTCGGAGGCGAACACGGCGACCACGGTGTCCGAGAAGAAGGTGTGGATCACATCGCCGGAACCGTTCAGTTCCTGGCGGTACTGCCACCCGCGCGGAATGTCGGCGCGCATCCGGGTGGCGGGATTGGTCCATTCGAAGCCGGCGAAATAGCGCAGGTTCCGTTCGGCCTCCTGCTGGTGGATGTAGGCCAGGCCCGCCACCAGGCCCGCGAAGGCCAGCGTCGCCAGCCCGGTGCGCAGCATCCCGGCACCGCGCTCGTGCACCAGGAAGCGCTCGTGGTCGTAGCTGGCCGCGCGGCCCTTGTTCAGGTTCGCGTACTGCAGGCCCATCGTGATCAGCGTGACGAAGGGAATGCCCAGCCCGAGCCCCGACAGGTACATCCGCGCCATGCGACCGAGGTACTGGATGAAGGTCGGCCGGCCGCCGTCCTGCAGCGTCACGCGGACGCCGAACAGAAACTTGCCGGGCGTGCTGCCGAACAGCCCGAAGACGACGGCTTCGAAGACCAGCGCCACCGGCACCAGAATGACCCCGAGCAGCGGCGCGGCGGAGGGGCTCTGCATCCAGAGCCCGAAGGCCGGCCAGAGGTGCCCGCCGACCGCGCCCAGGAACATGCCGGCGGGCACCGCCATCGTCCAGACGTCGAAACAGCGCGCGAACAGCCGGCGCCAGGGTCCGGCCGCAGCATGTGCGGCGGGGGCTGTACGGGGCGCCGGTGCCTCGATGGCCCCGGCGGCGAGCCAGGGCTCCCCGCCGGCGGGCACCGCGGGGTCCGGAGGTGCCGCGGGCAAATCGGGCTGGGGCAGCGGTGGCGCCGTTCGCACAGGCGCGGACGATGCCGGATCGAGCAGCACCGGCTCGAGGCGCATGCCCGGCACGAGTTCCGCGACCTGGTGCAGCGGCTTCCAGGCCAGCCGTCCCGGGCGCCAGACCAGCGTCTGTGCATCGATGGTGCCCGCATGCAGGCGGTGCCGGATCTGTTCGGCCGAGAGCGGGCCTTGCCTGTCGTCGCCGTGCGCGTACCACCATCCCTCGTCCATGCGCCGCTCCTTCGGTCTGGGTTGTTGTCGTTTCCTCGCAGCCACGCAAATGTATCGGGAAGTGCGGGGCTCCAACAAGGAGATTGCGGGCCGGGGAGTCAGGCGACAATCGCGCCATGAGCACGCCGTTCCGCATCGCCCCCTCCATCCTCTCCGCAGATTTCGCGCGCCTCGGCGACGAACTGGCCCGGGTCATCGCCGCCGGCGCCGACTGGATCCACTTCGACGTGATGGACAACCACTACGTGCCGAACCTGACCTTCGGCCCGATGGTGTGCAAGGCGCTGCGGCCGCATGCGAAAACAGCGGCTGGCGCGCCGGTGCCGATCGACGTTCACTTGATGATCCAGCCGGTCGACGCGCTGGCCGCGTCCTTCGCCGAAGCCGGGGCCGACTACATCAGCTTCCACCCCGATGCCTCGCCGCACACCCACCGCAGCATCCAGGCCATCAAGGCCGCGGGCTGCAAGGCCGGGCTGGTGTTCAACCCCGGGCTGGGGCTCGAGGCGCTCGACTGGGCGATCGACGACATCGACCTGATCCTGATCATGAGCGTGAACCCCGGCTTCGGCGGGCAGAGCTTCATCGACTCGGCGCTGCGCAAGATCGAGCAGGCGCGAAAGCGCATCGCGCAGAGCGGCCGCGACATCCGGCTCGAGGTCGATGGCGGCATCAAGGCCGACAACATCGCGCGCGTGGCTTCGGCCGGTGCCGACACCTTCGTGGCCGGCAGCGCGATCTTCAACGCCCCGGACTATGCCGCGGTGATCACGCAGATGCGCGAGCAGCTCGCGGGCGTGGCGCCGCGCTGAGCCGCCTTCGCCCGCAGCGCCTCAAGGCCTGAGCTTGTCGTTGTAGACGCGGTCCGTCTCGGCGCCGCGGCTGGTGTCGACCACGCCGCGCTCCACGTCGTCGTGGCCCTTGCGGCCGACCTCCGACTGCTGGCCGTCCTGCGACGCCTGGCTGTCGGACGACTGGTCGCGCTCGTGCGGCAGGCGCGGTGCCGAGTCGCCGCCCTGTTCGACCTTGGTGTCGCCGCCGCCCGCATCGCGCAGCGGATCGTCGCGGCGGGCCGGTTCGTCTTTGGGGGTGCGGGCTGGGGTGCTGTTGCTGCTCATGGCGTATTCCTTGGCACGGATAGGTGCGATCGAAACCAAGGCTGCATGGGCGCGCAGCCGCCTGCGGTAGGACACGCCAGGCATGCGCTGTAGGTGCCGTCTTTGCGTGCAGCGGGGCGCTCCGCAATAATTCCCCGGATGCCTTCCGATCCCCTTGACGCCGACGCGGCGACCGACAGCCTGCGCATCCATACTTTCGCTTCGCTGAACCCCGGCCCCCGGCTGCTCGTGGTGGGCGGCGTGCATGGCGACGAAACCTGCGGCACCGCGGGCATCGAGCGCCTGCTGGGCGAACTCGACGGCGGCGCGCTCCGGCTGCAGCGCGGCCAGCTCACGCTGGTGCCCGTGGCCAACCCGCTCGCGCGCCGCCGGCTGCAGCGCGAAGGCCAGCGCAACCTCAACCGCCTGTTCAAGCCCAGCGCCGAGCCGGCCGACTACGAGGCGCGCGTCACCAACCTGCTGTGCCCGCTGATCGAGCGCCACGACGTGCTGCTCGACCTGCACTCGTTCCAGAGCGCGGGCGAGGCCTTCGCGATGATCGGCCCGCGCGACAACACCGGTGCGCTCGAACCGTTCGCGCGCGCCGCCGAGGAAGGCCTGCTCGCGCTGCACCTCGGCACGCCGATCGTGGTGGAAGGCTGGCTCGACATCTATGCCGCCGGGCTCGCGCAGCGCGCCGCGGGCGGGGCCGTGGCCGAGCACGAGATCGACTTCGGCCGCGGCACCAACGAATACATCCGCAGCTGCGGCGGCTATGGCGTCACGCTCGAATGCGGCCAGCACCAGGATCCGCAGGCGCCCGAGGTCGCCTGGCGCGCGATCCGCCGCGCGCTCGCGCTGCTCGGCATGGCGCCGCTGCCGCCGGGGCTTGCTGCCGCCGCGCCGCCCGCAGCGCCGCGGCTGCTCAGGCTGGCCAGCGTGACCGACCGGCTGCACGAGGACGACCGCTTCGTGCGCGAATGGGCCACCTTCGATGCGGTGCGGCGCGGCGAGCCGATCGGCATGCGCCACGACGGCACGCCGGTCAACGCGCCCGACGACGGCTTCATCGTCTTTCCCAATGCGCTCGCGCTGCCTGGTGCCGAGTGGTTCTACTTCGCACGCCCGAGCGAGCGCGTGCTCGGCCCGGCAGGCCCCGCCGCCTGAGCCTACGGCAGGCGCCGCCGCGTTCCTACACCCCTTGCGCGCGGCGCTCGCGCAAAGTCGGAGCCGATGGCCATCTCGACCCACGCGACCGGTGCAGGCATCGTGCTCCCGCGCATCACCCATGCCGAGCGCGTGATCGATGCCGCGAGCGGCACCACCAAGGGTAGCCTCGCCGCCTACTACGCCAGCGTGGCGCCGCTGATCCTGCCGCACCTCAAGGGCCGGCCCGTCGCATTGGTGCGCGCCCCCGAAGGCGTCGGCGGCGAGCTGTTCTTCCAGAAGCATGCGCAGCACAGTGAGATCGCGGGCATCCGGCTGCTCGATCCCGCGCTCGACCCGGGCCACGAACCCCTGCTGCAGATCGACACGGCGCGCGCGCTGCTCGGCGCGGCCCAGTTCAACACCATCGAGCTGCACACCTGGAACGCCACCTCGCGCGCGCTGGCCAAACCCGACCGCATGACCTTCGACCTCGACCCCGGCGAGGGCGTCGACTGGCCGCTGATCCAGGAGGGCGCGCTGCTCGTGCGCGTGCTGCTTGACGAGCTCGGTCTGCCCTCGTTCCTGAAAACCAGCGGCGGCAAGGGGCTGCACGTGGTGGTGCCGCTGCGGCGCGACTTCGGCTGGGACGAGGTGCGCGGCTTCTCGCGCGCCATCGTCGAGCATCTCGCGCGCATCGTGCCCGAGCGCTTCGTTGCCAAGAGCGGGCCGCGCAACCGCGTGGGCCGGATCTTCGCCGACTACCTGCGCAACGGCTTCGGCGCCACCACGGCCTGTGCATGGTCGGCGCGCGCCCGCCTGGGCATGGGCATCTCGGTGCCGCTCGCGTGGGAGGAACTGCCCGACCTCGCGGGCCCGGCGCACTGGACCGTGGCCAATGCGGCCGAGCGCCTCGCGGTCGGCAATGCGCCGTGGGACGCGATGGAGAAAAGTCGCACCGGGCTGCGCCGCGCGATGGCGATGCTCGGCTACATGCCGTAGCCCGCCGGGTGCGGCGCGCTACGGCCTCACTTCGCGCGTGGTCACCTCGAAGCGCTGCAGCGTGTTCGCGCCGAACACCATCGTGATCGGCACGTCGGCCGCGTCGCGCCCGCGGGCGATCAGCACGCGGCCGATGCGCGGCACGTTGTGGCGCGCGTCGAAGGTGTGCCAGCGCTCGCCCAGGTAGACCTCGAACCAGGCGCTGAAATCCATCGGATACGGCACCGGCGGCACGCCGATGTCGCCGAGGTAGCCGGTCGCGTAGCGCGCCGGTATGTTCATGCAGCGGCACAGTGCGATCGCGAGGTGCGCGAAGTCGCGGCACACGCCGGTGCGCTCGCGGAACGCGTCGAGCGCGGTGCGCGTGGGGCGGGCGCTGCCGTAGTCGAAGCGCAGGTGCCCGTGCACGAAGTCGCAGATCGCCTGCACGCGCGCCCAGCCCGGCGCGAGGTTGGCGAAGTGGTTCCAGGCGAAGGCGAGCAGCTCGCTGTCGACCTCGCAATAGCGGCTCGGCAGCAGGTAGCGCAGCGTGGATGTCGGCAGGTCGGCCGCCGTGTGCTCGACCGCGCCCAGGTCGACCGCGTCGATGGTGCCCGGATCGAACACCACGGCATGGTTGCGCAGCCGCACGCTCGCCACGCCGGGCGGAATCCGCACCCGCGCGCAGTGGTTGTCGTGGCTGTCCATGTAGTGGTCCGTGGCGAGCGGCGGGCTGATGCTGATGTGTTCGCCGTCCTGCAGGTCGGCCGCGCGCGCGGGATGCACCTGCAGCATGTAGATCAGCGCTGTCGGTGCAGTGACCGCCAGCTCGATGTCGAAGCCGATCTCGATCTGCATTTTTGGCTGTCCCTCGTTGGATGTGTATGTGCTTCGATGCTACGGGCCGGCCCGGCGCGGCAGGCAAGGGCAGAGGCCCGAAGCGACGTAGGCGGCACGCTGTCGGCGCGCTCCTACCCTGGGGGCGCCGGCTCTCCCACACGCGCGGGCGAGGCGCCACTACGGGTAACAGTGTGAGAAAAACTTAACCTTTGTCACGCTCGCATCCGACCCCGCCGCCATCCCGCGCGGCGCTTCAGGAGGCTGCGGCGCAAGCACCCGAGTTTTCACATTGATCTGCTGGAGCGAATCATGGATTTTGCGTCGCTGTTCGATTCACTCACCGGCGCCTGGGGGGACGAAATCCTGTTCTGGGTGGTCGCCGCCGTGGCGGGATTCATCTGCCTGATCGCCCTGGTGAACGTACTGGACATGTTTCTCGACCATGAGGTCGACCCTCCCATGAAAGACCCTCGATGACGCCTCAGAACAAGGCCGCCGCCGGGCGCCGCTCGAAGGCCTCGGACGCCGGCAACGCCAAGCAGCAGCAACTCGACGGCTTCACGACCGACCAGGCGCCCCACCTGACGACCAACCAGGGGCTTCAGATCCCCGACAACCACAACTCGCTCAAGGCCGGGTTGCGCGGGCCGACGCTGCTCGAAGACTTCATCCTGCGCGAGAAGATCACGCACTTCGACCACGAGCGCATCCCCGAGCGCGCGGTGCATGCGCGCGGCGCGGCGGCGCACGGCTACTTCCAGGTCTACAAGTCGATGTCGCAGTTCACCGCGGCCGACTTCCTGCAGGACCCCGACGCGAAGACGCCGGTGTTCGTGCGCTTCTCGACCGTCGCCGGCTCGCGCGGCTCGGCCGACACCGTGCGCGACGTGCGCGGCTTCGCCGTCAAGTTCTACACCCGCGAAGGCAACTACGACCTCGTGGGCAACAACATCCCGGTGTTCTTCATCCAGGACGCGATGAAGTTCCCCGACCTCGTGCATGCGCTCAAGCCCGAGCCGCACCACGAGATGCCGCAGGCCGCGAGCGCGCACGACACCTTCTGGGACTTCGTCTCGCTGATGCCCGAGAGCACCCACATGCTGATGTGGGCCATGAGCGACCGTGCGATCCCGCGCAGCTACCGGATGATGGAAGGCTTCGGGGTCCACACCTTCCGCTTCATCAATCACCGCGGCGAGAGCCACTTCGTGAAGTTCCACTGGAAGCCCAAGCTCGGCATCCACGGCCTGGCCTGGGACGAGGCGCAGAAGATCGCGGGCAAGGACCCCGACTTCCACCGCCGCGACCTCTGGGAGGCGATCGAGCACGGCGACTTCCCCGAATGGGAGCTCGGCGTGCAGCTGGTGCCGGCCGACCGCGCGCAGTCGCTCGGCTTCGACCTGCTCGATCCGACCAAGCTGATCCCCGAGGAGATGGTGCCGGTGCAGCGCATCGGCCGGCTGGTGCTCAACCGCAACCCCGACAACTTCTTTGCCGAGACCGAGCAGGTGGCCTTCCACCCGGGCCACGTGGTGCCGGGCATCGACTTCAGCAACGACCCGCTGCTGCAGGGCCGCCTGTTCTCCTACACCGACACGCAGATCTCTCGCCTCGGCGGCGCGAACTTCCACGAGCTGCCGATCAACAAGAGCGTCTGCCCGTTCCACAACTTCCAGCGCGACGGCATGCACCGCCAGACCATCGCGCGCGGCCAGGTGTCGTACGAGCCCAATTCGCTCGGCGACGGCAAGGAGTTCCGCGTCGATGGCGGCAGCGTGGGCTTCCAGTCGTACCCCGACGAGATCGAGCCGCCCAAGCTGCGCCGCCGCAGCCCCACCTTCGACGACCATTTCACGCAGGCGCGGCTGTTCTTCAACAGCCAGAGCGCGGCCGAGAAGGAGCACATCGTCGCGGCCTTCCGCTTCGAGCTCTCGAAGGTCGACGTGCCCGCCATCCGCCAGCGCATGGTCGACAACCTTGCGCACGTCGACGAGAAGCTCGCGCGGCGCGTGGCCGAGCCGCTCGGCATCGGCGCGCCCGATGCCCGGGCGGCGGCGGGCCGGGCCGGCTTTCGCGAGCACCGCATGACCTTGCCGGTGGAGGAGTCGCGCGCGCTCAGCATGGCCGACACCGGCGACGGCACGGTGCGCACGCGCCGCATCGCGATCCTCGCGGCCGACGGCATCGACTCCGCGTCGCTCAAGCCGATCCGAGACACGCTCGAGCAGGCCGGTGCGCAGTGCAAGGTGGTCGGTGCGCGGCTGGGCACCATCGCGAGCGCATCGAAGCGGCAGATCGACGTCGACATGACCTTCGCCAATGCGCCGTCGGTGGTGTTCGACGCGGTGCTCGTGCCGGGCGGCAGCCTCGGCATCGCGGCACTCGCGGCGTCGGGCGATGCCGTGCACTTCGTGCTCGAGGCCTACAAGCATTGCAAGGCGATCTGCACGGTGGGCGAGGGCGTGCAGCTGCTGTCCCGGCTCGGCATCGCCGCCGATGCGCAGCAGGCCGACGCCCCCCCGGGCGTGGTGATCGCGGCGACGCCGGTCACCAATCTCGGCGACACGACGGCGGCGACGCAGATCGCGCAGGCCTTCATCGCGGCGATCGCGAAGCATCGGCACTGGGACCGGACCGACATCGAGTCGGTCCCGGCCTGAGCCGGGTCGTATGAACAGGCCCTAGTCCATTCGCGCTAGGCCGTCCTGCAAATAGCCGACGCGCGGGCCGGCTCCTAGACTTTCCCCACGAGGTCCGAAGGCGCGCACTCCTGCCGCGCCGGCGCCCGCAATCGCGGACGCACGGGCTGCACGCGGGGGTTCAATGACGTGGTTTTCGAGAACGGGATGGGGTCGCTCGGCCCGTCGTGGTGAGCGGCTCGCGGCCGCGCTCGGCGCAGTGGGCCTCGCGGTGCTGCTGCTGGGCGGGCATGTGCCCCCGGCGCGGGCGCAGGCGGTGCCGAACGCCGAGGCCGAGGCCGGCCGGATGGAACAGGCGCGGCTCGCCGACGCCGACACGCTGCTCGCGCTGACCAGCGAGGGCGCGGTGCTCTACGGGCAGGACAGCGTCAAGCTGTCGGGCTACCAGTACTGCAGCCAGGCGGTGGCGCTGGCCGAGGCCGGCGAGTTCCGCCAGAGCGTGCGCGCCGCGAGCAAGGCGCTGCACCTGGCCGATGCCACGCGCGATCCGAACCTGCTCGCCATGGCGCACCGCGACCTGGCGATCGTCTACAGCTATTCGGGCCAGCTCGACAAGGCCGAGCAGTTCGCGCGCGAGGCGCTGCGGCATCCGGCGCGCGATCCGAAGCTCGTCGTGGGGCCGGTGCACAAGGTGATCGGCGACGTGCGCACGCGGCGCGGCGACCATGCCGGCGCGGTGCTGAGCTACGACGAAGCGCTGGCCGGCAGCTCGGCGCGCTATGCGCCGCTGGTGCAGGCCTCGCTTGCCAATGCGCTGATCGAGGCGGGCGATGCGGCGCGCGCGCGCGAGGTGCTCGCCACCATCGCGCCGCCGAAGGACGCGCCGCTCGCGGCACAGCTCGAACGCACGCGCGCCCGGCTGCTGCTGGCCGAGAACCGGCCCGCCGAGGCGCGCGACCTGTACCGTACGCTCGCCGCGCGGCAGGCCGGCACCGACGCCGACTACTACCGCCTCTGGGCCTGGGACGGCCTCGCGCGCAGCGAGCTCGCGCTCGGCGACAAACAGGCCGCGGCCGAGGCCGCCGCGCAGGCGCTGGGCAGCGTGGACCGCGTGCGCGCCCGCTTCCGCAGCGAAGAATTCAAGATGGGGCTGTTCTCGGACCTGCAGACCGTGTTCGAGCGCGCGGTGGCGATCTACAGCGACGCCGGCGATGCCGGCCGTGCATTCGAAGTCAGCGAGCGCAGCCGCTCGCGCGCGCTGCTCGACGCCGTGCGCGGCCGCGCGAAGATCCACGAGCGTGCCGCGACCACCATCGACCTCGCCACGCTGCAGGCGGCGCTTGCGCCCGACGAGCGCGTGCTGCAATTCCACTCGCTGCCCGACCGGCTGCTGGTGTGGGTGGTGGGCCCGGCCGGGATCAAGGCGAGCAGCGTGGCGCTGCCGCGCGCCGAACTCACCGAGCTGGTCGAGGTGTTCCGCAACTCGATCGTGCGCGGCCGCCGCGCGGCCATCGCCAATGCCGACAAGCTCGGCGCGGCGCTGATCGCGCCGCTCGGCCTGGCACCGGGGCAGCGGCTGGTCATCGTGCCGCACGGCGCGCTGCACTACCTGCCGTTCCAGGCGCTGCGCGTGGACGGCCGCTACCTCATCGAGACGCATCCGGTGGCGGTGGCGCCCTCGATCAGCATCGCGGTGCAGCTCGCGCAGCGCACGCCGCGCGTGAACGCCACGCTCACCGCCTTCGGCAATCCGCGCATCGAGGACAAGTACGACCTGCCGGGCGCCGAGGCCGAGGTCAACCAGCTCGCGCAGCTGTTCCCGCGCAACGCGCTCTACATGGGCGCCGCGGCCACCAAGACGCAGTTCCGCGACGTGGCCGCGCGCTCGCCGCTGATGCACGTGGCGGCCCACGCCGAGGCCGATGCGGTCGATCCGCTCTACTCGCGCATCCTGCTCGCGAACGAAGGCGGCAAGCAGAATTTCCTCGAAGCGCACGAGATCCTCGGCCTGCCGATGGAAGGCACTGCGCTGGTCACGCTCTCGGCCTGCGAATCGGGGCTCGGGCGCATCGCGCAGGGCGACGAGGTGCTGGGCTTCACGCGCTCGTTCTTGGCGGCCGGCAGCTCGAGCCTGATCGCATCGCTGTGGCCCGTGTCGGACGACGCGACCGCCGTGCTCATGGGCACGCTCTACGGCGAGCTCGCCAAGGGCCGCGACCTGCAGAAGGCCGTGCAGGCCGGCCAGCTCGCGGTGCTCAAGGATCCGAAGATGGCCCACCCGTTCTTCTGGGCCCCGTTCAATCTCATCGGCAACTGGCGCCTCACGGTGGGGAGCTAGGCATGTTGCACGGCCCTTCTTCTTTCTTCGTGCATTTCTCCCTCCCCCTCCGGGGGAGGGCAGGGGTGGGGGCACGACGGCCTTCGCACACCGGCAGCCCTCGCGTGCCGCCAGGGCGCGAGCACGGCGACGGGGTACCTTGCTCCGCGAATGTCCCCCGCCCTTCGGGCTCCTCCTTTATTTCGCTGCGCAAGGCACCCCATCGGCGTGCTCGGGAAGCAGCGCGCCCGAACCGCCCGCACACACGCCCCGAACAACAGCAATTGAAACAACAGCAACACCCCGCGGTGGAGCCCTGACATGCGCGCCTGCCCACGCTCGACTCCCGTCGCCCTGGCCATCTCGGCCTTGTTCGGTGCCACCTTGCTGGTCGCCGCCCCGCACAGCCATGCCAACGAGGCCGAGCCCGCCACGCTGCTGTTGCCCACGCGCGATCCCTGCGGCACCTGCGACCGCCCGCTGGCCCAGGCCGGCAACAACGCCGCCCCGCAGAGCCTGCCGGCGAGCGCGCCACCGAACCAGGCCTCGTTCAAGCTCCAGGACCTGCGCCTCAACGGCGTGAAGGCGCTGAGCAACGAGGAACTGCAGTCGATCACGACGCCCTACATCGGCCGCAACGTCACGCTCGCCGACCTCGAAGGCCTCGCGCAGGCCATCACCGCGCACTACAAGGCGCGCGGCTATTTCCTCGCGCAGGCCGTGGTGCCGGTGCAGACGGTGCAGGGCGGCATCGTCGAGATCAGCGTGATCGAAGGCCGGCTCGGCCGCGTCGACGTGGTGGTGGCGCCCGATGCGCCGGTGGCCGAATCGCGCGTGCGCGGCTTCCTTGCGCCGCTCGCGCCCGGCGAAGCCGTCAATGCGCCGGCCTACGAGCGCGCGATGCTGCTGCTGTCGGACCAGCCCGGCCTCAAGGTCTCGTCCGCGCTGCAGGAAGGCACGCAGCCCGGCACCACCGACCTGTCGGTCGAGGTGGCCGCGGCCTCGCGCTGGGCCTTCTCGGCCGAGGCCGACAACCATGGCACCAAGGAGTCGGGGCGTTTCCGCTTCGGCGGCACGGCGCGCTGGCTCAGCCCGTTCGGCATCGGCGACAACCTCGACATGCGGCTCATGGTGTCCGACAGCAACGCGCTGCAGTTCGGCCGCGTGGCCTACGAGGCGCCGATCGGCACCAGCGGGCTGCGCGCGGGCATCGGCCTGGCGCGCGTCAACTACGAGCTCGGCGGGCAGTTCGCCGACCTGGAGGCGCAGGGCAAGGCCGACGTGTTCGACGTGTCGCTCAGCTATCCGCTGATCCGCCAGCGCCAGCAGAACCTGTTCCTGCGCCTGAACGCCGACGTGAAGGACCTGACCGACGAGCTGCGCGGCGTGGACTTCTCGGCCAAGAAACGGGTGCGGGGCGTCGGCTTCGGCTGGACCTGGGAGCGGCGCGACGCGCTGCTGGGCGGCGGCTACTGGGCGAGCTCGGGCACGCTCTACCGCGGCGACCTGTCGATCCACGACCCCGGCAGCCGCGAGGCCGACCAGGGCTTCGGCGGGCGCCGCACAGAGGGCGGCTTCACCAAGATGACCTTGCAGCTCTCGCGCCTGCAGTCGATCGTGCCGCAGCATTCGTTGTATCTCTCGGTGGGCGGCCAGTGGGCCAGCAAGAACCTCGATGCGTCCGAGAAGCTTGCGCTCGGCGGCGCGCGCGCGGTGCGCGCCTATCCCTCGGGCGAGCTGCTGGTCGACCAGGGCGTGATCGGCACGCTCGAATGGCGCTGGTCGGTCAACGAGTCGTTCACGCCCTTCGCGTTCTACGACGCCGCACGCGGAAAGATCGCGCGCCATCCCACGCCCTTCGACGGCGACAACACCCACAGCCTGCGCGGCTTCGGCCTCGGGGTGAGCTGGGCGAAGCCGGGCAACTTCTCGGTCAACGCCACGCTCGCCTGGCGCGATGGCACGCCCCCCGCGCAGACCGATGGCGGCGGGCGCAACCCGCGCTTCTACATCCAGGTTCAAAAAGCATTCTGACCATGAAGCCCCGCACCTCCCAGCATCTTCTCCGCACGGCCGCGCGCCGCCTGCGGCTGCGGCCCGTGGCGCTGTCGCTGATCTGCGCCGGCGCCGTGCCCGCGATGGCGCAGGTGCTGCCGACCGGCTCCACCGTCATCGGCGGCAATGTCGCGATCACCCAGGCCGGCGGCCTGATGAACATCACGCAATCGACCCAGCGCGGTATCGTCAACTGGACCACGTTCTCGATCGGTGCCGGCGGCATCGTCAACATCCAGCAGCCGAACGCCGCGAGCGTGCTGCTCAACCGCGTCACCGGCAACCAGGCCTCGGACATCGCCGGCCAACTCAATGCCAACGGCCGCGTGTTCCTGGTCAACCCCAACGGCGTGCTGTTCGGAAGCGGCGCGCAGGTCAATGTCGGCGGCCTCGTCGCCTCCACGCTCGCGCTCGCGACCAGCGACAAGAGCTTCATGGAAGGCGCGACGAACCTGGTGTTCGAACGCGCCGACGGCAACGGTGCCACCGTGCGCAACCTCGGCAGCATCCAGGCCAGCGGCGGCCCCGTGGTGCTGATGGGCGCGGGCGTGGCGAACGAAGGCGTTGGCGCCACGATCACGGCCGACGGCCAGGCCATCGCGCTCGCCTCGGGGCGGAAGATCACGCTCGACCTCGTGGGCGACGGGCTCACGAACATCGCGATCACCGGCGACTCGATGGCCACCAACGCCTCGGTCGTCAACAGCGGCACGCTGCAGGCCGACGGCGGCCGGGTGGTGATGGTGGGCCAGTCGACCACGCTCAACGAACTCGTGGTGAACCAGGCCGGCACCGTGCGTGCGCGCAGCGTGGGCCTGCGCAACGGCGAGATCGTGCTCGGCGCGGGCGGCGAGAACGACGTGCGCATCGGCGGCACGCTCGACGCCACCGGCACGGCGCGGGCGGGCGGCCGCATCGACGTGAGCGCGGGCCGCGTGCGCGTGGAGAACGCCACCCTCGACGCGAGCGGCGACACGGCCGGCGGCACGGTGCAGGTGCGTGCCAATGCCGGTCTCGCCCTGGCGCCCGGCGTGATCGTGCGCGCGGACGGGCGCGCGGGCAACGCGGCCGGCGGCGAGATCCGCCTCGGCGCAACCGACATGGAATCCTCGCTCGACGGCATGCACCTGTCGGGCACCCTCTCGGCCAACGGGGCGGGCAGCGGCGCGGGCGGACTCGTGAGCGTCGGCGCGACCGCCGTGGCGGTCGGCAGCGACCTTGCGGTTTCGGCCTCGGGCGGCGCGGGCGGCGGCGCCAACGGCCGCTGGGAACTGCGCTCCGGGCGGCAGGTGATCGTGTCGAAAGACGGGCCGGCCTACGACCCCACCAACTTCTTCGATGGCGTCGGCGCCGGGTCGAGCCAGGTCCACGGCGGCGCGATCGGCGCGGCACTGGGCCGCGGCACCGACGTGCTGCTGCAGAGCAGTGCCGAAAACGCCGAAGGCGTGCGCCAGATGTACGGCGTGTACTTCGACAACGGCAGCCAGGTGGTCAAGAGCGAAGGCCGCGATGCCGCGCTGCGCGTCGATTCGGCCACCGGCATCGGCATGCTCGCCGGTTCCGCGATCCAGTCGAAGTCGGGCGCACTGCACGTCGACTTCAACGCCGACGCCGAAGGCACCGTGCCCGGCCCGGGCGATGCGCCGCTCGCTTCGGACATCGGCGCGCCGATCCGGCTCGACGGCGCCGTCATCGAAACCAACGGCGGCAACGTGCGCTTCTATGGCCAGAGCGACGCCGCCAATGGCCGCGCGATCGGCCATGCGCCGCGCTTCGGCGAAGCCACGGCGGGCATCCAGGTGACCGACAGCCGCATCTCGACCTGCGCCGCCGACGCGACCGGCTGCAGCGACGGCACCGGCAGCATCAGCCTGCGCGGCCAGGGCCAGACACAGGCCGCCAGCGGCTTCTTCTCGGCCAGCGCCGGCGTGGTGCTGGCGAGCGCCGAACTCCTCACCGGCGCGGGCCGCATCGACGTCGACGGCGTGGGCGGACTGATGGCATTGGGCGTGGACGTGCGGCCCAGCGACAGCCTGGGCTCCTTCGCGCTCGCACCTGCGCCCAGCTCGCGCAGCCGCATCGTCTCGGGCAGCGGCGACATCGCGCTGCGCGGCAGCACGCGCGGCTGGAACGCGGCCACCGACCCGCTGGGCACCTTCGCCTTCGATGCGCAGGGCGGCGGCGTGTCGGTGCAGAGCGCCGACATCGCAACCGGCGGCAATGTCGCCATCGACGGCAAGGGCGCGAACCTCGACGCGCTGCTGACCAACGAAGACTTCCGCAAGCTGGCGGCATCGGCCACCATCAATGCCTCGCACGGCGTGGTGATCGGCGGCAGCGCGGTCGTCGCCGGCAATGGGCGCAGCCTCACGGTGAGCGGCACGATGGGCAGCGCGGGCCTGCAGCTCGACAGCCTGGGCGTGCCGGTGCCGCAACCGGGCGGGCTCGACCAGGGCCTGAGCCCCGCGGCGGTCTGGATCCGCGCCGACGGCGAGGGCCAGGGCTTGCGCGCCAGCGGCGGCCAGGTCGTGGTCGACGGCCGCAGCGGCGACGTGCTGCTCGAGCGCGACAGCCAGTCCAGCGCCTTGCTGAGCGCCGCGAACGCGAGCGGCGCAGGCGGCGCGGTCACCGTGACCGGCCGCAACATCTACGCCGGCAGCCTGGGCGACGGTGCGGGCACGCTGGCCGACGCGAACGGCACGGCCGGCGGCGGCAGCGTGCGCCTTCAAGCCTCGGTGCGCAGCGCCGACAACACCGGCGGCATGCTCTCGGTGGACGGCAGCCTGTCGATCCGTGCCGACAACAGCTCGGCCGCGGGCAACGGCGGCCGCATCGAGCTGCTCGCGGGCAACAGCCTGCGCGCGCACGGCAGCCTTTCGGCGCGCGCCGGCGCGGGCGGCGGCAACGGCGGCTTCATCGAGACATCGGGCGCGGCCCTCGACCTGCGCGGCATCCGCGTCGATGCGGCGGCGCCCTCGGGCCTCGCGGGCCAGTGGCTGATCGATCCCTACGCGATCTCGATCGTCAACGGCACGGCCGCGGGGTCGCTGCCGACCAACCCCTTCGAACCCGTGGCCGCGTCGGTCATCCAGGACGGCGACATCAATGCCGCGCTCAACGGCGGCGCCAACGTGAAGATCACCACCGGCACCGGCGGTGCCGGCAGCGGCAGCATCACGCTCGCCGACGACGTGGTCGTCGACTACGACGGCGCCTCCGGCGCGCGGACCTTCGAGCTCGCCTCCGGCGGCAGCATCGTCGGCAGTGGCAGCGACATCGAGATCCGCTCGTCGGGCGCGGGCGCGCTGAACGTGGTGTTCGACGCGGGCGTCAACCCCGACGGAACGCCCTCGGGCAACAGCGGCGCCATCACCTACAACGGCAGCATCGACACGCGCGGCGGCAGCGTCACCATGACCGCGCGCGGCACCGGCGACGCGGCGAGCGGCAGCCTCTTCATGAACGGCGCCCAGCTGCGCACCGACGGCGGCGCCGTCACGCTGCAGGCCGGGCAGGCCGGCGCGCCCACGGGCTACGTCACGCTGATCGACAGCGTGGTCGACACGCGCATCGGCCAGAGCGATGGCGGCGCCGGCGGCAACCTGCAGATCGCGGGCGGCAACGTGCTGCTTTCGGGCGTGCAGCTGGCGGCCTCGAGCGGCAACATCGACATCCGCGGCAGCTCGGCCGACTGGCAGAGCGGCGTGGTCATCACCGACGGCCGCGGGCCCTCGGCCATCTCCACCACCAGCGGCAGCATCACGGTGCAGGGCGTGGCGCGGCGCCAGGCCTCGTCGAGCTTCGCGGGCGCGCACGGCGTGCTCGTCAATGGCGGCAGCACCATCACCAGCGGCAGCGGCGACATCGTGCTGCGCGGCTACAACTTCAACACCGATTCGTCGCCCGACGACAGCGGCGTGCGGCTGGAGAACGGTGCGCGCATCGCCACCACCGGCGGCGGCGACATCGAGATCACGGGCTCTTCGCAGAACGGCGGCGCGGGCGTCTCGATGGAGGCCGGCGGCGGCGCGAGCGCCCCGGGCGCGCTGCCCAGCGTGGCCAGCAGCGGCAACGTGGTGCTGCGCGCCAGCAACGACGGCAGCGGCGATGCGATCGTGATCGGTGCGCCCGTGACTGCCGCCGACACCATCAACCTGCGCCCGGGCGGCATGACCGAGAACTTCGCGGCCTTCGAGGCGAGCGCCACGCCGATCGTGCTCGGCGGCGCGGGCGGGAACGACTTCTCGGTGTCGAGCGCCGAGTTCGCGCGGCTCTCGGCCCCGACCATCGTGGTCGGCAGCAGCATGCAGGCGGGCGGCATCACCGTGGCCGGCCCCATCGCCACACCGGGCGCGCTCACGCTGCAGAACGAGGTGCGCGGCAGCATCGCGATCAACGGCGCGATCTCGGCCTCGGCGCTGGGCCTGCTCTCGGCGGGCAACATCGCGCAGTCGGCCGCGGGTGCCATCACCGCCGGCACGCTGCTCGCGCGCTCGAACGGCGGATCGGTGGACCTCGGCAATGCGGTCAACGACGTGGCGGTCGTGGGCGGCGGTGCCGCGGGCAGCTTCCGCTACGTCGATGCGAACGCGGTCACCATCGGCACGCCGACCGCCACCGGCTTCGATGCCGCGGGCAACCAGCCGGCCGTGACCAGCACCACCTCGATGGCCGCGGAGAGCGTGTTCGTGCGCACGCTCTCGGGCGACCTCACGCTCGGCACCAACGTCGACGCGGTGGCCGGCACCGAACTGGTGGCGGCGGCACGCTTCCAGAACCCCGGCGCCTTCGCGATCGGCGGCAGCAACTGGCACGTGTGGGCCGACACCTGGGTCGGCGAGACACGCGGCGGCCTCGCCGGCACGGGCCCGCTGCCGAACCTGTACCACTGCGCCTACCTGGGCCTGTGCACCGTGACCGTGACGACCGGCGACAACCATTTCATCTATGCGCAGCAACCGGTCTTGACCGTGACCATTGCAAACGCCTCGCGACCCGCGGGCGCGCCGAACCCGGGCTTCACCTACAGCGTGAACGGCCTGATCCTCGGCGACAACGCCTCGAGCCTCAGCGGCGCGCCGGGCACGGCCGCCAATGCCGCGAGCCCGCCGGGGACTTACGCGATCGACGGTGCCTTCGCCTCGGCCGCGGGCTATGCGGTGAACGTGGTGCCGGGCGCGCTGCGCGTCGACCCGGGCCCGCCGCCACCGCCGCCCCCACCGCCGCCGCCCCCACCGCCGCCACCGATCGTGCGCTTCGAGCGGCCCGACCTGCCTTCCGTGGACGTGGTGCGCGAACTGCCTTCGAGCTACCTGTACGACCGCAATCTCGGTCCGGCACCGATCTGCCTGGCCACCGGCCCGCTCGACGGCGACCGTGCAGCGCAGGACGGCGACGCGCTCGCACGCGAATGGACCCGCGTGCGCTCGCGGCCCAACCTGCTGAGCTGCGTGAGCACCGAGCGGCGCAATGGCTGCGCCGACTTCTGACGGCAAGGGTGCGCGGGCCGCTCAGCGCGGCGCCCGCGCGCTGGCGATGAAGAGCTGCGCCATCAGGTCGGCGAGCAGCTGCAGCTGTGCATCACCTTCGGCCAGCGGCGCATGGCGATAGGGGGCGGCACGGGCCTCGATGTCCTCGAGCGGCCCGGCAAAGAACAGGCGCCGCAGCGCACCGCCGAGCGCGTCGTATGCGGCCACGCGCGCGCGGTCGTCGATGGTGCTTGCCGCATCGCTGCCGATCATCGGCGTGGCGAGAAAGGGCGCGAGCACCGCGGCCTGCAGCCGGCCCGCGGCGACCAGCCGGTTGAGCGTCATGTCGAAGGCCAGCGCCGGGCCTTCGGCCAGCGCCTCGCGCAGCAGGGCGGGCAGCGTGCGCCGGCCGCGCGGCGTCACGAGGTACGCCACCGCGCCCCAGTTGTAGAGGCCCGCCGCATCGAGCATCTCGATGCCGCCGATGGCATCGCGCGGCGCCAGCGGATCGCGCGGCAGGTGCTTCTGCAGGCTTTGCCAGAGCCTCAGCAGGGCCGGCGCCGAGGCGAAGGGCAGGCATTCGAGGAACACCAGGTCGCAGCCCGCGAGCCGCGCGAGCGCCTCGTCGTCGCGCAGCAGCGCGGGCAGCGCGCGGCTCAGCTGCGCATCGTCTTCGAGCACCAGGAAGAAGCCGTCGGCGGGCGCCGATTCGATCGCCGCCGCATGCGAAAGAAAGCACGCATGCTCGCGCCGGCTCGCCCCGCCCGCGGACGGCAGGCCTTCGATGCCAATGGCCTCGAAGCGGGCGATGGCGCCGTGCAGCCCGAGCATGCGCAGCTGCGCTTCCATGGCCTCGCGCCGGGCGGTGCTTTCGTGCAGGTTGATGAAGCAGCCGTTCATGATCGTGGCCTCGCGAGGCGGATGTTGTGGCGGCGGTCCGGCCCATGACCGGCACCTGGCTCAGCGTGGTGATGCCTTTCTACCGCAAGCTCGCGGAGTTCGAGCGCGTGGCCGCGCACAACGCGCCGTTCTGGGCCCGTCCCGGTATCGAGGTGGTGATCGCGCTCGACGAGCCCTCGGAAGAAGAAGGGCTGCGCCAGCTCATCGACCGGTTCGCGCCGCAGGTGCGCTGGAAGCTGATCGTCAACGACCGTCCCCACGACTGGCGCCCGCCCTGCTGCGCGATCAACGTCGGCGTGCGCCACAGCGCGGGACGCTTCGTGCTCGTGCATTCGCCCGAGTCGGCGTACGTGGGCGATGCGCCCGCGCTTGCGCTGCAAGCGGCGATGGCGGGCGATCGCCACGTGGTGATCGGGCGCGTGGGCTTCGCGCGCTTCGCGGCGCTCGAGGCCGTTGGCGGCAGCCTGGCAGCGGCCTTTGCAGCGCAGGTGCCCGAGGCGCTCTACCTGCGCACCTTCTACGGCTCGCTGTGCTGCGCGCGCGAAGCCTTCGACATGGTGGGCGGCTACGACGAGCACTTCGACGTCTGGGGCGGCGACGACGACGACTTCCGCGTGCGGCTCGAGATGGCCGGCTGGCAGTTGCAGGCCTGCGCGTCGCTCAAGCTGCTGCACCTGTCGTTCGAGCCGCGCGACGGCGGCGAGCGCTTCGATCCCGACAACGACTGGCGCCGGTGCACGCCGGGCGCACCGCGTGCGAACCGCGCGGTGGACGGTGGCGAGGATGCGTGGGGCCGCGACTTCGCGCGGATCGCACGCGACGACACGCCGCCGGCCGCCGGCACCGCACCACAAGCGGCCGCACCCCCGTGGCTGCCGGGCGCCGCGCCCGCGATCTTCGCGATCGGCTCGCGCCGCCAGTGCGAGATCTGCGCGCGCATGCTGCACCATGAGCCGGCGCCGCCGTACTTCTGTCCGCGCTGCAGCCGCAGCGTGCCCACGCGGCTCACCGCGCGACCGCGCATCGTCTGCGTGATGCAGCTGCGCAACGAGGTGGGCTGGATCGAGGGCTGCCTCGACCACCTGCGGGACCATGTCGACGGCTTCATCGCGCTCGACGACGGTTCCACCGATGGCACCGCCGCCATCCTGCGGCAGGAGCCCCGGCTGCTCGAGCTGCTTGAGAACCCGCCGGCCGAAGCGCACCGCTGGGACGAGCCCGGCAACCGCCGGCGTCTGCTCGAATGCGCGCGCCGCCACGGCGCGGGCTGGGTGCTGGCCTGCGATGCCGACGAGCGCTTCGAGACACTGTTCCTGCGCCACCTGCATGCGATCGTCGATTCGCTGCCCGAAGACCGGCTGGCCTGCCTCTCGCTGTCGCTGCGCGAGCTCTGGGACGCGCCCGACCAGTTCCGCGACGACGGCGACTGGGGCCGCAAGTCGCGCGCGATGCTGTTCCGGCTGCCGCAGCAGATCGCGTTCGACCACGCGCCCGCGCTGCACGGGCCCTGGTTTCCCGACGCGGTGGCGCAGCATGGCGCGCTCTACCGCAGCTACTACCGCGTCTACCACCTGCGCATGGTGCGGCGCGAGGACCGCATCGCACGCCGCGCGCGCTACCTGGCGCTCGACCCCGGCGCGCGGCTGCAGCCGATGGGCTACGACCATCTCGCCGACGAGGGGCCGGCGCTGCGCCTCGCGCGCGTGGACCCCGCACGCGGCTACGACATGGCGACGCTGCCGCCGGCGCTGCTGCGCGCGGACGAAGCGGCTCAAGGCACGCCTGCGGCCAGCGTGCGCGCGAAGTCGCCGCGGTAGGTGCGCGTGCCGGTGTGCGTGAGGCGCGAGCGCGTGTCCACATGCACCTTGCCGCCGATCGACTGCCAGCGCCGGCAGAACGCGAAGTCCTCGCTGAGGTAGCGGCCGTTGCCGGGCTCGGCCCAGACATCGAAGAAGCGGTAGTGCGGCCATGCCGCGGCCACCGCGTCGTCCATGCGGTCGGGCGTGTAGCGCAGCTCGGGCATGGCCGCGGCCAGCCGGTCGAATACGGCGCGCTCGATCAGCATGAAGCCGGTGGGCGCATCGAGCACCTCGACGAAGCCGTCGGGCTCGACCCGCGCGGCCATGCCGGGTTCGCAGAGGTTCACCGGGAACACCGCATGCCGCGCCTCGAAGTCCTCGCGCGTGCTGCCCGCGGGCAGCGGCGCCGCGAGCCCGGCGCGCGGCCAGCCGTCGTCCTTGTGCGGATAGGCGCCCGCCACCACCGGCCGGCCCGCGCGCAGCAGCCGCAGCGCATCGTCGGGCGCAAAGCCGATGTCGGCGTCGATCCAGAACAGGTGCGTCCAGCGCGCATCGGCCATGAACTCGGCCACCAGCCGGTTGCGTGCGCGCGGCACCAGGCTGTCGCCATCGAGAAAGCGCGCCTGCATCCCGAAGCCGTGCTGCCACGCGGCATTGACCAGGCCGAGCAGGCTGCGCACGTAGTCGCTCGTCATCGTGCCGCTGTGGCTCGGCGTGGCGATGAAGGGGCGGATGGTCTTCAGGATGTCGGTGTCGGGCATGGCGATCCGTTCAGGCCGGTGCGTGGCGCCGCGTTGAAAGAAGCGCGCGCAGCTTCGCAGGGGCGACCGGCTTGGTCAACAGCATCACACCGCCGCGGCGCAGGCGCTGCAGCACCTCGGGGCCGGTGGCGCCCGAGACCAGCACCGCGAGCGCGTCGGGCTGCAGCCGCTTCGCGGCCGCGAGCACATCCATGCCGTCGCCGTCGCCCGCGAGCTGCAAATCGCACAGCACCGCATCGAAGCGCAGGTCGCCGGTGCCGAGCCGCGCGATCGCCTCGGCGCCGGTGGCGATGCATTCGACGCGGCAGCCCCACTGCTCGAGCAGCGCGCGGCTGCCGTCGAGGATCGCGGGATCGTCGTCCACCACCATGCAGTTCAGCCCCGCGAGCGGCGCCGCGGGCGCCGGGGCGGGCGCTTCCTCGGGCAGGCTCGCCTCCACGGCCTGCAGCGCAGGCAGCGTCAGCGCGAAGGTGCTGCCGGCCTGCAGCGCCGAGCGCACCGTGATGCGGGTGCCGAGCAGCGTGGCGATGCGCGCGCAGATCGCCAGCCCCAGTCCGAAGCCGCGCCGGCGGTCGCGCTCGGTGTTGGCCACCTGGTAGAACTCCTCGAAGATCCGTCCCTGGTGGATGGGGGCGATGCCCACACCGTTGTCGCGCACCTCGATGCGCACGCCCTGGCCGCCGTCGCCGGTGCGGCTGCGGCGTGCGGCCACCAGCACCGTGCCGCCCGGGGGCGCGTGGCGCAGTGCGTTCGACACCAGGTTGCCGACGATCCGCTGCAGCAGTGCCGCGTCGCTGCGAACGGCCAGCCCGCGGTCGCTCCAGCGCAGCCGCACGCGGCTCTCGGCGGCCGTGGCGGCATGCTGCGCATCGAGCTGGTCGAACAGCGCCGCCAGCGGCACGCGGGTGATCGCGGGTGTCAGCACCTGCGCGTCGAGGCGCGAGATCTCGAGCAGGTCGTCGAGCAGCACGCTCATGAACTCGGTGCTCTCCTGCAGGCGCAGCATGGCCGGCCGCTGCGCCGCGCTGGCGCCGGGCAGCAGGCCGTCGATGAACAGGCCCATGGCATGCAGCGGCTGCCGCAGGTCATGGCTTGCGGCGGCAAGGAAGCGCGCGCGCGAGAGCGCCGCCTGCTCGGCCTCGGCCATGCGCTGCAGCGCCACCGCGGTGGCTTCGCGCACGCGTTCCTCGCTCACCTGCCGGTTGTGCTGCAGGCGCTCGGCCAGGCGGTCGATGTCGCGCGCGAGCACCGCGAGTTCGTGCGCGCCGGCCGTGCTGCCCGTGCTGGCGGACGTGGCGGCCGGGGCCAGGGCGGTGCCGCCTTCGCCCACGCCGCAGCGCGCCTCGAAGTGCCCCGCCTCCAGCGCGGCAACGGTGCGCGACACGCGGCGCAGCGGCCGCGCCACGGTGCGTGCCATGTGGCGCACCGAGGCCCAGGCCGCGAGCAGCGCGACCAGCGCGATGCCGATGCCGGCAATGAGCGAGCGGGTGCGCTCGCGCGCATAGGCCGTGGTGTCGCGGAAGGTCTGCACCAGCCCGATCGGCGCGTCGCCCGCGGCGGTCGATCCGGCGGGCGCGAAGGCACTCGCGCGCGAGGCCTCGCGCAGCGTGACCGGCGAGGTGAACATGCGCAGCTGCGCGTGCGGCGACGTCTTGGGGCCGGCCGTCACGTACACGCCGGCGCTGTTGCTGATCTCCACGCGCATCACCTGCCCGCCGCGCAGCGCGGCATTCGCCACGTTCTGCAGCGCCGGCAGGTCGCCTGCATAGAGGCTCAGGTCCGACATCGCCGCGACTTGGCGCGCCACGGCCTGGCCCTCGGCGTCGAAGGCGGCCTCGAGTGTCTGCAGCCGGCTGTGCGTGAACCAGCCGGTGAGCGCCAGCGCCACCGCGGCACACGGCACCACGCCGAGCCGGAACAGGTCGCGCTGCAGGTTGCCGCGCACCAGCAGCGTGGGCGCCGCGGACCGTGACGGAGCAGGCGGCAGCGGATGCGCGGACCGCAGGCCTTCGGACGGCGCCACTTCGCTCATCGCGTGGCGGAAAGCCGCTCGGCCAGTTCGCGCTCCTGCGGCAGGCGCAGCCCGAGCCCGCGCGCCACGGTCGCGTTGACGCGCACCGTGGGCGGCGCGGCCGATTCCACGAGCGGCGCGGCGTTGTTGTTGCCGCCGAGGCTTGCGAGCTTCTGGCCGAGCAGCTGCGCCTGCTGCGCCAGTTGCGCCGGCGTCGAAACCGCCGCGGCCAGGCCGCCCGAACGCACCAGGCCTTCGCTCGCGCCGAACACCGGCAGCCCCGCGCCCGCGCCCGCGCGCAGCACCGACAGCGTGGCCGCCTGGTTGTCGCCGATCAGGTCGGGCAGCACCATCAGCGCATCGCTGCGCGGCACCACCGCGCGCAGTGCCGCGGCCAGCGAGCGCGCGTCGGGCGCGTATTCCACCTGCAGGTCCCACGCGGGCTGGCCGGCCTGCGCCGCGGCACGCTGCAGCTCGCGCACCAGCGGTTCGGATTCGGGCGTGGCGACCACGCCGATGCGCTGCTTGTTCGGCAGCACCGCGGCCACCAGCGCCAGCTGGTCGGCCATGGCCGGGTCGCGCAGCAGCACGCCCACGCGCCGGTCGCCGCGCCGCAACGCCGGCGCGCTGGCGCGCAGGTTCTCGTAGTCGAGCCGGCTCAGCATCGCGAGCAGCAGCGGCTGCTGCCCCGGGCGGTCGAGCGCGGCACGCGCGGCGCTCGCGCCGACGGCCATCGTGACGCTGGCCTCGGCCGGCGCCGGCGTGGCCGTGCGCAGGCTGCGCGTGCGCACGCCGGCGTTCACCGCGACCTCCGCGGTCTCGGCAGCGGCCTGCGCCGTCGTGTCGGCAGCGCCGGGCGAAAGCCGCACCAGGTCGAAGCGACCGCCGGGTGCCTGCGCGGCGCGCAGGTGCTGCACGAATTCGGCATGCGCCGGCAACTCGTCGCCCATCAGCACCGTGAGCCCGCTGGCGCCGGCCACCGCGGCGAACTGCGCCATGCACAGCGCCAGCACGAGGCGGACGCGGAGGATCGAAATGAAAGGGTTCACGGCAACAGGCATGGGGAAGGCTTCGGCGGCAAGGGCCGGCCCCCAATGTACGGAAGGCGACGGGTTCGCGCGATAAGGCGGAGGGCTTATGTCGATGCCGTGCGTGCCGCGCACGCGCGACACAAGTCGCGGTGCGGCGGCTGGCCGGCCTATGCCGGATGGCTGGTTCAAGGCGTCCGGGTGGAGCGGCGGCTCGAAGAGAATTTATTTTTCATGAGTGATAAATAAATGTCTTCGAATTGGAAATTAAAACAGTTGGACAAATGGCGTGCGATTCCTCTTTAGACTGCGAGGCTTTTCTTGGCGCGCTCGAAAGATCGTGATGGCGCCCTATTTATATTTTCAAATGTAATTGCCCCGCCAATCGGGCAATTGCCTAAAGATTGACCGTGGACTCACAGGCGTATTCGAGACGAGGCAAAGGCGAGCGAGCTCCGGGCGGTTTCCTCATCAGCGCATACCCGGAAGGTCGACGTTGCGTGGCATTGCCGTGAAAGAGCGGGCTCGCGCGGCCATTCGGTCCGGGTTCTTGTTCCGTGCAGTGCTAGGGGCGCTGCTCTTCCTGCCGGCGGCCGTCCATTGCGGTGGCGGCCGTGCTGCGTTCCGTGCATGGCGGAAAACACCGAATTTCGCCGAGACACTGTTGGGCGCGCACCACGAGATTCGCGCGCGCGTGCTCGATTGGCCGCGGTGGCTGAAATGGCTCCTTTTCGCTGCTTTTTCTGCGGGTTACCAACTTCATGCGATGGGCAGCGTCTCGCGCACGATGGCACATGCGTGGCAGGTATTGCGCAAGGATGGTTTCGGCGGGCTCTTCGAGGCGCTACGTCACACCACGCCCGGCGGCGCCGGTATCGGCGTCCGCGCGCAGACGGCCATGGCCGCCATCGACCCCAATTCAGCCGAGGGGCGCGCACGCGCGCGCCGCGTACTGCTGCTCGACTACCGCGTCCCGCGCGGTGACAGTTCGGCGGGCGAACTGGCAACCGTCGGCATCCTTCGCGACCTTGTCGCACTCGGCTACGACGTGGCTTTCATGCCCAACGATCTGGCGCCTTCGCCGCGCTACGAGGCGGTTCTCCGCGAACTCGGCGTCGAAGTGGTCACGCGCGCGTCGGGCTTCGGATGCACGCGGCATTTCATCGAGCGCCGCGGCGCGGAGTTCGGCCTCTTCTACATCGTGCGGTTCGATGTGGCCGAGAGCGCCTTGTCCGCCATCCGCCGCGCGGCACCTGCGGCGCGTGTGATCTTCCATGCGCCCGATCTGTATTTCCTGCGCGAGATGCGCGAGGCGAATCTCGGCGAGGATCCGGCCGCGCTTGCGCGTGCGGAGGAAACACGGCGGCGTGAACTGGCGGTCATGGGCCAGTGCGACCATGTGGTGGTGGTGAGTCCGGCGGAAGTTCCGCACCTGCGTGCGCAGGCCGGCTTCGACACACCGGTTTCGGTCTTTCCGGTCCTGTATGCGCCCGTGGCCAACCAGGTGGCGGCGTACGGTCAGCGGCGGGACATCTTCTTTCTCGGCGGCTTCCTCCACCGGCCCAACGTGTCGGCCGTGGAATGGTTCGCGCGTGAGGTCTGGCCCGCGGTTCACCAGGCACTGCCCGGGGCGGCCTTCAACATCATCGGTGCCGATGTTCCCGAAAGCGTGTTGGCCCTGGCACGCATTCCTGGCGTGAAGGTGGTGGGCTTCGTGCCGGACCTGGGACCTGCGCTGTCAGGCCTTCGCGTCGGCGTGGCGCCGCTGCTCTATGGCGCGGGCATCAAGGGCAAGGTGGCAACGACGCTGGGAGCCGGCATCCCCTGCGTCTGCACCGAGGTCGCCGCCGAAGGGATGGGCATCGAAAACGGTGTCCATGCGCTCGTGGAATCGGATGCAGGCAGGTTTGCCGCGGCGGTGGTGGCGCTCTACAACGACGAGGCGCTGTGGTCACGGCTGTCGGCCAACGGCCAGGACCTCGTGCGTGAGCGTTTCGGCGAAACGGCCAACCGCAAGGCGCTGCTGCGTGTGCTGAACGATGCCCGAGCGCTCCCGATCGCACTATGGCAACGTTATTGCGAAGGCATCGAGGCCGTTGCCGTCCCTGCGCCGCCCGCAAGTGTCGAAGTCGATGTCTCGGTGATCGTGCCGGCGTTCAACAAATGGGCATTGACGCGGACCTGCATCGCGTCGGTCGTGGCGGCCAGCGCCGCTGCAGGCTTGCGCTTCGAGATCATCATCGCCGATGACTGTTCCACCGACGAAACCGCCGACGCGGGCGAGCGCCTGCCGGGCGTGCGCGTGGTCAGGACCCAGGCCAACGTAGGATTCCTGCGCAATTGCAACCACGCGGCCGGCCATGCGGGGGGCAAGTACATCGTCCTGCTGAACAACGACACCATCGTCCTGCCGGGCTGGCTCGAGGCGCTCCACGCCATGATGGAACGCGACGAATCCATCGCGATCGGTGGCTCGAAGTTGCTCTACCCCGACGGGACGATCCAGGAAGCCGGCGGCGGGCTGCTTGCCAGCGCCGAGGGTGTGAGCATCGGGCGGGCGTTCTTCGAAGCCGGCGAGCTGAGGCCTGCGCGACGCGATGAACCGGTTTTCGATTTCGAGCGCGAGACCGACTACCTGACGGGCGCATCGATCATGGTCCGGGTGTCGTTCTGGCAGCAGGCGGGTGGATTCGATGAGGCCTTCGACACCGCCTATTGCGAAGATGCGGACTTGGCGATGCAGGCGCGCGCCAGTGGACGCCGGGCGGTCTATCAACCCCGGTCGGAGGTGGTGCACCTCGAACACCAGAGTTACGCCGAGGCGGGCGATGCGCGCCACCTCGACTTGCAACGCCACAACAAGGCGTTGCTGCAGGAAAAATGGCGGGCGGTCCTCGCACGCGACCATTTGCCTGCAGGAAGCGGATGGGTGCAGGTGGCCGCACATGGTGAGCGAACGATTCCCCCGGCGGTTCTGGCGCGCAGAGGGCGCTCGGATGCCTTGCGCATCCTGTACTTCAGCCCCTTTCCCTCGCACCCGAGCAACCATGGCAACCAGGCGACGATCCAGCAGTTCGCGCGGCAATTCCAGGCGCTCGGGCACAAGGTGCATTTCGTCGTCTTGAAAAGCGGCCTCTTCGACACGAATGCAGAGCGTGCGATGCGGGATGCCTGGGACACGCTGGATGTCCTGCCCAACACGCTCGCACTGGGCGCCGACGGCGCGCCCATCCCCTTCGACGGCTGGTACCCGCAGGGGCTGGGCGAACGCATCCGCGCCTTGTGCGCACGCTACGAGGCCGACGTCCTCCTGTGTTCCTATGTGTTCCAGTCGAAGATGCTGGAGTACATCCCGCGCTACATCCTCAAGGTCATCGATACCCACGACAAGATGGGAAACCGCTACGAGATGCTCCGGGCCAAGGGCCTTCCGCTGGAGTTCTTCTCGTGCACGCCCGAAGAAGAGGGCGCCTACCTGCGAAGGGCCGACGTGGTGGTCGCGCGCCGGCAGGAGGAGGCCGACTATTTCAACGCGGTTACCGGCACTGCCTCGGCCATGGTCGTCCCGCATTTCGAGTCGCCACGCTTCGTCGAACGGCGGTTCACCGCCCTCGAACGCGTGGCCATCGTCGCCAGTGCCAACCGGATCAACCTTGCGATCGTGCGTGACTTCCTGCTGGCGGTCGAGCGCCACCTGCAGGGACGGCACTGCCCCTTCGTCGTGACGGTCGCCGGGCAGGTCAGGGACATGGTGGGCTCGCTGCCGGCCCCGGAGCGCAAGGTCTTCGGTGCGCCGTGGGTCCGCCTGCCCGGGTTCGTCGAAGACCTCGACCGCTTCTATGCAGAAACCGACCTGGTGGTGTCGCCGGTCACGATCGGAACGGGCATCAATGTCAAGACGGTCCAGGCCATGGCCTACGGCATGCCCCTGCTGACGACGGCCTGGGGCAGCAAGGGCATCGACACCGACGAACCGCTGCACCGCCTGCAAGACCTCGACGCCCTGGTCGAGGCCATGTTCGAACTGGTGGACGGGCCCGAGAACCTCGAGCGCCTCCAGGCGCGCAGCCGCGATGCATACCAACGCTTTTTCGATGCAAGCCTGACGGCGCTGGACAAGGTGCTCGAAGGCGTACCGCGCGAGAACCCGCCGCGGCAAGAAAAGGGAGAGAACTGTTGAAGACCATTCGCGCAAGGGCGCCGCTGCGGCTCGGACTGGCCGGCGGCGGCACCGACATTTCAACCTACTGCGACGTGCATGGCGGCTGCGTTCTCAACGCGACCATCGACCGCTATGCCTATGCGGTGATCCGGGACATGCCCGAAGGCCAGGTGAGGTTCGAGGCGACCGACAAGCAGGCGGTCGAGCAATGGCAGGCAGCGCCGCATATTGCGCTGGACGGCGGACTCGACCTTCACAAGGCGGTCTACAACCATTTCGTGCAGCATCACCTCGGTGGCATGCCGATCGCCGTGGGCCTGAGCACGTTCTGCGATGCCCCGATCGGCTCGGGACTCGGTTCGTCCTCGACGCTCGTGGTGGCGATGATCCGCGCCTTCGTGGAACGCCTGAACCTGCCGTTCGACGACTACATGATCGCCCAACTCGCCTACCGGATCGAACGGATCGAGTGCGGCCTGCAGGGTGGCAGGCAGGACCAGTACTCGGCAACGTTCGGCGGCTTCAACTTCATGGAATTTTTCGCGGCAGAGCGGACGCTCGTCAATCCGCTGAGGATCCGCAGTTCCGTTATCTGCGAACTCGAAGCGTCGCTGGTGCTGTTCTTCACGGGGGTTTCCCGAGAGTCCGCCAGGATCATCGCGGACCAGAGCGCCAACGTGAGCGGAGGCCGCGGCGATGCCATCGAGGCGATGCACGGCATCAAGCGCGAGGCGATGACCATGAAGGACTGCCTCCTGCGCGGCGACTTCGACGGACTCGTCGACTCGATGCGCAGCGGCTGGGAGAACAAGAAGCGCTCTGCCAAGACAGTGTCGAACCCCGAGATCGACAGCATCTACACGACGGCCCTGGAGGCCGGCGCGCTGGCGGGCAAGGTGTCGGGTGCGGGCGGCGGCGGCTTCATGCTGTTCTTCGTGCCGAACGAACGCCGCCTCGACGTCATCCGCGCCTTGGGTCCCTTCAACGGCCAGGTCAGCAATTGCCACTTTACAAAGAACGGAGCCCAAGCATGGAGGATCTGACCTCTGACTACATTGCCACGCAGATCGAGCAGGCGCGGCTGATCATGGCCGCGATGGGAGAGGACGCGCGGCTGCAGCGCACGCTGGCGGAAGCTGCCGCGGCCTGCACCCATGCACTGAGGAGCGGCCGCAAGATCCTGATCGCCGGCAACGGCGGCAGTGCAGCCGACGCGCAGCACATCGCGGGAGAGTTCGTGAGTCGCTTCGCGTTCGACCGCCCGGGCCTGTCCGCCATCGCGCTGACGACCGACACCTCCATCCTCACGGCGATCGGCAATGACTACGGCTACGAGAAGCTGTTTTCGCGGCAGATCCAGGCGCTCGGCCAGCCCGGTGATGTCTTCATCGGCTATTCGACTTCCGGCACTTCGCGCAACGTGCTCAACGCCTTCGAGGAAGCGCGGCAGCGCAACCTCGTGTGCATCGGCATGACCGGCAGCCGCGGCGGGCCCATGACGCAGCTGTGCGACCACCTGCTGGAGGTGCCCGCGGGCGACACGCCGAAGATCCAGGAAGGGCACCTGGTGCTCGGCCATATTCTCTGCGGGCTGGTCGAGAGCGCCATGTTCACCCCGCCGCGCTGATGGAGGCCATCGTCCTGGCAGGCGGGCTCGGCACCCGCCTGCGCTCCGAGGTCCCGGCGCTGCCCAAGGCGATGGCGCCGGTGGCTGGCCAGCCTTTTCTCGCGCTGCTCCTGCGGCATCTGGCGGCACGAGGCGTCTCGAGGGTGGTGCTCTCGCTGGGCTACAAGGCCGAGGCCATCATCGACCATTTCGGCGACGCGTTCGCGGGCATGAAACTGGCACATGTGGTCGAAAGCAGTCCCCTCGGAACCGGGGGGGCGGTGCGGCTCGCGATGACGCGGATGAAGAGCGATCACATCTGCGTCTTCAATGGCGACACCTACCTGGACCTGGACCTCGCCGCTGTCGAAGCACTGTGGCAGGCGCATCGGCAACCGATCATCGTGGCGCGCGCCGTGGCCGACGCAGGCCGCTACGGCCGCCTGATCGCGGACGGCGGCAGCCTGGCCGGATTCGCAGAAAAAGGGGTGGCGGGCCCCGGCCTCATCAATGCCGGCAGCTACGTGTTCCAGGCCGGCCAGTTCGATGCCTTCGAACCAGGGGTGCCCTTCTCGCTCGAGCAGGACTATCTCGCGCAGGCCGGCCGGCGCTCCGCCATGCGGGTGATCGTTTCCGAAGGGCAGTTCATCGACATCGGCGTTCCCGACGACTACCGGCGCGCGCAGAAGGAACTGGCGCACCTGCCATGAAGCTGCCCCCACGCTCATCGCTTTGCGTATCGCTGCCCCCCGAGGGGGCGCGTCAGTGACTTCGGGCGGCCGGGCGCCACTGCCATGAAGCACCACGCGGCCTTGTTCCTCGACCGGGACGGCGTCATCAATGTCGACCACGGTTATGTCCATCGGGCACAGGACTTCCGGTTCATCGAAGGCATCTTCGATCTGGTGCGCCACGCCAATGCGCTCGGCCACCTGGTGGTGGTGGTCACGAACCAGGCGGGCATCGGAAGGGGGTTCTACACGCAGGCACAGTTCCTCGCGCTTTCGGCATGGATGAAGGACCAGTTCGCCGCCAGCGGATGCCGGATCGATGCCATCTACCACTGCCCGCATCATCCCGAACATGGCCTTGGCCGCTACCGCTGCGACTGCGACTCGCGCAAGCCGCGCCCCGGCATGTTCCTGCGCGCGGCGAGGGAACTGGACATCGACCTCTCACGTTCCGTGATGATCGGCGACCGGCCGAGCGACATGGTGGCTGCGGAAGCCGCCGGCATTCGCTGCCGGATGCTGTTCCAGCGCGAGGAGGGTGGCGAGCCGCAGGCGCAGCACTCAACACAGCGGCGGATCGCGGCGCTGCGCGATGCCATTCCCTATCTTGCCGGCGACTGAAGTCGAATCGGCCGCCTGGCCTATGGCTGATGGTCAGGCGAGGTTTCCGCCCCCTTGCCCCACCACCGCCCGCTGCGCCAGGATCGCCTGCCGCAGGACGCGCGGCGACACCGGCTTGTAGAGCACCGCGATGCCGGCCTCCGCCACTTCGCGCAGCCGGTCGGGCTTGGTCTCGCCGGTGACGAGCAGGCGCGCGGTGGCGGCGCCGATGCCGCGCGGATGGCGCTCGAGCGCGGCGATCACGTCGAGCCCGTTGTCGCCGCCCTGCAGCAGCAGGTCGCTCACGACCACGTCCGGCGGCCGCGGCCATGCGTCGGCCAGCGCGAGCGCCTCGGCGCGGGTCTGGGCCGCCAGCACCTCGGCGCCCCAGTTCGTCAGCACCACCGACAGGCCTTCGAGGATGGTGCGCTCGTCGTCGATGACGAGGATGCGCAGGTGCTCGAGGCCGGCTTCGTCGTCCTCGGCCGCGCCCGGCGCGGCGGGCGCCGCGGGCGCCGCGAGCGCGGCCGGTGCCCCGCGCACCAGCACCCGCACGCAGGTGCCCTTCTGCGGCCGCGACGTGAGTTCGACCCGCGTGTTGAGCAGCTCGGCCAGCCGCTGCACCGTGGCGAGCCCGAGCCCCATGCCGCGCTGGCCGCGCGGCGCATTGCGGCCGTTGGGCTCGACCTGGTAGAACTCCTCGAACACGCGCGCCTGGTGCTGCAGCGCGATGCCCACACCGGTGTCGACCACCTCGACGCGCACGCCCTTGCCGCGCCGGCGCGCGCCGACCAGCACGCCGCCCTCGAGCGTGTGGCGCAGCGAGTTGGACACCAGGTTGTTGAGGATGCGCGAGAGCATCACGTAGTCGCAGCGCACCCAGAGGTCGGTCTTGCGCACCACGAGGCGCAGGCCCTGCTGCTCCGCGACAGGGCGGAAGTTGCGGCTGATCTCGTCGAACAGTTGGTCGAGCGCGAACTCGGCCCACTGCGGCTGCAGCACGCCCGCATCGAGCTGCGAGAGGTTCAGCAGTTCCGAGAACAGCCGGTCGAGCGAGTCGACGCATTCGCGGATGTGGCCGATGCGCTGCAGCCGCAGGGGGTCGGTCTCGCCGTTCGCGAGCCCGTCGGAAAACAGCGTGAGCGCGTGCAGCGGCTGGCGCAGGTCGTGGCTGGCCGCGGCCAGCAGCCGGGTCTTGGCCTGGCTCGCCACCTCGAGCTGCTGGTTCTTGCGCGCGAGTTCGGCCGTGGCCTCGGCGATGCGGCTCTGCAGCAGCCGGTGGCTTTCGGCCAGCGCGCGCGCCGCCTGGTTGAAGCCGTGCTGCAGATGCCGCACCTCGGAGGTGCCTTCGATCGCCACGCTCGCCGCCTCGCCGGCGCCGAGCCGGTCGACCGCCTTGCCGAGCGCGCGGATCGGCTCGCTGATGCGGCGCGCCGCCCACCAGCCGGCCAGCCCCACGCCCACGAGGCTGGTGGCCAGCACCAGCACCACGTTGAGCCACACCGAGCGCCGCGCCTGCTGGACCGCCTCGAGGCTCATCTCGACCATCACCTTGCCGCTCGGCTGGCCGTTGTCGCCCACGATCGGCAGCACGAGCCGCAGCCCCTCGCCGCGCGCGCGGTCCACCGTTTCGGAATTGGCCACGATCTCGCCGTCCTCCGACCAGATCTGCACCTGCTGCACATGCGGCTGGTAGGTGCCCGAGTGGGCCGTGCGCGCGAGCGCGCGGCGGTCCATGCGCGCGAGCGGCGCCTGCGCGGCGGAGGCCACCTGCAGCGCCACGGTCTGCGCATTGGCGCGCATCAGTTCGGTGAGGTTCGCCAGGTGCTGGCGCGTCAGCACCGTGATCGCCGCGATCGTGGCCGCGGTGGCCGGCACCAGCGCCAGCAGGATCAGCTGCTGCGCGAAGGTCAGCCGTGCCAGCCCGCGCAGGACGCGGAAGTTCCATTTCATGGGTATGTCCGGCGGGTCATGCCCCGTCGGGGCGATCCCGGAGGGCGGAAGAAATGACAAACGTCACGAATTTGCCGCTCATTTGTGTATTTGATATCTAATTGCGACCGATTCCGCTCATGTTAGACCGCTGACACGCGTTGGCGCCATGTTGCTTTTGTCTGATCATGCAGGCCTTTCCGCGTTGCCGTCATCATCCCCGCTCCCGCCTCGGGCGGGCCGCCGCCTGGCTGCGCCGGGGTGCCGCCGCCATCGCTTTGGCCGCCGGCATGCCGCTGGCGGCCGTGGCCGAGCCCGCCCAGGCGCCCGTGCGCTTCGGCATCCTGCCGCTCGGCGGCGCCTTCGAGTCGCGCAGCGACTGGGACCCGCTGCTCGCCGAACTGAGCCGGGCCATCGCGCGGCCCGTGAGCGTGCTGTCGGTCAATTCGTACGAGGCGCTCGAGCAGGCGATCCGTGACGACAAGGTCGACATGGCGTTCCTCTCCGGCAAGATGGCGCTCGACGCCGTGACCCAGCGCCGCATGAAGGTCGTCGCGCAGGTGGTGCGCCACGACGGCCTGCCCGGCTATCGGGCGCTGCTGCTGGCGCGCCGCGCACCGCCCTTCAACACACTGAAGGGCCTGCTGGCCGAGCCGGAGCGCTGGCGCCTCGCGCGCGGCGAACGGCAGTCGGTGTCGGGCTTCATCGTGCCGCAGCTGCAGTTCTTCCTGCCCAACCACATCGCCATGGAGACGCGCTTCCTGAGCGAGATCGTGGGCACCCACCAGGCCACGGCGCTCGCGGTGGCCAACAACGAGGCCGACGTGGCCACCAACAACACGGCCGACTTCGAGCGCTTCAGGCAGCGCTTCCCGGCCGAAGCGCAGCGGCTGCAGGTGCTGTGGGAGTCGGACCTCATTCCCCATGCGCAGATCGTGGTGCGGCGCGCGTACCCGCCCGAACTGGTCGGCCGGGTGCAGTCGTTCCTCGTGGGCTACGGCCGCGCCAAGGGGCCGCAGGGCGATGCCGAGCGCACGGTGCTCAAGTCGCTGCACGACCTGGCGGGCTTCGTGGTCGCCGACAACAGTTCGCTGCAGCCTGCCGCGAAGCTGGCCTACCAGCTCGCGAAGCAGAACGCGATGAACGCGCAGTGGGTCAACGAGGCCGCGCGCCAGGCGCGCCTCCTGCGCCTGGACCGCAGCTACGCCGAGCAGGCCGCCGCGCTTCAAGATCCGCCGCCCGGCCGATGACGATGACGGCCGCGGCCATGCAACGCTTTCTGCTCGCCGTGCGCCTGTTGGCGGCGGGGCTCGCGCTGCTGGGAGCCTGCGCGGCGCCGGCCGCGCAGGCGCCGGACACGGCGCTGCCCGCCGGCCCGGTGCGCTTCGGCGTGCTGCCGCTCGGCGGGGCGGTCGAGTCGCGGGCGCTGTGGATGCCGCTGCTCGAGGACATGGCGCGCGCGCTGGGCGTGCCCGTGAGCCTGTATTCGGTCGCGTCGTACGAGGCGATCGACCGCGCCATCCAGCGCGACGAGATCGACATGGCGTTCCTGTCGGCCAAGATCGCGCTCGACGCGGTGATGCAGAAGCGCATGACGGTGGTGGCGCAGATCGCGCGCCGCCCCGGCATGCCGGCGCACCGCGCGGTGCTGCTGACGCGCCGCACCGGTGAGCCGAGCACGCTCGCGGCGGTGCTTGCCGAGCCCGAGCGCTGGCTGTTGGCGCGCGGCGACAGCCGGTCGGTCACGGGATTCCAGGTGCCGCAGAGCCAGCTCTTCCTGCCGCGCAACATCGCGATGGAAACCCGCTTCGGCGGCGAGTTCATCGGCACCCACCAGGCCACGGCGCTGGCGGTCGCCAACGGCGATGCCGACGTGGCCACCAACAACACGACCGATTTCGAACGCTTCAGGGAGCAGTTCCCGGTCGAGGCCGCGCGGCTGCACATCGTCTGGGAATCGGGCCCGCCGCCGGGCGCGCTGATGGTGCTGCGGCGCAGCTACCCGGCCGCGTTCCAGGCCAGGGTCCAGGCCTTCCTGACGGGCTACGGCCAGGGCAAGGGGCCGCGCGCCGAGGCCGAGCGCGAGGTGCTCAAGGACCTGCGCGCGGCTTATGGCTATGCCGTGGCCGACGACCGCGCGCTGCTGCCCCAGGCGCAGCTCGAACACCAGCTCGGCCGGCAGAGCGCCATGGCCGCGGAATGGGTCGACGAGGCTTCGCGCAGCCGGCGCCTGCAGCGCGTCGACCAGGTCTACCGGACCCGGCGCGAGCGGCTCGGCGCGGCCACCGACACCGCGGCGCGCTGAGCGAAAAACCGCCACTACTCCCTTCGCCGTAGCTCCAAAACCCGCCGCCTAGGCCGTTAGGCGGATTTGCCCGCCGGGCGCCGCGCCGGAAACTCCCAGCTCTTCGGGCAGCCCTTGCCTTTGACGGAGTGCGGATGAGTTGGCGAACAAAAGTGGTCTGGAGCGAGGGGATGCTGCTGCAGCCCCAGCACCTGCAGCAGAGCGAGCGTCATGGCGACCATGCGCGGCATGTGCTGCTGCGCTCGACCACGCCGTACGCCTGGGGTTTCGCCGAGATCGAGATCGACGCCGCGGCGCTCACCCTCGGCAAGCTCGCGCTGGTGCGCGCGGTCGGCGTCTTCGGCGACGGCACGGTGTTCGACATGCCGGCGGTCGATCCGCTGCCCGAACCGATCGACATCCCGGGCGCGATGCGCGACGAGGCCGTGGTGCTCGCGCTGCCGCTGCGCCGCGCGGGTGCGCGCGAGGCCGATGCCGAGGAATACGAGGAACTGGTGCGCCACCGCGTGCTCGAGTCGGAGGTGCCCGACTCCAACACCGCCGGCGAGCGCACCGCGATGCTGCAGCTCGGCCAGCTGCACACCCGCCTGATGCGCGCGAGCGAGGCGACCGACGCCTGGACCACGCTGGGCGTGGCGCGCGTGGTCGAGCGCCGCGTCGACAACCAGGTCCAGCTCGACCGCACGATGCTGCCGCCGCTGCTCGACGTGGCGGCGCATGCGGTGATCCGTTCCTGGCTCGACGAACTGCTGGGCCTGCTGCGCCAGCGCGGCGAGGCGCTGGCCGGGCGCATGACGCAGGGCGGCACCGGCGGCGTGGCCGAGATCGCCGACTTCATGCTGCTGCAGACCGTGAACCGCAACGAGGCGGTGTTCGCGCACCTGGCGAAGAGCGCGATGCTGCATCCGCGCGAGTTCTTCGAGCACGCGCTCGGGCTGGCCGGCGACCTTGCGAGCTTTCGCGATTCACGCCGCGTCACGCGCTTCGGCCCCTACGTGCACGACGATCTGGCCATGAGCTTCCGTCCGCTGATGGACGACCTGCGCCGCAGCCTCTCGATGGTGCTCGAGCAGTCGGCGATCCGCATCGACCTGCACGACCGCAAGCACGGCGTGCGCGTGGCGGTGGTGACCGACGTGGAACTGCAGCGCAACGCCACCTTCGTGCTCGCGGTGAATGCGCACATGCCGAGCGAGGCGCTGCGCGCGCGCTTTCCCACGCAAGTCAAGATCGGCCCGGTCGAGCGCATCCGCGACCTCGTCAATCTCGCGCTGCCGGGCGTCACGCTCACGCCGCTGCCGGTGGCGCCGCGCCAGATCCCGTTCCACGCGGGCGCCAACTACTTCGAGCTCGAGACGCGCAACAGCGACCTGTGGCGCCAGCTCGAGCAGTCGGGCGGCATCGCGATGCACATCGCGGGCGACTTCCCGGGCCTCGACCTGGCTTTCTGGGCCATCCGATCATGACCACACCCGACCCCTTCGCGGCGTTCGAGTCCGAGCGCACGGTCATCAAGCCCAAGCCGCGCACGCCGGCGGGCAGTGCGCCGGCCGCGGCGGTGCCGCCGCCTTTCATGCCAGCGAGCGATCCCGCGCCGGCCGAAGTCGGCGAGCTCGGGCTGCTCAACCCGCTGGTCTCGGCTGCGGGCCGGCTGCTGGTGCTCATCGGCAAACTGCGCAACCTCGCGCAGCCGCCCAATGTGCCCGCGCTCAGGGCCTCCACCGCTGAAGAGGTGAACCGCTTCGATGCCGCCGCGCGCCGCGCCGGCCTTTCCAACGAGACGGTGCTCGCCGCCCGCTACGTGCTGTGCACCTCGCTCGACGAGGCGGTCGCCAACACGCCCTGGGGCGTGCAGGCCGGCTGGAACAAGCAGAGCCTGCTGGTGCAGTTCCACAACGAGACCTGGGGCGGCGAGAAGGTGTTCCAGCTGCTCGCCAAGCTCGCGCAGGACGTGCCCACGCACCGCCACCTGCTCGAGCTGATCTACAGCGTGCTCGCGCTCGGCTTCGAGGGCCGCTACCGTGTGGTCGACAACGGCCGCGCGCAGCTCGATTCGGTGCGCCAGCGGCTCGCCGACCTGATCGCCAAGGACCGCCCGCCGCTCGAGGCCGAGCTCTCGCCGCACTGGCGCGGCCAGGGCGCGGGCACGGTGCGGCTGCGCGAATCGCTGCCGCTGTGGGTGTTCGCGGCCGGCTTCGCGCTGCTGCTCGCGCTGGCATGGTTCGGCCTGCGGCTCGCGCTCAACCACCGCTCCGACACCACCTATGCGGCCGTCTCGAGCCTGCGCGTGCCCAACATCCAGATCGCGCCGCCGGCCGCGCCCGCCAAGGCGCCGCGGCTCGCGCGCTTCCTCGAGCCCGAGATCAAGCAAGGCCTGGTCACCGTGACCGACGAGGCCGACCGCAGCACGGTGCGCCTGCGCGGCGATTCCTTCTTCGGCTCCGGCAGCGCCGAGCCGATGGCGGCCTCCTTGCCGGTGCTGCGCCGCATCGGCCAGGCGCTGGCCGAGGTGAAGGGCGAGGTGCTGATCACCGGCCACTCCGACAACCAGCCGATCCGCTCGCTGCGCTATCCGTCGAACTGGCATCTGTCGGCCGCGCGCGCCGATGCGGTGCGCGGCGCGCTCACCACGCTGGTCGAGCCGGCGCGCATGCGCGCCGACGGCAAGGCCGACGCCGAGCCCGTGGCGCCCAACGACTCGCCGGCCAACCGCGCGCGCAACCGGCGCGTCGAGATCGTGCTGCTGGCCGGGACCGAGCAGGTGGCCGCGGCGGGAGTGACGAAATGATCAAGAAGCTGTTCGGCCTGGTGTTCAGCCCGCTGCTGCTGACCTTGGTGGCGCTGGTGGTCGTCGCGCTGCTGATCTGGTGGATCGGCCCGCTGGTGCGCATCGGCGAACTGGCGCCGCTCGAGACCGAGCTCTCGCGCGCCGTGCTGATCGGGCTCATCGTGCTGGCTGTGGTGCTGCGCGTGCTGTGGCGCCGCTGGCGCGCGCGCCGCGCGAGCCAGTTCCTCACCGACGGCCTCATGAAGGCACCCGCGCCCAAGGCCGGCGCGCCGGTCGACGGCGAGCAGAAGATCCTCGACACCCGCTTCAACGAGGCTGTCGCCACGCTCAAGCAGATGCGGCTGCATGCGGCGGGCAGGAAGCCCGGCTGGCGCGACTGGCTCTCGATCTCGGGCGGCAGCTACCTGTACGACCTGCCGTGGTACGTGTTCATCGGCGCACCGGGCGCGGGCAAGACCACCGCGCTGGTCAACTCGGGCCTGAGCTTTCCGCTGGCCGAGAAGTTCGGCCCCGGCGCGATCCGCGGCGTGGGCGGCACGCGCAACTGCGACTGGTGGTTCACCGACGAGGCCGTGCTGATCGACACTGCCGGCCGCTACACCACGCAGGACAGCCACCAGGCCGAGGACAAGAGCGCCTGGGAAGGCTTCCTGGGGCTGCTGCGCAAGGTGCGGCCGCGCCGCCCGCTCAACGGCGTGTTCCTCACGGTCAGCGTGGCGGACCTGCTGAGCCAGGGGCCCGAGCAGCGCAGTCAGCTGGCCGCGTCCATCCGCGCGCGCCTGCTCGAGCTCGACGAGAAGCTCGTCACGCGGCTGCCGGTGTACGTGCTCGTCACCAAGAGCGACCTGCTCTACGGCTTCACCGACTACTTCGACGACCTCGGCAAGGAGCAGCGCGCGCAGGTGTTCGGCTTCACGCTCGCGGCCGACGAGAACGTGCAGTCCGACGAGAAGGGCCTGTCGGCCGCGTTCCACCGCGAGTTCGGGCTGCTGCACAACCGCATCAACGACGGGCTGATCCCGCGCATGCAGCGCGAGAGCGACGGCACGCGGCGCGCCGCGATCTTCGGCTTTCCGGCGCAGTTCGGCTCGGTCGGCGCGATGCTGTCGGACCTGCTCGAGCAGGTGTTCACGGGCTCGCGCTTCGCGCAGCCGCCGTGGGTGCGCGGCGTCTACTTCACCAGCGGCACGCAGGAGGGCAGCCCGATCGACCGCGTGATGGGCAGCCTGGCGCGCAGCTTCGGTATCGAGCGCGCGATGCTCGCGCCGCAGAAGTCGAGCGGGCGCAGCTACTTCCTCACCGCGCTGCTGCGCGAGGTGGTGTTCCCCGAGCAGCGCCTGGCCGGTGCCAACGTGAAGCTCGAGCGCCGCCGCCACACGCTGCGCATGGCTGGCGTGGCGGCCATGACGCTCGTCACGCTCGGGCTGCTCGCGGGCTGGGGCTGGAGCGCGATGAAGAACATGGACTACCTGCGCTCGGTCGAGGCGCGCGTCGAGCCCGCGCGCCAGGCGCTCGCGGCGCTTCCGTCGCGGGTGCAGAACCTGGTCGAGGTGGCGCCGGTGCTGCAGGGGCTGCGCGACATCTGGAAGACGCCCGACAACCGCCAGGGCGACGCACCGCTCGCGATGACGCTCGGCCTCTACCAGGGCGACAAGCTCGACGCCGCCGCCATGCTCACGCACCAGCGCGCGCTCAACGACGCCTTCCTGCCGCAGATCGCCAAGCGCGTGGAGGACCAGCTGCGCACCGCGCAGCGCGACAACCTCGAATACACCTACGAGGCCCTCAAGAGCTACCTGATGCTCTACCAGCCCGAGCACTTCGATGCCGAGGCGCTCAAGGCCTGGATCACGCTCGACTGGGCGCGCAGCCTCGACCGCGGCATTCCCGAGGACCAGCGCCAGGCGCTGGAAGACCAGCTCGACGTGCTCATCGCGCAGGGCCCGCCGCGTTCGCCGCTCAAGATCGACGAGAACCTGGTGCGCAGCGTGCGCGCGATGCTCGCGAGCTATCCGCTCGAGCAGCGCGTGTTCAGCCGCCTCAAGCGCCAGCGCGCGACCAAGGACATTCCGGCCTTCAGCATCGCCGCTGCGGCCGGCCCCTCGGCGCCGCTGGTGTTCGAGCGCATCAGCGGCAAGCCGCTGACCGAAGGCGTGCCGGGCATGTTCACCTACGACGGCTACCACAAGCGCTTCCAGAACGAGGTGGTGGTGCTCACCGGCCTGCTCGCGCAGGAAGACCCGTGGGTGCTCGGCCAGGACCGCAGCGCCACCGACCGCCTGCGCGACGCAGCGGCCATCGGCGCGCTGACCGACCGCGTGCGCCGCCTCTACCTGGCCGAATACGTCAAGCAGTGGGAAGCGCTGCTGGCCGACGTGCGGCTGATCCGCGCCACCGGCCTGGAGAAGAACATCGAGGCCGCGCGCATCCTTTCGGGCGTGGGATCGCCGCTCGCCAACTTCCTGCGCGCGGTGGTGAAGGAAACCACGCTGATCCCCGCCGACCAGCCCAAGGACGTGGTGAGCAAGGCGAGCGCCACCGTCGCGAGCACGCGCAAGGGCCTGGAAGACCTGTTCGGCGGCGACCCGAACCGGCCCGTGGCCAGCGGCAAGCGCATCGAGAGCATCGTGGACGACCGCTTCGAGCCGCTGCGCCGCCTCGTCACGCCGGTGGCGCCGGGCCAGCCCGCGCCGATCGACGATGCGCTGAAGCTCTTCAACGAGGTCTACGTGTACCTCAACGCGGTCGACACGGCCGTGAAGGGCCGCACCTCGCCGCCGCCCGGCGACGTGGCCGGCAAGCTCAAGTCCGACGCCGGGCGCCTGCCTGAGCCGGTGCGCACCATGGTCGAGAACCTGAGCCAGACCGGCGCCGCGCAGGCGCAGGTGGCCGAGCGCGGCAACCTGAGCCAGGACCTGCGCCCGGTGACCGAGTTCTGCAACCGCGCCATCGCGGGCCGCTATCCCTTCGTGGGCAGCAGCAAACGCGACGTGCTGCCCGAGGACTTCGGCCAGATGTTCGGTGCCGGCGGGCTGATGGACGACTTCTTCCAGAAGCGTCTCGCGTCGCTGGTCGACACCAGCACCCGGCCGTGGCGCTACAAGCCCGTGGCCGAGCGCGGTGCGATCACCACGCAGGCGCTCGCCCAGTTCGAGCGTGCCGCACGCATCAAGGACATCTTCTTTCGCGGCGGCGGCCGCGGCCCGTCGATGCGGCTCGACTTCAAGCCGGTGGAGATGGACGCGGGCATCACGCAGTTCATCCTCGACGTGGACGGCCAGCTCGTGAAGTACGCGCACGGCCCCGTGGTGCCGATGGCGGTGCAGTGGCCCGGCCCGAAGGGCAGCAACCAGGTGCGCATCCAGGTCAGCCCGCCGTCGGCGACCGGCAGTTCGGGCGCGGCGGTCGATGGGCCGTGGGCGCTGTTCCGCGCGCTCGACGACGGCCAGCTCGAGGCCGGCGATGCGCCCGAGAAGTTCTTCATCACCTTCCAGGTCGGTGCGCGCAAGACGCGCTTCGAAGTGACGACCAACAGCGTGCAGCACCCGATCCGTTTGAAGGAGCTGCGCGAGTTCTCCTGTCCGGAGGGGTTGTGATGATGACGACGGAGGCCGCTGCGTTGCCCGGCTGGTTCGGCAAGTTGCCGGGCATGGGCGACTTCGCGCACCGGCGGCTGCCCGCGTCGTTCCGCGATGCGTGGGACCCGTGGCTGCAGCGCGGGCTGTCGCGGCTGCGCGACCGGCATGCGGACTGGACCGCCCATTACCTGCAGGCGCCGGTCTGGTGCTTTGCGCTCGGGCCGGGAGTGGTGGGCGAGGACGGCTGGATCGGGGTGATGATGCCGTCGGTCGATGGGGTGGGGCGGTACTTTCCGTTCACGGTCGCGGTGCCGTCGGACTCGCTCGCGGCGGCGCTGCCGTGGTGGGCCTGTGCGACGCGGGCCGCGCTCGAAGGGCTCGATGGCGACCTCGATGCGTTGCGCTTCGATGCGGTGCTGGCGCGGGTGTTTGCTGGCGATGCTGGAGCGCCTGGGCGCGGGGCGTCGCTCGCACTGCCTGCGGCGGGGGAGACGCTGTGGATGGTCGATCCGTCGGTTGACGAGGCGGTGCGGATGGCGTGCCGCGGGTTGCCTGTGGATGAGGCGTTCGAGGCGTTGTTTCTCGGGGGGCGGGAATGACGTTGGTTGCGCGCTTTGTTTTCCGGGGCCGGGTCTCGCCCCGGCGGGCGAGCTACTTTCTTTTGCTTCGCCAAAAGAAAGTAGCCAAAGAAAAGGCGACCCTGCTGTCTGTGTCCCTGCGCTTCGCTGCGGGCAACCTGCGGTGCTCGGCTCCGGCGGGGGTCCGCAGAACTCGCTTCGCTCAAACAGCTGCGGCCCTGATCTCGCCTCCGCCTGCGCTCCTCGGCACAGCCAGAAGGGAGTGGGGCTCCCACGGGCCATCGCTGCGCTCGGCGCCGGAATATTCGCCAGAGCCTGCTGCATTACTCCCTCTCCCTCCGGGAGAGGGCGGGGGTGAGGGCGGCGGCGGTAGATCAAGCGCGCTTCTGCCACGGCCGCCAGCCCTCACCCTGACCCTCTCCCGGAGGGAGAGGGAAGGGGAAAGAAGGCCGAGCGAAGCGACGGCCCGTCGGTCTCCAAATCCCCTCTGGCTGCGCCGAGGCGCGGAGTGTTTCGCGGATCAGGGCTCGCAGCTGTTTGAGCGAAGCGAGTTCTGCGAGACCCCGCGAAACGCGAGCACCGCAGGTTGCCCCGTAGCGCAGCGAAGGGGTCGCAGACAGCGGGGTCGCCTTTTCTTTGCTTACTTTCTTTTGGCGAAGCAAAAGAAAGTGAGTCCGCCGCCGGGCGGACACCCCGGCCCCGGGAAGCAACCGCTCCGCCAGTTCCAAAAAGGAGCCCGTCCATGACCGACTCCGAAGACGACCGCACCCGAGTGGTCGGCAGGCCCGAACAGCCGGAGCCCGATACCGCAGCCACCGTCATCACCTCCGGCACCCCGACCGGCACCCCGGTCCCCGCCCCCGGCACGCACGAAGCCGGCCTCCTCCCCGTATCCAGCCGCCTCGCCGAGTTCGAGATCACGCGCGTCATCGGCCAGGGCGGCTTCGGCGTGGTCTACGAAGCCTGGGACCACACGCTCGAGCGCGTCGTCGCGATCAAGGAATACCTGCCGACCTCGCTCTCCACGCGCCAGCAGGACGGCACCGTCGTGCCGCTGTCCGAGCGGCACCGCGAGACCTTCGATCTCGGCATGCGCAGCTTCATCAACGAAGCCCGCCTGCTCGCGCAGTTCGACCATCCGTCGCTGCTCAAGGTCTACCGCTTCTGGCAGGAGAAGGGCACCACCTACATGGTGATGCCGTTCTACCGCGGCGACACGCTGCGCCAGGCGCTGGTGTCGATTCCCGCGGGCGTGGACGAGGCCTGGCTGATCCGCATCATGGACGGCGTGACGCAGGCGCTCGCGGTGATGCACGGCGCCAACTGCTACCACCGCGACATCGCGCCCGACAACATCATCCTGCTCGAAGGCTCGGGCCGGCCCGTGGTGCTCGACTTCGGCGCCGCGCGCCGCGTGATCACCGACAAGACACAGGCGATCACCGTCATCCTCAAGCCGGGCTACGCACCGATCGAGCAGTACGCGGAGATGCCCGACATGTCGCAGGGCGCCTGGACCGACGTCTATGCGCTCGCGGCGGTGATGCACGTCGCGGTCTGCGGGCGCGCGCCGCCGCCGTCGGTGGCGCGGCTCTTGTCCGACAGCTACGTGCCGCTCGCGGGCAACGAGATCCTGCGCGAGCGCTACAGCCTGCGGCTGCTGCAGGCGATCGACGCCGGACTGGGCGTGCGGCCCGAGCAGCGGCCGCAGTCGATGGCCGAACTGCGCGCGGCGCTCGACCTCGAGGTCGGCACCAGCATCGCGCCGGCGCCGCGCACATCGCAGCAGCAGCAACAGGTCGCAGCAAGCAACGCCGACCTGCCGACCACGATCGGCCGCGCCGGCGGCAGGGCGACGACGACGCCGCCGCCGCCCGCCGCGGCGAACCGGGGTGGCAGCGGCAAACCCCTGACCGCCATTGCGTCGATCGCCGTGCTGCTCGCCGTGGCCGGCGGCGGATGGTGGTGGTACCAGGGGCGCGTGGGCAGCGCAGGCGACGCCGGCAGCGGAAGCGGCAGCAACAACACCAGCCAGCCGACCGCGGTGGCGCCGCCGCCCGAGACGCCCGTGGCGCAGGCACCACCGCCGCCACCAGCACCGCCGCCGCCGAAGCCCCGCACGCCGCTCGAGTCGCTGCAGTCGCTCGCGGGCGGCGCCACGGTGGGCTTCGGCGTCAAGGCGGCGCCGGCCAAGGCCGAGGTGTCGATCGGCAAGGACCGCCTCGACTTCGAGATCAAGAGCCAGCGCGACGGCTTCGCCTACGTGTTCCTGCTGTCCAGCGGCGGCGAGATGTTCCTCTTGTTCCCGAACCTGCTCGACAAGCACAACAAGGTCACGGCCGGCAGCACGCTTTCGCTGCCGCGCGCGTCCTGGCCGATGAATGCGGGCGGACCCGCGGGCACCAACCACTTCGCGGTGCTCGTGAGCGAGCACGAGCGCGACTTCGGCGACGCGGGCATCCAGAGCGACGGCGTGTTCCCGCAGTTTCCGCTGCCGGTGCTGGCCGCGCTCGAAACCCAGCGCGGCACCGGACCGTCGCCGCTCTTGGGCAAGCCGGTGTGCGCGCCCGCCGCGCCATGCAAGGACGCCTACGGCGTCGCGACTTTCAAAATCGTCGAGAAGTAATCGTCTGCAGAGCGAAGGCCCCGAGGGCCGTCGAACAAGGAGGCTTTCATGAACGCACATCCGCTCAACATCCATCCCGCACCCCTGCGCTGCGTGGCCGTGGCCTTCGCCGCGCTCGCGGCGGGCTGCGCCTACATGCCGTTCGCCGGCGACAACGCCGAGGGCCGCGGCACGCCCGCTGCTGCAACCGCAGCGGCAGCGCCGGCGGACAGGGTCGCGGCCCCCGCGCCCGCGGCGGCCCCCGCCCCGACCCCCGCGCGCCCCGCGCCGGGCGCCAGCGTGGCCGGCCAGGCGCGCACCTTCTCGACGCAGCTCGCGACCTACACGGCGGTCGGCTTCGATGCCGTGCCGGGCTGGCGGCGCGACGACTTCTCGGAGAGCTGGCCCGCGTTCCTCTCGAGCTGCAAGGTGCTCACGGGCCGCGGCGCCGAGTGGAAGGAGGTCTGCGCGCGCGCGCTCAAGGTCGACAGCCGCAACGACGTGGCGATCCGCGGCTTCTTCGAGCAGGAGTTCTCGGCCTACCAGATCCGCGACGACGACCGCCGCCCCGATGGCGTGGTCACGGGCTACTTCGAGCCCGAGATCGCGGGCAGCCGCCAGTACGCGCCGCCCTACATCTACCCGGTGTACGGCCAGCCCGAGGACATGCTGTTCGCCGACGCGCGCAAGCTGCCGCGCGGCAACGGCACGGTGGCCGCGCGCGTGCAGGGCCGCAACGTGGTCGTGCAGACCGGGCTCAGCACGCGCGACATGGGCGCGCCCGGGCTCTATGCGCTCGACCTCTCGGCGATCACGCGCGACACGCTCGACCGCAAGGTGCGCCTGCGCATCGAGGGCAAGCAGCTGCTGCCCTACTACACGCGCGAGGAGATCGAGACCAAGGGCGCACCGAACGCCAAGGTGCTGGCCTTCGTGAGCAGCGCCACCGCGCTCTATGAGATGCAGATCCAGGGCTCGGGCCGCATCCGCCTGCCGAGCGGCGAGGTCGTGCGCGTGGCCTACGCCGAGCAGAACGGCCAGCCCTTCCGACCGACGATCGCCAAGGCGCCCGATGGCAAGCCGCGCAGCGCGGTCAAGGTGCGCGGCTCGTCGATCGAGCTGGCGCTCGACGACGGCGAGGACGACGAGGCCGACGGCGTCGAGACCGGCGTGATCCGCACGCGCGGCTTCACGCTGGCACGGCCCGCGACGAGCGGCGCGGTCGTGGTGCCGGGGCGCCGTGCGAGCGGCCGCGTGGCGGGCTCGGGCATCAGCGACCCGAGCTATGTCTTCTTCAAGGAGTCGACCACGCCCGAAGGCGGGCCGGTGGGTGCGTTCGGCGTGCCGCTGTCGGCCGGCCGCTCGATCGCGGTCGATCCGCGCAGCACGCCGCTCGGCTATCCGGTGTTCGTCTCCACGCGCACCCCGCGCACCGGCGAGCCGATGCAGCGGCTGACCATCGCGCAGGACACCGGCGGCGCGATCCGCGGCGCGGTGCGCGCCGACTATTTCTTCGGCAACGGCCAGCAGGCGGCGGCCAACGCGCGCCGCATGAAGGAGCGCGGCCAGCTCTGGATCCTGCTGCCCCGCGGCCTCGCGGTGGCGCAGGCGGCCGCGTCCTCGGGCATCCGCACGCGCGGCGCGGCCGTGGGCGCGGACCTGCCGCAATGCCTGGTGCCCACAGAAGACATCTGCGTAGACGATTGATGCAGGAAACGCTGTCGTCGGCTGAGAGCTCCGAGCTCGTGCGCCTCTGGCGCCGGCGCCAGACGCTGTCCGCGAGCGACATGGGCGCCATGTACCGCATCGTGGGCGATGCGCTCGTGGCCTGCAATCCGCCCGAGCTGCAGGTGCTGGGCGAAGGCCGCCAGGAGCTGGTGGCGCAGTTCATCTACGTGAAGGTGCTGCGGCTCGATGCCGATCCCGACGAGGCCGACGAGCGCGCGGGCCACAGCGCGCCATCGAGCGCCTTCGCGCTCTGCGCGTACTTCCGGCGCTACCTGATCGACTGCACGCGCGCCAGTTCGTTCCGGCGCAAGCTCTCGATCGGCGACCAGGTCACCGAGGCGCAGCTCGAGGAAGCGCTCGGTGCCGACGAGGACATGGAGGCCTGCCTCGCCGAGCACGGCCTGAGCGCGGCCGCGGTGCAGCAGGCGGCGCGCGCCTTCATCGCGCAGCTCGACGAACCCGAACGCCTGCTGCTGTGCGAAGGCTTCGGCAGGGAGGCCGAGGGCGGGCTGTCGGGCATCGCGTCGCGCCATGCGATCGCCTCCTACCACTACCGCGCGGGCCGGCTCGGGCTGGTTCACAAGCGCGAGGCGCTCACGGCCGACTACGCCAAGACCCGCCTCGGCGGCTGGCTGCAGCAGACGCTGGGCATCGCGATCGAGCGCGAGAACATGGCCGCGATCCTGCAGGTTTTCAAAATCCTCGGCGCTGAAGCGTCTTATGCCTGAAGACATAGCCATTCAGGAACAGACCGCCATGCCGACCACCGAACTCTGGCCTCCCCTCAGCGTGATCCGCAGCGCGTTCGAGGCGCCGGGTGCCGCGACCGCGCCACCCCTTGCCGACGCGGCCAAAAAGGGCGACAGGGCCGCCGTCGTCGCGATGCCGGGCCGCGCCGCACCCGTGCCGCCGGCCGAAGCGCCGCGCGCGGTGCTCGACCTGCTGCTGCCGCTCGCCGAACTGGCGGCGCGCCGCGAGGCCGTGGCACGTCGTGCCTTCACCGCGCGCTGGGCGCCGGGCCGGCTGGTGAGCGTGGTGCACGAAGGGCGCCTGCTCGGCGTGCTGCTCGACCGCTGCGTGCAGGGCAACGTGTGGCAGGGCTGGATGGCGGCCGGCGAGGCCGACTGGGCCGGCGCGCACGACGTGCTGCTCGAGCCCGGCGACGAGCCTTTCGAGCCCGCCTTCGGGCTGGTCCAGGCCTGGAACGTGGTCACGCTCGAACCGAGCCCGCAGCTCTGCGCGCGCGTGCTCGGCGAGGTGTCGGCGACGCGGCTCGCCGCCATCCGCGCGGTGCACGACGAATGGGCCGCGCGGGCGCCGCTCGGCATCGCGCCCGCGCCGGGTCACATCGCCTTGCGCACCGTGGCGGGCGTGTTTGCGGTGCTGTGCGGCACGCCGCTCGGCGCCGACGATCCGCGCGCCGACTACCAGGCGCTCTACCGCAGCGCCGCGGCGCAGCTCGGCACGGCGCTGCAGCCGCAGGCCGCGGCGGCGCCCCCGCCGCGCGCGAGGCCGCAGCCACGGCCCGAAGGCGGCTGGTGGGGCAGCATCCGCCGCTGGTTCGGCGCCGAAGGCTGGATGCGGCCCGCGCTCGGCGTGCTCGCGCTGGTCGTGGTGGTGCAGAACGCGGGCCTTGTCGGCAGCCGTGGCGATGAAGACGACGCGGTGCGCTTCCGCAACCTGCCCACCGTGCCCGCCGCCGCGAGTGCCGACCTCGTCGTGCGCTGGAAGGACGGCGTGCGCGTCGAGGAAGCCGACCGGCTGTTGCAGGCGGTGTCGGCCGAGGTGGTGGGCGGGCCCGGCAGCAACGGCGTGTGGCGGCTGCGCGTGCCCGATGTCGACAAGAGCCTGCAGGTGCTGGCCGCGTCGCCGCTCGTCGACACGGCTGTACGGGCCACGGAGCGGCCATGAGCGGTGGTGCAAAGCAGTGCTCGGTGGTGGCGCTGCCGTTGCCCCCATCCCAACCTTCCCCCGGAGGGGGAAGGAGCCTTGCCTTGCTCCCTCCCCCTCCGGGGGAGGGCAGGGGTGGGGGCCCGCGGCGCTCGATCGCCTCGCAACTTCTGCACTGCCTCCTGCTGGCCGCCGCGCTCATCCTCGCCCCCAACGCCTTCGCCACCCAGCGCGCATTGCTCGTCGGCGTCTCCGAGCTTGCCAACCAGCCGCAGTCGCTCTGGCTCCAGGCCCCGCGCAACGACGTCACGCTGATGCGCGACGCGCTGCACAAGCAGGGCTTCGCGCCGCAGGACATCGTGCTGCTGGCCGACGGCGTCGAGGGCGCGGCGCTGCCCGCGTCGCGCGCGATTCACGAAGCACTCGGCCGGCTGCTCGCACAGTCGAAGAGCGGCGACTTCGTGCTGCTGTACTTCTCGGGCCACGGCACGCGCTGGCGCGATGCGGCCAAGCGCTACCAGGAACCCGATGGCCTGGCCGAGAACTTTCTTGCGCGCGACGTGCGCGGTGCCGTCGGCTCGCAGGCCGCACTCTCGGGCGGGTTGCGCGACGTCGACTTCGACGCCTGGGTCCAGGCCTTTCTCGCGCGCAACGTGTTCGTTTGGTCGGTGTTCGACACCTGCGCCGCCACCTCGATGACGCGCAGCAGCAGCACCACGGCCACCGCGCCGGCCGTGGCCGAAGGCCCGCCCGACGACGAGGTGCGCTGGCGCGGGCTGCGCGCCACGCAGCTGCTGCAGGCCGCTGCCGCAGCCGAGCCCGCCAGCGCTGCGGTCCCCGCACCCCCCGCAGCCGAACGCGTGCCGCGGGCGCGCTATGTCGCGTTTTTCGCATCGGAAAGCCACCAGATCACGCCCGAGCTCCGGCTGCCGCGCCAGGGCCGCCATGCGCGGCCGCAGGGCCTCCTGACCTGGGCCGTGGCGGGCGCGCTCGAGCGCCGGCCCGCCACCTGGCGCGAACTTTTCGACGGCGTGCTCTCGTTCTATCCGCCGGTCATCGACGAGCTCGCGCAGCGCTTTCCCACGCGCGAGCTGCCGTCGCCGGTGGCCGAGGGCAACCTCGACGCGCCGCTGTTCGCCAACGGCACCGGCGCGGCCTCCACGCGCCCGGCCTGGCGCGCGCAGCGCAGCGGCGACCAGCTGCTGCTGCAGGCCGGCCTGGTCGACGGCCTGCAGCCGCCGCAGGAGGTGCGCGTGAGCGCCACGCTCGACGACGGCACCCAGCGCAGCGCCTCGGCGCGCCTGGCCCAGGCCGACATCGACAGCGCGCGCCTGCCGGTGCCCGCGCCGCTGCGCGCGCTGCCGGGCGGCGCGCTCTGGAGCGTGTCGCCGCTGGCCGCGCCGGCCGCGCTCGCACTGCATGTGCGCGGCCTGCCGCCACAGCAGCAGCGCCTGAATCTCGACTACCCGGCCTCGGTCGCGTTGACCAGCAGTGACGGCGGCAGTGGCGGTGCGGCCGAGCCGCCCGAGGTGCGCTGGACCGACCTCGGCGCCGCGGGCCACCGCATCGAGGTGCTCTCGCCCGCGCTCGGCGCCGGCACGCAGCGGCTGCCCGATGCCGCGGCCGCGCGGCGCCACATCGAAACGCTCGCACGCCTCAAGTGGTGGAACCGGCTCGTCGCCATCGGCCAGGAAGGGGCCGTGCCGGTCGAAGGCTTCGACGCGGTGCTCGAGGTGTGGCAGGGCGACCGCCTGCTGCGCAGCGAACCGGCGCTGCGCGCGGCCGCAGCCGGCCTGCTGCCGCTCGGCGACGGCGAGCGCGCCGCGCTGCATGTGCGCAATGCGAGCGGCCATTCGGTCGACATGGTCGTGGTCGGCGTCGATGCCGGCGGCGCGCTGCATGCGGTGTACCCCGACGAGACCGGCGCCACCAACCGCTTCGAGCGCGGCACGCGCGAGGCGCCCGCGGCCAAGCGCTTCGAGCTGCCGTGGCTGCAGGCGGCGCGCGGCGCGCGCCTGCTGGTGCTCGCCACCGTGGCCGGCCCCCAGAGCGCGCCGCGGCTCTTCGGCGCCGCGCCGAGCGACACCGCCGCGGGCGCGCTCGCGGGGCTTCGGCTGCGCGGCCAGCCCGCACCCGACAAGGCGCGGCAGACCTATGCCGCGCTGCTGCGCTGGCCGGGCGAGGGCCCGGCCGCGCGATGACCGCATCCCAACCCACCCCTTTTTCTGCCATCAGGAGATCGACATGAGCTGGACTTACGACGGAAAACTGGACCCCGATGAGGCCCTGCGCCTGCTCGATCACCTCTCGGGCCAGTCGGGCAACGACTTCGCGATGATGATCGAGAGCAAGGGCTCGGCGATCGAGGGCGAATCCAAGCGCACCTACGACGACGGCAAGCAGCGCATGGAGATCGGCGGCTACTCGTACAAGACCGACGTGGTCGTGCCGCCCGGCGCGAGCAAGGGCAAGCTGCGCAACTACCCGTTCATCGTGATCCGCGACTGCGATGCGGCCACCGCGTCGATCGCGAGCCTGCTCAAGAGCCAGGACGCCGATCTCAAGGTCACGGTCTCGGTCTTCAAGGCCGGCGGCGACAGCTCGAAGGACCTGCAGTCGCACCTGGAGTTCGTGATGGAGGGCGCGCGCGTGCAGTGCCATGCGATCGTCACGGGCGGCTCGCCCAAGCGGCCCTGCGACATCATCTTCTTCAGCTACCGCAAGCTCGAGATGCGCTCGGCGCCGCAGCAGCAGACTGGCGCGCGCGGTGCCGTGCGCACCTGCACCTTCGTGGATGCATGAGATGAGCACCGCCGCCGAACTCCTGAAGTCCGCCGACCCCGTCGGCGCCCTCAAGGCATTGAGCGACGACGTGCGTGCCAAGCCCGCCGACAGCAAGCCGCGCGTGTTCATGGCGCAGCTCCTGTGCGTGCTCGGCCAGTGGGAGCGCGCGCTCAATCAGCTCACGGTCGCGGCCGAGCTCGATGCGCTCGCGGTGCCCATGAAGCAGGTCTATGGCGAAGCCATCCGCTGCGAGGGCCTGCGCGCCGAGGTGTTCGCGGGCACGCGCACGCCGATGATCTTCGGCCAGCCCGATGAATGGCTGGCGCTGCTCATCGAGTCGCTGCTGCGGCAGGGTCGCGGCGAGGCCGAGTTGGCCGAAGACCTGCGCCAGCGCGCGTTCGACGCGGCGCCCGCGATCGGCGGCCACATCGACGGCGTGCCTTTCGAATGGCTGGCCGATGCCGACATGCGCCTGGGGCCGGTGCTCGAGGCCTTCGTCAACGGCAAGTACTACTGGATTCCCTATGCGCGGCTGTCGCACATCAAGATCGAGCCGCCCGAGGACCTGCGCGACTGCGTCTGGATGCCCGCGCACCTCGCGTTCGAGAACGGCGGCGAGACGCTCGCGCTGATCCCCACGCGCTACGAAGGCAGCGAGCAGTGCGACGACGGCGAGCTGCGGCTGGCGCGCAAGACCGCATGGCGCGAGCTGCGGCCCGAAGTCTGGGCCGGCCACGGCCAGCGCGTGCTCGGCAGCGACCAGGGCGAGTACGCGCTGATGGACGTGCGCGAGATCGTCTTCGCGCCGGCGGACGAAGGCGCGGGCGGTGGCTGATCTCAGCGCGCAGGAGCGTCTGCAGCCGTCGCTGCTCGACCGGCTGGTGGACGAGGCGCCCGAAGAGAAACGCGAGGGCGACGACAAGCGCACGCTCACCAAGCAGGCGCTGCGCGCGGCGGTGCTGCGCGACCTGAGCTGGCTGTTCAATGCCACCGGCTACGGCCTCGCGATGGACGACAGGCAGTACCCGAACGCGGCGCGCTCGGTCATCAACTACGGATTGCCTATGCTGTCTGGCCAGTTCACCTCGTCGGTGCAGCGTGTCAGCATGGAACAGGCTCTGAAGAACGCGATCCTGCAGTTCGAGCCACGCATCTTGTCACGCACTCTCGAAGTGGAACTCGTCATGGATGGCCCCGCCCTCGACTCGCACAACAGCATCGGCCTGCAGATCCGCGGCATGCTGTGGGCGCAGCCCGTGCCGCTGGAGTTCCTCATGCGCAGCCGGGTCGACCTGGAAGAAGGACGCATCGAGATCGAGGACATGTCCAACCGGTAGCGCCTCGGCATGGACCCCCGGCTGCTGAACCTGTACGAGCAGGAGCTTCGCTACTTCCGCGAAAGCTCGGCCGAGTTCGCGCGCGCTTTCCCGAAGATCGCGCACCGCCTGGGCATCGAGGGGCAAGAGGTCGCCGACCCGTACGTCGAGCGATTGATCGAGGCCACGGCCTTCTTGTCGGCGCGCGTCAATCTCAAGCTCGATGCCGAGTACCCGCGCTTCACCGGGCACCTGCTCGACATCGTCTATCCGCACTTCCTCGCGCCCACGCCCGCGATGGCCGTGGTCTCGTTCGCGCACGATCCCGAGGACGCCAATCTCGCCACCGGCCCCACGCTGCCACGCGGCGCGGGCCTGCGCGCGCGCCAGGCCGTGGGCCAGAACACCTATTGCGAATTCCGCACCGCGGCCGCCATGCGGCTGTGGCCGCTCGAGGTGCAGCGCGCGCAGTACTTCACCTATGCGCCCGACCTGCCGCTGGCCTCGCACCCCGAGGCGCGCGCGATCCGTGGCGGCCTGCGCATCCAGCTGCGCACCACCGCGGGCCTCCACTTCAGCCAGCTCGCGCTCGACGAGCTGGTGCTGCACCTCGGCGGCGCGGAAGACGTGGCCTGGCAGCTGCACGAATGCGCGCTGGGCCAGCCGATCGGCGTGCTGGTGCGTCCGCTCGGCGCAGGCGGCGCGCTGCAGGGCGAAGTGCGCAACCTGCCCGCGAGTGCGATCGGCCCGGTGGGCTTCGAGGACGACGAGGCGCTGCTGCCGGTCACGGCCACGGGCTTCTCGGGCTTTCGGCTGCTGCAGGAGTACTTCGCATTCCCGCAGCGCTTTCAGTTCATCAAGCTCGGCGGACTGCAGGCGGTGCTGTCGGCGATGCCGGTGGGGCAGGTCGAGATCGTGCTGCTGTTCTCGCGCGGCGATGCTGCGCTCGAGAAGCTGGTGAGCGCCGAGAACGTGCAGCTGCACTGCGTGCCCGCGATCAACCTGTTCGGCCGGCGGCTCGACCGCGTGCCGCTCAGCGAGGGCGTGAGCCAGTTCCACCTGGTGCCCGACCGCACGCGGCCGCAGGACTTCGAGGTGCACACCGTCACCGAGGTGGTCGGCCACGGCGCACCGGGCGCCGATGCGGCCGCGGCCGAGCAATTGTTCCGGCCTTTCTATTCGGCCTTCCACGGCACGCGCCACAGCCACCCCGCCTACTACACGACCACGCGCGAGCCGCGCATGCTGTCGGTGCGCCAGCGCACCGAGGGCAACCGCAGCAGCCACATCGGCTCCGAGGTCTACATGCAGATCGTCGATCCGCAGCAGGCGCCCTATGCCGGCACTTTGCGCCAGCTCGCGGTGTCGGCGCTGTGCACCAACCGCGACCTGCCGCTGTTGCTGCCGATGGGCCGCGAGAACGACTTCGACTGCGTCGATTCCTTTCCCGCGCAGCGCGTGCGCATGGTGCGCGGCCCGTCGCGGCCGGTGTCGCCGGTGGTGAGCCAGGGGCTGGGCTGGCGCGTGCTCGACCATCTCGCGCTCAACTACCTTTCGCTGTCCGACAGCACGCCGCAGCAGGGCGCCGCGGCATTGCGCGAGACGCTGATGCTCTACGCGGTGCATGCCGACGAAATGCGCCAGGGCCAGGTGCGCGGGCTGCTCTCGGTCAAGACCAAACCCGTGGCGCGCCGGCTGCCGATGAAAGGGCCGATCGCCTTCGGCCGCGGGCTCGAGGTCACGCTCGAGGTCGACAAGGATGCGTTCCACGGCCACAGCGTGTTCCTGTTCGGCGCGGTGCTGGCGCGCTATCTCTCGCGCCATGTCGAGGTCAACCATTTCGTCGAGACCGTGCTGCGCGTGGCGGGCAAGGGCGAGAACATGCGCTGGAGGCCGCTGTGCGGGACGCGCCAGATCCTCTAGCGGGCGCGCCTGCGACTGACGCGGTGCGCGTGCGCGTTGCTGCGGCGATCGGGCAATGGTCCGACCAGCCCTGGGCCTACGACTACTTCGCGGTGCTGCGCCGGCTCGAGGCGGCCGCCGCGACCACGCCGCGCTGGGGCCGCGCGCTGCTGCCGAGCGCCGAGCCGGTGCGCGTGGGGCAGGAGCCCTCGCTCTCGTTCGCGCCGGCCGCGTTCAGCCGCTTCGAGCCGGCGGACGCGCATTCGCCGCCGCGGCTGCGCCAGCATTTCTTCGCCTACATTGGCCCCAACGGACCGCTGCCGGTCCACCTGAGCGATTTCATCCGCGAGCGCAGCCTGAACCACGGCGACCCGACCTGGCTCGCCTTTCTCGACAGCTTCCTGCACCGCTTCTCGCTGCACTTCTACCGCGCCTGGGCGCAGGCGCGGCCCGCGGTCGCGCTCGACCGGCCGCACGAAGACCGCTTTCGCCTGCAGGTGGGCGCGCTGGTGGGCATCGGCACGCCGGGGCGCATCGGCCGCGACGAGATCCACGACGATGCGCGGCTGCACTTTGCCGGCTGGCTCGCGCGCCGCGTGCACAACGCCGAGAGCGTCGAGGCGGTGCTGTGCAGCTATTTCGGCGTGCCGGTGAAGCTCGAGCGCTGGGTCGGCCACTGGATGGCGCTGCCCGCGGGCGAGCTGACGCGGCTGGGCCGCGGCGAGAGCTCGCGCGCGATGGGCCTGGGCGCGATGCTCGGCACGCGCGCCTGGGACCGCCAGCATCGCGTGCGGCTGCACATCGGGCCGCTCGACCTGGCGCAGTACCGCATGTTCCTGCCGACCGGCGACGCGCAGCCCGTGCTGCAGCGCTGGATGTCGCAGTTGCTGGGCGACGAGCTCGAATGGGATGCCGAGCTCGTGCTGCAGAAGGCGCAGGTGCCGCCCGCGCGGCTCGGCCAGCACAAGGGCAATGCGCCGCGCCTGGGCTGGATCGCCTGGCTCGGCGAGCGCACGCGCTCGCGCGATGCCGCCGACGTGCGCATCGCGAGCCGGCCGCGTGGCGAGGCGCATTCGCGCTCGCCGGCCTTTCAATGAAACCCCTGTCGTTCGTCTTAAAGAAGAGATACGGAGTCCTCCATGAGTGAAATCAGCCGCACCGCCCTTTTCGGCAAACTCAATTCGCTGGCCTACAAGGCCATCGAGGGGGCGACCGTGTTCTGCAAGATGCGCGGCAACCCGTACGTCGAGCTCGAGCACTGGTTCGCCCAGCTGCTGCAGGCGCAGGACTCCGACCTGCACCGCGTGATGCAGCACTACGGCCTCGACGTGTCGGTGATCGCCAAGGACATGACGGCCGCGCTCGACCGCCTGCCGCGCGGCGCCACCGCGATCAGCGACTTCTCGCCACACATCGAGAACGCGATCGAGCGCGCATGGACCTATGCCACGCTGCAGTTCGGCGAGGCGCAGGTGCGCACCGGCTACCTCATCGTGGGCATGCTCAAGACGCAGAGCCTGCGCAATCCGCTGTTCAACCTCTCGAAGCAGTTCGAGAAGGTCAAGCTCGAAGACCTGTGCGACAACTTCGCGAAGATCTGCGACGCCTCGCCCGAGGCGCAGATGCGCGCGCAGGACGGCACCGGCATGGGCAGCGGGGCGCCCGGCGAAGACACCGGCGCGATGGCGCCGGCGGCCATGGGCAAGGGCGACGCGCTCAAGAAATTCGCGGTCGACCTGACCGAGAAGGCCAAGAAGGGCGAGATGGACCCGGTGACCGGGCGCGACGAGGAGATCCGCCAGATCGTCGACATCCTGATGCGCCGGCGCCAGAACAATCCGCTGCTGACCGGCGAGGCCGGCGTCGGCAAGACCGCGGTGGTCGAGGGCTTTGCGCAGCGCCTCGCGCGCGGCGACGTACCGCCGCAGCTCAAGGACGTGAAGCTGCTCACGCTCGACATCGGCCTCTTGCAGGCCGGCGCGAGCATGAAGGGCGAGTTCGAGCAGCGGCTGCGCCAGGTGATCGACGAGGTGCAGAGCTCGCCCACGCCGATCATCCTCTTCATCGACGAGATCCACACCTTGGTGGGCGCGGGCGGCGCGGCCGGCACCGGCGACGCGGCCAACCTGCTGAAGCCCGCGCTCGCGCGCGGCAACCTGCGCACCATCGGCGCCACCACCTGGGCCGAGTACAAGAAGTACATCGAGAAGGACCCGGCGCTCACGCGGCGCTTCCAGGTGGTGCAGGTGCCCGAGCCCGATGAGACCAAGGCGATCCTGATGCTGCGCGGCGTGGCCAGCGTGCTCGAGAAGCACCACCGCGTGCAGCTGCTCGACGAGGCGATCGAGGCGGCCGTGAAGCTGAGCCACCGCTACATTCCCGCGCGGCAACTGCCCGACAAGGCCGTGAGCCTGCTCGACACCGCCTGCGCGCGCGTGGCCGTGTCGCAGCACGCCACGCCGCCCGAGGTGGAAGACTGCATGCGCCGCATCGAGGGCCTCACGGTCGAGCAGGAGATCATCGGCCGCGAGGAAGCCATCGGCATCGACGTGACGAAGCGCGCTGCGCAGGTGGCGACGCTGCTCGACGAATCGAAGACGCAGCTCGAGGGGCTCAATGCGCGCTGGCAGGAAGAGAAGGGGCTGGTCGACCGGTTGCTGGAACTGCGCGCGAAGCTGCGGGGTGGAAACAAGCCGGTCGACGCTTCACTCCCTCCCCCTTTGGGGGAGGGCAGGGGTGGGGGCTCGACGGCTTCGCAATCAACGTCGGCCGTTGATGCGCCGCTGCCCCCACCCCAACCCTCCCCCGGCGGGGGAGGGAGCGAAGACCGCGCCGCGCTGCTCGAAGAGCTGCATGCGCTGCAGGCCAAGATCCACGCGGTACAGGGCGAGTCGCCGCTGATCCTGCCCTCGGTCGACGAGCAGGCCGTGGCCTCCGTGGTCGCCGACTGGACCGGCATTCCCGTCGGCCGCATGGTCAAGAACGAGGTCGAGGCGGTGCTCAAGCTCGCCGACACGCTGAACCAGCGCGTCATCGGCCAGAAGCACGGGCTCGAGATGATCGCGCGCCGCATCCAGACCTCGCGCGCACGGCTCGACAACCCGCAGAAGCCGATCGGCGTGTTCATGCTCTGCGGCACCTCGGGCGTGGGCAAGACCGAGACCGCGCTCGCGCTGGCCGAGGCGCTGTACGGCGGCGAACAGAACATCATCACCATCAACATGAGCGAGTTCCAGGAGGCGCACACGGTCTCCACGCTCAAGGGCGCGCCCCCGGGCTACGTGGGCTACGGCGAGGGCGGAATCTTGACCGAGGCGGTGCGCCGCCGACCCTACAGCGTGGTGCTGCTCGACGAGGTCGAGAAGGCGCACCCCGACGTGCACGAGATCTTCTTCCAGGTCTTCGACAAGGGCTGGATGGAGGACGGCGAGGGCCGCATGATCGACTTCAAGAACACGATCATCCTGCTCACCACCAACGCCGGCAGCGAGCTCGTCATGAGCATGTGCCGCGACCCCGAGCTGCTGCCCGACCCGAACGCGCTGGCCGATGCGCTGAAGGGGCCGCTCATGAAGGTGTTCCCGCCCGCGCTGCTGGGCCGCATCGTCACCATTCCCTACTACCCGCTGTCGCCCGAGATGATGAAGAAGATCGTGCGGCTGCAGCTGGGCCGCATCAAGAAGCGCGTCGAGACCAACCACGGCGTGCCGTTCGAGTACAGCGACGCGGTGGTCGACCAGGTGGTCGCGCGCTGCCAGGACCCGGAGTCGGGCGGCCGCGTGATCGACGCGATCCTGACCAACACCGTGCTGCCCACGATCTCGGTCGAGTACCTGCAGCGGCTGGCGTCCGGGGGCGAGATCCGCCGCGTGGCGCTCGACGTGAAGGACGCCGACTTCATCTACGCCTTCGACTGACTCGCCGCTTCCGAGGCTTCCCACAAGAGAACCCCATGGCCGACCACGCGTTCCGCATCGAATCCGATTCACCCGCCAAGGACGACCTGATGTTCTGGCGCATCGTGGGCCACGAGGCGCTGGCGCGCCCGTCGAGCTACGAGCTCACGGTGCTGTCGACGAACAAGGCGATCGATGCCAAGGACATTCTCGGGCGCGCGTTCGACGTGGTGATCGGGTTCGAGGACGCCGAGGGCGGCGCGCACGAGCGGCATTGCCAGGGGCATGCGGTGCGCTTCGTGCGCAGCGGTCACGTGGGCCGGCATTTCGAATACCGCATCACGCTGCGCTCGTGGTTCTGGCTTCTGACCAAGCGCACCAATTCGCGCATCCTGCAGGACAAGAAGGTGCTCGAGGTGCTCGACGCGGTGTTCGAGGACAGCCCGATCAAGCGCTTCAAGAAGACCAAGGCCGGCAACGTGATCGGCACGCACCAGCCGCGGCGCTACTGCGTGCAGCACCAGGAGAGCGACTACCAGTTTCTGTCGCGCCTGCTCGAGGACGAAGGCATCTACTACTGGTTCGACGCGCACGATGCGCCGGGCACCATGCACCTGTCGGACGCGAGCGACCTCGCGCACGAGAAGCTGCCGGTAATGGACACGCTGCACTACGCGCTCGACGGCGCGAGCGAGGCGCGGCACGGCGAGATCTCGCGCTGGGTGAGCGCGCGCCAGTTCGACACCGGCAAGCAGGCCTCGCGCGACAGCGACTTCAAGGCCATCAAGAAGAAGCTGGGCGTGGAGATCGACGCGAGCGACGACCATGAGCTCGCCGATTTCGAGGCCTTCGAGTTCCCGGGCGGCTACTTCAACGGCGACGACGGCGAGAACCGCACCAAGTGGCGCGGCGAAGAGCTCAATGCGCGCCGCGACCGCCACTGGGCCCTCACCAGCTGGCCCGACGTGGCCGCGGGGCGCAGCTTCAAGTTCGAGGGCGATCCCGACGGCAGTCGCAACGGCGACTACGTGATCGCGGCCTGCACCTTCATGGTGAGCCACCCCGGCCATGAAAGCGTCGATGCCGGCGCGGCGCAGCCGTGGCATGTGCAGGCGGCACTGGCCGATGTGCTGCGCGACGATGCCGTCAACGCCGACACGCTGCAGGTGCTCGACGACCTGATCGCCGGCACGCCGCTGCTCAACACCTCGCAGCCCGGCACCAGCGCGTTCCTGATCACCGCGCTGCCGATGGAGCGTGCCTTCCGGCCGCCGCGGCTCACGCCGCGCGTGACCATGCCCGGGCCGCAGACCGCCATCGTGGTCGGCCCTGCGGGCGACGAGCTGCACGTGGACGAGCACGGCCGCGTGAAGGTCCACTTCCACTGGGACCGCTACGACGAGAGCAACGAGAAGTCGACCTGCTGGGTGCGCGTGTCGCAGCCCTGGGGCGGCAAGGGCTGGGGCGGGTACTTCATCCCGCGCATCGGCCAGGAGGTGATCGTCGACTTCCTCAACGGCGACCCCGACCGGCCGGTGATCGTGGGCCGCGTCTACAACGACGACCAGCCGATTCCCTACAAGTCGCCCACGCAGAGCGGCTTCAAGACCCGCTCCACGCCCGGCGGCGGTCCCGCGAACTACAACGAGATCATGTTCGAGGACAAGAAGGGCGCCGAGAACATCAACATCCACGCCGAGCGCAACATGAGCCGCAGCGTGGAGCTCGACGACTCGACCACGGTGGACCGCGACCAGACGGTGACGGTGAAGCGCGACCAGACCACGCTCGTGGACCGCGACCGCAAGAGCACGGTCACGCGCAACGACACCAATATGGTGGTGGTCGACCAGAAGAACACCGTCAAGGGCAACCAGAACAACCAGGTGGTGGGCAACCGCACCAGCTTCGTCGACACCGACGACAAGACGATCGTCACGGGCACCAGCCTGAGCGACGTGACCGGCGCGCGCACCGACGTCTCTCGCGCCGGCGAGACGCGCGACGTGGTCGGCAACCAGACCATCACGGTGACCGGCAACGTGACCTACAAGGCCGCGAACATGACCTTCGAGGCCGGCCACATCGACTGGCTCGTGACCGGCGCGAACTCGAAGTACATCACGGTGCCCAAGGGGCCGCTGCACCTGATGGCCAACAAGATCAAGCTGATGAGCAACACCGGGCTCGAGATGATGGCGGTCGGCAACATCGACGCGATCTCGGCAGGCTCGAACACCACGGTGCTGGGGCCGAACTCGAGCGGCTACATCGGCACCAACAGCGAAGCCAACCTCGGCATGACGCGCTCGACCTTCATGGGCATGAGCATCGACAGCGCGCTGTCGCTGGCCGTGAACAACTTCGTCGGCGTGGCCGTGGAAACCGCGCTGGGCGTGAAGCTGTCGAACGGCGTCTCGCCCGACATCCAGGCTTTTCCGATCGAAGTGAAGCAGGCGACGCTGCATACCTTCAGCCCGGGCACCGGCATGGGCGGCGGGGCCGGCGCCTTCGTGGCCGGCTCGCTGGGCTTCGTGCTGGGACTCGCCAGCGCGGAGAAGGACATCAAGGCCACGCTCAAGCAGTATTCCGACGCCGCGCAGCAATTGCGCGACGCCGCGGCGGAGGCCGACCTCGTGGGCCTGACGGGGCTGGGCGACCGGCTGCGGGGCCTGTCCAACTTCACGGAGCGCCGGCGCATCGAAGGCATCATGGCCGCGGTGCCGGTGGTCGGCACGGTGCCGATCATCCTGGCCGAAGGTGCGATGACCACCTTCGACATCAAGACGGGCGCCGAGCGCTGGGCCGACGACACCTCCAGGCTGCCCGACAACACCGCTGCGCCGCCGCCACCGCCGCCACCGCCGGAAGGCGAGGCCGCGATCCCCGAGCCTGCGCAGGAGTGGACGCCCAAGCCGCCACCGCCACCACCGCCGCCGCCGCCGCCACCGCCACCGCCACCGCCGCCGCCACCGCCACCGCCACCGCCACCGCCACCGCCGCCGCCGCCGCCGCCGCCGCCGCCGCCGCCGCCGCCTCCGTCCGATCCGCTCGACGGTGGCGTGCCGCCGGACGACGACTGGCATTAGACGGGCCGCCACGCACATGCATGTTCTCAAGCCACAGGCGCTCGGCCTTTCGACGCGCCCCATCGAGTTCCGCAAGCGCTTCGGCCTCAGCATCAGCGCCTGCCTGCACCTGCCGTTCGCGCAGGGCGAGCGCGGCAGCCTCTGGGCCGAGCAGTCGATGTGGTCGTTTCTCGCCAAGGAGATGGCGCAGCCCCTGATCGACGAAGGCGTGGCCAAGCTCACGCCCGAATTCCTGGTGCACGGCAAGGCCTTCGCGCCGGCGGACCAGCCCGAGGGCTGCGCCGTGCGCGCGCGCTTCGGCCCGCGCGAGAAGACGCTGCTGGTGTTCGGCGACCGCTACTGGGACGGCACGCGCGCGAGCGCCGCGCAGCCGTTCACCGAAATGCCGCTCGACTGGTCGCGCGCCTACGGCGGGCCGGACTTCGCGCCCAACCCGGCCGGGCAAGGAAGGCAGAAGGCCGACGGCGTGACCTGGCTGCCCAACATCGAGCTGCCCGGCGACCGCCTGCTGCGGCCCGACCAGTCCGTCGCGCCCGGCGGCATGGGGGCGCTCGACCTGATGCATCCGCTGCGTGCGCAGTACCGCGGCACCTACGACGCCGACTACCTCACGCAGCATGCGCCCGGCTTCGCCCCCGACACCGACTGGCGCTACTTCAACATGGCGCCGCCCGACCAGTGGATGCCCGCTGCGCTCGTCGGCGACGAGCCGTTTTCCTTCGAGAACATGCATCCCGAGAAGCGGCGCATCGAAGGCCGCCTGCCCGGCCTGCGCGCGCGCGTGTTCGTCGGCTACCGGATGGCCGTGGGCGACCCGAAGGTGCGCGAGGTGCCGCTGCGGCTGACGACCGTCTGGTTCTTCCCGCATGCCGAACGCTGCATTGCGATCTTCCAGGGACTGGCCGAGGTCGGCACCGACGACGGCTCCGACGTGGCCAGCCTCATGGGCGCCGTCGAGCGGCTGGGCGAGCCGCGTTCCGACGCGCACTACCTCGATGCCGCGGCCAAGCGCGCCGATCCGAAGACCGGCGCGATCTACGCATTGGTCGACAGCGACCTGCTGCCCGAGGGTGTGGACACCTTCGATCCCGACGTCGAGGCCGCGAAAGCGCCGTTCGGCGCCGAAGGCTTCCAGGCCGAGGCGCAGCGCCGCCGCGCGCACGTCGAGATCGAGATGGCGCGCGAGAAGGCCCTGGCGATGGGCCAGGACCCCGACGCCCTCGGTATCCGGATCCCGGAGCGCGAGGTGGTGCCGACCGGCGAGGCGCTGGCGCCCTACCTGCTGCAGACGATGAAGAAGGCCGAGGCGCAGCAATGGGCCTCGATCGAGGACGCCGTGACGGCGGTCGAGAAGGCGCTTGCGTTTGCCGACGAAAAGAAGATCGACATCGCGTCGCTGCAGCATCGCGGACCGCCGACCTACGACCCCGATGTGCAACTGGCCCAGCTGCAGGCGCTGGCCGCCGGCACCACGGGCAATTTCGACCCGAAGCCGCTCTATCCGAAGCTTTGCCGCATCGAGGACGCGCACCGCCAGGGCTACCTGCAGTCCGCGCACATGCAGCCCCCGGCGTTCGCGATGCCGGCGGCCGAGGCGGCCGTGCTGCGCAGCGAGATGGGCCGTGCGCGCGCGGCCGGCATCACGTTCTTCGCCGGCATCGACCTCACGGGCGCCGACCTCTCGGGGCTCGACCTGCGCGACGTCAACTTCGAAGGGGCCTGGCTGGAGAGCGTGAACTTCGCGCAGACGAACCTGTCGGGCGCCAACCTGTCGGGCGCCGTGCTCGCCCATGCCAACCTCGAGGGGGCGATCGCGATCGGCACCCGGTTCTGCAAGGCCAACCTCGGCAAGGCGCGGCTCGCACGGGGCGTGTTCGACCGCGTCGACTTCACCGAGGCGACGCTCATGCATTGCGCCTTCGCCGAAACCCAGATGCGCGGCGCCGTGTTCGCCAAGGCGAACCTGCTCGAAACGACCTGGGGCGAGGCCGACTGGACCGGTGCGGTGCTCGCCGGCCAACTCTTCCACAAGCTCGACCTGCGCGGCATGCGCTGGCCCGAGGCCGACCTCTCGGGCTGCCACTTCCTGCACAGCGACCTCTCGGGCGTGGAGATGCAGGACGCGAAGCTCGACAACGCGACCTTCGCCACCTCGCAGCTCGACGGCGCGAAGCTCATGGGCGCGCAATGCGTGGGCACGGTGGCCGTCAAGGATTCGAGCCTGGCGGGCGCCGACCTGAGCGGCGCCAACCTGCGCAACTTCAACTTCGGCGCCAGCGACCTGCGCGGCGCCAGGCTGGTGCGCGCGGTGCTCGACGGCGCGAACCTGTGCGAAGCGCAGCTCGAAGGCGCCGACCTGCGGCTGGCGAGCGCCAAGGGCGCGCTGATGCGCAAGGCCGGTTGCGCGAATGCGCTGCTGTCGGGCGTCAACTTCAGCGACGCGATCCTGCAGTCGGCCAACCTGCGCGGCGCCGACCTGCGGCGCAGCAACCTCTTCGGTGCCGACCTGACGCGCGTGCGGCTCGACGGTGCGACCCGCTTCGATGGCGCGCTGCTGCAGCGTGCGCGCACCTGGCCCCGCCTCACGCCGCAAGAGCAGGCCGCAGCATGACGCCCACCCTGTTGTCGCTGGCCGCCGGCCTCGGCGAAACGATCGAGGGGCTCGACCTGAGCCAGGGCGCCTACGCGCGGCTGATGCTGGCGGGCTGCGTGTTCACCAACGTGCGCCTGTCCGAAGCCGACTTCCGCGGCGCCGACCTGCGCGAGGCGGTGTTCGACCACTGCGACCTGCGCGGTGCGCTCGCCTCGGGCGCGCGCCTGCGCAAGGCGGTGTTCAACCGCTGCATCCTCGACCATGCCGACCTGCGCGAGTGCGACCTGCACGGCGCGGTGTTCTCCGAATGCGAGATGTCGCACGTGCAGATGGCTGGTGCGGCGCTGTCGATGGCCACCTTGTCGCGCTGCAGGCTCGACCACGCGGTGCTGCGCGGCGCGGTGCTCGACGGCGCGGTCGTCACACAGTCAGGCCTGCTCGACGTGTGCGCCGACGACACGAGCTGGCAGTACACCACCGTCAGCGAATGCGAGCTTTCGCACCTGACCTGGACCGGCGCGCGCATGCTGCGCAACGTCTTCACCAAGACCGCGCTGAAGGGCATGTCGTTTTCCGGCGTGACGCTGGACGGCTGCCAGTTCTCGTCCACCGACCTGAGCGGCGCGGACTTCGGCGGTGTCGCGCTCGCTGGTTGCAATTTCCAGGGCGCCACGCTGGACGGCGCGAACTTCGCGCGTGCCACGGCACCGCAGGCCATCTTCTGCGCGGCGACAGGGCAGGGCATCGACTTTGCCGGTGCCGCGCTCAGGCAGGCCCTGTTCAGCGGCGCCGCCATGCCGCAGGCCCGCTTCGTCGGCTGCGACCTCTACCAGGTGCACTTCGCCGAAGCCCGCCTGCAGGGGGCCGACTTCACGGGCGCCGAGCTCACCTATGCCGACTTCCGGCATGCCGACCTGCGCGATGCCGACCTGCGCCGCGCCACGATGCTGCGCACCGTGCTGCACGGCACGCGCACCGAGAACAGCCAGATGACCGACCGCGCGCGCGCCATCGAGACCGACCCGGAACTGCAGGCGTCGGAGCGCTGGCAGCCGGTGGCCGCCTGAGCACGCGCCGAACATCGAACCATGAGGACACACGCCACCATGAACGAAACGAAGAACAGAAAGCCGGCTGCCGCCGCGCCGACCCGCCGCGCGAAGCCCGCCGCTGCGATCGGCGGCGAGTGGTGCGTCGGCATTGCCAGCATCGGCCCCGACGGCGCACTGAGCGTGACCAGCGGCGACCTGTACCTGCGTGCCGCGCGGGCCGCGAGCTGCCTGCTGGCACCGGCGTCGGGCGACAGCGTCGCCTGCCTGCGCATCGCGCCCGACGAGGCCTGGATCATGGGCGTGCTGCAGCGCGAGGAAGGCACGCCCAACGTCGTGAGCTGTGCGGGCGGAATGCGCATCGCCGCGGACGAGGGCGGGATCGAACTCGCGGCGCCGCGCATCGACCTGAACGCGACGCAGTCGCTCGACATCGCCACGCAGCGCGTGCGCGTCGCGGCCGACACGGCCGACCTGGTGGGGCGGCAGGTGAGCCTGGTCGGCAGCACCGTCAAGCTCGTCGGGTCGGTGCTGTCGTCGGTGATGGACCGGGTCCAGCACTACAGCCGCAGCTACGCACGCACCACCGACGGCATCGATCGCGTGGCCGCCACGCACATCGAATGCGAAGCGCAGCAGCTGCTGCGGCTCGAGGGCGAGCATGCGCTGATCAACGGCAAGGAACTGGTGAAGGCGCGCGGCGCGCAGATCCACTTCGGCTGACCCGCACAGACCCCACCAGAAAGGCTGCGCAATGTTCGCCAACTGCCAGTTGATGGGCACCGACATGGGCTTCCCCGACGTCTGCCTCACGCCCGCCGCACCGTCGCCCATCCCGGTGCCGTACCCCAACGTCGCGATGGGGCCGATGGCCATTCCCAACTGCCCGACCATCCTCGTCATGGGCGGGCCGGCCCACAATCTCGGCACCACGATCCCGATGACCAACGGCGACAACGCCGGCGTCCTGCTGGGCGTGGCATCGGGCACCGTGATGGGCCCGAGCCGCCACCTCACGGGAGCCTTCACCGTGCTGTGGAACGGCATGCCCGCCTCGCGGCTGACCAGCGTCTCGCTGCAGAACAGCACCAACTGCCCGGGCGTTCGCACGGTGCCGAGCCAGCCGCTGGTGGTTTTGCTGGCGCCCTGAGTCATTCGCTCGCGCGGCACTCGCCACGACGGCATACCTCTTCCGGCGAGATTGCCAACCCGTTGCTCGAAATGAATACTCCTTCAGCATTTCGATGTGCGCGCGTGCGCAGCTGTGTGGGCATCTCCCCGAGGGCCGGTTCATGATCCAAATCACTGTCGTCACCCGCCAAGGCGTTCCTGCGGGGCCGCCGCTGTCGGCGGACTTCGGCCCCAATGGCGGCACCATCGGCCGCGCCGACACCAACACGCTCGTGCTCGACGACCCCGACCGCACCGTCTCGCGCGTGCATGCGCAGGTGCTGTGCCGCGACGGCCACTACTTCGTGATCGACCGCGGCAGCAACCCGATGCAGTGCAACGGCGTGTCGCTCGGCGCGGGCAAGGAGGCGCCGCTCGCCGACGGCGCGCGGCTCGTCATCGGCAGCTTCGAGCTCGGCGTGCGCGTCACGGCCGCCGCGCCGCCCGCGCTCGCCATTCCGCACACCGTGATGCCGGGCGCGCCTGCGCCGGGCGGCAGCAGCATCGGCAGCGACGATCCGTTCGCCGACCTGCTCGCGGGCCTCGCGCCACCGGCCGCGGCGCCCGCTGCGGCACGCGGCGCGAAAGCCGCCGCAGCGCCCGATCCGCAGCTTTTTCCCGACCCGATGGCCACCGGCTCGCGCAATGCGCAGGCGGCCCAGGTCGATCCCTTTGCCGGCCTGCTCGGCGCCGGTGCGGCAGCGGCGCCGGCCGCGGGCATCGGCGCGCTCGAAGACTTTTCCGACCTCGGCGCGCCGCCCGCGCACGGCAAGGCCACGAGCATCGACGAGCTCTTCGGCGGCAGCGCGGGTGCAGGCGGCATCGGCGGCGATCCGCTGGCGCTGTCGCCGCTCGCCGATCCGCTGCTGCAGCCGAACACGGCCGCCTCGGCCGATCCGCTCGCTGCACTGCAGAGCCTGGCGCCCGCCACGCCGACGCCGCGCCCCGACCACCTGCCGATCGACCAGTTCGGCTTCACGCCGCCGCGCGCCGTGACGCCGCCGGCCGCGCCGGCCGAGCCGCTGCTGGCCGCGTTCGACGACGACATCGCAGGCCAGCCGATCCGCATCAGCGGCCCCGACAACCCGGCGCGCGAGCTGCCGCCAGCGGCACCGCCCGCGCCTGTGACTGCCCCTGTGCAGCGCCCCGTTCCGGCCGCCCCGCCGCGCACCGCCTCCGACGACGAGCTGCTCGCGGCCCTGCTGCGCGGCCTGGGCAATCTGCACCAGCCGCCCGCGGCGCTGACCCCGGGCCTGATGGAGCGCATCGGCACCATGCTGCGCAGCGCCACCGAAGGCACGCTGCAACTGCTGCTCACGCGCCAGGAGTTCAAGCGCGAAGTGCGCGCCGAGGTCACGATGATCGCGGCGCAGGCCAACAACCCGCTGAAGTTCTCGCCCACGGTCGAGGTCGCGCTCGCGCACCTGCTGGGCCCCGGCGTGCGCGGCTTCATGCCGGCCGAGGCCGCGATGCGCGATGCCTTCGACGATCTGCGCGCGCACCAGTTCGGCGTGATGGTGGGCATGCGCGCGGCGCTCGCGCACGTCATCGCGCGCTTCGAGCCCGACGCGCTCGAGAAGAAGATCAGCGCGAAGTCGGCACTCGACGCGCTGTTCGCCGCCAACCGCAAGGCCAAGCTCTGGGACCAGTTCGTGGCGCTCTACGGCGGCATCGCGAGCGAGGCCGAAGACGACTTCCACAGCCTGTTCGGCAAGGCCTTCCTCGCAGCGTACGAAGAACAGATGGCGCGCCTGAAAGCGGAAGCGCCGCTTTTGGATCGCTGAACCCCCCACAAGACCCACACGACAGGCAAGAGGCTTCCGCTTGGAAATCGAAATCGTCACGCTGTCCCGACAGGGCGGCCGCAGCTACAACGAAGACGTGCACGGCCACTGGCACGACGAGCGCTTTGTCGCCTGCCTCGTGGCCGATGGCGCGGGCGGGCACGGCGGCGGCGACGTGGCGGCGGCCACGGTGCGCGCGAGCGTGCTCGGTGCGTTCTCGGCCGGGCCGAGCCTCGATGCGGACGTGCTGCGCATCGTGGTGGAGCAGGCCAACCGCGACGTGGTGGCGCGCCAGGCCGAGGGCGGCAAGCTCGCGGGCATGCGCTCGACCCTCGTGTTCGCGGCCATCGACCTCGAGGACCATGCGCTCGCCTGGGTGCACAGCGGCGACAGCCGCGCCTACCTGTTTCGCGGCGGCGCGATCGTCGCGCGCACCACGGACCACAGCCTGGTGCAGCAGATGGTGGCGGGCGGCATGCTCGACGAGGAGGGCGCGCGGCTGCATCCGCAGCGCAACATGCTGCTGTCGGCGCTCGGTTCGCTCGAAGAGGCGCCCGACATCGCGGTGTCCGACCGCATGCGGCTGCTGCCGGGCGACGTGCTGCTGCTGTGCAGCGACGGCGTGTGGGAGCCGCTCGGCGACGAATGTCTGATCGAGACGCTGCATGCCTCGCGCACGCCGAGCCAGTGGACCGAGCAGCTCGACGGCCAGATCAGGGCGCGCGCCAAGCCGGGTCACGATAACTACACGGCGCTCACGCTCTGGGTGCTCGCCGATGCCGAGGACGACGAGGCCACGCGATTGATGCCCGAGCCGCTGCCCGAGACGGACGGCGGCCCGGGCAGCGCGGCCGGATGACGACGTTCAGGCGCCGGGGCCCTTGAGCTCGATCTTCACGAGGCCTTCCTTGCCGAACCAGGCGGTTGCGGCGTCGGTCTTCGGCTCGACGTAGCCCATCGCGTACCCATACATCTCGACGCGCCGGATAGCGATGTCGAGCTTGCACGCCTGCGGGTGCTTGACGTCGCCCACCGTCACATCCTCGCGCCCCGCATGGGTCAGCGTGAGCTCCTTGACGAACTTCTGGAACAGCGACGGCAGCGGGTTCGTTCCGAGCGCCTGGCGGTCGAGCATGAGCAGCGTCACCGGCTTGCCGACGGCAAAGTCGGCCGTGGTCGGGTGCAGCGGCTTCAGGTCGGGGATCGACAGCGTGCCGAGGCGCTTGTTGACGTTCGCCTGCATCTCGTGGGTCGCAGGATCGAAGGGCGGCAGCGTCTCAAGGCCGGTCGTGACGCTGGCCTTCCCGTCCTTGATCGCCGTCCTCAGCTGTTCGAGCGTCAGGTCCGCGTAGGTGTAGGCATACCGCACGGCGGGGCGTCCGCCATTGGCGTCGTCAGTGCTGGCGCCGGCCGGCAGGAACGGCGCGTCGGGCAGCATGTGCAGCACATGGCGCGTTTCGCGGTCGAACAGCTGCGCGAGCGGGCTGTGGACCTTCAACGTCGGATAGGACTGTCCCTCGAAGGCCTTGGGGCCCTCGTTGGTCAGCGTGGCGATGCCGACCGAGGCCGGAACCCCGATGTTGCTGGCGACGGTGACGGCGATCGCCTTGCCGTCTGCGGGCAGGGTGAAGCAGGCGCCAGGCTGTGCCGGTGGCATCTCGGGCGCGACCGGCGTGCTTGCCGTGCCTGCGGGGAAGAAGCCGCCCTCACCACCGCCACCGCATGCCACCACCAACGCACCCGTGGCGATCGAAAGCGACACCCACGCGATCCTGCTCTTGCTTTTCATGCACACACTCCCTTTGTTATGGATACCAGTCCTGCCATCGCGCCGGCTGCAATCGTGCAGTGCCGGCGTGGCAGGCGAGGATTCTGGAAGCGTGTGGCGGCTAAGCCCAGGAACTAAGTCGCAAAAAAGCACAACGGCGGCCCGGTATGAACCGAGGCCGCCGTTGCGCGAAACGCCAGCAAGGAGGCGCGAAGCCCCCGCGGTCGTCAGACCTTCTTGTTCGCAGCGATGTCCCAGCCGGTTTCCTTGACGCCGTCGCCCGAGCCGTCCGCCTTCTGCGGCGTGTACTCGTACTTGAACTTCGAGAAGTTCAGCGTGATGGTCTCGGTCAGGCGGTCTTCGCCGCCGCTGCCGCCGGTGCTGATCGCGCTCACGAGGATGTCTTCCATCGTGAGCTTGATGTACTCGAGCGGCGTGGCGCCGGCCTTGCGCACGGTGAGCACGCCCTTCTTGATGTGCTGGCCGTTGCAGCAGTCGAGCAGCAGCAGGTGCGACGAGGAATCGACGTACTTGGTGAACGACAGGTCCTGGACATTGACCTTGCCGGCGCCCGAGCCGCCGCCGACGTGGCCGGTGCCCGACTGGCTGGCGCCCCAGCTCCACGAGAGCACGTCGATCTCCTTCTTGTGCCCGTCGTCCTTGGATTCGCCGTCGACGCCGTCGAGCTTCAAAAACATGTCTGCAGCCATGATGCTTACCTTTCAGTTGGATGTGAGTCGGTGGTCTGGTTAAAAGGGCTTCCGTGCGTCGCTTCAGCGTGGGTGCCCGGGAGCTGTCTTGAGAACGAGCGAGCGGGCTTTTTTTCAAAGGCCGCGCGCGGGTTCCCTTCTCTTTATTTGCCGCCCTTCGCGGACGGCAGCTTCGACACCAGCCGCAGCGAGACCGTGAGGCCCTCGAGCTGGTAGTGCGGGCGCAGGAAGAACTTGGAGCTGTAGTAGCCGGGGTTGCCCTCGACCTCCTCGACGACCACCTCGGCAGCCGCTAGCGGCTTGCGCGCCTTGGTTTCCTCGGACGAGTTGACGGGGTCGCCGTCGACGTAGTTCATGATCCATTTGTTGAGCCAGCGCTCCATGTCGCTCTTCTCCTTGAAGCTGCCGACCTTGTCGCGCACGATGCACTTGAGGTAGTGCGCGAAGCG
>JAESFO010000245.1_pt1 | contig 100826 bp, 83 predicted proteins | sample 9269421 | NCBI WGS metagenome assembly JAESFO01 (sample SAMN14502839, study PRJNA617101) | algae metagenome | isolation source: Nostoc desertorum CM1-VF14 and co-occurring heterotrophs from rocky... | place: USA: Clark Mountains, San Bernardino, California | collected 2000-06-05 | reverse complement strand
GTTTTGGGAGCGATCGCGTTGCGGGTAGATTCATCGGTTAAAACTGCTCAAATGCTTACCATATATACATTTTATCAGTTTGAAGCTCCGCTTTTTTCTGAGTTTGTGAGAAATCCGGGTTTAACTGGTGAGATAATACAGTGAAGCGATCGCACCACACATAACTCTACATCACATCTTGCACCTATGCGGGAGCTAGGAATGTAACTCAGTAAATATGCGATAAGGTAAGGGTGTCACAACCTGCTCCCACCACAGGAAAAATGAATATTGACCCCGTATCTGTAGTTAATGCTATTAAAGCTGTTGTACCTGCTACTGTTTCTTTTGGTATCCAGCAGGCTCAACGTAACGAATATATTATTAAAATTTTAAAAAGTTTAAACCTTGATCCAATACAGCCTCCCAAAGATTTTGAAGGGGTTTATGTTTATGCTTTGGTAGAGTATGGCGTATTTAAAGCTGATTATATACTTATTTTTTTTAGAAATAAAGAGATTAAAAAAGCTTTTGCCAAGGGTTATGCAGAAAACGCATTGGCTACCAATAATAAAGAATGGAATACATTAAAACATGAAGCACAAAAAGCACAAATAGATTTAGCTGAGGTGCAAGAATTTCATCAAGTTTTTGTCAGCTTGGCAAAACGCTCTAAGAATCCTGGAGAAGTTTTACCTAATACACCTACTGAACTTAAAGAACAGTCTCCTTATCCAGATGAGTTTAAGGCACTAATCGAAGAAAAAACTAAGGTATTTTGCGGACGGGAATTTGTATTTAAGAAGTTTGATGATTTCCTTAAAAATCATCCTAAAGGTTATTTTACCGTAATTGGGGATGCGGGAATGGGGAAAAGTGCGATCGCAGCAAAATCCGTCTTAAAATACAAAGCTATCTGCTACTTTAATATTCGGGCAGAAGGTCGCAACACACCAGACCAATTTCTGCAAAGTATTCGTCAACAACTGATTAATCGCTATCAGTTACAAAATGCAGAGAATGATAATTTACCTACTTTGCTGGCGAAAGTAAATGAAAAGCTGGCGGCTGGTGAATCCTTGTTAATTGTGGTTGATGCACTCGATGAAGTTGAACAACCAGGCTCAGGAAATCTTTTAGATTTACCCAAGAATCTGCCAGAAAGAATATATTTTCTGCTAACTAGGCGACGCTATGCCCAAAATGAAAAGCGCTTGTTAACTGAAGAAGTTCCAGAGCAGCAGTTGGATTTAACAGCGAATAAGTATGAGGTCTGGAATCGAAAAGATGTGAAAGAGTACATTAGTACATTTATCAATGATGAGCCAGAGCATCATGGTCTGAAAGCATGGATTCAAAAACGCAACATTCAGCCGCCATATTTTATTGAGCAGGTAGCACACAAAAGTGAAAATAATTTCATGTACCTCTACTATGTTTTACCCAGTATTGCTGGAGGAGATTATCAAGACTTAAGTTTAGAAGAATTACCTGAGAAACTTCAGGGTTATTATGAACAGCATTGGAAGCAGATGGAAATGGATACTCCAGACAAGCGGACAAATGCGATTATTCTCTGTGTACTGGTTGAGGTAGGTAAACCGATTTCCTGTGAATCCATAGCCCGCATTACTGGTCGAGATGAGTATGATGTCTTGGAGCTTTTGAATAAATGGCTGGAATTCTTGAAAAAACAAAAACAAAATAAGGAAAACTATTATTCAATTTATCACCAAAGTTTTGCAGATTTCCTCTGCAAACAACCTATTCTCAAAAGAGAGAAAAAGAACAATAATATTGATTGGCAAGAAGTTCAGCGTCTAATTTCCGATTCTAATGACCAATTGTGGTTAAGCCTTAAACTAGGTGAGGAAAGAGACTAACATGAGTAGCTTTTCTGAAAAATTTGCCCAATTATCATTAAGTGACCAACGAACCATCCTCATTGACCCTCGTGTTAAAGCAAAGATAGGAAAGTGGGTAACATTTTACAAAAGGCTGACTGATTTTGATTTTCTCGATGCTAAAATAAACCATTCTGATTTTGGTGTGCAGTCACTAATTAAAGATTATGATTTAATTCATGACTCAGAACTATTAAGCAACCTACAATATAATCCAGAGCAAGTCAAAACGCTGAAATTGATTCAAGGAGCATTGCGACTATCAGCCCATATCTTAGAAAAAGATAAAACGCAACTGGCAGGGCAATTGTGGGGGCGAATGCAGCACTTTTCATTACTGGAAATACAAGCACTACTTGAAGTAGTAAAGCAGCAGCAAGTTTCACCTTGGTTGCGTCCGTTAATATCTAACTTAACTTCCCCTGGCGGAAGTTTACTTCTCACCTTCACAGGTCATAGCGGCTCGGTAAATGCAGTAGCCCTCACAGCCAATGGCAAGCAAGTGATTTCTGCTTCAGAGGACAAGACGCTCAAACTCTGGAATCTGGAAACTGGGGAAGATGAGGGTACTTTCCACGGTCATAGCTATTTGATAACAGCAGTAGCCCTCACCGCTGATGGTAAGCATATGATTTCTGCTTCATGGGACAAGACGCTCAAACTCTGGAATCTGGAAACTGGGGAAGATGAGCGTACTTTCCACGGTCATATGGGCGGGGTAACAGCACTAGCACTCACCGCCGATGGCAAGCAGGTAATCTCTGCTTCATGGGACAAGACACTTAAACTCTGGAATCTGGAAACTGGGAAACATGAGCGTACTTTTCAAGGTCATAGCAGCTGGGTAACAGCACTAGCGCTCACGGCCGATGGCAAGCAGGTGATTTCTGCTTCATGGGACAAGACCCTTAAACTCTGGAATCTGGAAACTGGGAAACATGAGCGTACTTTCCACGGTCATAGCCACTGGGTAACAGCAGTAGCTCTCACCCCTAATGGCAAGCAAGTGATTTCTGGTTCATCTGACAAGACACTTAAACTCTGGAATCTAGAAACTGGGAAGCATGAGCGTACTTTCCACGGTCATAGCAAGTCAGTAAATGCAGTAACCCTCACGGCCGATGGCAAGCAGGTAATTTCTAGTTCATATGACAACACACTCAAACTCTGGAATCTGGAAACTGGGGAAGATGAGCATACTTTCCACGGTCATAGCCACTGGGTAACAGCAGTAGCCCTCACCCCTGATGGTAAGCAGGTGATTTCTACTTCATATGACAAAACACTTAAACTCTGGAATCTGCAAACTGGGAAAGATGAGCATACTTTCCACGGTCATAGGGGCGGAGTTGCAGCACTAGCCCTCACTGACGATGCCAAACAGGTGATTTCTGCTTCATGGGACAAGACACTCAAACTCTGGAATTTGGAAACTCAGAAGGATGAACGTACTTTCCATGGCCATAGGGGCGGGGTAATAGCAGTAGCCCTCACCGGCGATGGTAAGCAGGTGATTTCTGCTTCATCCGACAAGACACTCAAACTATGGAATCTGGAAACTGGGGAAGATGAGCGTACTTTCCACGGTCATAACCATTGGGTAACAGCAGTAGCCCTCACCCCTGATGGTAAGCAGGTGATTTCTACTTCATATGACAAGACACTCAAACTTTGGAATCTGCAAACTGGGGAGGATGAGCGTACTTTCCAGGGTCATAGCGACTCGGTAATAGCAGTAGCCCTCACCGCCGATGGAAAGCAGATAATTTCTGGTTCACGTGACAAGACACTCAAACTCTGGAATTTGCAAACTGGGGAAGATGAGCGTACTTTCCAGGGTCATAGCGACTCGGTAACAGCAGTAGCTCTCACCCCTAATGGCAAGCAAGTGATTTCTGGTTCACGTGACAAAACACTCAAACTCTGGAATCTGCAAACTGGGGAAGATGAGCGTACTTTCCAGGGTCATAGCGACTCGGTAACAGCAATAGCCCTTACCCCCGATGGCAAGCAGGTGATTTCTGCTTCATATGACAACACACTTAAACTCTGGAATCTGCAAACTGGCAAAGAAATTGCCACTTTTACAGGAGAGGCTCTATTTGTTTGCTGCGCTGTTGCAGTAGATGGGGTGACTGTTGTGGCAGGGGAGTCGTCAGGGAGAGTGCATTTTTTACAGTTGGAGAATGTTTAAAAAGTATGAATACTTCACCTCGACTACCAACGTCAATCAATTCTCCCTCTTACCCAACAGAATTTCAACAAGTCATTCTCAAAAAAAGTCAAAACTTTGTTGGTCGCACCTTCGTCTTTACCGCAATATCCAACTTTCTCCAGCGTTACGATCGCGGTTACTTTATCATAATTGGCGCAACCGGTAGCGGCAAAAGCGCCATCCTCGCCAAATACGTCACAGAAAATCCCCAAGTTCTCTATTACAACGCCCAACTCCCAGGCAAAAATCGCGCTGAGGAATTTATTACTACTATCTCCACACAAATTGAGACAGAAAATTTTACGTCTCTACATTCCCTGCTTCAGCAAGTCAGCGATATACTAGAACCCCAGCAAAAGTTTATTATTGCTATCGATGCCTTAGATGCTGTTAACCACACCGACCAAACAAAAGGCTCAAATCTCTTTTATCTTCCCAGATATCTGCCGCGTGGCGTTTATTTCCTTCTTACCCGCCGCCCATACCTGCGAAAACAATCAGGTTTGTTGATAGAAACACCTTTTCAAATTCTTGACTTAGCAACATACCCACAAGAAAACCACGGAGATATCCAAGCATACATTCGGCGATATGTCAACAATGACGAAGAACTCACAGCAAAGCTAACCGCCAAAAGTGAAAACAACTTCATGTATCTCAGCAAGATATTATATGCTGTCTCTGAGAGCGATCGCACAGCATATCTGAGAGAAGCGATCGTAACGGGACAACTCCCCCCTGCTTTAGAGGCGTATTATCAGCAGCATTTGCACAAGATGATTCCTCCTAATGCGCCAAGTCAAGAGAGGGAATTGAAATTATCTATACTGCGTGTGTTAGTGCAAGTTCCATCAGAAGCATTGGCGCAGACTGCACTTTGGCTTGACTCAGTGACCGCCGCAGCGATCGCTAGTACAATTGATGCTGATGAATATGATGTTGAAGAAATTCTCGAAAATTGGCGTGAGTTTTTAACACTCCAGCAAACAGATAGAGAAATTAGCTACAGTGTTTACCATTCAAGCTTTCGAGATTTCTTAAGCAAGCAAGTAAATTTTGGTTAGACTCCATAGTGCTTCTGTGTTGAGTCTAATAGAGACCTTAGCCCGTCATAGACATCGCAATAATAGCGCGTCTGCCATGCACGAAAATTGGTAAGAGAGTTGACCTGGGGAACATCCTAGAGTGAAGATAAAAGGGTTAGATATCTTGTCACAGTACTAAGCACATCTGATGTCGCCTGATTTCCTTTCATTTCCCTGCTTTTGGGATAAATACAGAGGGTAAGGACGATAGGTATTAACGCGGCAAAAAACTAAAAAAAGTATGCACGGATTGCTAAAACGTGCCTGGACGCAGAGGGTTAAATGCGCCGTCGCACCCCTGTGAAGCGTCAAGAAATAGCTGATTAAATCAAATTTTAAGCGATTTAATCATATATTTTGTAGCAGATACTTGGGGAAAAGCAAATGCTAGGTGTAAATGTTGTTATGAAAGTTGGCGATCGCGTCCGCGTTAAAGATTCGGTAGTAGTGTATCATCATCCTGAACATCGGAATCAGCCTTTTGACATCAAAGGTACTGAAGGCGATGTAGTAGGTATTGCCACCCAATGGCGAGACAGACCCGTAAGCGCTAATTTGCCGATTGTAGTCCAGTTTAGTAAAAAGTTTAAAGCACACTTACGTGAAAATGAGTTAGAGGTCATCTAAATCACTTATCGGCGGCGAAACCACTGAAAAATATTCAGTTCGCCGCGCATTCTTTTAAGCTCTTGGCGGTTCTGTTCTGCTGTAGTATAATACCATTCACAATAACGCTGAAACTCTGACCGTGAACGAACTTCGTGGTAAAACTGATGGGTTGTTTGGTAAGCGGCAAATGCTTCTTCAACTTGGGGTGGAGGGGATGGGATAATATAAGGTAAGTTTTTAGACATCTTAATAAATAAAGTTAGGAGTTAGGAGTTAGGAGTTAGGAGTTAGGAGTTAGGAGTTAGGAGTTAGAAGTTTGGAGTTAGAAGCTTAGGCAAATACTACATTTCATAATTAACAACTCATAATTAACAACTCATAACTCCTAACTCATAACTTTAATTAAAGCCAACCGCGTAAACGATAAACTAAAGAACCAATGTACTCTTTTAAAGCGCTGGTAAATTGGTGCAAGTTGTCGGTATCAGGTAATAAATTCAGTATAGCGGCTTTGGGAGTGCCACCAAGTTCTTGTAGTTCACCCTCACTAACCAAAAAGTCGGTGGGTGCAGGAATGGCATTGATTCCTTGACGTTGGAAAATCTGAAGCGATCGCGGCATATGCATTGCAGAAGTAACTAATAATACCTGCTTAATGCCACGAGATGCCAAAATTTTACGGACATTTACAGCATTTTGATAAGTATTCAGAGAGTCAGGTTCTTGGATAATTGCCTCAGATGGAATACCAATAGATGTAAGTATTGTTGCCATATCTGCCGACTCTGATGAACCTTTACCACGCCAATCAATCCGGCCCCCACTGAGAATGATTATAGGCGCTCTTTTCTGGCGATATAGTTGTGCGGCATAAATCACGCGATCGCCTGATTCGCTCAAATCAACAGTAGGTCTGGGGGGAAAGGCTGATTTGGTTGCGCCACCTAAAACTACAATCGCTTCTGCTTCTGGTATTTGTGCAAGTGGAAGATTTTGCCATTCTAGCGATCGCACTAATGATTTAGCAATCCAAGCATTACTACAAAATAGCAATAAAATTAGGGCAAAAGCAATTGCGATCGCCGCAGTGCGCGGTCGTTTCCACAAGGTGACTAATGCTACTACCAAGCTCACGCAGGCTAATCCTAGTGGATAAAAAAATAGTGGCAGTAATTTGGAGAGATATAAAAACATAGTGGGAAATGGGAAATGGGGAATGGGGAAGAAGCAAGGAGCAGGGAGCAGGGAGCAAGGGAGAAGAGTAGTTTTCCCCCCTGCCCCCTGCTTCTTGTGCCCTATTCCCAAATTACTACTTTTCCCAAAACCTAAAATTGATACTACTTCCAGTACCGCGACGATAGCGACGGGCGGTTCTTCTTGTTTGCCGTTTGTTGATCCTGTCGTTCGTTGGTTCAATTTCGCTCTCTTCTGACTCTTCAACTTGCAACTGAGTTCTAGTTTCTTCCTTACTGCCCCACCAAGCAGTAATCCAGCCTCCAGCTAAAGCGCCTATTGCGCCTAGCAGAATACTCATGGGTGCTGGATACCCTAAATATACAAAGCCAAGCATGAAAAATAACCAGTATTTCAGTCCTGTATCAACACCATCAGAGGAGGCTACAGTTGGAGGCTGGGCACTATTATCGGTTACATTTGTGATCCAGCCTAAAATGAAACCGCCCATGATACCCAAAAAGATGCTCAGGGCCGGTGCGGAGCCGGTCATTATTAATATAAATATTAAAAATGCCCCAAATAAAAGTTGAGAAAAGAAGCTCGGAGAAATATTAAAAAAGTCGTTCTTTTTATCTGCCATAAAGTAAAAAAAGGCTATTAACTAATTACTAATGACGCTCGATAACTCGCTCTAAGCGTACTCCTACGGAGAAGCAAGCTACGCGGTAGCGTATCGTAGAGAAGGCTTTACGCTACGCTAACGTAATTAGGAATTTTCGGTTCAATTACGAATTACGAATACGAATTATTTTAATTGTGCCTGCTGTGGTTGAGTTGTATCCAAAATCTTTACATAGGATTGTTCTTCTTCAGTGAAAGGTTCAGCTTGTTTGAGTTGTGAGTCTAATAAATCGGCCGTCGCATCAGCGATATCACCAGTGCGGTTGTTCAAGCGCTCTTTTAGAACCTCTAGTGGTGCTGTGCATTGGATAATCTGAAGAGGAAGTTGATACTTCGTAGCTTGAGCGATCGCTTCTTGCCGCAACTGCTGCCGATCATACTTGGCATCCAAAATCACCGAAAAACCTTGTTTAGCTAGGACAATTCCCAATTCCAACAGCCGTGTGTAGGTTTTTTCGGTCATCTCAGGTGTATACAAATCATCGCCACCTTTTTCCGACAGAGGAATTCCCCCTAAATGTTTCCGCACCGCATCAGAACGAAGATGAATCGCTCCCATCTGACGGGCTAAATACCTGGCTGTAGTACTTTTACCAGAACCCGATAATCCCGACATCAAAATTAGTTGTCCCAGCTTTGGTTTAGTGTAGTTCCAAGCTTGTTTGTAATAATCAGCGGCGGTTTTTGTCGCTTCTTCCTTTACCGTCGCGGGTACATTCGGATCATCTAGCAAAAATGAAGTTACCTTTGCCCGAACATAAGCCTGACGACTTAAATACAAGGGCAACACCTGTAAGCCTTCCCAGTCTCCAGTTTGCTCTATGTAGGCATTCAAAAAAGCATTACCCAAATCTTGACGCTGCCGCGCTTCCAAATCCATCACCGTGAACGCCACATCGTACATCACATCGACAAAGCGAAACGGCTCATTAAACTCAATGCAATCGAATAGCAAGATTTTGTCGTGCCACAGGGCAATATTTCTGAGGTGTAAATCCCCGTGACATTCACGAATATAGTTATTTTGAATTCTGTTAGCAAATAATTCTGGACGTTCGGCAAAAAAGTTATCTGTATATTGCTTTGTTTCTGTAAATTGCGCCTGAGTTTGGGGACCACCAATATACTTCTCAGTTTGCTGATAATTCTCGTCAAAGGCAGCCCGGACTTTTGGCACTTCACCAAAACTACGGATATAATCATTCGTCTGTGCTTCGGCATGGTATTGAGCCACCACCCGTCCCAACTCATCTAGGTGTGTCTCATTTAAGTTACCTTGTTCAAAAAGTGTACTTAATAGCGACTCTTGAGGAAACTGGCGCATTTTCAGCAAGTATTCCACAGCCTCAATTCCCCCTAACTGGTATTGCTCCCCTACCAAAGTTATGGGCAAAACTTCTAAATACAATTCACCAGCACCCCGTTGATTTAACCGTAATTCTTCCTGACAAAAATGCTGCCGCTTTTCTAAGGTGGAAAAGTCCAAAAAGCCAAAATTAACAGGTTTTTTCAGCTTATAAGCGTAATCCCCAGTTAACAAAACATAAGAAATGTGGGTTTGAATTAGTTGAATAGGTTCTGTTACCGCATGGGGATAAAATCCAGGCTGCAACATTTGCTGAATTAAGACTGGAAAAGTCGCTTCTGTCATCTCTGTCCTCTGCGGTTTAAATACAAAAAAACCAGGAGTTTCCCCCTGGTATCATCAAAAATTATTACACAGTTTACTTAGCTTAAGAAGCTGCTTCAGTTTCAGTTTCTGTCCCAGCATCTTCAGCGCTAATTTGTGGTGGCAAAACGCTCACAACAAGTCGCTCTGATTCTGCTAGAGGTGTTACACCTTCAGGAAAAGGTATATCACTGATACTCAAGCTGTCTCCTATTTGCAAGTTGGTAACATCGATTTCAATTACATCTGGAATGTTTTCTGGCGCACAACTAACTTGCAATTCGGAGATTACGGTGTCTAATACACCACCTTCTTGTTTAACACCAACAGCATCTCCCACAAAACGCAGGCGCACTTCTACAGTTGTGTCACCGTGACCGGCAACCGCGAAAAAGCTGAGGTGGTAGGGTGTACCTTTTGCTGGATGAATTTGAAGTTCCCGCAGTAGGGCTTTGCCGCGCCAAGGTGCATCGGCAACGTTTAATTCAATCAATGTATTGTTGACTGAAACTCTTTTGAGCAAACGTTCAACAGTTTTAGCTTCAATAGTCAAAGGAATAGACTCTGTACCCTTGTGACCGTACAAATTGGCAGGTATCAGTCCAGAACGGCGCAAAGCTCTTGGCTTGCTACCTTCTGGACGTTTTTGAGATTCGACTGTAATAGTCATAGAAATTGTCCTTTGTCCTTTGTCATTAGTCAGTTGTCAATTGTCATTTGTCAGTTGTCATTTGTCATTTGTCAGTTGTAAATACGAATGACCAATGACCAATGACCAATGACTAATTTACGCACTTAGCAGGGTAGCAGGTGTGCCGTCAGCCTGTAATAAAGCACGTTTAGGCCCGTGGATGGGGTCTTCTACGATTATTGTTTGATCGCGGCTTGCTCCTAGTGAGACGATCGCGATCGGGACTTCCATCAATTCAGCGAGGAATTTTAGATAGTCCAGTGCTTGCTGTGGCAAGTCTTCCAGGGTACGGCAGTGGGTTGTTGACACTTTCCATCCTGGTAAGGTTTTGTAGATGGGGCGACATCTAGCAAATTGACGAGAACTGGTTGGGAAGTGTTCGCTGCGTTGACCATCTATGTTGTATGCGACACAAACTTGAATTTCCTCTAATTCATCGAGGACATCCAGTTTGGTGAGCGCCATACAATCCATCCCGTTTATCCGCACGGCATAGCGACCGATGACTGCATCAAACCAGCCACAGCGCCGTTTGCGTCCGGTGGTTGTGCCAAATTCGGCACCGCGATCGCACAACATTTCTCCCAACTCTCCATCCAATTCTGTGGGAAATGGCCCTTCTCCCACTCGTGTCGTATAGGCTTTCGATACGCCAATTACCCGGTCAATCATTGTCGGACCCACCCCTGTACCAACGCAAGCCCCCCCAGCCACAGGGTTAGAGGAGGTGACATAGGGATAAGTTCCATGATCTAGGTCAAGGAGCGTACCTTGTGCGCCTTCAAACAAAATATTCCGCCGTCGCGCAATCGCATCGGCTATTTTCAACGATGTATCAACAACGTAAGGGCGCAAGCGTTCTGCATAACCCAAATACTCTTCAATCACCTCTTGTGGATTTAGAGGTGGCAAGTTGTAAAGCTTTTCTAAAATTACATTTTTATAATTAATCGTCCACTCTAACTGCTCACGTAGCTCATCGGGGTTCATCAAGTCTAAAACCCGAATGCCTGTACGTTCAGATTTGTCAGCATAAGTCGGCCCAATGCCCCGACCTGTTGTGCCGATCTTATGGCTTCCCCGTCGTTCTTCGGATGCCTGGTCAATCAACCGATGATAAGGCATCGTTACGTGGGCTGTCTCAGATATCAGCAGGTGGTCAGTGGAAATATTTAATTCTTTTAATTGGTCGAGTTCTGCGATTAAAATCTGTGGATCGATGACTGTTCCACAGCCGATAATGCAATCGGTATTTGGATATAAAATACCAGAGGGAATCAAGTGCAGTTTAAAGGTCTGACCTTTAACTACAATCGTGTGTCCAGCGTTGACACCCCCTTGGTAACGAACCACAACATCTGCGGAACGGCTGAGTAAGTCAGTTATTTTACCTTTTCCTTCATCGCCCCATTGGGCACCTATGACAATGACGTTAGCCAAGAGCTTATATTAAGAAGTAAAGTTTCCACAAACTATAATTATTAGCATATTGTTTGAATCATGTCAAGCTTATTGCAGAATATATTTAGTTTTAAATTCAAACGGTTAGAAACCGTTGATGTAACATTAAGTTGATAAGCTGTTACGCATTTAACTTGAACATTTACATGAAGGCTGATGATCGATGACTGATAACCGTTAACCGTCAACAGTTAACGACCGTAAAGGGTGTTTATAAAATTTAGGCGCCTTAGGCGCGCATCAGCTTACCAATGCCCTAGTACCGCAAGTCAAAAGTCAAAAGCCAAAATTAATATAGTGTAGGTATTTCGTTGATTTGGAATGGGTTGTTTATTTCCGCCGCGCTGTACTAGTTTTATTTTGAATTTACGGATAATAGGAGTTAATTAGAATTCCAAAATAGAGATGTTGCAATGCAACGTCTCTACAAATTTGATGGATAGGCAACTTATCTTAATCAAAGGTGAAAATGAATTTATATTAAAAATTAGCGGATTTATTTGTAACTATTATGTATAAATCATCATCCTAAAGAATCCAGATATTTACAACTCTAAGAGATTGTATTTTGTTACCTGTGCTGTCACAATCATTAAAATATTCTCAGTATTTGTTTGTAATCTCTAATTTTAACTGATGGAGGGCATCTGCGGCAGAAAGGGCGATCGCATGATCAAAAGATGGTATCGAGTCCAAAAGCTGAAAGCAATATTCGTTTTAGCGTTGGCAGTTGTATTTACAAATGCTGTAGTCTCATATAGCAACACTATTAAGCTGATTTACAACCAGCAAAGGGTGACATCCTCATATAAAATTATTACTCAACTTGAAAGTATCCAATCTACACTCAAAGATACTGAAACTGCACAACGTAATTACTTAATTACAGCAGATGCAGATGATTTAAAAATTTATCTTGCAGCTTATCAAGAAACTAATATCAATACTCAAACTCTTAGCAACTTAACTGCTGAAAATCATCAAAAGCAGCAGTGGATTTCTTTGTTGAAGCCGAAAATTATTAACAGGCTAAACATCTTGCAACAAGAAATTTTTCTTAGACAAAACCAGGGATTTGAAGCAGCTCGGCAGCGAATCTTATCTGATAAAGGCAACAAAAGCAGCAAAGAAATCCAACAGTTTATTCACCAATTTTTAGAGATAGAACAGAATTTATTACAGCAGGGAATGCAGCAGTCACAAGCAAGTTCCCAAAAGGCAATAGTCACATTTTTTATTGCCGCTATTGTGGATTTTGTGCTGGTGGCGCTGTTGTATGATTTGTTGTGGCGTTATATCAGGCAACTTCAGCAGACGGAACTGGCTTTACGCCAAAGCGAAAACCGTTTACGAGCCGTGATAGGTGCAGAACCAGAATGCATCAAATTAATTGCCGGGGATGGCACCCTTTTAGAAATTAACGCAGAAGGATTGGCAATGATGGAAGTGGAAAGTGCTGATATATTAATTGGTAAACCAATTGCTGCGGTAATTGTACCAGAGTATAGAGAAGCTTTTGCCGACTTGCATAAAAGTATCTGCCAAGGTAACAAGGGAAATTTGAAGTTTGAAATTGTTGGATTTAAAGGTACCCGTCGCTACATAGAAACTCATGCTGTTCCATTGCGTAACGAATCCGATGGTACGTTTATTCATTTGGCACTGATGCGAGATATAACCCAGCAAAAACAAGCAGAACAGAAAATCCGTGAACAAGGGTTGCTGCTGGATGTATCAACTGAGGGGATTTTGGTGCGAAATATCCACAACCAAATCTTGTTTTGGAATCAAGGTGCTGAACGTCTGTACGGTTGGAAGGCTGAGGAAGTTGTGGGTAAGAATGTTTTGCAACTTTTGTATAAAGATATTTCACCACAGCTAGAAGATGCTTACTTGAAGGTGATGAATACAGGTGAGTGGCAGGGTGAGTTGGATCAACTGACAAAGGAAGGTAAAGTAATTATCGTTGAAAGTCGCTGGATACTGATCCGAGATGATAATGGACAACCCAAATCCATTTTGAGTGTGAACACCGAGATTACGCAGCAGAAACAATTAGAAGCTCAACTTCTGCGATCGCAACGTTTGGAGAGTATAGGTACGTTAGCTGGCGGTATCGTCCATGACCTGAACAATATACTATCCCCAATTTTAATGTCAGTTCAACTGTTGCAGAAGAAATTGCCCGATTCGCAGAGTCAGCAAATACTGCAAACTCTAGAAAATAATGTTAAACGCGGCGCTAATTTGCTCAAGCAAGTATTGTCTTTTGCACGGGGTATTGAAGGCAAACGAACAATTGTGCAAATTCAGCCTTTAATGGCAGAAATTGAGCAAATTATCGTTCAAACATTCCCTAAATCTATTATCTGTCAGGCAGATATCTCTAAAAATCTGTGGTACGTGCGTGGAGACATAACTCAAATACATCAGGTGCTAATAAATTTAGTAGTTAATGCCCGCGATGCCATGCCCAATGGCGGTATCTTGAGGATTACTGCGGAAAATCTGGTGATTGGTGAACATTCTGCCCAGATCAATATTGATGCTAAAGTGGGTTCTTATGTTGCGATCGTGGTGACTGATACTGGTATGGGTATGTCGTCGGAAGTCCAGCAACGAATTTTTGAACCATTTTTCACCACCAAAGACGTAGGTAAAGGTACAGGTTTAGGACTTTCCACGGCTTTGGGTATCATTAAGAATCACGGTGGTTTTGTCAATGTTTGCAGTCAGGTAGGCAGAGGGACTCAATTTACAGTTTATTTACCTGCATCAACATTCAGAGACACACATTTGCTGTCTCCAGAACTGGAATCAGTTACAGGAGATGGCTAATTTATTTGGGTGGTGAAAATATTACACACTACAAAAAATTCTATCAACCAAAACTTTCTACCCACGTTGGAAATTAGTTAATAGAAATAAAAAATATCAGTTAATATGATACGCCGTTATCACTATTCTTTTGTCTGGACTATATACTGACTCGACTCTTGGGTATTTGTTATGAATCCACCATACTTTTATTCTATTAGACTGTGCAGGTGCGCTACCTGAGATTGAATACCCTGCCTGAGTCATTAAGGTTTCAAAAGTGTTTGAGTCGAGAACCGTACAATTAAAAGCTGCTAGCCCCTGTATTTGATGTCTGTTTAGGGTCATAGCTACCCTGGTAAGTCGTAAAAACTTTATATCCTGGTAATACTAACGCAATTCCAGTGTTACTGTGGATTTTACCGGGATATTTATAGGGAATATCATCTGGTACGTTCCCACCAATGCGAAAACTAAAACCAAATAGCCATATATACAAACCAGGTAATAGTAAATCCATGCTATATGCAATAGCTCTCATCGCCTCATTTTCTTTAAAAGAAGCCCAATTTCTGGCTATAGCGAATTTTTTGGAGATATTTTTCAGGTTTGTGGTTTCTAACATGGTCTTAATTTCAATCCCAAATAGGGATTTAGTAAGTTTCAAAGGTTTCAATCCCTGTAAAGGCAATGGTTTCGCAGCCTACCCTATCATGATATCACGCTAGTTTATAAATCTAGAATGTGCAATATTGTTCGCCGCGATCGCGCAACGTCCTGATAGCATTAACGGCATCTGAGTTCATTAGATGGCTAAGGTTAAAATGTGAGAAAAATTAAACTACTGGGTTTGATATTAATTAGTTTCGCAATGGTGCTGTGGTTTAATTTGCGTTTCTCAACACAGTCAATACCAACTGTTGCGTCTGCACCACCAAAAACTATCCGCTACTTCGAGCGCACTTTGCCCCAAAGCATCGCTCACATTTTGTTAATTCCAGCTAATAGCAGATTTTTGGTAACTCCTGCATTATTACAGAAGGTAAGCACCGTAGAGGAATTTGTCCAGAAGCATCAAGCCGTAGCTATTTTGAACGCAGGCTTTTTTGACCCAGTTAACCAAAAATCTACATCCTATGTTGTTTTACAAGGGAAGTTGGTAGCTGACCCCAAGGAAAATGAGCGGCTGGTGAACAATCCCAACTTAAAACCTTACCTAAGCCAAATATTCAATCGCGCAGAATTTCGGCGTTACTCATGTGGACAGACCGTTCGCTATGATATTGCCCTGCACAATGCGTCACAGCCAGCAGGTTGTCGGTTAGTCGATGCTATAGGTGCAGGGCCAAGCCTGTTACCAGAACTTACTTTAGAAAAAGAAGGCTTTGTAGATAATGCCAATAAACGAGATGCACTTGGCAGTAACCAACCTAACGCTAGAACTGCCGTGGGTATTACTCGTGATGGCAACGTTGTTTTAGTTATGGTGGCTCAAAAACCCTCGGCTCCCGGTAACTCTGGGATATCCTTGCCAGCACTAGCCGATTTTATGAAAACTCTTGGTGCTGATAAAGCGATGAATCTAGATGGGGGGAGTTCATCTTCACTTTATTACAATGGCAAAACCTTTTACGGGAAAGTTGATTTGGAAGGAAATCCTATCAAGCGTCCCGTAAAATCAGTTTTGCTGGTTCAGGAAGCTATCTGAGGGAGCAAGTCTTTACTACCCTCTTACCGCCGACTGCGAAAACCTTGTCTTCCATTAACTTGGTCAAAGAGGACATCATATTTATCAAAAAATCCGATGCCAGTATTTACAAATATAGAAATTTCTGCCTGTGGCGAGATACTCAAATTCCAGCGATTAAATCCGTCGCGGGTTCCTGGTGTTAGGCTGTAATCAAAAATGCCATTAATTGCTACTTTCAGAGCATTTGCTGAACGTAACACTCCTGGTTTGAGTTTGCCTGCTGTAGAAGCTGACTTGAATTCAGTCAAACCATTAATAGTTCCAGTATCAGTGATCATTTTGCTATTACAAGAATTTTTAGCAGAACTCCCAGCAAGAGTTAGACAAACTTTGCTCAGTTGAGAGTCCCATCTATTACCAGGTACACCATTAATTTCGCTTTGTTTACTCCAAGCAGCCATTTTGAAACCTGCTTGATTATCAGCAGTTAAACCGAGGATTAAACTGCCATTCTTGTTACTACCACCATTTCCAATGACAATAAATCCGTTACTCAGATTTCCTGATAATTTTCTCAACGGATTATAGAGAAGTGACTTTTCAAAATAGTTGACACCGATAATACCGGAAAATGGCACACTACTCTTTGCTGAACAATTAGGCTTTTGGGCAGTACATTGGCGACTAGTAACAAGCTGTACCGGAACTGGTTCTGTAGTGGGAAGCAAACCAAACCGGACATTAGTATAAACTAATTCTCCCTCCAGAATAGTACCATCACTTAATATCTCCTTGATATTTTGTCCCGTTCTCCGGATAGGGGCATTACCTAAAAACTCTTTGGGAACTCGCAGCCCTGCTGACCCTGTATCTAATAAGATACGCTTTGGCTGACCATTTGCGATCGCCATTTCCAGAAAATAGCCGCGAACACGTTGGCCGAGAGAAGGTTTTGTATATAAAGGTAGGGATATAGTATCAAAAGTTGCCTTGCGGGGTGTATTTTGAGAAATGTCCCGCAACGCTGGGTTTGGGAAAAGAGCCGCAAATGCTGACTGTCGTTGCGCTGCTGGTTCAGGCGCAATATCCCAAAGGCTTTCGTAGTAGAAAAAGCCAGTACCTAAACCGCGTTGCTGTGCTGCTTCTACCTGGGATTGGATTTGTGGCATGGAAACTGGGCGATTTCGTAACCCCGCCATAATACCAATACCAGTTGGGATGACTTGTTTTGTTTCTAAAATTTCTGGGCGGGTAATTTGAGCGATAAAACTTTCCAAATCATTACGGTATACCTGCATGACTAACTCATCGACAATACCCAACCGTACCCAGTTGAGCCAGTCTTGCAATTGCAACTTGTAGGCAAAATCATAATAATTAGGAGAAACTGAGAAAATAGCATTCGGTTTTCTGGCTTTCACGGTTTGGTAGAGGTGTACCATGAATGCAGTGATTTTATCTGCCCGCCATTTTATCCATGCTTGAGCTTGGGGATTGGATGGGGGAGGATTGCCAGTTTCTTGAGTATATAAACTAATTGTGTATTTATCGTAACCAAAATCCACAGGTAAACTCATGTGGTCGTCAAATTGAACGCCATCAGCATCGTATTGAGTAATGACTTCCATCACGAGTTCGGTGATAAACTTTTGCACTTCGGGGTGAAAGGGATTCAACCACGCTACTTCACCCGCAGCACTAATTGAAGTTTGCGTACCATCCGGCTTTTGTGTTAGCCAATCTGGATGCTGGGATGCGAGTTCCGAACTTAGGGGAACCATGAAACCAAATTCAAACCAAGGTATTGCTAGTAGCCCTTCTCTGCGGGCCTGGCTGATAATGTCTGCAATCACATCTTGTCCATCTATTCCCTTGAAGAAGAAGGGAATACCTTTTTTTTGCATGATGGCACTAGGATAATATGTATAGCCATCGTTCCAAACTACGGGATAAACAGTGTTAAAGTTTAGCTGCCGCAGTTGGCTCATAGCTGCTTGCACCTTTGAGCGATTTCTAAAAACGCTAAAATCGTTACCACTCAGCCATACCCCCCGAATTTCTTGACGAGGTTGAGGAGGTAGTTGGGCAACAGTAGGAGCAAAGCTGTTGAGTAATAATACCGCAACGAATGATATCAGACATAATAATGGCAGCAGACGCTTTCTTAAAAACCACCAACCTTGATGAATGAGGCGACTAGGCGTAATACCAGGCACTTTACGTAGCTTGCTGCGACACAAGAGTAAGCCTCTACGCACAGGCTTAAATAGTAAGTTAGTTAAAGTAGCATTAATTTCTATGCTTTTTTCCCAGAACTGAGTTGCCATTACTTCTGCTTACTAAGTGAGGTTAATTGGTTATATTTCATTCCATATCAACATTAAATTACTGCACCAGGAAAACTGATACAGTAATTTAGCTGCAAGATAGTTGACGCAGTTATAGGGTTAGTAGTGCCAAGTATAAATGTTTCAAATGTAACCTGTAATATATTTTTCCTGCTCTCACGCCTATGCCTGGTAAATTTTTTGCATAGCACCATTTCTCTTATTGGAATTAAGTCACAATGATAATAGGCAATCATAGAGGGTGCTGTTATGTTTCGTCTAACTCAAACTGTTCGGAACTTGTTCATTCGGATTCAAGGCTTGTTTGGTGTTTTATTCCAAAGTGTTTCTAATCTTTTCGGAAATTTCTTTGGTTTTTTTGGCAACCTGTTTGGATTCAATAGCTCTGGTTATTTCGTGGAATCTGATCAGCAGCAAGGTATAAAACAAGCTTCTGCAAAAGAGCAAATTGAAACGAATCAGGATAACACTCCTAAAATTTCCGCCACTACCCGCCGTCGTCCTAATGCCAAAATTGACGACTACTTTCTCAATATGGCTCGTGATGTGAAAAAGAATTAACAAAAGCAATTAATTGGATGATGATCTTAGTAATGCGTTAGCGTACCACTCCGTGGAAGCAAGCTACGCGGAGCGTTTCGTAGAGAAGCTCGCCGTAGTCATCGCTTTGCCAGGGTAAGATCACCTCAATTAGGGTTGACATAAGGACTCAGAATAGTTGTAGCCCTTACCATGCCTAAATTAAGGAGTGCGTAGACCATCGTAGACATCAGTCCTAGATCGAAAAAGATAGCCTAAGTTTTCTGTTGCTTATCGCTTGAGCATTGCGGCGATTAGGCTTCAGAATTTTTGTTTGACTTTTTTTTAATTGTGTTGTGTTAACCGCTTTTCAGGTGCGATGTCTATGACGGGCTACGCCTACACACTACAAGGAAAAGGTAAAGGCTACCAATTAATTAATGTTAAAATTGTTATCTTCGCAAACTCTTGATCGGCAGTCACCAAACTTGCTGAATTTTGGATCGCCATTGCTGCAATAATTGCATCTGGTAGTTTCAACCGATATTGCTGGCGAATTTCAATGATTTTCTTAATCAAAACAGCATCACTCGCCACTAAATTGACAACCTCAACTCGTTGCAAAAACTGCTCAAAAAGCTGACGGATCCTCTTGACTCAACCCAGAAAACGCGAGAAATTCAATTTTGCTAATAACTGAAACTCCAATCCAATCAGCATCTTGGAGTAATTGAATAAGTTGAAAATTTCCTTGAAGTAGAGCTACTATCGCATTCGTATCCAATACGTAGCGATTACCACTCATCGCGTAGATTCCTCTGCATTGCTACCGCATCTCTTTGCCAAGCTAATCGCCCCACCAAATCAGAGAAATCATAACTAGGTTGCTGCTTTTCCTCTGATGAAACTGGATTCAAAACAACTACAATGTCAACTTCAACCGCCGCTAACTGCGTTGGAATATTAAGATTTAAATATCCTGATTCATCGATTTTAGTTGTAAGTTTTAAAACTTCCATTGCCAAATAATTAGTAAACCTTATCTTATTCTAAATTTTGTAGAGCGAACATTGCTCAATCAGATCCCCAGATCCCCGACTTTTTTGAAAAGTCGGGGATCTTGTGAGCCACCACCCTGAACAATATTGGTATTAGTTTGCTCAAAAACTTCCGCCTGCACTGCTATAGTGTGAGAGCGTTTTTCTGCAAAATTATCCAGCCACAATTAACGGATTTGTATGTGCGTAGGCGTAGCCCAACCCAGGCATCGCACCTTTAAAATAACTATATCCAGCTGAGGCTGGACAATAGCTATAGATATTTTTGAGATTGAATGTTTACTTGATTTTTAACTTACTAAATCAACTAAGGCGTTGCTCTGAAAGCGGACTACAGATGAAACTGAGCAACCGCGATAATTCTCAGAGGTGAATACTGATAGTGTGATATTAGCTTGACCGGGATCTAAAATGCGTTTTACCTTGCAGGTTTGCATTTTGTTGTTGCAGTAAGCAATAATGCGATCGCCAGCTTTGACTTCCAACGCTTGAATTTTCAATTAATACCAACCTTGCCAGGAATTTGCTTAGTTAAAGGAAAAATATATTGCTATATTTCACTTGCTCAACAATAGCAATGTTTATTTACTATAACACAAAAATTAAGGATATCAATGCTATCAATTTAATCTTGATAATGTCAAGTTTATTTGTACTCAAAACACTATTAAATGCCGGATTCTCAGAAAATAAGGATAAAATCCTGACCTTCGCAAAGTTTCTAGGTCAAAGTCTTTATTGAAACCAGATGATGGGAAACCTCCCATCCAATTTATCTAGCGCCAAATTTATTCGAGTACAGATTTTTCCTTCTATGTTTTTGTTACAATTAATGAAATTTTTACTTAAAAATACCATTATGGCTTTATATGCTGAATTACATAGGCACTTGGGCGGCTCGGTCGTACCACGAGTTTTATGGCGATATTTCGAGCGACATTCTTCGGAGTTGATTTCTCGCTTTGGTAACTATTCAGAATTTGAAGATTTTTACACTCGCCCACGTAACACCCTGGATGAGTATCTAGAATTACACACCTTGGTAGAAAGTGTGCAAACTGTTGAGACTTTGCCTTACTTTATCTATCGCTTGGTGCGGGGTGCTTACATTTTTGAAAATTTGGCTTATCTGGAACTGCGTTACACTCCATATTTGCGGACGCCTGAGCATCTGAATCAATCACAGAGAATTGACAAGATGACAGAAATTGTGGAGGTAGTGGGACTTGCTAGCCAACAGCCAGAATATCCAATTGTTACTAGCCAAATTCTCTGTATGCACACGCGTCTACCCTATGAGGTGAACAAGGCGATTGTTGATTTGGCGGCGCAAAATAAGCAGTATGTCTGTGCAGTAGATGTAGCGGGGGGTGATAGCTATTATGCCGATCGCTTAGAAGAATGGATTAGCTTATATGATTATGCGCGATCGCAGGGCGTTAAGACCACCGGACATCTATATGAGACCACTGCTGGCTGTTACCCCGAACTGTTACCCTATCTCATGCGAATCGGTCACGGCATCCAAATTCCCTTACTATATCCAGAGTTACTTAATGATGTCGCTAAACGCGGACAGTGTTTAGAGGTTTGCCCCACAACTTACCTGAAAACTGGTACTTTGCAGGATATCCGTCAACTCAAATTAGTTTTTGATCGTTGTTTTGAAGCTGGGGTGGATATCGCTATCTGTACCGATAATGCTGGGTTACACAATGTGCGTTTGCCATTTGAGTATGAGAATCTCTTGACTTACAACATTATCAGTTTTGCCCAACTACAAGCTTGTCAGGATGCAGCTTTCCGTCATGCTTTTGCTTGGCCTTACAGTCAACGTCCCGCATCCTTGTTGAACGGTTTACTGAAACCTGAACAATCTAAAGTTTTGACAACAAGGGATAGTAATTAACCGCTATCTAGAGGTAAGCAAAAAGTAAGATAAGTTAATGTTAATTAATGTTGCAATCAGTTAGTTTTGATTATGCCGTAGAGAAAGCTGTAATGCACAGTAGATATCTTGCAAAAGTCAAGTTTTTAGGGATTAAACCACAGATGCACGCAGATATTTCATCGGTGTTTATCTGTGGTTTCCTTTTCGTTAATTCAGATTTTTGTTAGAAGTCTAATGTGCAATACAAACAACTAGCAATTATGCAATAAATAGACTTGGATTGATATAGAAATCCTAAATTATTCGTGAAAAAAATCTATTGCCTATTGCCTACCTCCACGATAATTTCACAACCCAAATAGGATTGCTATATATCTGAGTTAAGTTTAAGCGGCGACACCTTCTGTCGCACCACCGATTGAAATCCAAGCTGCAAGACCACCTTTGATTTCTGCTACCTCAGCAAACCCTTGTGCTCTTAAAATTTGTGCAGCCTGGGTTGTATGTTCGTCACTGTCGCCATAGATATAAATATGGCGTTCTTTATGTAGAGCAGATTTGGCTTTAGATACCAAATCATCTAATGGGATAGGTATTGCTCCACTGATCCGACCGTGATTGTAGGTGTGGCGATCGCATCAACAATTGTAAAACCTGGTTGACCCCATTGCAAACGGGTCTTTAACTCATGGACATCAGCAACTAAGTTATTACTCAGTAAGTTTTCTGATTCATCACCTCACAAGCAATTTATCAAAAATACCCCTTTAATTGAGTTTTCTTTACAATTAATAAAAATTTCTCGTAAATTCGCCTCCTTATTTCTCCAAGCTACGGGAAGCTAAAGCTACATCTCCCTCAGCCTTCTTATTCTCTACGAGACGCTGTGCGTACCTTGCTTCCCTGTAAGCGTACAATTTTTAATTGATTTCTCCTTCCACTTCCCTTGCACCCAGAAGCTATAAACTATAATTTATGGCATCTACTATTCAAGCTCTACCAACAGAAGTCGTATATCTCATTACAGCTGGTGAGGTAATCGACTCTTTCGCTTCTGTGGTGCGGGAATTGGTAGAAAATTCCCTAGACGCAGGTGCAACGCGAATTGTGGTTTATCTATGGCCGCAGCAATGGCGAATTCGTGTGGCAGATAATGGTTGTGGAATGCACCTGGATGATTTGCAACAAGCAGCCACAGCCCACAGCACCAGTAAAATTCGCTCTAGTGCTGATTTATGGAAAATTAACAGTTTGGGATTTCGTGGTGAAGCGTTACACAGCTTAACAACTCTGGCAGATTTAGAAATTTTGAGTCGTCCTGTGGGTGGAAAATTAGGATGGCGGATTTGCTATGGCAATGGCGGGGAAGTTGTGCAAGTTGAAGTAACTGCGATCGCACCTGGTACAGTGGTGACAGTTTCTCATCTTTTCGGTAATTGCTCATCTCGTCGTCAAGGATTGCCCACAGTCGCACAGCAAATGAAAGCCGTGCAAGCAACAATTCAACAAATTGCTTTATGTCATCCCCACGTCACCTGGCAAGTTTGCCAAAATGACCGTCAATGGTTCACCATTTCTCCTGCTAAGACAACTGGGCAGCTGCTACCGCAGATTTTACCCCAGGTCCGACAAGGTGATTTGCAAGAAGTGAAACTCGAAATACCCAATCCGCATAACTCCCCACTCCCCACTCCCCACTCAGCGCTCAATTTAGTGGTAGGATTACCCGATCGCTGTCATCGTCATCGTCCAGATTGGGTACGTGTGGCCATCAATGGACGGATGGTTAAAACACCAGAACTAGAGCAAACAATATTATCAGCATTTCACAGAACATTACCACGCGATCGCTATCCAATTTGTTTCCTACATCTTGCCATTTCCCCAGATCAAATTAACTGGAATCGCAATCCAGCAAAAACAGAAATTTACCTTAACGAAATCATTTATTGGCAAGAGCAAATTACCCAAGCAATTAACCAAGCACTCAGCATCTCTTCTAGCAATCTGAAAGAAGCTGTCCACACAACACGAGTTAGTAAATTACTTAAAGCCGCAGAAACCAAAGGCGGCTACAATTTCAATCCTCAAAATCCCAAGCCTTATACAGACGCGATTAATCGTGTCTCTCCTAATTCCTTGAAGGCTGTCGCTCAAGTTAGCAACACCTATATTGTAGCGGAACACTCAGGTGGTATGTGGTTAGTGGAACAGCACATTGCCCATGAGCGAGTTTTGTATGAGCAATTATGCGATAATTGGCAACTTGTTCCCGTCGAACCGTCAATCATTCTTTATCAATTGTCGCCAGCGCAAGTATCACAACTACAACGCATCGGTTTAGAAATAGAACCCTTTGGCGAACAACTTTGGGCAGTCCGTAACATACCCGCGCCTTTGCAACAGCGAGACGACTGTGCAGAAGCAATTTTAGAGCTTAGTTGGGGAGGCGACTTACAAACAGCCCAAGTAGCCGTCGCCTGTCGCAGTGCCATTCGTAATGGTACACCTATGAATCAACAAGAAATGCAGACACTTTTAGATAATTGGCAACGCACTCGCAACCCTCGCACCTGTCCGCACGGACGACCAATTTATCTATCTTTAGAAGAATCAGCTTTAGCCCGGTTTTTCCGGCGTAATTGGGTAATTGGTAAAAGTCATGGAATTTGATGTTTTCAGTAATACCAATACTAGACCTCTTGTTGTTTGCCAAATTATTGTCAATATTGACAGATAAATGTCCACTCTATCGTAATAACCGCGTAAGGTTGTACCATCAATTGCGACAACTTCACCATTAGTCATCTTAGTTATCCATTTTATCCAATTAATAAAACATGACTCGAATTATTGAGGATAAATTTTAAGCAAAAACTCGTGCAAATGTATCGTGGGACGGAATGCCATTTGGTAATTCTAAAAATGTTTTTAACTTTAACTACTCATATTTCGCACATCCATAGGTCTCAACTGCCAGCCAGCCATCGGCACCACAAATTACTGCTATTATTGCAATCGTCATGATATCGATTAAGTTATGACGCTTTGTGCGAGCTATTCGTGGGTTTTCTATCCCCAAAAAATGGTCAGCAATTGTGATTTTTGCTTTGAGCTTCATAGAGAGGCGAATAAGAATGAAATTCTTCTTTGGAGTTTCTGCAAGAATACCATGTTCCTTGACAGGCAGCCAACGGTTGCCTCTAACTCCCCTCCACAATGATTATCACTACCATTTTGTGAATATTTAATTTCCTGAAAGCCTTGTTTGATTAGGGTTTTACTAAATTCCGCTCTGATTCAGGCTCGTCAATATTTAGATGCATTTGCCCTGGTGTGGTGACCGAGTATTTCCACTGAATACTTAATTACAGAAAAGCTTTTAGCTTATGCTCTATTCATAATTGTTATTTATAAATTACTTAAAATTTATAATTTAAGCTATATTTTAACTCTTCACTATGGCTTCAAAGTTAATAGTGTTTCCTTTACAGCTTCTTGAAGCTAATATCATTAATTTTATCATTGTGATAACAGCTCGAATGATTGATATTAGAGAAGTAGTTTCAACTAGAGTTAATTGAATCAGTGAATAAGAAATGGGCTATTAAACGTCTGACAATCAATCTGACATCAAGTGAAGCAGAGAGGTTAGAGAAATACTGCTCAATAACAGGACGACCAGCAACAGATGTAATTCGAGAGTTAATCCGCTCTTTAACTGTTGAATCAACAATAAATGCAAATTGAAAAGCATGGTTTTAGAGCATATTACTCAGTAACTATGCTCTAAAACCAAATGTTAATCAGGAAGTAAAGGTCTAAGCCGATAGTTTTGGCACAGAAGCTGCTGATGCAGAAATTTGCTTGAGATTATACACCTAATTGATATTATTTGAACGCGTTTCAAATAATTATTTGATAACAAGGTTTGGAATAACAAAATGGATGTTGACTTTCTTTCTGAGTATCAGCTAATTCTTAATGAAGCATCTGAGTTTCATTTAGGGTATCCCTACAACTTAAAACACGACCATACATTTTTATTACCTTTTCTTAAATACTCAATTAATAACCTTGGAGGAGATTGCTTTACTAAATCGCATTATCGAATTGATTCACGAGATTTTGAAAAAGAAGTGTTGCAATTCTTTGCAAAATTATACCATCTTCAAAATTGGTGGGGATATGTAACTACCAGTGGAACCGAAGGTAACTTGTATGGAATACTCTTAGGGAGAGAAAACTATCCTAATGCTATTTTGTATGCCTCAGATGCTTCACATTACTCTATGAGTAAGGCAGCTAGGTTTTTTAAAATTCCGTATCACAAGATTGGTGTACAAACACCTTCGGAAGAAATGGACTATAGTGATTTCTATAAGCAACTTGTACCTAATCTGCCTGCGATTATTTGCCTTAACCTGGGTACTACTTTTACAGGGGCAATAGATGATATTGAGCAGATTCTCAATGTTCTAGAGATGAAACAGGTCAGCCAATTCTATATTCATGTTGATGGCGCTTTAGGCGGAATGCTTCTTCCCTACTTGCGTTCGCACTGGATTGATTTCAACAGACCTATCAGTTCGCTCTCAATCTCAGGACATAAATTTATTGGTAGCCCTTTCCCTTGTGGGATTGTTATTACTAAAAAACATTTGGTTAAAGCTCTTACATCTGATGTCGAGTATATCGGCGCTCAGGATATGACTATTGGAGGTAGCCGCAACGGACATACTTCACTTTGTTTATGGCATGAAATCTCCAAAAGGCGTTCTAACTTTGGATTAGAAGTAGCTGATTGTGTAGCCAAAGCAGAGCATTTGTATACACAACTGAAGTTAAAAGACTTCAATCCATTTCTCAACCCTTATTCAAATACAGTTGTTTTTAATAAACCCTCCGATAATCTTGTGAAAAAGTATCAACTTGCAGTCAAGGGAGATTATGCACACGCAATTATCATGCAAAATCATTACATTGAATTTCTGGATTATTTTGTTGAGGAACTTGTTACAGAAAAGTTTGATTTGGCAAAAATAGGTAAAGGCTAAAGTAATTCGCCAGTAGCCGGAGTATAAATAGCATACGATGCTGTTGGCGAAGTTGACCTTTTTCCAAAAATATGGAAAAGCCAAGATATGCTAAATTTAAAAGTTATTGCTCAAATAAATCTTTAGATAAACCGGAATTTATTATTGACTTGCGGATAATTTATCTTCAATAAAAGTCTGCCTTCAGAACAATTATGAGGTGGAAAGTCTAGCTAATAAGGTTAACCAAAAAGCTTCGCATTGCCTATCATGCTCAAACAAGACAATACATCAGTAAGCCAATCTTCATACCCTCGCTTAACTAGAAGCCTAAGTGCTGTTGAAAGCTGGGGCTTCGGTTTGACAGCTCATATTTCGTGGGTAGCATTAGTTCCTGCAATTCATGCTGCTCTTGGTTCACAAGCTATTTTTGTTTGGATACCTGCTGTAATTGTTGGGATGCTGATTAACTATCAGGTCAAGCGTTTAGGAATGTATTTTATTAATGTGGCAGGAGGAACGCCCAACTATGTTAGCCATCTGCTCAAACGCTACCCTGGACTAGCTCGCTATGCTGCAATTGGATACCTTCTTAACTGGATTTCTTACTTATCAGTTAATACTCTCGTTCTCACTGATTTAATTAGAGTGAATTTAGAATCGCTAGGCATTGCCTGTCCTAAATTATTTTTGGACATTGGCTTTACACTACTGCCGTTTGTAGTGGCGTTTAGTGGTACTCGTGCACTGAGTATTTTGCATTTATTTTTTGCGATTCCAGCTTTTGGACTACTAACTACCTTTTGTGTACAAGGTCTTGGCTGGCTAACTTTCTCTAGTGCTAGCCCTGGATTTTTTCCTAATAGTTGGTCATCTTTGAGCTTCGTGGATTGGGCAAAGTGGTTCTTTTTCGTTTCCTACGCTACTTATAGTTGTGAAACGGCTTCTTCCTTTGTCGCAGATAGCCGTCATCCCAAACAAACGCTGCGCTTTTTGGATATTGCTGCTTGGATGATGCCAATTGTTTTTATCGGCGGGTCTTGGGTGATGATGCGGTTAGCAACAGCGCCAGGTCTGGATGATAATGCTTTTTTGAATCTTGTAGCGGCTTCCAAACCCTTTTGGGGAAGCTGGGCCCAAATTAACATCACCTTTCTATTGGTGTCTGCTTCTTTGTTAGGTTCTGCAACAGTAGTTTCTAATTGCCCTAGAATTTTGTATCAACTTGCCTTAGATAACCATATTTCACCAGTCTTTTCTGCTGTGTCACGTCGAGGCGTGTTTGTGCCTGCTCTGAGCTTAACTTTGGTGCTTTGCTGCCTTTATCTGATTTGGGCAAATGTAACCCAAATTGTAGCAGTGGGAAATATCGGTTGGTTTGCCTCCTTTATGTTGTTGCATTTAGGGCTTTGGTTGGGGCGCAATCGTCCAGAAGTTTTGTTTCCTCGAATATCTTTGGGCATTCTGCTGTTAGAAATTGTGGTTTTATTGGTGGGGGGGGTTGCCTGGGGTTGGATAAATTTCCTGATTGGTCTAATATTTCCGATTGGGATTATCGGAATTGATACGCTAATCCGTAACGTTAACTTCCCGCCTTTTCATTTAAGTTGGTGGAGGCGACATTACCGCGCACGCTCTTCAATAATTATTAAGGATTCTGTCATACTCCAGGTAAGCATCCTAATTATTTTAATATGCAGTGCAGTCACAACGGGCTGGTTATTTGGTGCTAACCTTAACACGGCAACAAAGGCTACAGATGAAAATTTATTCGTTGTGTTGCTGATGACAGTGGCATTTATAGGAGTAGCTATAGCCTGTTGGACAACTTTACCCCAAGTAGTAGCCATTGCAGAGGCACGAGAAGCTGCCGAACACCTGTTTACTGTTGCCCAGGATGGTATTTTGGTCTTGGATGAGCAGGGTAGTATCAGGCAGGCAAACCCAGCAACTGAATCTATTTTTGATATCAAACCATTTGAGTTGCTAGGAAATCACCTCAGCAAATGGATATTTGGATTTCCTGACTATCCACAGCAATGGACAAAGCGAAGTGAACACACTCTGTTCCACAAAGCTGGTGTCCAAACTTTGGAAATTTCTATTTCCGACCGACCGCATCAAGATTTTCAAGAATATGTCGTTATTCTTCACGACATTACTAAACGCAAACAAGCAGAGGAAAGATTACGACAATCACAAGCACAACTACAACAAGAAGCAAAGCTGCTAGCATCCCAACTGGTGCAGAGTGAAAAAATGTCTAGTTTGGGGCAGTTAGTGGCAGGTGTAGCTCACGAAATCAATAACCCCGTGAATTTTATCTATGGTAATTTAACCCCTGCCAATCAGTACACCCAAGATTTACTTGAACTGCTGCAACTATACCAGCAATACTATCCTAACCCAGTAGCCCAAATCCAAAAGCAAGCACAAGCCATAGATATTGATTTCTTAATAGAAGACTTACCAAAGTTACTAACTTCTATGAGAATTGGTGCTGAAAGAATTACAGAAATTGTACAATCTTTACGTAACTTTTCTCGCCTAGATCAGGCAGAGAAGAAGGCAGTAAACATTCACGAGGGTATTGATAGTACCTTGATGCTCCTAGAGCATCGCCTCAAAGCTACAGCTAATTATCCAGCGATTAAACTCATCAAGGAATACAGCAATTTACCATTGGTAGAATGTTACCCTGGACAACTCAATCAGGTGTTTATGAATATTATTGCAAATGCAATCGATGCTTTAGAAGAATCGATTCTCGGTGAAAAAACCACTAATATTCCCCAGATTTGCATTTGTACTAGTTTTATTGCTGACCAGCAATTAGTAATTATTTCTATTGCTGATAATGGGCGTGGTATCCCGGAAAATATTCAAAAGCAACTGTTTGACCCCTTTTTTACCACAAAACCAGTCGGGAAAGGCACAGGCTTAGGCTTATCTATTAGTTACCAAATAATTACTCAAAAACATGAGGGAACATTAGAATGTATTTCCTTTCCTAATAAAGGTACAGAATTTATAATTACAATTCCCCTAAAGCATTCATTAAAAACCAAATGATTAAACTTTTCTAATTCTTTGTGCACACAATACTAAGTTATTGATTTTCTCACAAGTGCAGAAAAATCATTGAGATAAATAAAATCTAGGAAAAGATATTTTATACATCAGTGAACTAAATCTCAAAACAGAGGATAATAACGTATTATCCGAAGGCTGAAAGATAAATAAGAGACTGATAAAAACATAAATACTGAAGTGAAAATCATAGATTTATCCGTAAATAGGAAAGGCTTACTATACAATGATTTTAGCGATTCTAACAGATTGCGATCGTAAGCGGTTAATGGACGTAACAATAAGGTTTTGGGGAATAAATCGAGCTAAATCATCAGTTAGCAAGGTAAAGATAGAAAAAATAAAAATTTATTTCTTACCAAACAAACTCAAGTATTAACAGATAAAAACCAAGAGCAATTAATTTGCAATCTGACAAGTCTACATACTGCCATTATTACCTGATTGTAGCGAGGTCAAATGTGCGACCGGAGCGTATGCAGAAACTCAAACATTGCAGCGAATTCGGGGCAGAATCTGGGCTTCGAGTACTTGCTCTTGTGCTGGCAGAATGATCCGGCTTTACAAATTGTGATCAAGAAGTTGCTGGCGAAGTTTCCGCAGTGGGGTATTGCTTGTGTGGATGGGGTACTGGTGAAGTGAGATGAGTAGCGTTCGTCGTAGTTCGAGGGCTATGTTTGTAAAGGTTTGTAAAATTTTTAAATTTTTGCGAAAAATTTGAGTTTGAGAATGAAACTTTATTAGGTTAATTGCTAAATAATAAAAACTTTGTAACCTGATTGATGCTTGACTAGTCTTTAATACTGGTAATAGTTGTGGAGGCGTGTAATATTTAGCTGGCGTTTTACTTGTTGGAGAAGTTTATTTAGTATTGCTATAACTGGGGCCAGTATTTTACCTGAAAGTTATGCGTTGGCTCAAATTACTCCAGATGCCTCTATTGTTAATTATTATAATGTCGAGATCGCTGACAGCTTTAGAATTATCCAGAGTGGTACTCAAGTAGGCGATAACTTGTTTCACAGCTTCTCTGAATTAGATGTACTTACCGACAGTAGTGCTTATTTTCATAATCCTTTAAGTATTAAAGTACCTAACAAAACAATGATGACTGGCTTTACCCAACTTAAACCCCAGTTCGTAACTCATTTAGGATTGCTATATCAAAAGTTTTATTTAATTTATTTGACTTGTGTGAATATTAATCAGCCGCTTCAATACATTCTCAAACTATGCCTTCTGGCAACAACTGTTAATGCTCTAGCTGTCAATGTTGTTGCTGCTGAAGTACAAACTTTTGGACAAGCTGGTAGAAATGGTGTAGATGGTCGATCTGGACGAGATGGGAACTCTGCATCAGAGCAAATAATTCGCGCTAGCGAACAACTACAACCGATTGACCTCTCAGGCACAGATGGCGAAGCGGGAGAATCTGCTACCTCTGGTGAACAAGCTTCTGGATGCCAACAGCCCCAGAATGTGACAGTGAATGTATGCGGTGCTAAAGGCGGCAATGGCGGTAATGGTGGTCATGGCGGTCATGGTGGTGGTGGCGGTAATGCTACTGTTTACTTTGAGTCATTATCTCAACTCAAGAATGTGGTGTTACGTAATCGGGGCGGGAGAGCAGGTGTTGCAGGAAAGGGCGGACAAGCAGGTAGTGGATGTAACTGTACTCAACCGCGCTGGACTGTAAATTATTGCACTTGGGCATTGATGGCGCAACAAATCAATATAGCTAATGCCGAGTGGAAAGAAATTAAAAGAGAATTATTTCGCTGTTCGGGTGATGCGTTCTATGATGAACAACAAAATCGACCCCAGCAGCTTCCAAATTTAGATCCAAACTACCGCTATGGCTGGAAATATATTGGTCTATCACAGCAGAGAGATTTTACTTGTGAGAATGGCCTTATTGGTCAACCGGGACGCAACGGTAGAGATGGGGAACCTGGTAGTTACGGTCAAGTATTGTTAGTCAAGGGTACAGAAATTCCTCAAGAACAAATTAGTTATAGCAATCGCGTTAGCCTGTTAGTCGATCGAAGCATTGGGCTGATCAAGAAAAATTTGTCGAAAAAAACGGGACTACGGAGCCTACTTGGTACTGGTTCGGATGTCCGAGATAGTTATCGTTTATTAGAAACCGTCCAAAGTTCTTTTAAAGTGTCTTGGCAAACTGTTAAACCCCCACAAGATTTAGGAGATCCTCCGCTCAAAGCTGAAATTACTGAATCGGGAAAATTGCAATTTTATATTCCAGGCACATTGGAATATAAACTCAATAATTCGCAAAAACAAACCGAAATTGCAATTACCGGAGGTATCCACCCCAAACGCTTAGGGCGTTTTAAATTTAAAGAATTTGATCGCTTCCCCGATCCCCGCAATTTTACTCTTTTAGATGAAGGTAAGCTTCTAGGCGAGTTAAAAGCAGTTAAACTGACAATTATTTTGTCCCAGAACAACTCCAAAGTCAGCGAGATGTCTTACCCACTTGTTCCACATCGACCCTATCCTCACTGGGCCGATGCTTATCAGATCAATTTGGGCGATCGCTTTGATCCTTGGCTTCAAGCAGGGCAACCTGTTGAGTATGAAATTCTCATTGAACAAACCACCCGTTCTGGAGTCACCTATACATCTGGAATGAAAATTGGCTTCGTTGTAGATAAAGTTTCTGATTCTCCCGATATCCAATACTACTCAGGAACGGCACTAACAGATATCTTAAGGCTTATAAGTAAACCAAACTAGTGGTTGCAGATGCCAGGAACGGTAAAGTCAGGGCGACTAAACACACTTTACGCAGCAAATGTGTAGTAGTAAAGCGTCGTAACACTGAATAGCCAAACTTGGTCGTCATTATATCCTCAATTATTTTTGACAAGTAGCTTCTAACCATATCATTCCAGTCAGCAATTTAGACTACCGGATTATCGATGATAGAGAGGTTATGAATAGGTTATAAGTGGGATACAAGTTCGTATCTTTACGGTGATTTTCTAAGTTCGCATTTTCCGCTCAACCGAATTTTGGGAAATCCAACCCAACTTGGGTGCTTGGTATCAGCCGTTTGAGTGGCTTGACTGTGTGTCTATTGTGATTAAAGGCAAACAGTTTCCAATTAGAACTATTTGTTAGCGCAGAATTGTAAACACATTGCTAATGCTCAAATCCAGAAAAAACTAAATACTAGATCAAGATTGATTTGAGCTAGTTTCTAAGCTTAGTGAAGCTGTCAGTATGGCTGATAATGAGCGGTTTTGGAATGGATATTTGGGTCAGGAGTAAGTTGGTGTTAACTTTGAGGGGGCTGTAAATTCGTGGTGTAACTAGCTATCATTAAAAGTCTTATAAACTCTTTATAGTTGAACCAAAATGATCATAAAATCGGCGAAAATAAATTATTTGTATTTTCTAAGAAAGTACTAAGAAACATCGCTCGCTGCATCATAGCCGACGTTAAATTCCTTCTCCTTAATTCGCTCTGCGATAATCGCACCATTTTGACCAGCATTTTCCGCAATCGTTGTGAGTGGAGCATAAAGGGCGCGGGTTATGTGTTTTTTGAAGTTGTTAATAAAGTTTGCTTCTCCAGCCGAGTTTGTAAATCTACAATCAGATTCTCTCCATTTCGTCGCGCTTCCCATAAACCAAAGTAGTTAAAACCAATGCTCCACTTTCCCTGAATATAATCTTCATTTTCTGAGACTGTTCCAGTGTATGCAACTGGTGCATATGAGGTCATTAGATAACGCTTTGTAAAGCTGATACTACGCCCAATAATTTCACCATTAACAGTCGCTTCTCCTAAATAATTATCATCCAAAATAGAACCATTGAAAACATTTCCACTCTGCACAAAGGTTGCTTCAAATCGGCTTGGTATTTCATCTTGCCAATAAGTTCCTAACCAATTACCGCTTAAGTCTGCCATAGAATTTTCCAATAATTATTTGGCGTTGCTGAATAGAGCTATAATTTAGCTCTATTTGTCACAAGTTTTCAATGGTTTCAACCGCCCACTCATCCCGAATTTATGCAACGCCTGAATTCGCAAGAGCAGCGATACACCACAAATTATCTTATTTGGGCAAGACAACAAAAAAGCTTTTGGGTTCGCACCGAGAATTAGCTACTTTCCTCACCTTTGAACAACTGATGCCAGTACTTGGTCAATCGCTGCCAGTACATCTGCATCTAGTTCTACTCCTGATGCAGCAGCGTTATCAACAATTTGTTCTGGACGGCTAGCACCAATAATTGCTGAAGACACACGCTCATCTCGTAGTACCCAAGCCAAAGCTAACTGTGGCATACTCAACCCCAATTCTTGGGCAATCGGTTTGAGTTTCTGTACTGCTGTTAGTGTGCGCTCGTTAAACAACTCTTCCATCAAAAACGAATTCATCTTTTCGTTTGCAGCACGAGAATCTGGAGGTGGAGTTTGTCCTGGCTGGTATTTGCCTGTGAGTACACCTTGTGCTAAGGGCGACCAAACAATCTGACCAATGCCATTAGCTGCACACAATGGAAACACTTGTGCTTCCGGTTTACGCCACAGCATAGAATACTGGGGTTGACTGGAAACAAAGCGTTCAACATCAGCCAGATTAAGCGCTGCTTGGATTTGCCCTTGATTCCACTCGCTGAAGCCAATGTAACGAGCTTTCCCTTGACGCACTACCTCAGTGAGTGCCGTCATCGTTTCCTCTAAGGGTGTATTCGGATCGTAGCGATGGCATTGGTACAGATCAACGTAATCGGTACGCAGTCGCTTTAAAGAAGCATCAATTTGTTTTCTGATTTGGGCTGCTGAGAGTCCTCGGTCAGTGGCTGACATGGGAAAGAAGACTTTGGTCGCTAAGACATAACTTGAACGCTCAATCCCTTGCAATACTTCTCCTAAAAAGGACTCAGCCCCTCCCTGAGCGTAAACATTTGCAGTGTCAATAAAATTAATTCCAACCTCAAAAGCTTTGTGTATGCAAGCCTCTGCATTTTGCTGCTCTACACCACCCCCATAAGTCAGCCAGGAACCGAGACTGATTTCCGAAACGCTTAACTCGCTGTTTCCCAATTGTCTATATTTCATTTGTATTCCTCGTTTTACTGGTGCTTTCATCTAAATGATTCTCCAAGAAGCTATTTTTAGCGTATTTATAAACTTTGTCTCAAGCCGCCAGAGCTTTCCTCATTCAAATTGCAGATATTTTGTCTGTTTAAATACACCTAATCGCGATCGCATTGCTCCCCTGAAGCGATCGCTCACAGGCGCAACCACGGCGAATGAAAAAACTCATGCCACGCAGTAAATTTGGGGTAAAACCGAACCGTATTGACCCCACAATTGCTGCAAGATTTTTATTTTGAGTCTTGGCGTTGGACAAAGTGCAGAGTGACAGAAGGAATTAAGCGTTTTCCCGATCTCCTACACTTCTAATCTCATCCAGAAACTTTAGCTGCTGGTATATACAGCTAATCTGCGGTAAATCTACATTTGCTGCTTGCGCTTTCCGTAATGGGTTCCCGAAAATTGCTTCTACTTCCATAGGCCGCCTTTCGTCGTAGTCAATTTTCATACTGGTACGATAAGGCTTCATCTTCAAGGTGTAATCCAGCATTGTTTGAATGAAGCTATCAGGAATGATGCGTCCACAACTTTTCGACCCTGCCGTAACTTCATACATCAACTGTTCAACTAATTTGCGGGTGTGAACATAGGACATTAATTCATCTGTTCTAGCATTGAGAATTACAGACAGTCCATTATAGGGAATATTCCACACCAATTTTTTCCATCGCCCTAGTAATAAGTCTTCAGCTAATTCTATTGAGATACCAGCACTCTTCAAGTCATCGGCAATTTGCCGCATCTTATCTGTAATCCCAGTAGGATCATAGCCAGAAGCATATCCCCCTATGGTAATTTGTCCATAGTCGAGGTGACAGATATGTCCGGCTCCGACTTTATTGGAACAAAGAAAACACAACCCACCAATAATGCTGACATTGCCAACTATTTTGGCAACTTCTTCTTCCACCGCCAGTCCATTTTGCAATACCAACACTACCCCATCATCCCTGACGAGTGGCGGTAACATCTGCGGCAATAAATGGTTTTGTGTCGTCTTTAGTGCTATCACCACCACATCACATTGTGGCATTTTTTCTATATCATTGTAGGCGTTGATTTGAGCCAAGGTGAAATCACCATCTTTTGACTCAATAACCAAACCAGATTTACTAACATATTCATAATCACTCTTCAGCAAAAAGTGGACATCTAAGCCAGCTTTTTGCAGTTTTGCACCATAAAAGCCACCTAATGCACCAGTTCCTAGAATGGCATAACTACGCTTAGACATTTTGCTAACAAAGAGATTTTTCAATGATCATAGAACACGTTGTCATCAAATAATTTTCTTCAAGAGGAAAACCCAGCGATAGCAACAATCACCATTACTGCTGTTAAAGTTCCAGAATTAACCGAGCAAAGCAAAGCGATAAGCCTGACGGTATGGCTACGCTTATCGCCTGTAACTAGAGCGCCGTGGGGAAAGAGCCTTTTTTGAGGCGGGGAAGGCGTTGGCAGAATTGTGCGATGTAGGCGATCGCCTACTGTACCGCTCTACCATAAAATCTTTGAGGAATATTGCCGGGATCGCTTTGGTTACAGCCGTCGGCAACCCTATCTATTAATGTAATGGATGCAGCAGTAGTGTTTGAGAACTTAAAGCAAAAATGTGATCCATTGGATCACATTTTGCCTACTTTGGTTACGGTAGTTGAATGCAGTTTATGTACACAGGCATATAGAGCAAATTCTGCCTGATGGGGTGAGTGGGCTATTGATTTAAACGGGTCGTGTCTCCACTCTTTTAAAGAGTACCGCAAGGCATTATGTTCGCTCTGCACCTGAAGATTTCTATTGATAATTCGTGCTGGCTGACTAAATTACGAGTTATCAATGACAGATTATCTTCTTCTTCTGGGTCTGTTATCTAATAAATTAACCGCAGCACCAGCAGCAGCACCATTGACACCATTTTTCCAGGTAGTTCTACAACCACCAGAAATTGCACCTGCCAATACACCAGCACCAGCACCTACACCGATATCTTGAACAGGTAAACGTCCGTTTCTTCTTCTGGCTCTGGTGCTTCTTGCACCATTGGCGGCATTAACAGCAGCACCAGCAGCAGCACCTTTAAAAGCATTGTCTAATACCGAACCACAATTTGTTAAAACCCCACTTAATACACCTGCTCCGGCTCCAATGGCTGCATTGTTAAGGACTCGGTCATCAGCAGAAGCAGGTTGAATCGGGATTAAGCTAGTACCAGCTAAAGTAGCAGCCATCAAGCCAGGTAGGAATGCGCGTTTTAGTATGTTTTGCATGGTAGTACCCTCTAAAAATCTTACGATTAGTGAACAACCAAATTTCAGTGCGCTCGCTAATCCTTGTATTTCTAATTTTAGACAATAGCAATTTTATCTAAAATAAAGATATTTGGATAATTACACACACTAGAAAGTAATTTTAGCCCAAAGCTTGTGGTATTTACTGAGTGGACAATAATTAAACTGACACATTAACTAAAAAACAGTAAATCAAAAAGTTCTTCCTCAAAGAGCGATCGCCTCGCTAGATGGAGGCTAGTCCATCGTCTCTCTCTTTTATTGCCGAAAGTCTTTCTGATGCGGGCTATTAGACCGAAAATTGCAAATAACATCACGATTAGCTCTATGTTTCCAAGATTACTGTCAAATAAACCGAATGTTGCATCCAGGATGAAATAATAAAGGTTTAATCGCGACGATAATTTCTATACTTTCCGTAGCTTCAGCCAATTCCGCACAAGCTGTCTAAGTTCCAACTGTTCTAAATCTAGACTACAAGGATTGGCAAGGTGCTGTGCGACTAAAGTCGTGACATATACTAAACGTTCTGCTTCTAATACTAGCGATCGCTCCATCAAGGAGATCAGGGGAAAAGTCAGGTTCTTTAACAGGCAGCCGACGGTCGCCTTTAACCCCTGCCTCTATAATGATTGTCATCACCATATAGGTGAATATTTAATTTCCTCAAAGCCTTATTTGATTTGAGTTTTGATCAATTCCACTCTGATTCAGGCTCGTCAATATTTAGATGTTAGATGCGTTTGCCCTGAAAAAATCCTTTAGAGAGGAAGTAGAGCGGGCGTTTTTTGAAGCAGGCAAAGCTTTAATAGAATTACGCGATGGGCTACGCTCCGCCGTAGGCCATCGCTTGAGTCGAGTATATTCTAGTGCGCTCGAAGAATGTGTGCAGAAGTTTTTGGAGATGCTGGGGAAACTAAACCGGGGTTATAGATTTTAACCCCCAGATTGTTCACTTTTGTAGACATGGTTTGGGAAAAACAACATATCTGCAAAGAATCGTAATCGAGTGTGGCGGTCTACGCCTACATATTATACGGGTGTATTCCAGTGGCCTAGAACAGTCGGTGCAAAAGTTTTTGGAGTCGTTGGGGAAGCTGAATCGCGCTTATTTGACGGCGTTGGAGAAGAAATCGTTGACTGTTTTGGAGTCTGAAATCATGGTTTAGTCATTTATTTCATCAAATTTATTCTTGATTATCAAACAGTAAGTAATTATTCTCAGAACAAGAATTGCTGTATAGTTTGAGGTATGCCAGATCATACTCCCAAGAGTTGCTCTATGATTGCTCTACCTGGTATTGCCATCCACAACAAGATATATGAAAGTGATAATTCTCTAGTTTATCGGGGTATCAGAAACGATGGAGTAGCGATCATCGTAAAAATACTAAAACTTGATTATCCCTCACCTCAAGAACTAACTCGCTACAGACAGGAATATAAAATTACTCGTTCCCTTAACTTGGAAGGAGTGATTAAGGCATACAGCCAGCAGGATTATCAACGCACTCTGGTGATTCTCTTAGAAGATTTTGGGGGAGAGTCCCTAGAGCAATGGATGCACAAGCGCCCAGATATCTTCTGCCCCATGCCTTTATCTACTTTTCTAGGTGTTGCGATCGCTATTTGCGATATTCTAGGCAGAATCCATGCAGCCAATATCATTCATAAAGATATCAACCCTGGAAACATAGTCCTAAATCTCGATACTGGCGTTGTCAAAATTATTGACTTTGGGATTGCTACCCAATTTAACCGCACGAATCCGACTTTCAAAAGTCCTCATGTTTTAGAAGGAACACTTGCATACTTATCTCCAGAGCAAACCGGGCGGATGAACCGTTTGCTCGATTATCGCACCGATTTATACTCCCTTGGTGTGACGTTCTACGAACTGCTAACCGGATATCTGCCGTTTCCCACAGCAGACATCCTGGAGCTAGTTCATTGTCATATTGCTAAAGTGCCTGTTCCACCTCACGAACTGAATGCAACGATCCCTAAAGCCCTTTCAGATATCGTTTTGAAATTGATGGCGAAAAACGCAGAGGATCGTTATCAGAGTGCCTGGAGCATTAAAGCAGATTTACAATGGTGCGCTCAACAACTTACAGACATAAGACAAATTGATGACATTCAATTAGGTACTCAAGACGTTCGAGATCAATTCCAAATTCCGCAAAAACTGTATGGACGCGAAGCGGAGATTGCCACATTATTGACGGCCTTTGAGAGAGTAGCCGGAATGGGCAATGTTAGCGAAGCCTACTGCCAAAAAGATAAAAGCACAGAGAGTTCTCAATTTAATGTCGAGATGATGTTGGTATGTGGCTATGCTGGAGTGGGGAAATCTGCGTTAGTACAGGAACTCTACAAGCCCATCACAGCAAAGCGTGGCTACTTCGTTTCGGGCAAATTTGATCAATTTGGCAGCAACATTCCCTACAGCGCGATCGCCCATGCTCTACAAAAATTGGTGCAACAACTGCTGGGTGAACCCGACGAGCAGTTGAAACAGTGGCGATCTCGACTTCTAACGGCGTTAGGAAGCAATGGGCAAATCATCATTGATGTGATAAGAGAAGTAGAATTGATTATTGGCAAGCAACCGCCCGTACCGGAAGTTGGGACAACGGAAACTCAAAATCGCTTCAATCGAGTCTTTGGGCAATTCATTCAGGTATTTGGTTCAGCAGAACATCCTTTAGTGATCTTTCTGGACGATCTTCAATGGGCAGACTCAGCAACACTCAAGTTGATCGAGTTGATGATGACGGATGCCAAGACGCAATATCTGTTTGTGATTGGAGCCTATCGAGATAATGAGGTAAACTACTCACATCCACTAAGGATAATGCTGGAGGGACTTAGAAAAGAGGGAGCAACTACCAGCCAAATTACGTTAGCACCGTTGGGACTAAACGCGATCGCACAACTGATTGCAGACACATTACACAGTGATATCAGTACAATCATTTCACTGGCAGAATTAGTATTGCGAAAAACAGGCGGAAATCCCTTTTTTGTCAATGAATTTTTGAAAACGCTCTATGCAGAAAATTTGTTAAGCTTCGATCTTGAAAATCTCAGTTGGCGATGGGATATCACTCACATTGAAAGCAAGAACATCACAGATAATGTGGTGGAGTTGATGCTTGGCAAACTGAAAAAACTGCCTCCAGCAACCCAGCAAGTTTTACAATTCGCCGCTTGTGTTGGTGCTGATTTTAATTTAAGCACCCTCTCGATCATTTGTGAAAGCTCATCTAGGGAAATTTTCCCGCAACTGATAGCAGCGGCTCAGTCAGGTTTAATTATGCCGACATCTGAGTTAGATGAACAACTCTTGGTTCAGGATTACAAATTCTTGCACGATCGCGTACAGCAAGCAGCTTATGCCTTAATCGATGAGTCACACAAACAAGTGGTTCATCTCCAAATCGGTCGCAACCTCCTAGAGGAAACCTCACTAGAGCGATTAACAAACAGGCTGTTTGAAATTGTAGATCATCTAAATCATGGAATTGAGTTAGTCACAGATCAACAAGAACGAAACGAAATTGCCAGATTAAATTTAATCGCAGGTCAGAAAGCAAAAGGGGCGATCGCTTATAGTACGGCAAAAAACTATTTAGCTACAGCAAGGAAATGGCTAGGAGCGTCTAGCTGGCAAACAGATTATGATTTGACATTAAATTTACATTTAGAAATAACAGAAGTCGCTTACTTGTGTGGTGATTTTGAGCAGGTAGAATCCTGGGCGGCGAGCGTTCTACAATCAGCTAAAACAATTCTTGATACCGTAAAAATTTATGACATTAAAATCCAAACTTACATCGCGCAGAACCATCTCTTAAAAGCGATCAATACGGCATTGCAGGTTTTACAGCAACTGGGAATCAGGTTTTGCGAACAGCCAAGTCAGTTGGATATTCAGCTTGAACTAGACGCAATCACATCACTTTTTGGTTCAAAACCGATTGAAGACTTGATCCATTTGCCCCAAATGGCCGAACCAGACAAGTTGGCAGCAATGCAAATCCTATCCAGTGTGACGATTGCTGCTTATATCGCGGTTCCTGATCTGATGCCCCTACTTGTGTCTAAACAGGTCAACTTGTCAATCGAGTATGGCAATGCGTTTGTATCTCCCTTTGCCTATGCTAACTTTGGGTTAATTCTTTGTGGGATAGTCGGAAACATTGAGTCTGGCTACCAGTTTGGGCAGCTTGCATTAAGACTGTTACCACATCTGAACATCCATTCGCTTAAAGCTAGAACATCGTTTATGGTTTCTAACTTCATCAGTCACTGGAAAGAGCATGTTCGGGAGATATCGAAGCCATTCCTGGAGGTCTATCAAAGTGGTCTGGAAACTGGAGATTTAGAGTTTGCTGCCTATGGTGCTTTCACTTACTGCCTCCAATTCTTTATCGTTGGCAAGGAACTTGTGGAGGTTGAACGTGAGATGGCAAGGTACTGTGAAGCAATCCGTCAAATTAAACAGACGACATCACTCACCTGGAATCAAATCTATCAACAGTCTGTCTTAAATTTGATGGGACTCTCAGCCAATCCATCCCATCTCATTGGAGATGCCTACAATGAGGAGAATAGTCTGCCACGCCATGAAATAGCAAACGATGGAACCGCAATCTTTCATGTCTATTTCAATAAACTTTTCCTGTGCTATCTATTTTCTGAGTATGCTCAGGCATCTGAGAACGCAGCCATAGCGGAACGTTATGCTATCAACGTCATTTCAACACCCCTTATTCCTGTGTACCACTTCTATAGCGCTTTGGCAAAACTTGCAACATACAACGGGAGCAACGCTCAAGAGCAAGAAGAAATCCTTAAAAACGTTGCCCTTAGCCAGGAGAAAATGAAGCAATGGGCACATTATGCGCCAATGAATTGTTTGCATAAATATCATTTGGTGCAAGCAGAGATAGCACGAGTTTTGGGGCAGTTACTTGAGGCAGAGGAGTTTTATGAACAAGCAATTACTGGTGCTAGAGACAATAAGTATCTTCAAGAAGAAGCCTTAGCATACGAGTTGGCTGCCAAGTTCTACCTGTCTCGTGGCAGAGAAAAGTTTGCCCAAACTTACATAAAAGAAGCACATTACTGCTATGAACGATGGGGTGCAGTTGCAAAAGCCAACTATTTGGAAACTCACTATCCCCAGCTATTTACTCAATCGTCGAGCATGGCTCACACGCCAATCCACGAAACTTCTGTTACTACCTCTAATCACTCACCCATCGCTTTCGACTTAGCTGCGGTGATGAAAGCGTCACAAGCAATTTCGAGTGAAATTGAACTGGATAAGTTACTCAGTTCCTTGATGAAGATATTAATCGAAAATGCTGGCGCACAAACAGGTTTTCTAATTTTAGAAAACTCAGGAAAATGGGTGATTGAAGCGTCTGGTGAACTCAAGGAAGGTGAGAATACTTATGCTACACAATTACTGCAATCTATCCCAACTGCAAATCATCTACCTGAATCAATTATTAATTATGTGATTCGTACTCATGAATGTGTCATTTTAAATGATGCTACTCGTGAAGGTAATTTTATTCATGAGCCATATATTCAACACAATCAAATTAAATCAATTTTATGTTTGCCTCTGCTGAATCAAGGTAAACTAGTGGGCGTGTTGTATTTAGAAAATAAGTTGGCGGCTGGAGCTTTTACACCAGAGCAAACGCAGATATTGAATCTGCTGTCATCCCAGGCAGCGATCGCCATTGAAAATGCCAGGCTCTACTCCAAGCTACGTGAGAGCGAAAGTAAAACGACTCAATTTATGGAAGCAATTCCAGTCGGTGTTGCAGTTGTAGATACATCGGGTCGCCCTTATTACTTCAATGGGCGAGCAACTCAGCTATTGGGTAAAGATATTGATCCTTCTGTGACACCCAATCAAATTGCACAGGAGTATCAAATTTATCTAGCTGGAACAAATCAAAAATATCTAACTGAAAGAATGCCAATTATCCGAGCGCTAAGAGGTGAACGCACTAGAGTTGATGATATGGAAATTCACCACAACAACACCACAATTCCCGTTGAGGTATGGGGAACCCCTGTATTTGACGAACAGGGCAATGTGAGTTATGCGATCGCAACCTTTCAAGACATTACCGAGCGAAAACAAGCCGAGCAACTGTTAGCCAATTACAATCGCACCTTAGAGCAACAGGTTGCCCAACGAACAGCAGCTTTACAGAAAAGCGAAGCCACATTGCGCGATGTCTACGACGAGCTTCGCTTACGAGAACAAGAATTACGGCTGATCACAGATGCTCTCCCCGCTTGTATCAGTTATGTGGATGCTGATCAACGTCATCGGTTTATCAATCGCACCTATGAGGTGTGGCTTAACTGTAGTCGAGATGAGATTTTGGGCAAGTCTGTTCGTGAACTCGTGGGGGACATGACTTATCAGATTATTGAACCGTATATCAATCAAGCCTTAGCAGGACAAACTGCAACCCTGGAACTAGAAATGCTCTTGCCATCCGGTAAAAAGTATATCACTTCTACCTTGATACCCCATTTCGATGGCAATGCTCAAGTTGTAGGATTTTATAGTCTACACACAGACATCAGCGAACAGCGAAACGCTGCACTACGTGAACTCAAGCGTGCTGAGGAAGCCTCGATTTTAGAGGAACGCAACCGCATGGCACGGGAAATTCATGATACGCTAGCTCAAGCGTTTACAGGCATTTTGGTTCAAGTTAGTGCAGCAACCCAAGTGCTAACGGATGATTTAGAAGCAACACAGGCACATCTCGACATGATCGATGAATTGGCACGAATCGGGCTGAATGAAGCTCGTCGCTCAGTCACAGCACTCCGTCCTCAGTTGTTAGAGCAAGGCGATTTATCTAGCGCCCTCAATCGTCTTGTAACGCAAATGAGGTCTGCTACCGATGATACTGCTTTGATTTACGAAATTCAGGGTACAGCCTATCCTTTACCCGCCGAAGTGGAGAATAACTTACTACGAATTGGGCAAGAAGCATTGACAAATGCAATTAAATATGCAAAAGCTGACGAAATTCGCCTTGAGTTAGTCTATGCAGATGCACAAACTACATTGTGCATCAAAGACAATGGACAAGGCTTTGGTGTAGGTAGCATTCCCTCGGTTGGTGGATTTGGATTGCTAGGAATGAGCGAACGGGCAGAGCGAATTGGAGCGCAATTGAGAATTGAAAGCCAACTAGGGCAAGGAACAGAAATTATTGTCATTGTTAATCGAGGGTAAGCACCATGATCAGCCAATCCACTACAATTCGTGTTCTAATTGTTGACGATCACTCCATTATGAGACAAGGATTGGCAACCATCATTAACCGCGATCCTGAAATGACGGTAATTGCTCAAGCAGAAGATGGACAACAGGCGATCGCCCTCTTTAGCGAACATCAACCGGATATCACGCTGATGGATTTGCGAATGCCGCAGATGGGAGGAGTGGAAGCCATTACTGCGATTTGTACCCAATTTAAACCTGCCCGAATTATTGTGCTAACCACTTATGATGGCGATGAAGATATCTATCGCGGATTGCAGGCAGGGGCTAAAGGCTATCTGCTCAAGGATGCAAAAGCCAACGAACTTCTTAATGCCATTCGCATGGTTAATCGTGGTCAGCAGTACATTCCGCCAGAGGTGGGGGCAAAGCTAGTGCAGCGCATGAGTAACCCAGAACTGAGCGAACGAGAGTTAGAAGTACTCCGTTTAATGGCACAGGGTATGAGTAATTCAGATATTGCAACTGCTCTAACTATTGGCGAAAGTACTGTTAAATCTCATGTCAATCGCATTCTCAGCAAATTAGGAGTAAGCGATCGCACTCAAGCTGTGATTATTGCAGTCAAACGCGGGATTGTTAGTTTGTAGGCTGTGCTTTCGGTTAACTTTCAATTCCAACTTTAGTTGGAGTTAGTTTTCCATTGTGAGATGGGTTAAGCGATCGTTCATACGACTCAATAAAAGTGCCAACTATGAGTGGACGACAACCCAGAGTCAATTTCCTATATTAAATTTATGCAAACACACATAGCAATCGGGTTGCAAGATTTAAGTTTGCTGAATACAGATGGCACACAGAGGAATGTAGATGTAGTCTAACCCAGGTATCACTTGCGGTAAACATACTTCTCCTCAGAAACACCGTTAATTATTTGTCTCTCCTTCAACCCAGGATCGCAAACAGAGTTGATGGCAGCAATTATCGCTGCAAGTAATGACGTGCTTTGATCCTCAATCCCACAATTATTAAAATGTAAAATGGTAAACACCGAATTGAGTAAAAATAAAGTTGCAATTGTCAGCCGGGGCGAAGACCTCAATTGGTTCGATACAATGCCTGGTGAGCAAATGGCTATCCGCGTACCCAGTACAGACGTCGGCGGGGCTTTCACAATCCTCGAAGTGCGTGTCCCAGCATTCTCAGGCCCGCCACTTCACTATCACAAAGATAGAGAGGAGATATTTGAAATACTTGAAGGCAGATTTCGCTTTCACTGCGCGGGTGAAGAGTTCGAGGTCGGGCCTGGAACAACGGTTGTTGTACCCCGTAACAGCGTGCATGGATGGGTGAATCTGGGGCCGGGAGTAGCACGGATGCTTTTCATCTTCGTACCCGGCGATATTGACGAATTCTTCCCCAAAATAGGTCAAACGCCGCCTGAAGATTGGACTGATCTTTCATCTCAGCATGACACTTGGATCGTCGGATCTCCTCTGTCCGCCAGCTAAAGAGGCTGCAAACGATTAAGGTGCATTGTAACTCAAAAAGCTTGAGTTGAATGTTCGCCATTGAGCGATGCCTTCGGCGAGCGCAGCTATCGCTCAATGGCGAAATAAAGCCATAAGAGCTAAAGCCAGCACACCAAATAACACCTAAAACTAACACAGGCGATGAAAACCCCTTGGGAAGAATGCGATCGCCTCCAGAACAATGCCGCGAAAATGGCAAAGCAAATTGAAGCATGGCTGCCAGTATCCACTAGTACCGACTACGATTTGGCTTTGTCCAGCTATTCTGCCTAAAAATCCCCCAGCTGATTGAAGATGAAATTGAGGCATTTTGTTAAATTCCAACTTTAGTTGGAGTTAGTCTTCCATTGTGAGATGGGTTAAAAGATCATCCACTCGACTAAATAAAAGTGCCAACTATGAGTGGACGACAAATCGCAGCCGATTGCATATATTAAATTCATGCAAACACAGATAGCACAGAAAGGGATGTAGGCATAGCCCACCGCAGGTATCACTTGTGGTAAACATACTTCCCCTTAGAGGTACCAGTGAACAATGATTGTAAACACCGTTTATTATTTGTCCCACCTTCAACCCAGGATCGTAAACAGGGGATGTTAAGTGCCACTGTGGTACTGGTGATGTATGGAGATTATCAATGTCAAGAAAGTGCGGATGTTTATCGGTTGCTGAAAGTCATTGGGCGACAACTGAGTATTTCGTTGGGAGAGGATTATTTGTGCTTTATTTTCCGCCATTTTCCGCAGATACAAATTCATTCTCAAGCTTTACATGCTGCGGAAGCGGCGGAAGCGGCGGCTGTTCAAGGTCAGTTTTGGCAAATACATGACATTTTGTTTATCCATCAACAACAGTTAGCAGATGGTTATTTAGTAGAGTATGCCAACGATCTAGGACTTGATATCTCCCAGTTTCTGCAAGATATGTGTAAGCATGTGCATCTTGAGCGCATCAATCAAGATATCGAAAGTGGCACCCACAGTGGAGTAACGGCTACCCCAGCTTTGTTTATTAATGGGATTCGATATACCAATCGCTGGAACCTTAAAGAGTTGATCGCAGCTATTGTCACTGCCAGCCATTAATGTTCCTGGGTTTGAAACCCAATTAACAATCAGAAAGTAAGCAGTTATGCAAAGAAGAACTAGTTTTGAAAGTAAAGGTTTAAAGTGTTCCGTCACCTTTTACACTCCTGATAAAGTCGCATCAGGCGAGCGCTATCCGGCCATTGTTATGGCTCATGGAATTGGCTTAACTAAAGAAATGGGATTGCCGCAATTTGCTGAGAAATTCACTCAAGCAGGATTTGTCGTTTCGCTGTTCGACTATCGCTACCTTGGAGCTAGTGAGGGAGAGCCTCGTGGGCAAATTATTCCTACCGAGCAGCATGAAGACTACCGCAATGCCATCACTTGGACTCAACTACAAAGCGAAGTTGACCCTGAGCGCATAGGTGTGTGGGGTTTTTCCTATAGCGGTGGTCATGTACTGCATCTGGCCGCATTTGATCGGCGCGTGAAAGCGGTTGTGGCACAGATGCCTACAATGAGTGGATTTCTCAACTCCCGCCGCCTGACTTCTCCACTTGAACTCGAAGAACTCACGAAACTGTTTTCACTTGATCGTATAAAACGGTATCAAACTAAAGAGGTGAACTACTTCCCGTTAATTGCTCCACCCGGTCAGCCGAGCGTGCTGCCGACACCTGACGCTTTCAATTGGATTGAATCGGCTAAGAGTGCCAGCGAAGGAAGATGGGAGAATCGACTCACCTTTGAATCGATTGAACACTGTTTATATTACGAACCGATTCCTCACATTGAGGCAATCTTTCCCACCCCGCTATGCCTGATTGTGGGCGAGAAGGACTTTCTTGCACCTGCCGACTTGGCCGCCGCTGTTTATACACGTGCGATGGAGCCGAAGTCTCTCACAATCTTGAAAGGCGGACATTTTGATGCCTTCGAGGGAGAGGGCTTCGAGATTGCAAGTACAACTGCCTTGAGATGGTTCGAGAAATATTTGAAATAAACCTTTCGGTTGAATTTAGATTCCAACTTAAGTTGGAATCACCTACCATCTTTAGATTGACTAATTCATCAATCATACTATTGTGTAAAACAGTCAACCCAGGGTTGACTACAAGTTCGAGCCAATTTCCTATATTGAATTCATGCAAACACCAATAGCAAATCAGTTATAAAATTCAAGTTTGCTGGATACGAGATGTTGCATATCGAAGCTTTGCTACTAAGCCTAATAATTTTAAGGAGATAAATCATGACTCAGAGAACATGGCTGATTACTGGTGCTTCACGGGGCCTTGGTGCCGAGATTGCGAAAGCAGTTTTGGCAGCAGGTGACAGATTAATTGCCACCGCCCGCAATCACAACGATTTGCAACAATTCGCAACCAGTAAAGATGCATTAGTACTGAGCATGGATGTCACCGATGAGGCTCAGGTAAAAGCAGCGATCGCCACAAGTCTAGAAAAATTTGGACAAATCGATGTGTTGGTCAACAATGCGGGATTCGGCTTGCTAGGAGCTGTCGAAGAGTGCAGTGCCGAAGAGGTTGAGAGCGTTTATCGCACCAATGTCTTTGGGCTACTAAATGTTACCCGTGCTGTGCTACCCAGTATGCGTCAGCACCGCTCTGGACACATCATTAATTTATCGTCTATTGGTGGCTATCGCTCCTCCCCAGGATGGGGCATCTATGGCTCAACCAAATTTGCCGTCGAAGGCATTACCGAAGCCCTGCATGGCGAGTTAGCTCCGTTGGGGATTCACGTGACGGTTGTTGAGCCGGGATACTTCCGCACTGGTTTTCTCGATAACAGTTCGCTACGTCCGAGTGCAGTGCAAATCCCTGATTATGCCCAGACGGTCGGGAAAATCCGTGACGTAGCGGCTGGACTTAACTACCAACAGCCAGGAGATCCCACTAAGCTCGCCCCAGCCATTTTTGAGATTGTCAACACAGACGAACCGCCTCTGCGGTTACCTCTAGGCACAGATACACTTCAGACAATAGCCGAGAAGAACGCTTACGTCGAGCAAGAGACGGCAAAATGGCGAACTCTAGCTGAGTCTACCGATTTCAGATAAGGAATGGAAGACTCAGCCATGAAAAGGCAGCCTAATCTCTGGTGTTTTTGATTGCATGGGAAATACTGATAGATCAGGCAGCCTGACGTTTCGATTCGATAACAAAGACAAAATAGCGTTTTCTACACAGACTTAATCCAGAAACAGGTTTTATGAAAAAATACACCACCGCCCCCCACCGTAAATTACTAATTAGCTTTGGATTAATTAGCTTTGGTTTGATGATAGCCATCGCAGTACCTGTGGCCAGTGCTACAGCCGATCCAAAGCAAGCAGAGGTTCGCAAGATTGCACAATCTAATCAGAGCCAGAATAAAGAAATAGTACGCGAAGGCTTTGCTAAATGGGCAAATAACACTGGTAGTTTCTTCGATCTGCTGGCTGATGATGTGGAATGGACGATTACAGGCAGAAGTCCAATTTCCAAAACCTACACCAGCCGCAAGCAGTTTTTGGAGGAAGCCATAGTACCAATTAACGAGCGATTGAGCGCCAGAATAGTACCCAGTGTCCGAGGTATTTATGCCGAGGGCGACACGGTAATTGCCTTATGGGATGGAACAGCAACAGCCAAAGACGGCAAACCGTATGCCAACACCTATTCATGGTATATGACCATGAAAAACGGGCGTATTGTCAAGGTAGTAGCATTCTTCGATACCATTGAACTTACCGAGTTGTGGAAACGCATTCCTGTCAGTGGGCAGGAAAACAAGTAATTTTCAAAAGTTTTTGATCGTCTTAACAGTTACCCAGGTACATAAGCAAGTCAACGCTGTTCTGTCTACGGACGAGATTGTAGAAGCATGGATTCCAGGCTTTGGTGTAGTCGGTGCGTAGACGCGCAGTGGCTTGTCGTTAGACATCGCTTTAGTAACTGGCTTACACATGACTTTTACTTGGCCCGTTATTGGTAATTTCAATATTGCTTATGGTGAAACAAGTGTCTTGTTTAGTATTCTATTTAAAGGAATAGATGAGCAAGGTGTCCATTAACCCAAGCTAAATGCAGATGTAGCAAATGGTTAAATCTGAGCCAAAAATATGAAAATTTATCAGGAAGATTTACATTGGGCGGTTTCCCAAGGCTTAATTACAGCAGAACAAGCCAATGCATTATGGGATGCACTTTTTCAGCGTAACAGCGAACGCCCGCAATTTAATTTTGTCAATGTCACTTTTTACTTTGGGGCGTTAATTGTCATCTCAGCCATGACTTGGTTCATGACATTAGCGTGGGAATCATTTGGTGGCGGTGGGATCTTTTTGTTAGCCAGCATTTATGCCTTGTGTTTTGTACTTGCAGGAAGCAATCTCTGGCGGCGACAAGAGATGAAAATTCCCGGAGGTTTGCTATTTACCATTGCAGTTTCCTTGACTCCTTTAGCAATTTACGGACTGCAACGTGCGACAGGATTTTGGACTCAAGGTGACCCCGGTACATATCAAGATTTTTATATCTGGATTAAAGGCAGTTGGTTTTTGATGGAGTTAGGAACTATCATCGCAGGTTTAGTTGCCATCAAGTTTGTACGTTTTCCCTTTTTAACTGCTCCCATTGCCTTTTCGCTATATTTTATGTTTATGGATATCACACCATTATTGTTTAGTGAAAAAACTTATAATTTGCAGCTGCGACTATTAACTTCTCTGTGGTTTGGTATTGCTTGTATTGTTGCCGCTTACCTAGTAGATATCCGCACTAGGAGACGCGATGGAGATTATGCATTTTGGCTATATTTGTTTGGATTACTTGCCTTTTGGTCTGGTCTAACTTTAATGGGAGACAGTAATGAATTTAATAAATTTCTCTATTGTTTGATTAATTTAGGGTTAATGTTACTTTCGGTATTGTTAAAACGAAAAGTTTTTATTATTTTTGGGGGAATGGGTGTCTTTGGTTATTTAGGATACCTTGCTTACAGCGTCTTTCGCAATGCAATCTTATTTCCGCTTACACTAACATTTTTGGGAATATTTATAATCTATTTAGGAACTTTATATCAACGCAATAGTAGGAATATTGAGATTTTTTTAGAGCGTCTATTACCAGACACTGTGAGGCGCTTCTTACCCAGGGAGTAATAACCTTTTGCCTTTACTCAATACTTGTCAATGCCTCTAGTTGTGCCAGCAATTTTTCTATTTGCTTGCATTTTTCGGATCTGGCCAAATACGTGACTTCCTTAGTTTGCTGGTAAGGGTTCGGGTGGCAGAGTATTGACAAAAGGAACAGTTGAGGGCACTCTACTCCTAATGGCAATGATCGCAATTGAGATTTACGGTTAATGTACAGTCAAGGGAATCCCGTTATCTTTGGGTTTTAACTTGAGAATAAATGGAACAGCTTTCAATACCCAATCGGACACTGGTGTATAATTAGCAGCTTCTTCTCCAAAGCTAATAGAAAGCATATCAGTATGAATAATACCTGGATTGAGAGGTATGGCTGCCATACCAGTTGGCAATTCTTGTGCCAAAGAACGAGTTAATCCTTCGATTGCCCACTTAGAAGCACAATATGGTGCAACTTGGGCTGAAGTCGAACGTCCCCAGCCAGAACTAAAATTAACAATAATACCCTGTTTATTTTTCACCATTGCTGGTACAAAATGGCGAATTATATTCACTACTCCTTTTATATTAATATCTATTAGATCAGAAAATTCTTTAGATGGTATTTCCCACAAAGGTGCTGGGTAATTAGTAATTGCCGCATTATTAATTACTATATCTGGCGGTTCATATTTTTGAAGTACCTGTTCTGCCCATTTTTTTACAAGCTGTTCATTTGCCACATCTACAGATGTGAAATCGTTGGGCGCACTAAATTTCTGGCGTATTTTATCAATAGCATCTGATGAACGGGCGCAACCAATAACAGTATGTCCCTGTTGAATAAAACCCTCAGTCATTGCATAACCTAGACCTTTACTTATGCCTGTAATTAAGATGAGTTTAGTCATAACACTAACCTTTAGCACGTATCCATTTTATTTTGGCGCATCTTCATACAGAATTGATATCATCTCTGAGCCAACTCAACCCAGTTCTCAACGCCGCCTCCGCCGTGTAATAAATCTTTTACTCCCCGAATATGCCACCCGTGTAGCTGGATGATACGGAACTACCAGCATTGACCAGGTGTGTAAAAAACTATCAGGGCGCTACCTTTAATTACAGATAACTTCATCAACCTTCAATTGCGACATTTGGCGGTTTGATGATTGAGTTTTTGTGCTTCGTAGGGTCAACTAACCGATATAATTGGTCAGATTCACTCGTTGGAGGAAAAGGGTTTCCAGCAGTTGATGTTACCTCTAGCCCTGTACTTTTTCCATTAGAATTGATTACTTCATACTGTCCGCTAATGGGAGTACGTTCGCCTGGACTATGCAAAGAAGATTGAGGCCCCTGTAACTGGCTTAACTGTGTAGTAACAGGACTGTAAATTAGAGTAAACTGGCTCCTAATTTCAAAACCTGGAAGATAGCCACCGTGGAACGGGATATCTGACAACTGACTGAATGTGCTTTTAATTTCTGAGATTGGTTTAAGCAATTGTGGATTGTCCTGGCTCCATCTAATAATCTGTGCATCTAGCAATTCTTGAAACTCAAGAGCGTGTACTGCCGCCTCATCCGAGGGAGTTTGGCTATCCACAACAATTGATAACTTGAGAGTCAACAAAAGTATCGTTTGTATTTCTAAAGAATCGTCTACCGAGGTAACTTGTGTACAAGACTCATCTACATAAAAACCAAATTGGGTTTTAAAATGTGAAAAGCTCGGTGTTTGAAGTTGTTGACTAAGATATGGTAGCAATCCGATATCTGAATCTGATAGGATCTGGCGAACGATGGGGATTTGTGTCATAAATATTTTGCGACTTTTGAATTAAAACCTTTCTTTACAATTTCACTTGATTTAAGCACTCTGAGACATCCATCAAACTAACGAAACTTAGCTCAATCATTCTGCTGATTTACTTAAAACATCTTTCATGCTGCTTTCACGCAAGATATTGATAAATTCTTCAGGAAGGGACTGGTATTTCTCATAGATTTACAGTAGAGTGTTTATTCCGTGCAATTATTAACACCTACCTTCCCCAAGTTTACCCATCCAAATTTTAAGCCAATGCCTTTGAGGGAACAGCCAATGAATACTTCTAATGAGATATATACAAAGAAAATCATCAAAAAATCTGACAAGCTTACCCTGAGACAGATGAAGTTAATCGAAGAAGCAGAAGACCAACTTCTTCAAGCTAATACTGTCGATTCTTCAGCCCCTGTGGTAGAGGAAAAATCAGTAGCGATTCCAGAGCCAAGAGAACCTGAGTATATTCCATTCCTTGACAATCCTCCAGTACAATCTGTGGGCAATTCCGGCTGGCAGGTTTCTGATGTCTGGCGGGAGCTGCGCGTGGATAGCTACTCAAATTAAACCGAAACTAAGGCAACCGCCTGAGCAATTTTTGTAACCTATCTTTGCACCAGACACAATCGCCGCTCATTCTATCGCCACCGCTCCCAGAAGAATTCAGCAGAAATTGATTCACTAACAGTCGAACCACCAGCAACATATTTTGCAGTGCTATATCTATATAGATAACTGGGGGATAAACCATTACACGCCTTGTTTAAGACCTCCGGCACATAAACTTGCTTAAATGCTAGTAATCCTTCATGCCGGAAATCAAAATCTCGACTTTGCGATCGCATATCTGCTTAATACAAGCGTACTTTGTTAAGAGATACTTATCAAATTGGAGATTAAATCATCGTCCACGCCAAATCAGGAGGTGGTGAGCTTGCCATTCTCTCAATCCGATACCTCAAAAATCGAGTATTTCTTGACCCCACATGGTTAACCTAATATAGGGTAAGGTAATCTGCCTCGATTATCTCTAATCGCCCACTACTCACGGCAAGCTTATCCTTCTATTTGGACTAGCGGCAAAGTTATGGTTCCAAACTGTCAATTTCATCCAAAATTAGCTGACGCAAGAATGAGGGTTATAGTGTTGTTGACGGCAAATTTATGGGTAAAGTCACAAAGATATGGGAACATTTTTGTATAATTTATAATGGATACAAAAACATGGTAATCACGTATCCCTACGCATGTAGCTTATTTAAATAAGTTTTGTGACAAAATTAAGCAATTACACTGAAGTATTTGATGAAGGATTAAACATAAATTGTTTCATCCTTTATTTACAGCCAGAGTTTATCAAATTTATGTAAAAATCTTACTGAATATTTGAAGAATAGATTGATACTAATGTTCACTAGGGTTAAGCTGGTAATAATATAAACAGGAAACCTATTTATCCTGATAAATGGAATGACCGCTAATACTTTATTAATTAGTCAGGAAGATCCCCATTGCGTTACGTCTAACTCTAGACAGCTAAATGTGCAGATTGCACAAGAAGAAGTTTATAGTTTTTTCATAGAAATTGTAAATAAAATGTCACCGGATGACGTTTTACGTAAATTCAAGGCTTTTTTTATAGACGGTCTTGATTCATCATATTCTCATTCTATACCTGGGATATACAATATTTTTTTAGAGCATAACGAACATGAGTTTCATAATACGCTCAAACGATGTATATATATAATAATTAATACTTGGAAAACTAACAGGAAAGATAAATATATCCAAGAATTAATTAACTTGTTTGTAATTGAAAATTTAAAAGTAAAAACTAAGGAGTTTCCGGCAGCAAATATTTGTAAAAGCTGGCTAGAGAATTTTATTACCAGTAAAGATTACCAAGAAATAAAACTATTTGCTACTAAACATGACGAATTATCTCAAGGTCATTGGGTTAATCGCTACACTTCCTATTTATTAGTTGCTCAATCTGTTAATGAGAATAACCCAATAGAGCAACAAGAGGCTGCTAGAAAGCTTTCTAGACAGATAAAAGACAAATTTAAGTTTGAACTAGCAATGTATATTGCTCGTTCTCAATCTGCCGTATCAAGCACAACACGCTACAAAAATCCTAGTATTTTGGGAGATAATGTTCTACATTTAATAAAAGCAATTGTTTTAAAAAAGGGTGTGTTTAGCCATGAGAATATTGCCAACATATTTATCAAGCAAACTCAAGGACAAACTCTTGAACAATTTAAAACAAGTGTAGAAACATATTTATTTTTTTCTGTAGACAATCAAGAATTAGTCAAAATTTTGCGGCAGCAATTTACACAGAATCTATATTTATGGAAGAAAGATTTTAATCAAGAAATCATTACTAAAGAATTATTCTTGAGAACCTGTAATCGAGTAATTGATTGTTTGACAACAGAAAACGGAAAAGAGCCTTCGTTATTATTTATATTATTACTTACTCAAGGTCACTCTTTAACATTAGTGATTCTACTGTTAAAGACGATTTTGATTTGCAGCAATTCCCGGAGACATTTAGAGATTAAAATTGCTCATCTGATTCGTTATTACGAGAAATATCCTGAAGATGAGTGTAAGTGGGTAATCAATTTTATGGAAATTTTTAATATAACTTTTGCAATTTACGCAGAAAATGTAGAATATAACTTGATTAATATGGGAGAAGCTCAAAGCAGTAATTCACAGTTAAATCTGGATAGTTATCGTGTATTTTCACAGATGAAGGTAGATAGACAAAGATGAGTGCCGTCTGATTCATGATTTAGTAAGGCGTTCGTCTAAGCAAGCGAAAGCAGCACCCGCAGTTTCAGCTAGAATACTAATGAGGCGATATAGAGCGATCGCACTAAATACTAGTGCAGATGGAAAGTGGTGTTGTAGAAGTTCATACGCAGTTGCTTCAAATACACCTAACCCACCAGGCGCACCTGGAATTACAAAACCTAACAGCCAAGCGCAGCTAAAAGCGCCTAATAACAAAGGAATTTGATTCACACTCAACGAACCCAGGGCGAACATAGTTAATATAAACCCAGTGGCGCGTAGTACCATAAAGCCCAATTCTCCTAACAAAGGCCGTAGGGGATAGCTTTTAAGATTGAAGGGAACAGTTTGCTCAGTGCTAGTAGCAGACTTTTTTGCTTTTAATTTGTATAAAAAGCGAATAACTGGGTTTAAAAACCTGGGATGAATCGCACAAAGGACTACAGCTAAACTCAGCAATTGTAGTATTTGCAGAGCAAGGGTAGTATTAACTGCTGCAAATTGGCTACTGCATAGAGCAATGATGATTAAAGCAGCCGCTAGCATGAGTAGGGGTTCTAGCAAAACGCTTAAGGTGGCTGCACCAGCAGAGATATTGGCATTTTTGGCTGCCACAATTCGCCCGTAGTGATGCCAGATATTACCTGGTAAATACTTAGCTATGTTCGTTTTTAGGTAAACCTGAATGAATTGGGGAGATGATACAGGTTGATTTAACTCTTGCAGAATCCAAGTCCAGATCCAGCCTGCCCAAGTATGTGCTAATAAAGTGACACCTGTAGCGATCGCTATAATTGCCCATCCTACCCCATCAATGCGGATAGCAGTCACTCCAATCCAATTATCCTTCAAAGCTTTCCCTAAAAAAAACAGCGTTCCCCCCAAAATTATCCAGCGTAAAAATTTCTTCATTAATTTAGTAATTTAACGGTAGAGCAACAAGGGGCCAATGCCTCAAGTATTACAGGACATTAGCTACCTATCCAAAGCTTTTGAAGTATCAAACAGGCCGATGTAATTCTTTTTACGAAAACTATATTACTTTATTTTATATCTCTCTAGAGTTAGATAAAAATATTATTTATGTACTAATAAAAATGTAGCCTGCGCTAGAGGTAAAGTGCATTTTATTATTCATATCCTTAATAGAGGTTATCGAAATTGAGCGAACCCAAACAAGCACCATAACTTGCTGACCACTCCAAAGATTCAGCAAACTCTTAACTTATTAATATTTTGGTAAGGAGGACTACGTGAACGCTGTGAGACTATTCTTGAAAAAAATAAGATTGCGTCAGATTTTAACTATCTTTTTAGCTGGACTATTGTTGATAGTTAGCACTGCTTGTACTGGGGCAGATGCTCAAGGTGCAAATCCACAAAATCCTGCTGTACAAGCTGGTGGATCAAACAATCCTTATAAGAATGGTGGAGACAAGTATACCAACTACAGAATGTCTACCGATCCGAAAATAGCAGAACCAAAAGCTAATCAGGGACGCGACCAAGCTAGCTTACAACCAAGTTCGCAATTGTTGATTGCAACAAATAGAGAATCCGAAATACTTTATCCAGGTGCTGAGACGCCAGCAGGCCGAATCAATAAAGAAGCAGAACTGCCAATTATTACAGATAAAGACTTCCGACAACCTAAACCAGGTGGTTTGATTCAGAATGAACCAAAGGTAGGAGATCGGATTCAAGATCGGATTGAGATTGTAAAAGAGAATGTTGAAAAAGCTTCCGGCTTTTTGCAAGATAAGGCAGATGAAGCTGCTGCTAGGCCTGAATTACAAAAGAATCCAGCAGTAGGCAGATAGAATTTTGTCTGAATCCTTGGAATGCAAAATTAATTCCAAATGCCATCTTGGTTGAAGTTTAACTTAGTCACAAAAATGCAAGGAGTAGAAGTATGAAAAAAGCAATGAATTGGCTCAAAAGCATTCGTCCCTTGAAAGTTTTAACTGTTTTATTTGCAGGAATATTCTTATTTCTGACACAAGCTTGTGCTGATCCAGGAGTAGCAAAACAACCACCACAGGCTGAGTCACCTTATCTTGAACGATACGATCCCACAAAAGATTATCCTCTCTCTTCTCCAGCTGGTGGGATGAATAACTTTAGTGATGTAGATCCTAGAGGGAGAGCAGATGAAAAGGCAGCTAACGACAAAGCTGATGCGCTGGCGAAAAATTCTCAAAAAAATATTGAGCAGAAGGGAATTGACAGCACAGAGCAATATGGTCGAAATTACAAACAAGGTACACCCTTTGGCGAAAGAGTGAAGAACCTGGGTGAAGATATCGGTAGTTCAGCTAATGAATTGGGAGAAGGCGTAGCTAAGGGTACTCAGCGAGGAATTGAAAATCTCAAGGGAAATACCCAAAATGCAGCTGAAGGCTTGACAAAGAATGTTCAAAGTGGCGCTGAAGATGCTGGTAAAAATATTCAGCGCACAGCTGAAGATGCAGGCAGTGCAGTGAAGAGAGCAGTTGATTGAAATTAGTCATTTAATCTATTGTAAAAATCTGAAAGCGCCCACAGATTAAAGCCTGTGGCTACCTAAAAAAAGCCTGCCTATGCAGGCTTTTTTTAGTTTTAGATCATTCAGTTAAAAGGGAGGTAACCGCGTCTATACAGACAAAACCCACGGAGGTAGGTTTTGTAGGAGTTTTATGGGAACGTTTATCTGTTTCTAGAATTGTCACCAATAGTCGAAGATTGAAAACGAGTCTTTGAACTCCGTTAATGAGTCTTTTAGCTCCGTTCACGAGTCTTTGAACTCCGTGAGCAATTTTTTTGTGCTGTCGGTAATTGCCTGAACTGCGCTGTAGTAGAGTGTAACTAATTGATAGCACTATAAATAAAATCCTAATTTGTTCAGTTAATCCTCGGAATAGGGAAAAACTTCCCTTGGATAACGAAGCACAGAATCACCCAACTTCTGTACCAGATTGACTCACAACTAGATAAGCTTTTGCATTCAAAAAGCTGAAGGAAGACAAGGCTAATAGTAATGTTAAACTCACAGGCTAAACGCATCTTCATCAGCTATAAGCGTAATGCTAGCCCCGATGAACCAGTAGCACTGCAAGTCTTCCAGGCGCTATCGCAGCAGCACAAGGTCTTTATCGACCAAACTATGTCCGTTGGCACACGCTGGGCTGAATGTATTGAAGCAGAAATCCGCCAAGCTGATTTTCTGATTACTTTCCTTTCAGCCTTGTCAACCAGCAGCGAGATGGTGGTAGCAGAAATCGAGACAGCACACCACTTGGCAAAATCACAATCAGGACAACCAATAATTCTCCCGGTGCGTCTGGCGTATCAAGAACCGTTCCTGTATCCCTTGAGCGCTTACTTAAATGGGATTAACTGGGCGTTCTGGAAAGATGCAGAAGATACGCCGCGTCTGATTGCAGAATTGTTACAGGCTGTCTCTGGAGGTGCATTGGCTATCAGTGAAGAAAAATCGAAAGCAGACTTACTCCAGATGATTCAGCCGTCACCCCTACCCCATCCCTTTCCTTCAGCACAGCCAGTCTCGCTGGAAATGCCCGAAGGGACAATGGAATCGCAATCTGCTTTTTATGTGGAACGCTCATCTGATGCACTTACTTTAGAGACTATCGAGCGGCAAGGTGTAACAATTACAATAAAAGGCCCCCGGCAAATGGGCAAAAGTTCCTTGTTAATCCGCACAATTCATACTGCTGTGAATGCTCTTAAGCGGGTTGCTTTGCTGGATTTCCAATTGTTTGATAAAGCTGCCTTAACTAATGCTGATCTTTTCTTTCGCCAGTTCTGTACTTGGTTAACCGATGAACTGGAAATGACTGACAAAGTTGATGAGTATTGGAATATGCCTTTGGGCAATAGTCAGCGTTGCACTCGCTACGTCGGCCGCTATTTGCTGAAGGAATTTGGCAATCCCATTGTCTTAGCGATGGATGAAGTGGAAAGGGTATTTGATACAGATTTTCGCTCTGATTTCTTTGGAATGCTGCGAAGCTGGCACAATAGCCGCGCCACTAATCCCATCTGGAAGCAACTGGATTTAGCGCTGGTTACTTCCACCGAACCCTACCAGCTAATTGATAATCTCAACCAATCCCCCTTTAATGTTGGGCTAGTAATTGATTTAGAAGATTTTACAGCAGCACAGGTTGCTGATTTAAACCGCCGTCATGGCTCACCTTTTAACGCTAGTGAAGAAAAGCAATTAATAGCTTTGCTAGGTGGACATCCTTATTTAGTAAGGCTTGCACTTTACTCAGTTGCTAGCGATCGCCTCCATCCTACCGAATTATTTGCCAATGCGATCGCAGATAATGGCCCCTTTGGCAATCATCTGCGTAACCACCTTTTCCGGTTGCATAACAAACAGGAGCTGGTTCAGGGTATGTTCCAAGTAATTCACCAGAACACCTGTGTAGATGAGCGTATCTTTTTCCGCTTGCGGGGTGCAGGTTTAGTTCGCCGGCAAGGGCGTGTAGTGTTTCCCCGTTGTCAACTTTACACTGATTATTTCCGGGAGCATCTGCGTGGCTAATCCAAGCATTTACACTGTAGGCGGAACTGTACAAGCTGGCAGTGGTATTTACATTCCTCGCCAAGCTGATGAAGAATTACTCGGTTTATGTCGGTCGGCAACTTTCGCTTATGTGCTAACGCCGCGCCAAATGGGTAAGTCTAGCCTGATGGTACGCACCGCAGAAAGATTAAGGGACGAGGGAATTCGCTCAGTAATTGTTGACCTTCAAGAATTGGGGGCAAATGTCACAGCCGAACAGTGGTATTTTGGCTTTTTAGTCAAACTGGATGACCAACTCATGTTTGATACCGATGTAGTGATTTGGTGGCAAAAACATGAGCATTTTGGGGTATCGCAACGGTTGACGTTATTTTTTGAGAAGGTTTTGCTGGCTGAGATCGAGGAGCAAGTCGTAATTTTTGTGGATGAAATTGACTCTACCCTCAGCCTAAATTTTACCGACGATTTTTTTATAGCAATTCGCTATCTCTACGTTGCTCGTGCCACTGATCCTAAGTTTCACCGTCTCTCGTTTGTCTTGATTGGGGTAGCAACCCCGGGTGATTTAATTCGTAATGCCAAGCGCACGCCGTTTAATATCGGACAGCGTGTAGATTTGACTGATTTTACTTTTGAGGAAGCTTTACCCCTGGCTAATGGACTAGGGCTACCAATGGATAAAGCTCAACAGGTGTTAATGTGGGTGCTGCAATGGACGGAGGGACACCCCTATCTAACTCAACGTCTTTGCAGCGCCATAACAGACCAAGGTAACAGCAGTTGGTCTAAAGTCTATATTGAGGGTATAGTATGTAGCACATTCTTTGGTGCTATGAGCGAGCAAGACAATAACCTACAGTTTGTGCGCGATATGTTGACTAAACGCTCACCAGACCAAGAAGTTTTAACTACCTATCGCGAAATTCATCGGAGTAAGCTCCCTGTCCTGGATGAGGAGCAGTCATTAGTCAAGTCCCACCTCAAACTATCAGGTGTTGTACGCCGTGAGAACGGTAGGTTGTTGGTACGCAATCCGATCTACAGTAAAGTTTTTGATGAACAGTGGATAATCAAAAATTTACCAAGTTATTGGCGCATCTATCAAAAGATTTTCTATGCCTGCTCTGTGGGAATTGGAATTGGCGTGTTTGGCTCACTTACTGTTTTGGAGCTCGCCAACTCCTACCAGGAAAGGGAAGTGAGGCTATTCAATCAAGGCTATGAACAAGCACAGCTACTAAGTAATTATAAAGATGCAGTAGTAGTAGCGCAATTACATAGCTCTAACCTAGTTGCTGTATTGGAAAATTCACAACAGCTACAAAGCAAAAAAGCCGATTTTCTAAAGAATGTTGAAAAAGCTAAACAACTAGAGTCACATATTGCCGGATTTATCGACAGTAAACCCCGAAGACTAGCAGCAACAAGTTCGACTTTACAAACGTTATTGCTGGATTATAAGAGTAATTTAAAAGCCTATGTTGACCAAATCGAGGTTGTATTACAGAAAATTGACTCCCAAAAAGTTCAGCCTCAGCAAATTTCCTCTGCCCGATCACAGTTATTGACAATTATGGGTGGTGAAACAGCCGCGCGGCTAGACCAGCTTTCGCAAAGCTTGACTAACATCCTGCAAACTGCTGAAGAGCAAGAGCAAGAAAGGCAAAAAGCTGTTGAGCAGGCAAAAGTAGTTCAGAGAGCGATTTTGACGCTTAACGCAGTGGTCTTAGTGCCTTTGGCGGTGGTGATGGGCGTTGTGACTTCACAAAGGAAAGCTCCTGAAGTTTGATGGCTTTTGCACGGTTAATTCATCAAATGTAGCGATGTCTATAACAGGCTACGCCTACGCATCCCATGATATCAACATTAACCCCAATCTAATAAAGTGCGATTGCCTGTATAGTTTCAGTTGGCTGATGGTGCGATCACTGTTGCTCTAATCTAAGAAACTGCGATCGCTATCGCTGTAATCTGAGGAAGTGCGATCGCTTTTGCTGTAATCTAAGTCTACAAATACTTCTGCAACAATAACCCTAACTTTTCCTTCGTCGCTGCGGGTGCTTTATCCAACTGAGTCAAAATTGCATACTGCAACGCCGAATGCGCCTCACTGGTTGGCGGATTTTCACTCAAGCGCCGCACAGTTTCTTGAATCACCTTTTGAGCATTCACAGCATTCCGCAGCAAATTGCCAATCACCATTTCCACCGTCACACTGTCATGGTCTGGATGCCAACAATCATAATCTGTCACCAGCGCTAAGGTTGCATAAGCAATTTCCGCTTCCCTTGCCAACTTCGCCTCTGGTAAATTCGTCATCCCAATGATTGTTGCATCCCAACTGCGGTAAAGATTCGATTCTGCCTTAGTGGAAAAAGCTGGTCCTTCCATGCACACATAAGTGCCGCCGCGATGGAGAGTAACTTCTGGTAAATTGAGAGATGCGATCGCATCTGCTAACACAACAGCCAAATTCTTACAAATCGGATCGCCAAAGGCAATGTGAGCAACAATTCCCTCACCGAAAAACGTTGAAATTCGATTTTTAGTTCTGTCAATAAACTGATCTGGAACCACCATATCCAGTGGTTTCGCCTCTTCCTTCAAGGAACCCACAGCACTAGCTGAGATTAAATACTGCACACCCAATTGCTTCATCGCATAGATATTAGCGCGAAATGGTAATTCAGAGGGTAACAGCGTGTGATTGCGACCATGACGCGCCAAGAAAGCTACCCGTGTGCCATCCAAAGTCCCCAGAATCAAAGCATCTGATGGTGAACCAAAAGGGGTTTGAACTTGCACCTCTTCTACATCTTTGAGTGCGTCCATCTTATACAGACCACTGCCACCAATAATCCCAATACTAGCTTGAGCCATGATCCTGAACCTGTTCCTTGCTGATCTGCTAAGTTATTTTACCGAAAAGGGGAGTAGCAGAGAAGCCAAGAAACAAAGCGATCGCATTTCATGGTGCTAACACTATTGAATTATTATCCATTAATTGTTGGTTTATCCCTCTAGCAATTAATCTGTAATTTGACGTAGAGATTAGTGCATTAAGTCTGTACAAAGATAGGTAGTGATAACTCATAAACTTGATAAATTGGTTTTAGGATAGGCTAAAAATTGCCCGTGCTCTTTACCAAGGAATTGCTAATGAATTATCAAAAGCTAGATGCTGCCCTTGCTACAGCACTAAATGATGTTCAAAATTTCGAAGACTCAAATTTGGGAGTTTTTATTCATACTGAACCAATTTTAGATTCTGCTGCAACTGCTGTTTTAGAACGTTTAGGCGTTAGTGGTGTTACCAGTGGCAAAGAGATTTTCACAGCAACACTGTCACCAAATGCCATTTCCCACTTGTCAGAGCAATCTTGGGTGAAGTATTTGAAGCGATCGCAGCAATTAGGTTTGGTTAATAGGAGAATAGGTGCTGGGAGATTGGGTGTTTAATGGGCATTGCCTAACCCTATGCTGCGCGGATAATTTTTTGCTCTTATTGTGAATCAGGTTCTTGTTTTTCTGGAAACTTACACTTCACCTCAATTTCCAGATTACTTTCAGCAAGGCCTTTGGTAATGTAAGGAATGCCGGCTTTACCACCCAGCTTAATGCCAAATTTAAGTCTTACCTCCTCAATCTCAGCAGTATTGGAGTCTTTAAAAGCACTAAAATTATTAAATACTTGGATTGCTGAGGATCTAGAGAATATTCGTCTCAGTCATTCTTTAGATGAAGATTGCCAGGAATGGCTACAAAGATTTAATAAATCTGATGATGCACTATTGGCGGGTGCAAAATTAGCTGTAATTTCTAAGTGGGTGAATAAGACTCAGCCAAGGCTTACGCCATTAGAAACAGAATTTTTGCAAAAAAGTTTAGCAAAAAGAGATAGAGAACTTCAATCAGCATTAAAGCTGGAAAGAGAATTGCGCGAACTTGCTGAGTCTAAGCAGCAAGAAGCAGAAGCCGAGAGCCAAAAAACTTTGACTGCTAGAATTCCAGAAGGGTTACTAACGCTACTAACAGCTTTTGCTACTGTATTTGGAATACAGGCTGAACAACGTAAAAATACTACTATTGATGCTTTATTATCAGAGCCTAAGCAACTTTTTGAAAAGAAATATCAAATTGAAGCATTAATACCAACTATCAAAGCGCTAAATCAATTCAAACAAATAGAAGTAACACAGGATGAAAAGATTAATCTTTTGGAAGGAATATTAGAAGGTATTCAAGAAAGTAACTGATTAGAAGATCATACAGATGCCGTTTTAAGCACCTCTTTTAATAAGGACAAGTTTTAGTAAAGTTAATTTATTCAACCTCTTTGCCTTTTGTCCCTTTTAAGGATAATCTAAAATTACCTAAGCCCAAAAGTGTAAACAAGAATTTACGTCCATCAAACAGAAATCTTGTAAGCAGACTTTGACAATCTTTCTTAAAACTATAAGTATCTACCTTAATTTTTTGTACAAGATTAGGCATAGTACAAGGTACTATCTTAAAATTGTGTTAAAAAAGCTAAGTTTTTAAATTGAGAGATTGCTTAGTTATCAACCTTGTGTAGCGATCGCCCCTTATTCCTTACCTCAGTTAGTACAAGTGTCCTATTTTTTTCTTATCAACCCTACTACCGATTACCGCTAGCATTCTGTAAAATTCATCCCTAAGAATCAGGTGATCCCCCTTACGTGTAGTGGCAGACAGTCCTAAACTGAGAGTGAGAGTTGAAAGGCAGTCGGGAGAAATTTTGTGAAAAAAGTATTATCAATCATCCTTGGTGGTGGCGCGGGTACTCGGCTTTACCCACTAACGAAACTCCGCGCTAAACCAGCAGTACCAGTAGCAGGGAAGTATCGCTTAATTGATATTCCTGTCAGTAACTGCATAAATTCCGAAATATTCAAAATCTACGTCCTGACACAATTCAACTCAGCTTCTCTGAATCGTCACATCGCCCGTACCTATAACTTTACTGGCTTCAATGAAGGGTTTGTAGAAGTGCTAGCGGCACAACAAACGCCAGAAAACCCCAACTGGTTCCAAGGTACAGCCGATGCTGTGCGTCAGTATCTGTGGTTAATGGAAGAATGGAATGCAGACGAATATTTGATCCTTTCAGGCGATCACCTCTATCGCATGGATTATCGCCAGTTTATCCAGCGCCATAGGGAAACGGGGGCTGATATTACTCTCTCAGTTATCCCTATTGATGAGCGCCGCGCCTCAGATTTTGGCTTGATGAAGATTGACGATTCTGGTAGGGTAATCGATTTTAGTGAAAAACCCAAAGGTGAAGCGTTAATCCAAATGCGTGTTGATACAAGCATACTGGGATTAACCAAAGAACAAGCCCAGCAACAGCCTTACATCGCCTCAATGGGGATTTATGTCTTTAAAAAAGAGGTTTTGTTTAAGTTGTTGAGAGAAGGTATAGAAAGGACTGATTTCGGCAAAGAAATTATTCCTGATGCCTCTAAAGATTACAACGTTCAAGCTTACCTTTTTGATGACTACTGGGAAGATATTGGAACAATTGAGGCATTTTATCATGCCAATTTAGCCCTGACTCAGCAGCCCCAGCCACCCTTTAGTTTCTATGATGAACAGGCTCCAATTTATACCCGCGCTCGTTACTTGCCACCGAGTAAACTTTTAGATTGCCAAGTAACAGAATCAATAATTGGCGAAGGTTGCATTTTGAAAAATTGTCGCATTCAACATTCAGTTTTGGGAGTGCGATCGCGAATTGAATCTGGCTGCCTCATCGAAGAATCTTTACTCATGGGTGCAGATTTTTACCAAGCTTCTGTAGAACGCCAATCCAATGTACAACAAGGTGATATTCCTGTAGGTATTGGTAGTGACTCGATTATTCGCCGTGCCATCATCGATAAAAATGCCAGTATCGGTCATGATGTCAAAATTATCAATAAAGATAACGTGCAAGAAGCTGACCGCGAAAGTCAAGGTTTCTATATCCGCAGTGGCATTACCGTTGTGCTGAAAAATGCTGTCATTCCTGATGGAACCATCATTTAGCCATTAGTCATTAGTCATTAGTCATTGGTTAACAGTTACAAGTGACAAACCACAAAGGACGAAAGACAAATGACTAAACTCATTTTGTTGATTGGCCTTCCTGCTAGCGGTAAGTCAACTTTGGTAAAACAATTACTCACAGAATGCCCCCAGATGCCGCTGATTTCTACGGATGGCATCCGGGGGCAACTGTTCGGTTCCCAAGCCATTCAGGGGCCGTGGCTGGTGATTTGGCAAGAAGTAGGACGGCAGTTTCAGCAAGCTATTTCTACAGAAAATACAGCTATTTTCGATGCCACCAATGCCCAACGCCGCAATCGCCGTCAAGTCATTGCTTTAGCCCACGACTCAGGTTTTACCCACATTACCGGAATTTGGGTGGATACGCCAGTTTGGCTGTGTTTAGCACGGAATAAAAGGCGATCGCGCCAAGTTCCTGAAGAAATTATCTTGCGGATGCACCGTCAACTCCGAGATGCTCCCCCAAGCCTGGAAGAGGGGCTAGACAGGCTGATCCGCTTATCAGAAAAATCAGAGTACGGAAATTGCGATCGCTTGTTGAGCGAGAACCACACTTGATTTTCTATATTCTTTGTTAATTTAAAATCAGATTCTTTTGCTTGGCACTATACCTAGCAAATAAAATATCTCTCATCTTAAAAAAAAACATAACAGGAAGTTCTATAGGAGGCTGGTAGATGGCTGCAACCGACTTCAAAGACTATTACGCAATTTTGGGAGTTAGTAAGACTGCCACTCCAGAGGAGATTAAGCAAGCCTTTCGTAAACTAGCCCGCAAATATCACCCTGATGTCAACCCAAATAACAAACAGGCAGAAGCACGCTTCAAAGAAGTTAGCGAAGCCTACGAGGTTGTGTCAGACCCAGATAAGCGTAAAAAATACGACCAATTTGGTCAATATTGGAAACAAGCTGGTGAAGGTTTCCCATCTGGTGGCGTTGGTGCTGATATGGGTGGCTTTGACTTCAGTCAATATGGCAATTTTGATGAATTCATCAATGAGTTGCTAGGACGCTTTGGCGGTGCTACCCCTCGCGGTGGGCGACAAAGTTACTCACAGCAAAATAATTACTCAAATTACTCACAAAATTACTCTTACCGTACTTCTACAAATACGTCGAGTGGTTTTAACGGCTTTAACGATTATGGGTTTCAAGATGCAAGCACGGGTACTTCCCAGGATAGTGAAGCTGCAATTACTCTAACTTTTGCCGAAGCGTTTAACGGCGTGCAAAAGCGCTTCAGTTTAGGTAATGAAACAATTGATGTTCGTATTCCATCGGGGGCTAAACCTGGTACTCGTCTGCGCGTGCGGGGTAAAGGTCAAATCAACCCGATGACTCAACAACGAGGGGATTTATACTTAAAAGTCGAACTTCAGCCGCACTCGTTCTTTCAAGTGGAAGGCGATAACTTGGTGTGCGAAGTGCCAATCACGCCAGATGAAGCTACCCTGGGAGCATCTATTGATGTACCCACGCCTGATGGTTCAGTTAATGTCAAGCTACCAGCAGGAGTGCGTTCTGGTCAATCGCTGCGTTTACGTGGCAAAGGTTGGCCTCTCGCCAAGGGTGGACGTGGCGATCAGTTGGTGAAGGTGGCGATCGCACCACCAAAAGACCTCAGCCAACAAGAGCGGGAATATTATGAAAAAATCCGGGCTATACGTACTTATAATCCCCGCAGTCATTTGCAGCAAGTCAAGCTGTGAAAATTTAGCTTTGTAGAGACGGTAAATTTACCGTCTCTACATTTAAGTATGAATTTGCTGCGTATTTCTCGCTACTATCATGGACTTAAACGCTTCCATTGCTTCTGGTGTAGCCTCGGTAGCTTGCCATGTCGCCCGTGCAGCTAACCGATCGTGCCAAGCATTTAATTTTGGATATTCACTTAAGGAAATACCTATACTTGGCAGCAGAGTGACTACAGTTCCAGCCACAACCTCAGCCAGAGTGAGGTTGTGACTAGCAAAGTAAAGGCGATCGTCTAATAGATTTTCAAAAAACTTCAGCACTGTGGCAATTTTATCCTTTTCCTTCTCAATTTTTTCTGGATCTCCTCCAGGTAAGCCTAGAAATTGAGGTAGAAAGATGGTGGTTGCTGCTGGCAAAAGCTCATTCACAGTTACCAGTTGTACCATCCGCGCGATCGCTAAATCCTTGGCATCTTTAGGCAACATCGCAGGTGTGGGATATTTTGCCTCTAAATAGTCCAGAATTGCTAAAGATTCTACTACACTAAAGCCGTCATCCACCAAAACCGGAATGTGGTGGAAGGGGCTAATTGCCAAAAACTCTGGTTTAAACTGCTCCCCATCCAGTTTTATTTCTACTAATTCAAACTCAAGTCCTTTTTCTAGTAGAGTAATCCAGACACGGCGAGAGTTGGGAGAAATCGGTGAGTGATAAAGGGTCAGCACCATAAAACCTCACAGTTTTATCAGTAGGGTGGGCATTACCATTTACACATTACACTCAATTAAATTGTTTTAACAAAGTCTCAACGCTAGCATTGTGATCCAAAAAAGAAAATAAATGCCAGTAGCCAAGTTTTCCTTCTTTATCTAATACGAACTGGGCTGGTAAAGGCGCTCCCAGTGCTTGCCCTACTTGATAGGTACGAAACACTCTACAACTGGGATCACTCAATAACGGCATTTTTAAGCCTAAATCTTTCACAACTATTTGACTCTGCCGTTCATCGGTACTAGTAATCATTAAAACTTCTATTCCGCGATTTTGAAATTCCTCGTAGTTCTCATTTAAAGCTTTGATGTGAGGAAAACAAAAAGGACAATATTGTTTTTCAGTAAAGATGCGAGTAAAGGCGAGTAACATCGGTTGCTTACCTTTATAATCAGACAATTTTACTAATGTCCCGTTGGTGATATCTGGCAGTTGAAAATCTGGCGTTCCTACTCCCAACCTAAGTTTATTTGTCGCTGGAACTGGTAAAAAATTGCGGAAGAATCGCTCATTTAATAAGCCACTAAAATCAGTTGAAGTCAGCATATTTTTATCCTTAATTATTTAAATACTATTTTATAAAAAAACCACAGATAGATACTGAGGTTGACACTGTTTAATGTGTATCTCTGTTTATCTGTGGTTTTCATTGATTTTGCTCTTAACTCCAATAGCCTGAATTAGAGTTGTTTAGCAAACGTAGTCTAGACAGCAGAGAAGTAAACTTTAGACTTCACTGGGTCAGGATTCATTGTCTTGTCACCAGGTTGCCAACCAGCTGGGCAAACTTCGTCGGGGTGAGACTGAACATACTGAATTGCTTGTAATGTCCGCAGGGTTTCATCAACGCTGCGACCAAAAGCTAGGTTGTTGATGGTAGCGTGCTGTATAATACCATCTTTATCGATGAGGAACAGACCACGCAAGGCAATGCCTGCTGCTGGGTCAAGAACGTTGTAAGCGGCGCTAATCTCTTTTTTGATATCGGAGACTAAAGGATAATTCAGGTCGCCGACGCCACCAGACTTACGATCTGTTTGAATCCAAGCGAGGTGAGAAAATTCACTATCAACAGAAACTCCAAGGACTTCTGTATTGATTTTCTTGAATTCTTCGTAGCGATCGCTAAATGCTGTAATTTCAGTGGGACAAACAAAGGTAAAGTCTAGTGGGTAGAAAAACAGGACGACATACTTACCGCGATAATCGGAAAGTTTGACTGTTTTAAATTCCTGATCTACCACAGCCGTTGCTGTGAAATCGGGAGCTTGTTGACCAACGCGGAGGCTTCCTTCGGTTCCGTAAGTAAGGGACATTAACCTAATTCTCCTTTATCGGTTTAGTAGCGTTGGAATTCGGGTCAAGTAAAACTCACCCATCCACGCTCTCACAGTTTAATTACGATCTGTTACGACTATATCATACTCATAACGATTTTGAGTAGCAAATGCTTGATTTAGATACAAGAGAATGGTTGCTTACCAATGGCTTAGGAAGTTTCGCCAGCGGTACGGTTTCTGATGTCCGCACCCGTACTTATCACGGTTGGCTGTTTGCCGCGATAAACCCTCCTTCTGAGCGCACTCTGCTGTTTTCGCACCTAGAAGCTAGCTTGGAAGTATTAGGGAAGGTTGTAGCACTGGGGACAAATTTTTGGGGTAACGGTCAGGTTGAGCCGACAGGCTACGAACTGCTGCACTCTTTTGATATTAACCCGGTTCCAAAATGGATTTGGGGTAAAGATGACTGGCAGTTAACTAGACAGTTAGTGATGCCCTATGGGTTAGTAGGGAGCAGGGAACAGGGGGCAGGGAGCAGGGGAACAGGGAGCAAGAGAGAAGAGTTTTCCCCTCTGCCCCCCGCACCCCGCCCCTCTGCCTCTTTTCCATACCCAATGCCCAATCCCCAATGCCCCATGCCCAATGCCCCTGCCGAATTTTGCCATCGAACTTTGATCCAATATCGCTATAACGGAAGTGATACAGCGATTTTACGGTTGCGACTGCTGATAGCAGAACGTAATTTTCACCACCAGCAAACTGCTAGTCCAGGATTACAGTTCTCAGAATTGCTTGGGCAACAGCAAGTCTGTCTGCAAGCAAAAAATGCTGGGCATTTCGGCATACCTTGGCACTTGCGCTGGACACAAGGAAAATATCGAACAGATGCAGTTTGGTATTGGAATTATGGATTGCCTGAGGAGACAAAACGGGGATTAGGCGACAAGGAAGACCTCTACAGTCCTGGTTACTTGATAGTCACACTGCAACCAGGAGATGTGGTGACTTTAGAAGCACGAGTAGGTTTTCCCGACTCGATGGCAGGTATTCTCACCTCTGAAACCTTTGCAGAAGCCGTAGAGGCAGAACAAGAAAGGCTCTCCCAGATTTTTAGATTGAGTCAAGGAGGGAGAGGAGCAGGGAGCGGGGAGCAGGGAGCAAGGGAGCAGGGAGAAAGGGAGCAGGGAGAAAAATTTTCCCCTCTGCCCCCTGCCCCCCGCCCCTCTGCCCCTTTTCAATGCCCAATACCTAATCCCCAATCTACAATCTGGCAACAGCTACTCAAAGCAAGCGATCAGTTTATCGTCTATCGAGCCTCAATTGCTGGCCCTACGGTCATTGCTGGTTATCACTGGTTTAATGACTGGGGGCGCAATACATTAATCGCTTTACCGGGGTTAGCGCTTGTTCCACGACGCTTTGACCTAGCGAAAGGAGTATTGCGGACTTTCGGGCACTATTGTCACCACGGTTTGATTCCTAATACATTTCCTGATGCCAATGGCGAACCAATTTATAACAGTATTGATGCGGCGTTGTGGTGGATTGAAACTTTAGGACTTTATTTAGAAGCTACCCAAGACTGGGAATTTTTGGCAGAGCAATTCCCCGTAGTACAGCAAATCTACAAAGCATTTGTCGGTAGTACACATTTCAATATCCAAATCGATGCTACCGATGGGTTAGTTAGTTGGGATGGTCGTGATCTAGCTCTTACCTGGATGGATGTGGTAATTGGGGCACACCCTGTGACTCCCCGGTACGGTAAGCCAGTGGAAATCAATGCGCTGTGGTATTCAGCTTTATGTTGGCTGAGTCAGTGGGCAGAACGATTGAGCCAGCTTGAGTTTGGTGAGCCAGTGCGTCTCACTAAGCAAGCACAGCGTTATGCTCAACAAGCACAACACGTTAAAACCTCGCTGCAAAAGTTCTGGAATCCTCAGCTAGGTTATCTGTACGATACTATTGAGCCGGACGATCGCCGGAATTTTCAAATTCGTCCCAATGCCGTTTTGGCCCTGTCGCTACACCATTGTGCGTTTTCTTTACAACAAGGGTGTCAAGTACTAGATTTGGCAACTGTCAGCTTGCTCACGCCCTATGGTCTTCGCAGTCTTGATCCAGGAGATCCGGAATATAAAGGGAGATATGAGGGTAACCAAGAGCAACGCGATCGCGCTTATCATCAAGGCACTGTTTGGGCTTGGCTAATCGGGCCATATATTCGGGCTTGGCAGCGTTTTTATCCACAACAATCGCTGCCTTTTGATTGGCAACCTCTGCTAGATCACTTCTTATTTGACGCTTGTCTTGGTTCTATTTCTGAGATTTTTGATGGCGATGCACCTCATAAGCCCAGAGGAGCGATCGCTCAAGCTTGGTCAGTTGCGGAAGTCATCCGCCATATCATGTAGTGCTGAGTCCTGAGTGTTAGAAGTTAGATTTGGCTCTTACAGAGCAATCAAGGCTAGTTTATCTAAACTTTACTCATCACTCACTACTTATTGACTTTTAAAGTGGCTCAGGTCGGAGTTGAACCAACGACCCCAGGCTTATGAGTCCCGTGCTCTAACCAACTGAGCTACTGAGCCATATTTCCTCAAATCATTTATTAATATAGCATACAAATTTGCTCAAGACTAGCCCCTTTTGCAAATTTCTTACAGCTTTCATTCCTGTTGAGGTCATAGAAAACAAAAGAGGGAGGTAAACTCCCTCAACTAACAAGACAATAATTTAGTTACAACCAAGAGTTATATGCGATCCGGTAACATAGCAATTGGGTTAACAGCACCCTTGCCTGATGGATGGATTTCAAAGTGGGTGTGTGGCCCAGTACTGTGACCAGTGCTACCCATTAAAGCAATCGTTTCTCCTTGATTCACCTGCTGACCAGGTTGAACCAGAATCTTGCTGTTATGAGCATAGCGAGTCGTGCTGCCATCAGGATGACGGATTTGGACAAGGTTGCCATAACCACCTTTGTTCCAACCAGCTTTTTCTATCGTCCCCTCAGCTGAGGCGACAACTGGCGTGCCAGTAGAGTTAGCAACGTCAATTCCTTTGTGCATTCTACCCCAGCGCCAGCCATAACCAGAGGTGAGTGTTCCCTTCGCTGGCCATGTGTAAGCGATGGTTGAGGAAGATGGAGGAGGTGTAAGTTCATCAATGGGTCTGGGCAGATATTGATCCACTGCTGCCAAAGGCGGTACTATCTGTGGAGAAACTGTGGTTCCCCGCATCTTTCCTAAGGAATCAGAGGCATTTACTTTTCCAGGAGGTGTTGCAACCCTTGTAGCAGATGGAGTGCGAGGGGGAGTCCACTGACTAGCAGAACCGAGATTAGGCAAGAACTCTGGGTTTACTGCCTCGGGAGGGCGTACAGTAGCACTTAATTGGGTCTTAATTGGTTGACTGAATTGGGTCTTAATGGGTTGAACGCTATAGTTAGACCGAATCGGTGTAGGAACTGGAATTGGGATCGCTACACTATTTGGTCGAGTAGCGTTGGGTACAGGGAAATTATTGGGGATAGAAGTAGGAGTGAGCATCGCAGCATTATTAGTTTCAGTAGGTGCTGCTGCCACAACTAAGTTCCCAGACTGTTGAGCGCGATATTTCTGCTGTAACCTCTGAATTTCGGCTTGTAAGCCCCGCAAACGGTCGTTATTGTTATTGTTTTCCCTTGCTACCCTATTCGTTGCTGTTTTAGGCTGTTGCATTTCGGCAAAAGCTTTTGGCACTGGAATGTCACCACCGACGCCGTAAGAACTAGCTGTGGGGGGGGCTGTTTCTAAGTCGGTCGCACTATTTGCCTGAATCTGAACAGTTACCGGTGTAGGGACGGCAACGCTACTGTTATCGGCAATAGTTGGTGATTGTGAACTAGGTAGATATGAGTTGGCACTACCAATGTTTACAGTGGAGGTGGCTACCTTTGGAGTTTTGCTGGACTCTACAAATGTAGGTGAATTCGCTACAATTGCCTCAACTTGAGCGACTGCTGGAATAATCAGTTTTTGACTAATTTGCAGTTCATTTGGATTGTTGAGGTTATTTGCCTTGACTAGCTCTGATACTGAAGTGTTGTATCTGCTGGCGATCGCTGCTAGTGTATCTCCAGGCTTAACTTCGTAGGCTGTTCGAGTCGAGGAGGCAATAACTGTTGGCGTAGCTGGTGTTAGTGCAGTAGTCTGTGTCTTCTGTTTTAACTTCGATATCAAGTTCGCTTTGCTTGCATCGGCAGAAGCGTCCGACTTGGCTAATAAAGTCTTCTCAACTACAGTCGTCGGCTGCGCCAACCCCATATCAGGTTGTGATAAATCTTTGGTTTTCTCAGACCGCAGCTGTGCCAGACTATTTCTTAAACGGTTTGATTTTTCTTGTAAGCGATTCAGTGCGAACTCTTGTTGCGCTTTAAGTTGTGCATTTATCTCACTGTTAGCTGCTCCAGATGTTGCCACTATTTGTGACTGGGCACTTAGTGATGCATTTGTAATACCAATACCATCAGCACCAGACTCAGACAGATTATTGACTGTTGGGAAACTAGTTTCAGCTAAGGTATTGTTCAATCCCTGTGCCACTTGCGGCTTCAGGTAGGTGGAATTTTTATAAACCGCTGTTCCTTGGAAAAATGTTGCTGATGCAGGAACTTGCAAAGACATTCCATTTGCCGCGACTTGCCATTTAGCTTCAAGCCCAGGCACTTGTGAGACTGCCGTTGGTTCCACGATTACAGGATTTTCCGGCACGCTCGCTGATGAGACTGCTTGGGACTCCAGCCTTGTGGAGGCGAATTTCACCTCAGTGTCAGGAACAGCAGGAATCGTTGAAGTTGCCTTTTGGCTACCTACAGGCACTGCTGCTTGGGCTTGATCGCTTTGTCGAGTCACCAAAAGGCTGGTTGCTCCCATAGAGATGGCCAAGCCAATCATGGCGGCTTTTGTCCGCACCCGGCGGTTAACTTTTGGATTTATCACATTTAGCAGTTCTACCGGGGCATCATCGCTGCTGGGGTTATTGTTCAACACAGCTTTTACTCTCTTTTTCAATGCTCGTTTCAAAGACGACCTCCTATGATCACTAGCGCTTAACTGACCTCGATTTTTCCGTTGGATTCTAGTCAATGATTTAGATCACAACAAATGATAGATCAAGATCACACTCACCAGAGATGCTTACGCAAGATTAACCTGCTTCTCTGATTTAAACAAGTTCACACGTGTTAGCAAAAAAAATTTGCTGTGTTTACTTGTCCGAACCACTTCCTCACACCACCTAGGACGTTTTACTTTTTACCATTGTCCGCGCTTGTCTTGCGTCAATCGCGGGGACTGGACAAGATATTTGCCAAGTCCATAGTCGCTGCCGGAAATTAAATTGCTGCGACTTCTGGGAAAGTGATGCCCCCTACTGTAGATATCTTCAAGATATTTCTACCCAATCAGTCTTCTCAACACGAGACTTTACGTTGATTATTCCCTAAAAAACAACCGTATGATCTATCGGCTACTTTGGAACTTCTTTCTAGCGTTGCTCGAACTAAAATGGCTGAAATATCCCAGATGACTGGAGTTTAGCCTTTTTGTTCCTCAACTTAGGATGTTTCAAATTCATCAAAATCTATCATTCAAATTTGGCAATATCCCAAGTTTTATATACAAATTTCTTATACTAACCTTGCTCTCCTTGTAAGTATCTTCCACTACAATTTAGAAAAAAGCCCAATTTTAGGTATCTTGTTTTACATATTATTGCAGTAATAAAGAAAATTTTTGCTGCCACAAATCATTCGTCTAAATAGATATCTGGGAATATTATAAGTATATTTACTTATAAACATATAGGTAAACAACTATTGTAAATAGCCTAACTGACGATGGGTTTCAAATAAGCTAATTGCTACACTGACTGACAAGTTCAAGCTGCGAACCCCCGGTTGGCTCATGGGAATATACAAAGTAGCATCGCAATCTGACAGAATTGCTGGTGGTAAGCCGGTAGTTTCACTACCAAACAGCAACCAATCATCAGGTTGAAACTGAAAGCTAACATAATTGCAATTGCCACGGACAGTAAAACCTAAGCATCTGCCTCCACGCTCTTGATGTACGTTTTTAAAGGCTTCTAGCGATTCGTGATAGTGCAGCTTGACGTAAGGCCAGTAATCTAAGCCAGCCCTTTTGAGGTAGCGATCGCTAATTTCAAATCCTAAAGGCCCCACCAAATGCAACTCTGTACCCGTAGCCGCACAAGTACGGGCAATATTACCTGTATTAGGAGGAATTTGTGGGTTAACTAAAACTACCTGAGGCATTGTCCGTATAAGCTAAGTATTGTATAAAACAATTTATTGTCCATGTTAAATCTACCAAACGGTAGAGGCTATTCATAGGTTTTATTAATAATAATCAAGCATCCTCCAGCGATTAGATTTTTAAAACGAAACGTAAACCCTCCCAGAGCAATGCCTGAGAGGATATTTGGCTAAAATTGGGAAATATTAAGTTTTATGTAGAAAAACTAAGTGTTTGTGCCTTTTAGTTCTGGTAGTGTATTCAAAAAAATCTACCGTTTGTCTCAAGACAGTAGATGAGGCAGGGAGAGTGGGGGGAGATGAGGGAGCAGGGAGCAGGGAGCAAGGGAGCAGGGGAGAAGAGTTTTCCCCTCTGCCCCCTGCACCCCGCCCCAATGCCCCTTGAGTTAAGCCAGCAGAGAGGAACATAATTTGTCTTCGAGTTCGATTTCGCGCTCTTGGGTGGCAATAATAGCCTGAGTGATGACGCGCTGGCTGTCAAAACCGACTGCGTGTAATTGCAACCACTGTTGAGCTTCATTCCCTTCGCGGAGGATTTTTTGTAAAGGGGAAAGGAAACAGCCAAAGCCTCTTTGTTTAGCGATCGCCCAAACATCTTGGTACATTTCAGAAATCCAATCTCTGGCTAGGATGCTTCTGCCATCTTGCCAATGTCGTAAATGAGCATCAAGACTATCAGCAGCAGCAGCAGCTTCGTTTTCAGCAGTCAGGGTTACAAGTTCTTCGCCAGAGAAAATACTCTGGGTTAACGGATCGATGCTGGGATTTTCGATTATTTGCAACAAACGCGCTTCTAATAAGGCAGTAATCGCTAGCAAGGCAATGGGATCTGTGATTAAATCGCAAATTCGCAATTCTAGCCGATTTAGATCGTATGGACGGCGATCGCCATTTGGCCGCACCGATGCCCATAGATGCCGCACGTTTTGCATGGTTCCTGCAACGAGTTGATCTTCTACCCACTGAATATGATCAGCGTGGCTGGCAAATAATGGCACATGGCTAGGCGTTTGCGGAAATACACCCCAACGGGTAGAGTGATAGCCAGTAGCTTTGCCATCCAGGAAGGGAGATGAGGCGCTGAGGGCGAGAAATAGAGGCGCTTCCATACGGATCACCCGGCATGCTCGCATTAATACTTCTGGGTCGCTAATGCCCACATTGATATGTACACTGGCGGTTACTACTTTTGTACCGTAGGTCTTCTCAATGTAGTCATGATAGGGGTTTGCTGGATCGGAACGCAAAAAGCGATCGCCCCCACCCAAAGATAAAGTACTCCCCGGTATTAGGGTGTAATCGCCCAAGCGATTGAGGTAGTTTCGCAACTCCCGCCGGGGACGCAGCAAGGCACACAATAAATTCTCGTAATTATGGGATGGTTGGGTTATGTACTCTACGTTGCGGCTATCTGGCTCCCGCATAAATCCATCCAAAGCGGCAACAATTTTGTCGGAGAGACCGACGATTTCACCTTGAGGCGTGCCAGTATACATCTCAATCTCAAAGCCTTTTAATAAGACCACCTTGTTCTCCTTCGGCTCTCTCTGCTTATAAATTGTATCGAATTAGACGAATCTCTGGATCTATCTTTAAGTCAATCAAAGGTTAAGAATCATTGAATTGCAAACTCACGCCAAGTCAGGATGACAGATTTATTCGCGATCCTTCAGTAATTATTACTACCGAGGTATGAAGAATAGCCTAATTTATGATTTACTGAGTCTGTTGCCTCGGAGGGAAGACACAACGGGCAACAGGAAACTTCTTTTCCCTTGTCCCTTGCACTGTGCAAATAGATAAAAAAATGCTGTTTAAATTCAGCCGTTTTGGTACAGTCAGCCTAGACCAAAGACACTTAGTTTTTTAAATTTCTTATTAGACATTTCATACTAATTGAAAAAAGAAATATCTATCTAAAGATATATATTCCCTTTGCGTGCATACCACTATAGTATCAATACTATATTATCCAGCAAATATGATGCTAGCACCATCATATTTTTTCTATAGTTATCTCTTCTCTCATGACCTTGTTATTCATACTTACATAATAACAAAGTCACATGAAGAGATAACTTAAAATAACTCCATAATCAAAGCCTTGAGTGTGATGCTGGAGGCTTTTGCTACTGAGTCATGTATGTCGCGAGATAAAGTTATCAGGTGAATCACTATTTTGGGCAATATTGAGACGTAGAAACTGCGCCCATACTTCATCACTAAGTAAGTTTAAAGCAGTTTTAGGATTGTTAATTGCGATCGCGTCGATAACTTTACGCCATCCCTGTTGCAATTGCTCAATAAAAGCCTCTTCAATAAAAACTTTACTCAGCAACGAAAGTGCAGTTTTAAAACTTTCTGATTCACCTGACAAATTTTTCGATTTTAATCCCTGTAGTGCTAGATTCAGCCATACAGGCAGAAGTTCCAACCAATTATTTTTCTCTATCTCTTTGAGTGCAATACCTTCCATACCTAGCGCACCCCAAGCGCATAAAGACTCTACAGCCAGTTGAGAATCACGGTTTTCTAAAGCATTTTGCCATAATTTTTCAGCGTGATTTTGGAAGCGATTAGCGAGAAATTCATAAGCTTCCTGGACTTGATGGGGAATTGTAACTTTATAAACTGATTCACCTCGTGGTAGATAATCGCCGCGATAGGATAACCAGTTATGAGATCCACAAAGATGGATTTGTTTATCAACTATTACTTCTTTAACATGGGAATCTCCCAACCAAATAACCTGTACAGATGGTAAACCATGAGGTGTTTTTATCACTCGAAGTTTTTTCTCTACTTCTGGTGGAATTGGTTTATCTTCATCTTCTTGTCGCCGCGCAATTCCATGTCCAATTAAAATCCGAACTCCCCGATTAGCTAATTTCTGTAATAAATTTATAAATTTTTCATCGACAACTACCTGATCAACCCAAGGAGAATAAATCAGAATCTGACTTTTAGCCGAATTTAAAATTTCTGAGAAAGCTTGAGAAATTTGTCCATCGCGTAACTGTACAGCTTCACCTAACGCTTTATAGTTATCTCCCTCATCAGTGGCTTTTGTAGCAGCTTCTAGCACCTTTTGACGAATCTTTTCTAGTCTAGCTTCTATTTCAGTATTTTTTTGCTTGAGAATGGCTTCACGTTCAAAATTGATGGTTTCACTCGACAATTTGCATAATGCTTGCAAAGATATTTTACCTTCAGTATGTAGCAGTTCTAACCAACTTGATGCTGACTCTAAAATTTGCTTTCCATTTCTTATTTGAATGGTCAATTTATCTTCAAGAGCATCAAAGATAACGAAGAGCGATATCTTTCTCCAAAATTTTTGAGTCGAAGCTAGCACCCTATAGGAAGTTACGATTTTTCCCTCTTCTGGGACATGAAGTGCTAAACCTGAAGCTTGAATACTTTTTTGGATTTCCTCAAGGGGTAAGGAAGTAATCTCAGCAATTGTACGATCAACAGCAATAAAGTCTGCCAAGTCAGGTAAATTTATCGTTGTTTCATTTAAAGATTCAGATTGAAAGTTTATCTTATCGCTTAAAGGGTCTGTAATAACATTAATTTGTATAGGATACGGCGGCTGTGGGACAGACCCTTTTTCATAAAATGAGCGACCTTCAGGAGTAACTGTAAGCGGCGATGTTGGCGATAAAGTTTGTAAGGAACGAAGAGTTGTAGTAGTAGTTTTAATAAATACAGAATCAAGCCCAAGTACTGAGGCTAATTCATCCTCTGTTGGTGGAGGTTGAAATTCAATAGCAGCGCGGATAATAAATTCTTCGAGTACGTTAAACTGGCGGGGTTCTTTGATATTTACTTCTATCGGGGTTTGACGCAAGCTATAGCGAAATTGGCGTGCTGCCAGAACTGATAAGGTAGGGCTTTGCACTTCTATTTCGTCTACAACATTTTTGAGATTGTCATCAATTGGTTTAGCAGAAGAGGCAAAAAACATCAACGGAATAAGATTGGATAATTTAATTTGTACAAATACTTATAACCCATGAGGCAAAATACCTTTATGCTTTTAACAAGCTTTGGCGACGACTAGCCCACCAAGCAAATCCAGCACCAGTTACAAACATTAGCAGACTATAAATTGCCCCAGGAATTACCATTGTAGGGCTATTCAGCAGGGTAGGGTTGGAAGCGATCGCGATCGCCAGAGTGCCATTTTGAATTCCTACTTCTATCGTAATTGCCGTAACGCTTTTTTCTCCTAATCGGGTTAAGGTAGCGATCGCAAAACCTAAAGCCATTGCAACCACATTCAAAACCAGAGTTGCCCATCCCACATCTATTACATAAGAAACAAAATTATTCCGTTCTCGCAGCAGCACTCCAGTAATTACCACCGCCAGGAAAAATAAAGACAGCCACTTCACAGCTTTATCTGCCTTCTCTGCCAATCCGGGTGCATACCGCTTGGCTATCATTCCAATTGCTATAGGTAGGAGTGTAATCACTGCAATCTGCAAAACAGTACTTAAAAAAGGTAACTGTAAGGTTGTTCCTTCCCCCAAAAATCTCTGCATTGAAAAATTTATTACCAGAGGAATCGTAAAAATCGTAATTAAACTACTAATAGCTGTTAGCGTCACAGAAAGAGCGACATCACCCGCAGCCAAAAACGTAATCATATTAGAAGTAGGGCCACCGGGACAGGCTGCTAAAATCATCACACCTACTGCTAATTGTGGGCTAAGGGGAAACACCGACGCAATGCCAAAACCCACAATCGGCAACATGATCAACTGCGCTACCAAGCCAATCACCACCGCTTTGGGATAGATTACAACTCGCTTGAAGTCCTCTAGGGTCAAGGTTAACCCCATGCCTAACATAATAATAAATAGAGCTAGGGGCAGAAAAACAGCCGTCAGAAAATTTGCTTCCATCCTTAATCTGCGTTGCTCCCCAATAAAAGTTCCTTCGGATTGTACCGTGTTTCCCTTTAGGGAATTGACGGCTGTTGCAAATTAAGCTCTTGGAATGGTTCAGAAGACTCTTACAATCTCAAGCTAACAACAGATTTATCATTGATTTGGAGATTGTATCCACTCTGTGGCAAGCCTTCTAAATAATAGACTCCAGCACCTTTGGTAGCAGAAAAACACCGAGTTCCCTGATCTGGTTGTATGGCTTCTACCCCTGCGCCTGCGATCGCTTGACCTTCTAATTGAATCGGCGTTTCTGTTTCTGCCAGTTTGCCCTAGATTGAGCTAATCCTAGAACATCTAAAACAATGGTGTATTCATTGATATTAAATTTTGCCCCTACGCCAAATAGAGTTTGTAAATTTTGAATTGTCAAAGACTAATTCTAATTTTGGATCGGTGCGAGTCACAACACCAGGCGATCGCACCTGTAATTGACCGTCTGGTAAGATTGAAGCTAAATTACGGTTTATCAAATTTAGGTTTTTTGCATCCGTCGATTCGTAACTAGGTTTAGCTGAAGAGGCGAGAAACATCAACGAAACCTCCATGAATACTGACAGTATTTGAAACTTCCGAATACATACTTCCGACTTTACCTGATTGATGGGTAAATAAACTATGACAACCCACAATTATCAGCAGTTCTTGAGCGCGAGAAAATGCAACGTTTACCCGTTCTGGTTTCTTAGCAAATCCCACATCTCCTTTACTATTGTTACGAACCATACTAACAATTACAACAGGTCGTTCCATACCTTGAAATCTGTCTACTGTCCCAGTACGAATCTCTAATGAAGGGAAAATTTCAGATTGCAGGCGTTCATCAATTTTTCTTAGTTGAGCACCATAAAAGGTAATTACAGCAATTTCTTTTTTTGGTTCACCATTAGCAACTTTATAAGCCCAAGTAGTCTCGAACTGCTGACACAGACGTTCAATCGCATCGATTTCTGGAGTATTAAAGTAAGAAGTTCCGTTTCGTTGCTCTAAAAACTGATTTTCTATGGGTGTTTTTACCCAAATAAGATGCTGAGATTCTTGGATGATTTCGCCTGCTAAATGATGTGCGCGCTTTGTGTCTGGCTCCAAAATACCAGATTCTAGTTTACCGTCATAAAACTGATTGATTGCTCCCATAATAAATGGGTGCATTCGATATTGGGTAGTTAGCATTTGTTTGATGCTTTCATCAGCAGATTCAAACTGACTTTTAAATAGTGATTCTTCTAAAAACTGTAGTTCGTCTCGTGTATTCCCAATTGTTTGAGCAACTTCTTCTAAAGTACTAGTATCAAGCATGGGTGGTAATTGCCGATGATCGCCTACCATGACTAACTTTTTGCCTTTCAAAGCCGGGATTAATAACTCTGGTGGAGTACACTTACTAACTTCATCAATGATGACAACATCAAAAGATTTGAATTCTTCCGAAAAACCTCTATTTGCAGCTTGAACACAGGTGATACCAACAACGTTGGCATTATCTAAATATATGCGTCTTAAATCGTCACCATCGCCTTCAGTTGGCTTTCTTAATTTCTCAATCCAATCTTGTACAAAATTCTGATATCTATTGAGATAAATTTCGTCTTTTTGAAGTTGCTGTTGCCAAGATTCAAACTTAATATTGATGGCGCGTAATAAATCTATATTAAACAAGTCAGCAGCAGAATTTTCTGGCTTAAATTTATCCGGGATTTTTTGCCATTCTTTCAACCACCAACTCCTTTGTTCAATTAAACTTTCTGATGGTTGTGGTTGTAAGTTTTGTTCAATTTCACGTAAGCTAATTTGTAATTTTTGAACCTGCTGTAGAGAAGTTTCAGTTTCTTCTTGTAGCTTTGATAAATGCTCATATAGAGAAGTTTTAATCATCTCCAACACAGCAAAAGGTTCTAATGACGAAATTAAAGTTTCAAGCTGACTAATACAAGTTCCCCAAGAATTCACTTGACTTGAGAATTCTTGTGGTTGCTCCCAAATATTTGATTGTGTGGCGAGATATTTCTCAATTATAATTCGTAATATAGCAGGTATATTTTGTTTATTAAGTTCTTGCAAAATATTAATAACTTGTCCAAGTTGCAAATTAGCGTCTTGCTGTGCTTTTTCTACCTCAGCTTGAGTAATGGATATTTGCTGTTGGCTGATTTCGTTTTTCTGAAGTTCATTTAATTGGCGTTGCAGATGCTGAAGTTGTTGATCAGTTTCGGTTTTTACTTTTAAAACGCATTGACGGGCATTTGCAAGAATAGTATCTAGTAATTCTTGTGTAATCTTAGTGAGAGTAGAATCAATATTATTCCATTCCCATGATGCACCATAAGTCCGTTGCATTCTAATTAAAAAAATCTGGGTATTTTCAACTAGTAATTTTCGCTGTTTGGGGTTGAGTAGCTGATAATTGTTAAACTGTTGATAGGTTTCTTGCCATTGGGTGCGATCGCTCTTTGATAACACCATTGGAATCTGACTAAAGTTTTGTTGTAAAAAATAGCTAAAGTTATGCTGTTTACCCTGCCTGTCAGTAAAACCTCCGTCTATTTCATAAGCGATTGCCTTTGTCAATAATTCCCATTCTGGTAGGTTAATTTTGTAAACTTTTGGTACTATTGGTAATTTTAATGTATTAGCAAACATCAACAAACCTAGCGGTAAGTCCGCTAAATTTTCTGTTAGTGGTAAACCTGATTGCTGACAATCTTTTAAAGTTTGATAAAGAAGAGAAGGTGCTGTAGACTTCCATTCTTTTACTGCTGAGATAATATAATCGATTTCCCGTTTACGGTTTTCCCAAATCTGGATTGTTTGCTGGAGGTTTTGCAGCTTGGCAATATATTTCTGATAATCTGGTTGTACCTGATTTAACGATGCAAAATTTTGTTTGACAACCTCCACTGATGCTGCAAATTTTAAAATGGCTTCACTCGCTTCTTGAGCATGAGCCAAAGCAGCTTTAAATCCAGTAATTTCTGTTGCTACAGTTTCACGCAACCAAACCGCTAAACCAAAAGCACCAAGTGCCGGACGTACAAAGCCAAGCTCATTAGTATATTTTATGGTTTGACGAACGTTTGCTAAAAATTCTTCTACTAAACTATTACCTTCTGTATATGGCTTAAGAAGCGGCAAGAAATCTGCAACTTCTGGAGCTTCCCAGTTAATATTTGGTGCAGTGTTTAGTATCTTTTCCAGACCTACAATTAAAGATTCAACGTTATTCTGTTTTTCTACAGCTTCATTATAATATTTTTCCTGATCTTTAAAGTTAGCCTCGATTTTCAATTTATTTTTATTAAATTTAGTTTCTTGCTGATTGAATTCTTCCTCTGTTTGGAAGTAGGTTGTGAATCTTTCTGATGATGCCAGCAATTGACTGAAAACTTTTATATTTTCGAGCCGTTGAGTCAGATTGTTTTCACAGTCATTTGCTGTATTTTCTAGCCATCTGCCAATCACTTGGTCTTCTAAAAATGGCTGTCCTTCCTCACCAACTTTTTCGGCTCTACCCTTACGTACGGCACGAATTACTGGGTTGTGAACTAATCTACTCAGGGCGTTATCTACTGCTAAATTCGCTTGAGAAGCAATTAGAGTTCGTCCACCTCGAAGCGCAATTTGATAACAAATCTCGGCAATTACGGTAGTTTTACCAGTACCTGGCGGCCCTTGAATGAGAACAAGATCCTTAGCGGCAAGTACCTTTTCTACTGCTGCTTTCTGGCCAGGATTAGCAGAAGATAACAATAAATCTTGTGCTTGAAGTTCAACAGTTGTTTTGATTTGTCTAGCTTGGGAAGCATCGAATAAAAAGTTGCCCAAATATGGATTTTGGGTGTAGCCATTATTCAAATCATCTAAAGCTTTTTTCTTGCGCTGAATCTGCTGAATATCACCAACTGCCTCAAAACATAAAAATCCTGTATCTGGCAACTTATAACGCTCTGTTGCCATAAATTCAGCTAAATCCCGTTCTAGTCTGAGGCTGATAATACAACGGTTGGGGTCAACTTCTTCAACAGTCCCTAATTGACGACCACTAATCCAATTTTTGCCGACGGGAGCAGTTTCAAAAAGTTTTAAATCTTCGTTTTTTGTGCGTCTTGCTCGTTCCCAAAAGTTTTCCACATCGAGAGAATTTTGATAGAAACCATCCAGGGTGGCTGAAGCTACATCAATTTCAAAACTAATCCGTCTTTTGAAGTTATAGTTATGACTTACATAACGCACGCAAAATTGACGTGCTTTAGCAATTTTTTCTTCAATCTGCAAAAATGCTTTCCAGGCTTTGAGTTGTTCTTCTGTAGGCACATTTTCGCCACAAACTGGCGCGGCTGCGATGCGTTTTAATGTTGCGGGTGGAATGTCGAGATGATGCTGATGATTAGGTAAGAGACGCAAGCGACAAGGTATAGCATAGCTATCGGCGTGTCCCCGTGAGGGTTGTAACAACTGAACCGAAAGGATTTTTATCCCGTCGCGTCCATCTTTTGGTACAGCCGCTCTAAATCCTAATGTTTTTCTCAGCTTCTCAAGCCTTGCGGGTAATTGAAAATCATCGCTATCTGTTGCTATTGTTAAATCCCAAATTTCTTCTCTTGCCTCTTTCCCTGCGCCTTTGCGACGCACATAAAATAGAGAAGGCTTTTGACCAACACATTCCAACATTAACTTGTTGGCGCGATCGCGCCGCTCCCTAAATTCGGGATATGATTTAAGAGCGCTTTCACCTTCAAGATGGCGGATAAAACTATCAATTGCTGAAGCTATAAACATATAACCCCAATCTTCAGACTTTGTTTTAGTTTTTGACGATTTTGCTGTTAGTTTACTTACTGCTAGACGAATACGCTCTGCATCGGATTCTGAGATTGTACTGGTATGGCTTTTAACTACAATTTTGAGTTTTTCACAAATTGCTAATAGCTTCTTGCTATCCAAATTTAATTCTTTTGCTAGTTCGTAGATTCTGAGTTTGCCGTTGTTCATCTACTGCTGCCTTTGCACACAAAGTTTTTCTTATGAAATAAAACCAGAGATAATCTATCTTTGGTTCCAAATAATAAATCAGGATTTTTGCAATAAGTAATGCTGCATCAAAGTTTGTACTGTTGATAAACTTGACTGGCGGCACGATGCAGCAAAGAATGCCGCCAAACTAAAGATTTCATATCATCAGCATAACCGCCACCAATGACGCAAGCGACAGGATAACCACTACTCATACAGGTACTTAAAACCTGCATTTCTCGGCGGAAAATGCCAGCATCAGTTAAGGCTAATTTGCCTAAGCGATCGCCTATATGAGGGTCAACGCCAGCATCATAAAATACTAAATCTGGCTTGACTTTAGATAATAAATCTGCTAAGTAATTCGCCAAGGTTTGTAAATAAGCATCATCCTCCATTCCCACAGGCAAAGGGACATCCAAATCGCTGTTTTGTTTAGTACCGGGAAAATTGACTTCGCAGTGCATGGAGAAAGTAAAAACGCTGTCGTCATCTTGAAATATAAAAGCGGTACCGTCTCCTTGATGGACATCCAAATCTACAATTAGGATTTTTTGGACGAGTCCAATTTTTTGTAAAACACGACAGGCGATCGCTAAATCGTTGAAAATACAAAAACCAGACCCATAACTAGGAAAGGCATGATGAGTTCCACCAGCAGTATTACAAGCTAAACCTTGATTTAGTGCTAGTTTAGCAGTGAGTATTGTACCACCTACCGCTACACAGGTACGATTCGCTAATGCTGGACTCCAAGGCAAACCAATGCGACGCTGTGCTTTGGGATCTAGGGTTCCTTCACAGTAAGCTTTAACATAATTTGGGGTATGGACTAACTCTATCAATTCCAGCGGCGGACGTTCGGGAGCGTGAAATTGTTCTTGATTTGCTACACCATCAGCTAACAGCAATTCGTAGAGTTGTCGGAACTTAGACATCGGGAAGCGATGTCCTTCAGGTAGGGGAGCAATGTAATCTGGGTGGTAGATAATTGGCAAGTCCATAATCCAGAAAATCTCAAGCAGCTAATCTGACAACTAACGAACTAGAAGTTAATAAAGATAATTCAGCTATTGAACAAAATTACCCCTGGCGACTAGAAGTCTTATCTATACAATAAAAACCTTGATTTCTAATCGCTAGGGTTAGGTGCTTAGATTGCTAATGCTCGTTTTTCTAATGGTAATTCAAAGCGATCGCCTGGTTTTGGCTCAAGTACGCGTGTCGAAAGATTGTTTTTCTCAAGTAACGAACGAAATTCCTCAGCAGTTCCTTTAGTCTGAATGAATTTCATCAACAATCCCTCAAACGCCACATCACCACCAGCCGCTGTAGGTATTATTACTTGAGGTTGTAACGATTTTACTACTTCTAAAGCACTATTTTGTCCTTTAATAATCGACCCAAGCAAAGGCAATGTCATGTCAATAAACGGTGTAATTACTACATCTATAGGTGCAGCTTGCTTAAGTTCTGGGGAATGATACCCATGAGGCTCGTAGTATACAGTTAAACCACTCTCCAACTCTTTGAGGAGATAACTATTTTCTACCAGAGTGGGGCCAATTGGAGAGCCAGGGAAAGCCTTGATTTCAACTTGATTATTTAAAGTGAAAGTTTCACCATGAGCCAATACTGTTACTTGGGTGTAACCTAACTGCTGTACAACGTTGGCAGCATTAGGAGAAGCTACAACCTTGATGCTGTGATCAAGTAATTTAAGCGTTGGTGGATGAGCGTGGTCTTCTAAACCTTGAGACAGCAAGATCAGATCAATGTTATCTGGGATTGGGCGCTCTTGCGATCGCGAACCTTTGAATAACCAATCCAAATTGCTGAAAATTAACGAACCAACCAGCCAAGGGTCAATTAGTATTCGTTTCCCGCCGATTTCCAGCAGCCAAGAGTTACTGTCTAACCAAGTTAAAAACATAAATTTTGTGAAGATAACGCCTACCTTCATTATCAATGGTGTCACCTTTCTTAGTAAGCACTAAGACCAACACCTACATTCGTGCGGTCAAGCCTACTACGGAGTTTTTTTATGTCTGATCTTGGTTTTACTCACATTGCACTTGCAGTCAGTGATGTTGATGCAAGTATCTCATTTTATGCAAAGTATGCTCAGATGACAGTCGTACATCATCGCATTGATCAAGCGACTCAATCAGATGTTGCTTGGATTAGTGACCTGACTAGACCTTTTGTAATTGTCCTCATTAAAGTACCTAAAGTAGAAGGCGCACTTTTACCACAATCTCATCTTGGGGTAGCTTATCAGAATCGTGAGGAAATTGATCACCTATGCAATGAGGCACATGCTAAGGGAATACTGTTGGCTGGGCCAAATGACTGGGGTCATCCAGTTGGTTACTGGGCTTATCTGCGAGACCCAGATGGCCATACACTGGAAATTTCCTATGGTCAGGAAATTAGTTTTACAGTCGAGCAAGCTAGAGACGCGATTAATCGCGTCTCTTAAAAAGAATGGTATTACCTTTTGCCAGGTGTGCGTCCACCTTCATCGTTACTACCACCGTGAGGACTGGAATTGCCAGGGTCACAGCCCTCAGCACCATTACCAATTCCTTGGTTGCAATTGCGGCGTGGTTTGACGCCCTCAGTCGAAGTTTCAGTCTGCTCCTCCACTGCAACTTGTTGTTGTTGTTGTCCTACGACATACTGCGAGGAGATGTTTGCTATCTCTCCGGTGCTAGATAGGGCTTGGTATAGCAAAGCAGATACTTCAGACCTGGTTGCTACTCGTTCAACATTTAGCAAGTTCACATTGGGATAGTTGACGACTATACCGCGTTGTGTGAGAGCTGCAATCAGACTGCGATATTCACTACGAATAGTAGTTGCATCGCTGTAAACAGATAAGATTGTATCCGTAGAACCACTGCTTTGATAATTTAATCCCCGCGCTAGTGCTACCAAAATGTCAAGGCGAGAAAGGCTTTGACTGGGGTTGAAACCTTTGCCAATAACAGCGTTTAAAAAGCCCATTTGATAAACTTCGCTGATGGCATTGTAAGCCCAATATTGAGTTGAGACATCTTTAAATGCGATCGCTTGGCGAATTTTCCCCTTGGTAAACGCTTTCCGCAGCATTGCCGCAAATTGGGCACGAGTTACTGGTGCATCCGGGCGGAAAGTCCCATCAGGAAAACCTTCGAGAATTTCCATTGAGGCCAATTCGGCAATAAAGTCTTTAGCCCAGTAATCTGTGGAAACATCAGAAAACCCAACCTGGAGAGCGCGAGACATCCCAACTTGCCGATAATTCATCAGCATTTGGCTGACATCATAGCTAGAGTTATCGCTGACTTCAATCACCTGCACTAAGCTGCCAGGAGTAGCTTGCAAAGCCTCTGCCAAGTCGGAGCTAAAGACGCTCACGAATGACTGACGCACTAAAGCATACTCACCCTGAGTGAAAGAAACGGGATAAACACTGGTTCCTGCAATTTTTGATAAACCTTCTACTTGGAACTGACTACCTTGGAAGGTTTGGGAACTGCTCAGAAAACTAACACGTTGGCTGCTAACTTGAGTGAAGTAGTCGTAGGTGGTGGTACCTGCGTCAATAGTGCCGTTTTGGTCAGCATCAACACCATAAACAGTGCGAACGACTTGGTATTCTGTAGGCTTGGCTGACAAAACCAGGTTAACTGTGGTGTTTGCAGACAAACATTCAAATTCGCTGTAGCCAATAAAGCGGTTTTGAACATCATACAATCGCACGACGATGCGATCGCTAGCTTTTAACCCCTTAGCAAATTTTGCTTTTTGCTTAATTTTGTACTTGTAATCACCCAAAAACCGCTCTTTTAAATAGCCCTTGCTACCTTTACTCTTGACAGAAATGCGAGCAATCACCTCTGACAAGTTACCGGATGGTTCCCAAATGGCAAGGCTAAAACCTGTTTTTTTCGCTTTTGCTGAAGCAGTACTATTACGGCTTTCTGTGGTGATAGTTTGCCGCTCAACAGTAGTAGTACGGCTCCTTGTTTCTACTTTTTTATCGGCTAAAAGTTGTTGACTTGTAGAATTATCTGTTATTTGGGCGACGGTGGTAGAGAATCCTAAAGTTGCGTAAGCAGAAGCTATTGGTGAAAATATTGCCACAGAGGTTGCAGCCAGAACAAACTTGCTCATTTGAGCAAAATAACTTTGATTCATGTATTTCATCCCAAACTACCATTCGTCTAAAAAGTTACAGGGGTATTTGGTATCCCTTGACTTATTAATCCCTTGGGGTGGATGGAACTAACATTTAAATCAGTAGGGAGAGACGCAATTCATCGCGTCTGTACGGAGTAGGGAGTTATGAGGTCAGAGACATTAATATATTTGAAGAAACACTTTATGAATCTTATTAATGACTGTAACGACACAACAGCTTCCAACTCAAGACGCCTTTGAAAAATTCATTTGGAATTGGCAGGGTTACAAAATCCAGTACACTGTTATGGGCACAGGACGACCTTTGGTACTGGTTCACGGCTTCGGTGCTTCCATTGGACACTGGCGCAAAAATATCCCAGTTTTAGCTAATGCTGGCTACCAGGTATTTGCCATAGACCTCTTAGGTTTTGGCGGTTCCGATAAAGCGCCCATTGATTACACTGTGGAAGTCTGGGTGGAACTGCTGAAAGATTTCTGCACAGCACACATACACGAACCTGCTGTATTTATTGGCAACTCCATCGGCGCACTTTTGAGCTTAATAGTACTGGTAGAACATCCAGAAATTGCTGCTGGTGGTATTTTAATTAACTCTGCGGGTGGGTTGAGCCATCGTCCCCACGAATTGAACCCGCCACTACGGATTGTGATGTCAACTTTTAATCGGTTTGTGCGATCGCCAATTACAGGTAAATTTGTCTATAACCGCATCCGCCAAAAAGCCCAAATTCGCCGTACTCTCTACCAAGTTTACCGGAACCGTGAAGCCGTCACCGATGAATTAGTCGATTTACTTTATACTCCTTCTTGCGACCCAGGAGCGCAGCAAGTTTTCGCCTCTATTCTCACAGCCCCTCCTGGCCCAGGCCCAGAGGAACTTTTGCCCAAAGTAGAACGTCCTCTATTAGTAATTTGGGGTGCTGACGATCCCTGGACACCAATTACCGGGGCAAAGATTTACGAAAAGGCGCGTGAAAATGGCAAAGAAATCAAAATTGTTCCCATTCCCAATGCCGGTCATTGTCCCCACGATGAGGTTCCAGATGTTGTTAATGCCCAGATTATCGATTGGCTAGCACAAAGTTAACAATTTCCCGCCAAGACGCAAATGCAAAAAAACTTTCTGATAATGCGCCTTGGCCAATGCAGATAGATATGGGGCTAACAATCTGGGTGACTCAATTTTAGATTTTAGATTTTAGATTGATTATTAGCACGCCAATTGATCCACTTGGGAGATCCCTTAACACTAACCTCTCCCTTTGTGAGAAGACCACAGTGGCTTATAAATGCAGGGCTGCTCAATCAAAAAGTTTTGGTTTTGCATCTTTCAATCCAAAATTTAAAATCTAAAATTCCTTAATCTTTCTAATTGTATGTTGACAGAATCAAACTCATCTGGTATTTAATGGAGCTTGATGTGCGTAATGGATATAAAAGAGTAATTCCCTTAAATCACCATCCAGATTTTTCTAAACAAGGTTATCAAGTTATCAGCGAACTAGGACGCAACCGAGAAGGGGGACGCATTACTTACTTAGCTAATGTCCTCAACTCTAAGCAACAGGTAGTGATTAAAGAGTTTTGTTTTACTCGTGCAGATGCTGATTTGTCAGGTGTAAAAGCATATCAGCGCGAAATCGAAATTTTGCAGCAACTAAATCATTCTCGCATTCCTCGCTATCTAGGTTCTTTTGAAATACCAGGGGCTTTTTATCTGGTGCAGGAATACAAAAATGCCCCATCTTTAAGCTTAACGAGCAGCTTTAATCCAGAAGAAATAAAGCAAATTGCTTTGTCAATTTTAGAGATTTTGGTTTATCTACAAAAGCAAATTCCGCCAATTATTCATCGCGATATTAAACCAGAAAATATTTTGGTTGATGAACAACTAAATGCTTATCTAGTTGATTTTGGTTTAGCTAGGATACAGGGTGCAAAAGTAGCTCTGAGCAGTTTTGTAGCAGGAACGCCAGGCTTTATGCCACCAGAGGAACAGTTTGGTCATTCCCTGACTGAGGCATCAGATTTATATAGTTTGGGAGCAACATTGATTTGCTTACTTACTAATACCCGTTCTGTTGAGATTGGGAAATTAATTGATGATAACTATCGCTTTAATTTCCAGCAATTAGTTCCTAAAATCAGTCCGCGTTTCCGGTGGTGGTTGATGAAAATGGTGGAACGCAATCGAAAACGTCGCTATGCTAATGCGGCTATTGCTTTAAAAGCACTTGGGCCAATTGAAGTTGTTGGTAGTGCCACTGGGATAGATAATTTAATCAGGACAATCAAACCTAGAAAACGATCTACTTTGTTGGGACTAGCTACTGTTGTTACACTGGCTACAATGGGAGCAACTTTGATGAGTTGTCAGCCTGGTAATACGGTTAGGCAATTACTGGAAACTACAGAATGTCAAAGTTTTGATTTAAACGCAAGTTGCCAAGAAAAAACTGGACATTAAGATTAATTGGGTCGCATCTGAATAGGCTACACCTGTAGGGGCACAATATATTGTGCCCCTACAATTATGTGTATTCCACACTTGTGAAAATTGCTGTCATTTTCATGAGTATCAAAGGCTCGTTAACGAGTATTAAAGACTCATCGGCGAGTATTAAAGACTCATCGGCGAGTATCAAAGACTCGTCAGCGATTATCAAAGACTCATTCACAAGTATTAAAGACTCGTTAGCGAGTATTAAAGACTCATCGACGAGTATTAAAGACTGGTCGGCGAGTATTAAAGACTCATTCACGAGTATCAAAGACTCATCGGCGAGTATTAAAGGCTCATTAACAGTAATGCACTATCAGTAATTGTCTAGTTACTTGCTGTAGTAAACTACATCTAAGCCAGAAGCCTGCATTTAATAGTTGATAGCCCTGTGAAAAAAATCCTGATTGTGTCAGCTAATCCCACAACGACAGATAAACTTCGCTTGGACGAGGAAGTAAGGGAAATTCAGGAAGGGTTGCAACGCTCTCGCAGCCGAGATAAGTTTGAACTGATTACTAAATGGGCGGTGCGGCCTGACGATTTGCGGCGTGCGCTTTTAGATCATAATCCTCATATCATCCATTTTTCTGGACATGGTGGAGGAAATCAAGGTTTAGCCTTAGAAAATAATACAGGGCAGATGCAGGTGGTGAGTACGGAGTCACTGGCAAGGCTATTTAAATTATTTAAGGACAAAGTTGAGTGTGTATTATTAAATGCCTGTTATAGCGAGGTGCAGGCTGAAGCAATTTATCAACACATTAATTACGTGGTTGGGATGAATCGGCCAATTGGGGACAGGGCGGCAATTAAATTTGCGGTAGGCTTTTATGATGCACTGGGTGCTGATAGGTCTTATGAGGATGCTTATGAGTTTGGCTGTAGCGCGATTGATTTAGAAAGTATTCCAGAGTCTTCGACACCAGTGTTGAAAAGTCGGAACAATCCCCAAGGTGCTATCTCTGCTAACGAAACGATTCCAGATACCGAGATAAAAACAGCAGTCTCCTTAGAAAATCCAGAAGGGCAGGTATCTCTAAACTCTGCATTCTATGTGGAGCGATCGCCTATTGAGGTAGACTGTTATGAAGCGATTCTTCAACCTGGGGCCTTAATTCGTATCAAAGCTCCCCGGCAGATGGGCAAAACTTCGCTCATGTCGCGGGTTCTCCATCATGCTAGTCAACATGACTATCAGATAGCACCCGTAAATTTCCAGTCAGCCGATGCAGAATTTCTTGCTAATTTAGATAAGTTTTTGCAGTGGTTCTGTGCCAGCATTACCTACGAATTGAATCTACCAGAGAAGCTAGACGATTATTGGAAGGGTGTTTTAGGTAGCAAGAATAAATGTACAAATTACTTTCAACGGTATTTATTACCCGCCATTAATAGCCCCGTAGCTATAGGTTTGGATGAAGTCGATGAAGTCTTTAAGCATCCGATAATTGCTGCTGATTTTTTTGGATTGCTACGAGCTTGGCATGAACGGTCAAAGAATGAGACAGTTTGGAAAAATCTCCAGTTGGTGATTGTGCATTCTAAGGAAGTTTATATTCCGCTCAATATTAATCAGTCGCCTTTTAATGTGGGCTTACCCATTGAATTACCAGACTTAAATCAAATACAAGTACAAGACTTGGTGCAGCGTCACGGACTCAATTGGACTGAATCACAAATTGAAAAATTAATGATACTCGTCGGTGGTCATCCTTATTTAGTGCGGGTAGCGTTTTATTAGTGCAGGGTTGCAGTTGGCTAAAGGATTATTTGACTAGCCATCCTGATGCGGCTAAGGTGTGTCCAAGGCAATAGAGATGAGGGGGGATGTGGTTCGGCTTTGCTCACCAACCGGGGAAATGAGGGAGTTATGGCGAGTTAATATTCAAAAAGAGCGATCGCTAGGTAAATTAAAGATGCGATCGCAATTTATAAGCTTAAATGGTTAGAGCTAAAGGCGATCGCTCGCTAAAAAAGAAATGCGATCGCAGTTCTGAACTCGGTGTTTCAAGTTCCGAACACGAATGGCGGAGCAAAAAGGTCGAACTTCCGAGTTCTGAACACCAATGACCAAGTAAAAAGGTTGAAGTTCCGAGTTCCGAACACCAACGTCCGAGCAAAAAAGTCGAAGTTCCGAGTTCCGAACACGAATGACCGAGTAAAAAGGTAAAAGTTCAGAGTTCCGAACACCAACGTCCGAGCAAAAAGGTGGAAGTTCCGAGTTAAACTTCCGGTTCTACCCCCAGCGCTTTTAACTGAGCTGCTAATCTCTCTGCACGCTGGCGTTCTTTTGCTGCTAACTCCAAACCCCACAGTAATAATTCGCCGTTGTCATCCCACCAACGTAACCAATAACCTGTGCGATTTTCTCGGCTTCCTTGCCATACGCCTAAAAACAAATTCATTTCGCCAATCCAGTGACGATTATTTGCATCTGGTGTTTGCAGTTCATAATTTCCTATATCATCTCGCCGATAAACTTCTAACACTCCGCTATCTGGTTCAAAAATGGCATAGTTTGGCACTTGTAAAATCTGCTCATAATAAAACCATTTACCAGGGGGATAAGTCGGTTTACTCGAATACTCTCCACCTTCGGTATCTGAGAGAAATTCCATCACAATTACCGGAATATCACCTTGGAGTCGTGGCGTATAACTGCGCTTCACTTCTTCTCGTGAGACTCGAATTGATGGTACATATCCCCAATCTGGCGCTTTAACCACAAATCGATTATTCAAGGTGGCGCAGATACCGTAGTTAGTGATGGTTAAAGCATCGGCGGGTAATCTGCTGGCAAGTTCCAAGCTTTCTGTTAAAGCAGCAGCCAAGAGTGGCTGATTAATGTTATCCACTGGCTCGTTGTCTAAAACAAAATCATCAGGTAACTTTTCCCAGGTGACATCATGGGTGGCTGCATTGGCTAGCATGATTCAGAATATCTCAAGTACAACTTCAATTTAAAACAGTACGATTGTTCTACTATAAACTGATTAAAGATAGTATTATTAAGGACTGTTTCATAAGAAACTCCTTCTTTGCCGCCCAATATGTCAGACAAACAGCTAGCAGCATCCTTGAATGGACATCTTCCGTACCCCAGCCACAACAGCCAGAATACCATTCGGATTCGGGGTGCTAGGCAGCATAATCTGAAAAATATTGACTTGGAATTGCCACGCGATCGCCTGATTGTCTTTACTGGCGTTTCGGGTTCTGGTAAGTCTTCCCTAGCATTTGATACCATTTTCGCTGAAGGGCAACGTCGCTATGTGGAATCCCTCAGCGCCTACGCACGGCAATTTTTAGGACAACTGGATAAGCCGGATGTCGAAGCCATTGAAGGCTTAAGTCCAGCAATTTCTATTGACCAAAAGTCAACGTCTCATAACCCCCGTTCCACTGTCGGTACGGTGACAGAGATTTACGACTATTTGCGGCTGTTATTTGGTCGGGCTGGTGAACCCCATTGTCCCATATGCGATCGCTGTATTGCACCCCAGACAATCGATGAGATGTGCGATCGCATCATGGAATTACCAGATCGCACCCGCTTCCAAATTCTTGCACCCGTTGTCCGGGGGAAAAAAGGCACACATCGTAAGCTTTTGTCAAGTCTGGCATCTCAAGGTTTTGTCCGCGTGCGGATCAATGGCGAGATCCGCGAACTGTCAGATTCCATTGAATTGGATAAAAACTTTACCCACGCCATCGAAGTGGTAATTGACCGCTTGGTGAAAAAGGCTGATATCCAGGAGCGTTTGGTTGATTCCCTGTCTACGTGTCTCAAGCAATCGGGTGGTATTGCAGCGATTCTGGTGAGTCTGCTTGGTGACGACGGACAAGAAAAAGAAGAAGAATTAGTATTTTCAGAAAACTTTGCTTGTCCAGAACATGGCGCGGTAATGGAGGAACTATCACCGCGATTGTTCTCGTTTAACTCGCCTTATGGTGCTTGTCCGCACTGTCATGGCATCGGGACTTTAAGGAGATTTGCGCCAGACTTGATAGTACCGGACTGGGAAGCACCAGTTTATGCTGCGATCGCGCCTTGGTCAGAAAAAGATAATTCTTATTATTTGGAATTACTCTATAGCGTCGGACAGATTTATGGGTTTGAGCTACAGACAAATTGGAGCAAGCTGACAGAAGAACAGCAGCAAATTATTTTGTTTGGAGAGAAAGATGAACGAGCCGCAGAAGCTCAAAGAAAGCAGAGTTTTAAAGGTGCTATTCCAATTTTGCAACGGCAGTATGAGGGTGGTTCTGAATTAGTTAAGCAAAAATTAGAGCAGTATTTAATCGATCAAGCGTGCGAAGTTTGTAAAGGAAAACGGTTAAAACCGGAAGCCTTAGCGGTGAAGTTGGGACAATATGGAATTTTAGAATTGACTACCGTATCAATTCGAGATTGTCGGGAGAGAATTGAGCAATTTAAATTGAGCGATCGTCAGTTACAAATTGCTGATTTAGTCCTGAGAGAAATCAAAGCAAGATTACAATTTTTGTTGGATGTAGGTTTAGATTACCTCACCCTTGACCGTCCCGCCATGACCCTTTCCGGTGGCGAAGCCCAACGAATTCGTCTAGCAACGCAAATTGGTTCTGGTTTAACAGGAGTTCTCTACGTTTTAGATGAACCGAGTATTGGTTTGCATCAACGAGATAATGGCAGGTTGCTCAAAACCTTAACTAAATTGCGCGATTTGGGTAATACATTAATTGTTGTTGAACACGATGAAGAAACTATTCGCGCAGCCAACCATATAGTTGATATTGGCCCTGGTGCAGGAATTCACGGCGGAAATATTATCGCCCAAGGTGATTTTCAGGCATTATTAGCAGCAGAAGATTCTTTAACGGGTGCATATTTATCAGGAAGGCGAGTAATTACCACACCAGCAGAACGCCGAGAAGGAAATGGGCGCAGTTTGGGAATTAAAAATGCCCATCGCAACAATTTACAAAATATAGATGTAGACATTCCATTAGGTAAACTCGTCTCCATCACTGGCGTGTCTGGTTCTGGCAAATCTACGCTGATTAATGAATTACTATATCCATCTTTGCAACACCATTTAACTAAGAAAGTTCCCTTACCGAGACATTTGGATAAAATTCAGGGATTAAACGCGATTGATAAAGCGATCGTTATCGATCAATCTCCCATTGGACGCACACCACGTTCTAACCCTGCAACTTACACAGGAATTTTCGATGCCATCCGAGATGTATTTTCCCAAACAGTAGAAGCCAAAGCTAGGGGTTACAAACCTGGACAATTTTCCTTCAACGTTAAAGGTGGACGTTGCGAAGCTTGTAGCGGACAGGGTGTGAATGTTATTGAAATGAACTTTCTCCCAGATGTTTACGTGCAATGCGAAATTTGTAAAGGTGCAAGATACAACCGCGAAACATTGCAGGTGAAGTACAAAGATAAGTCAATTTCTGATGTACTGAGAATGACAGTTGAGGAAAGTTTAGACTTTTTCCAGAATATACCCAAAGCGATCGCGCGTTTGCAAACTTTATTTGATGTCGGCTTGGGTTATGTCCAACTAGGACAACCTGCGACTACTTTATCTGGTGGTGAAGCGCAACGGGTAAAATTAGCAACAGAACTATCTCGACGCGCCACAGGTAAGACATTGTATTTAATCGATGAACCGACAACAGGGTTATCTTTTTACGATGTCCATAAATTATTAGATGTGTTGCAACGATTGGTAGATAAAGGTAATTCAATTTTAGTAATTGAACACAACTTAGATGTAATTCGTTGTTCTGACTGGGTAATAGATTTGGGGCCAGAAGGTGGCGACAAAGGGGGAGAATTGATTGCTGTGGGAACACCAGAGGAAGTTGCAAAAAACGCTAGGTCTTATACTGGGCAATATTTAAAACAGGTGTTGAAACAGTATCCGGCTATGAAATCTTAGTATTTTGCAATTACGGTTACGGTACATTACATACAGGTCATATCCAGGTGAAAAAAGCGGGGAAGGTTGTAGCAAAAGTATTATGAAACTTCCTAACCGTGAGTGCGCTATCGTTGAAATAGATAAAATTATGGGTTACTGTCTCAACCCAGAACATCCAGAGGGAAAACACAAAGCCCGTGTATTTAAATCTGCACTAGACTTAAATTTAGATGATGCAGAAGAATTACAAGCGATCCTTTTACAAGCAGTAGCAAATTATGATGCCATCCCTAGTAAAAGGAATACATACGGTCAAAAATATATCATTGATTTTCCCCTGAATCGTTCAGCTAAACAAGCAATTATTCAAAGTGTTTGGATAGTGCGTAATAATGAAGGCTTCCCCCGCCTAGTCACCTGTTATGTAATCTAAGCAATGAGGTAATACCTATGAAATTATTAGATGTGGTTGCCCTAACCGAAGACTTACCAGAATTGGGATTGTATCGCGGTCAAGTAGGAACAATTGTAGAAGAATATGAACCTGGAGTTTTTGAAGTAGAATTCAGCGACTTAGCAGGAAAAGCTTATGCCATCGAAACCTTAAATGCTAGCCATCTAATGACTTTATATCATCAACCAATTGGTGGTAAAACATTATTGGTTTAACAAAATCAACAAATAAACAAGCTTGGCTCAACGTGAAAAAACTTACCCAAAGCCTCAGCTTGTTTTTTAGTGATTTCTAGTTCGCTATTCATGATTTTAGTAACAATCTCGCTCGAACCCAGAATTTCTACCAAATCAGCTTGTTCTAAACCCCTAGCTTCCATCAAATGCAAGAGTCTTGAATAAGGTGTTGAGGAATCAAGCTGATAGTGCTTATCTTCAAAATCCTCAATCAGCTTTACCAATAATTCCAACAAAGCATCTTCTTCAGGAGTCAGATGGGAACGAGAAAGTAGTTTTTCAACAGTGTCTAAAAACTTTTCGTTTTCCTCTTCTGTCATGATAATTTGAGGCTGATGTTGAGACACCAATTGTCTGTAAATGTCTAATTTAAAAGTGAGGATCATTTTTCCAATAGCTAATTATCTGTTTCTCACCTTTGCCAAAACTGCCGTAAAATCTCCCCTGGCTTTCTATCCCAAGTGTCGATATGCTCGTATATCAAATTATCCTGGCTGAGTTTATACGTTGAATAGCCATTAAAAAGCAAATCTGCTTTCCAGGGAACTCGTAACACTCCCCGCACCGTCCATTTTGCTAAAATAGTGTCTTCGGCTGACTGATAGACCTCATGTACATCAAAGTAAATTTGGGTAAAAAATAGCCGAGCGTGAAATCGCAATGTCCAAAATATAATCCGATAGTTAAATTTGTATTTGAATGTATTTACTGGGTCTTTAAAGTAGATATTATCTGTATAAATGTCATAAGAAATATCTTTTTCAAAAAGTGTTGGTAAATCCTCTTTTAAAGTTTTAATTAGGGCTTGCTGAAAAAGTCAGAAAGAAGCAATTTCAAGGGTTGACTAGTTGTTCAGCCCCAGTCAATCATAAGTTTTTGTTGACTATAAATTTTACAATGATAAACTGCAATTATATTAT
>JAESFO010000193.1_pt1 | contig 101830 bp, 91 predicted proteins | sample 9269421 | NCBI WGS metagenome assembly JAESFO01 (sample SAMN14502839, study PRJNA617101) | algae metagenome | isolation source: Nostoc desertorum CM1-VF14 and co-occurring heterotrophs from rocky... | place: USA: Clark Mountains, San Bernardino, California | collected 2000-06-05 | reverse complement strand
GGAATGAGAAGGGCAGTCGCTGCGCAGAGTGCTGACAAAGTCAGAAACCCAAGCTGCGGCGGGCAGTCGATGACGACAACATCGTAGTTCTGCTCTACCGAGGCGAGCGCACGCGCGACGCGCGAAAAAAAGAGCGGATCGTCTGTCTGTCGCGAGGTCAGCGCCTTCGGCGTTTCGTGCTCGAACTCCATGAGCTCGATGTTGCCGGGTATAATGTCGAGGCCGGAGAAGTAGGTCGGGCGGATGATGTCCCGAAGGTCTCGGCGTTCGTCGTCATACCGGATTGCTCCGTAGAGCGTCCCGTTTTCTTCAATGTCAAACTCTGGCTGATATCCGTGAAGGGCGGACAGCGAAGCCTGTGGGTCGAGATCAACGGCGAGGACGCGATAACCCTGCAGCGTCAGGTGCTGTGCAAGGTGCGCTGCGGTCGTTGTCTTCCCAGAGCCGCCCTTGAAGTTGACCACGGCCACGACCTGCAGGTGTTCGCCAGTGATACGCCAAGGGCGGTACCGCCGAGTGCTCTTCCCCGTTTCGTCGAGATAGGTCCGGAGAGCCTGGATGTCGTCGAAGGTATAGGACCGACGGCCCGACGTGTTCGTCTCAGGCTGAGGCCCCTTCCCTTCCAGAGAGAGCTGCCGGAGATAGCCGTCGTTGACGCCAACGAGTTTCGCCGCCTCGCCCGAAGAGAAGGGGCGCAACTTTTTTCGAGCCTTCGGCGGGAACAATTTGAGGCGATGAGCCTGGAGCTTTTCAGATAGCTCTCGTGCGTCTGCCGCGATAAGCTCGTGAATCGCGAGGCGACGTGGCTCGGGCGCCGTTGTGAGTGTCTGCTCCACTGATTTGTCCACGGTCTGCTCGCGTAGTTACGTCTTCATCGGCCTCTTACGGCTCAAAACCGTGGCTACATAAGCCCGATTCTCTGCGTTCGGCAAGAAATTAAGGGTTAACGAGGTATTAACGCGGCATCGGCGTGCCCGGCGGCGTCTCGAGCCTCCGCGCAGTTGCTCACGCCCTCATAGCCGGGCCACGCTCCAGCAAGGAGTGGGCGAGTTGACCGGTGTCAACTTTTCTTCCCTCGCTCGGAGTTGACACCGGTCAACTCGCGGCACCGGTTGTCGTGAATGCACCAATGAACCTTCTTACAACACCAATCGAGCCGCCCTCCCCTGCGCGCGCTCGGCCTCGTTATAATAGCTCGACGCCTGCTGCACCGACCGGTGCTGCGACTGCTGCATTGCCTCCGGCAGCGGCACACCTTGCCGCGCCGCCTCGGTGAGATACCCCGATCGAAGGCCATGGGCGGCAAAGTCTCTCGGGTCGAGCCCGGCCATTGCGCATCGCCGCTTGACGATCAGGTTGACCGACTGCGGCGTGAGCGCGCGTTCCTCGAGCGCCTCCCAGCGGTCGATCGCGCGGAAGACCGGACCCTTTCGGATGGCAGACCGCTCGAGCCACTCCCGCAGCGCCACCACAGGCGGGCCGACCAGGAACACCCTACCCTCGTCGTCCGCGTCGCCGGTCTTGGTCCGGCCGAGCTGGATCGATAGGCACGGCAGCGTCGGCGACTTCGGGGCCGTCGGATCGAGCGGCACCGCCGGCTCCTCGCTCAGCTGCTCGATCCGCAGCCGCGCCACTTCGCTACGCCGCCGCCCGCCGGAGGCGAAGGCCAGCAGCAGGATCGCGAGGTCGCGCGTGTCGGCGAGCCGGTCGGTCGTGCACGTCGCAACCAGCCGGTCGAGGACGTCCCGAGTCACGGCGCGCTTGCTCTTGCGGCGGCGCGGCCGCGGCGAGGCCCGCACGGCGAGGCGCACAGCCGACCGCAAGGCTGGAGAGCCGAAGGGTCCCTCGATGCCCTTCCAGCGGTGCAGCGTGCCCCAGCTCGCCAGGCGCCGCTTCACGGTGCTCGGCGCATGCGGGCCGGTGCTTCGTAACAGCCCCTCCCCGCGCAGCGCCTCGGCGACCGCCGCCGGCATCCCATGCCGGGGGTCGGTTTCGCGCTGCGCCGGATCCCACAGATGGTGCGCGACGAACTTCAGCGCCAACGCTTCCGTCGACGGCCACGGCAGAGGATCGCCGGTCGCGACCACCGCCCAGCCCTCAAGGTAGGCCAGGTCGGAGGCGAGCGCCCGCAGACTGTTCTCGCCCATGCCCTCGCGCGCGAGGTGCTTGAGTGTCGCGACGTCGTCGTCGGTGAGGAGCTGCGCGAGGCGGTCGCGCCGGTCCATCGGTAGGATGGCCGAGAGCGTGTCGAGATCCAGGGCCCGCCGGGATTCGGCGTCGAGGGATCGGCCTTTGACGATGTCGTCCATGGTGCGCCTCAGAACCCGTAGGTCCGCTCGGCCCAGCGCAGCAGCACCGCCGCGTCAGGGTCGGGCAGGCGCACGCGCTGCGCCTTGAGGCCTTCCGCGATAGCGAGGCCGACATCAGGCTCGACCCAGTGGCCATGAGTCATCAGGAAGAACCAGCCGAACGGTAAGTCGAGTTCGCGATCGAGAGCCTCGATCCGGTCCATGAGCTGATGGACCGAGGTCTCTGGCGTCATCAGCAGGCGCTCTTTCGGCATCCTCAGCGGCCGCGGGATGAAGCCAACCTCGCGTTCGCCCTTGTAGGTGTAATCGCGGGCATCGAGCGCCCAGTGCGCGAAGACGCGCTGCGACCGGGCGTTCGAAGCCTCCCAGTCCTGGAAGAACCGCACTTCGCGCGGCACGAACTCAAAATAGTCCGGCACCAATGCCAGGAACGGGGTTTCGCGGGTCGTCCCGCGGGGCCCGGTCTCGCGGATGACCCGTCGTTCCAGCTCGGGCCGCTTCGCCTCGCGCTTCTCGCGCTCGATGCGGCCGCAGCGGTCGAGGAAGCTGCGGAGGTGGATGAAGGCGCCGCCGGCGCGGTCGAGCAGGCGGTAGACCGGGCCGGCAAGCCGGTCCGTGTCGGGGAGGGGCTTGTCTCGGGGCCAGCCGGGATCGAGCAGCTCCTCCTCGCCCCAGGGCCGGTAGTCCGGATTGACGACTGGCCCGGCGCGCCACTCAACCTCGCGGCCGAGCGCGATCTGGATGTAGTCGGCTGGGGCAGGGCCGGTCGGCGCGAAGACGAAGGCGCTGTTGCCCCGCCACTCCGTGATCTGAAGATCGGCGTCTTTGAGGCGCGCCCAGACCGCTTTGACGTCGCCGCCGTCTTTGGCAAGCTCGGCCATCATCCACGGCTGCAGTTCGCCGATCCGTGTCCCGCCCGGCCGGATCACCGAGCGGGTGTCGCGCCAGTATTCGTCGTCGACCTGGGCGAGGCGGAAGTCGAAGCCCGGGAAGGCCGCGGCAAGGGCAGGGATGAGATCGGCGCCGGCTGAGGCCGGATCGAGCCTGGCCAAGACGGCCTGCAGGGAGGCTACGTCGGGTAGGCGAACCGGAGAAGGGGTCATGGCGCGGCCTCTTGCGGGATTGGCGGGATTTCCGTATATTCCGGAACAAAGGAGAACCCATTATGGCTTCCACCGTGACCGCCGCCGAGGTCTCCAAGAACTTCGGCGCCTACCAGGACGCCGCCGTGCGCGAGCCGGTGGTGATCACCAAGAACGGCCGCCCGCGCACCGTGCTGATGGCCTACGAGGATTTCGTCCGGCTGTCGAAGCGCGACCGCCGGGTCCAGCGCACCGTCGACCTCAGCGACGCCGAGATCGCCGCGGTCGAGGCCGCCGAGATGACGCCGGACCCCGACCAGGTCGGCGCCTCCGCCAAGCAGACCGCCGGCTGAGGGGTGCTGCCGACCGACATCAGGCTCGGCTGGGTCTTCCGCTATGCCTACCTTTGGGACTGGCAGCACCGCGAGGGCCGGGAGGAGGGCGACAAGGACCGGCCTTGCCTGGTGCTGGCGATCGTGATGACGACGGAGGCGGGCGATCCAGTCGTGCGCGTCCTGCCGATCACCCACACGCCGCCGGCCGACCCGGCCGACGCGATCGAGATCCCGGCCGAGGTGAAGAGCCGGCTGCGGCTCGACGCCGAGCGCTCGTGGATTGTGCTGACCGAGAGCAACCGCTTCACCTGGCCGGGCCCGGACCTGCGCGCCGTCGACACGGAGAGCGGCTATTACGGCGCGCTGACGCCGGGCCTGTTCGCCGAGGTCAAGCGCCGCTTCGTGGCGATCGCCCGCGGCGAGGTCGCGACCAGCGTGCCGCACCGGAGTGTCCCGCGCACCGAGTGACGGCCGGCGGCGGCCGATAGCGTCCGGAGGAGGGGAGGGGGCTCGCAACAGTGCGTCCTCTCGTCGAGTCGAGGCCCAGCGGGCGTGATTTTCCGGGCTGAGGGCCGCCAGACTCGCTGATTTGCGGTCGAATGTCCAACACTATCGATAAGGGGTGGTTATCGATAGTCAGAAGTAAACGCCGAAAGACACCTCTATGACGGAAGCTAATGTCGTGATAGTTTCCGTTTCGCCGCTTCTCGTTAGGGTTATCAAGGCGTTGATACAAGCCTATCACATTCCCGATCCGCTGCCGTGGAGCCACATCGCCGGCCCACTCGCCAGCGCGGAGGATGCGCTCGCCCGCTTGGACGAGCGGCTCGCCAGGAGCCCTATCCGCGACGGCTTTGCCGCGCGGACTGACTTCACCGACGCTTGTGCCACTCTGTGGCTGGAAGGCGAGCTCGTCCACCTCGACGACCTTGTCCTTCACGACGCCGGCATGGACATCCGCGCGCCGACCCACGAACTCACGCGCGCTCACGCCGTGCTGCGGGCTCGCCGCCGCATCGCCGAGGCCAAACCCGATTGGGCCTTGTCAGCGCAGGGCTTGTCGAGTTTGCGAGGCAGGGGAGGAGGTCGCGCCAGAGAGGATGCCACGACCGACCGGGATGAGGATGACGAGCCACTCGGCGACGAGGTCGACGACGCCGAGACGATGCACCTGACATCGGCGGACGAGCGGATGGCCGATGTCTTCGCCGCGGTCGACGCGGCGATTGCCCACGCTGAACGCACGCTGGCCGGCGAGGCTGTGACACAGGCACGGCGCATGCCGGAGCGCGACCCGCTGGTCTACGATCTTGATTGGGACGAGGACGAACGCCTCGATGCGTGGCGTGCCATCGTCGACCATACCCGCGCGCTGCCGCCGACGCTGGCAGCGGCGATCGTTATCGACGCGTGGGGCGCGCTAGAGCCGTTACAGCACACGCCTTGGCTCGGGCGCCTGCTCGGCGCCAGCCTGCTACGCGAACGCGGTAAAAGCCGCGCGCACCTCCCGTGCCTGCACGACGGGTTGAAAGCGATCCCGCGCGAGCGGCGGCGGCCGCGGGATCAGGCCGGCCGCCTCGCCGTCCAGCTCGAGGCGATCGCCGTCGCGGCCGAGGCCGGCCTGAAGGACCATGATCGTTGGATCACCGCGCGCAGCCTGCTCACCCGCAAGCTCGCCGGGCGCCGCTCGACCTCCCGGCTGCCGGCGCTGCTCGACTACGTGCTGACCCGCCCGATCGTCTCGGCCGGCATGATCGCGGAGGAACTGAAAATCACGCCGAGGGCCGCACAGGGCCTCGTTGCCGAACTCGGCCTGCGGGAGGCTACGGGACGCGGGCGTTATCGTGCGTGGGGGATCCTTTAGTATGACAACCTCACGCCAGCCGAAGTCAGCGCCGATGCCCGTCGCCGTTCCGCCCGCTATGATCAAGGAGCTTCGCCACTTGCTGGCGTCGGCCATCTCCGATGCTAAGGCCTACGACGTACCGCGCTTGTGCCTACGTCTGAACCTGGCAGGCGGTGAAGAGCAGGAGGCGTTCTCCAGCAAGTACAAATATGCCCAGAAACGGCTCGTCGAGATTTCGGCAGAACAGGTCGTTGCCTCTGCCCGCCAACTTGCTGCCGAAGAGCCGCATTTCGAGCTCTGCGAGCAACTGGCCAAGATCGACGAGCTCAACGGTCCTGCAGTCACGACGCTCACACGCCGACGCCTGATCGCGCTCTTCGAAGGCCGTCCTCTGGCGCGCGAGATCGAGGATATGGAGCTCATTCGCAGCCTGTGGCCGATCGGGTCGATGCGCGCGCCTCATCCAAGCGGCGAGGCGACGCTTGAGGATTACCTACACCGACACACCATCCGCAATGACGACCTGACCCAGCGCGACGTGTTGGAGACGCTTGGCCTGCTCACTTGCTCGCGCGCCCACCTATTCAAATTCCTCGCCGCCGTCACGGCGCCCGACGCGTTTTCAGGCCATGAACAAGTCGAACTAGCGGAGAAAATCGACGGCCTCTTGCGGCACGATGGCTACACCTTGGCGCTGGCGGGCCGAATTTCGGGAAGTCCATTTTACGTTGTGCGGTCGGCGCCGACCGGATCGCCAGCAGACGCGAGCATCTCCGCGACGCTGGCCGCCTTCGACCCGACCCAGGTTCACGCGCGCTGGACCATGGCTATGGAGCGGCGCGCCGCCGAGCCGGCCGGCGCGATCACCTTGGCACGCACCCTGCTCGAGGACGTCTGCAAATGGATTCTGGATCAGGCGGGCGAGACCTGGCAGGAAGCTGACGATCTGCCTGCCCTATATCGTAAGCTCGCCAAAGTCCTGAAGCTTGCACCCGACGACCACACGGAACAGGTCTTCAAACAGATTCTGGGGAGCTGCCAGTCTGTCGTCGAGTCGTTGGGTGCCCTGCGCAACAAGCTGAGCGATGCGCACAGCCCTGGACCGAAGCGCGCGCGCCCGCAGCCCGCGGCACGCAGAGCTGGCAGTCAATCTCGCTGGCGCGATGGCGACGTTTCTTGTTGCGACCTGGGAGGCGCGCAAGAGCGATGCGGTTAGCCCAACGACGGCGCCAGGATCGTCCGGGACAGGTGGGAAAAAGAGCGCATGACGATGCTAACGGCTATAGGCGCAGCTGCACGACAACTGACCGCCCACTCGATGGGAGCGGAGCGATGCGTCTTTATCATTTTCTGAATGCGGAATATGGCCTCCTCAACATCCGCCATCGGCGACTCAAGATCGGGCGCATCAACGTACTGAACGATCCGTTCGAATTTCTCGGCGTCGCAACGAAGAGCGCAAGTCTGCGCAGGCGCTACCAGCGCCTTAAAGACGGGCTCGACAATTATATGGGCCTGGTCTGTTTCAGCGCCAATTGGAACAATCCGGTGCAATGGGGCCACTACGCCGATCGGCATCGGGGCGTATGTCTTGGATTCGAAGTGAGCGCCCAGGCGCACAAGGTGACCTACGTTTCGGAACGATTGCCGGCGCGACCGTCCGCCATGAAATCCGAGGGGCCGAGGGCGGAGGCCCACGTGACCGAGATTCTGACGACGAAGTTCGAGCATTGGAGCTACGAGAACGAGTACCGCCTGTTTCCGCAGCTGAAGGATCAAGATCCAAGCGGACACTACTTTATCGACTTCGACGATCAGGTCGCCCTGCGAGAGGTGATTGTCGGCCATCGCTCCACGATCAGCCGCAACGATATCCTACAGGCGCTTGGATCTCTTCAGCCTCAGGTGACGAGCTACAAAGCGCGATTGGCCTTTCGGAGCTTTAACGTCGTCCGCCAACGGAACGATCGGTTGTGGGAGTAATGATCGTGACGTTATTTACCAATGCGATCGAAACAATTCAGATCGGCGTCGAGGACCTGCTGAGGAACGACGAACGACGCGTGCTCTCGGCGGTGCGCAATGTCCATGCCGGCGTGTTGCTTCTCTGCAAGGAGAAGCTCCGGCGGCTGTCGCCGGATGATGAAATCCTGCTGGCGCAGCGCTTCGAGCCTCAACCTAACGACAAAGGCGAGGTTTCGATTGAAGCCGTTGGTCGGAACACCGTCGGCGTTGACGACATCAAAAAGCGCTTCAAAGCCTTCGACGTTCCGCTGGACTGGAAGCGTTTCGATGGCATGGCCGACATTCGGCATCACATGGAGCACTCGTATTTCAAGGGCAGCCGGGAACGGGCACGTCAGGTCGTCGCGGATGCATTGCTCGTCATCCGGCAGCTCCTTGTCGATGCTCTTCGCGAGGATCCGCTAAAAACACTAGGATCGGACTGTTGGACGGCGCTCCTGGAGAATGCCGACCTCTTCGAAGCAGAGTTGCAGGCCTGCCGCGTAACACTTGAACGCGTCGACTGGGATACGGAGGCGGCCGCGCGCGCGATCCCAGACTTTATCTGCCCATCGTGCCGATCGGCGCTGCTCCGTCAGCGTGACCCCAACAATAAATCCCAACAAAAGGTCGCGTTGACATGCACGGCGTGCGGCGAAGACGCGGAGCTCGGACCGGTGCTCAGTCTGGCTTTCGAGGAGACGTTCGGAGCCGAAAGCCATATGGCTGTGAAAGACGGGGGCGAACCGCCAATCACGACGTGTCCCGAATGCAGCGAGGAGACCTTCGTTGTTGAGGAAGCTCGCTGCGCCTCATGCGATTTTGTGCTGCCTGAGGATGCCGCCTGCGCAATATGTGGAAACGGGTTGAGCGCGGAAGAGTATTACGAGCACGCAGGATTGTGCAGTTATCACGCGCACGTCGCGTCGAAAGATGACTGACCGGGATCGAGGCAAGGGGAAAGATCATTGGCCCAGAAGCGATCGGCACTTGTCATCGGGAATGCCAATTATACGGGACCGAACACAACCAAGCTTCGGAACCCGGTGAAGGATGCGTCGGCAATCGCCAGAAAGCTGAAGAAATACGGGTTCGGATTGACCCACGTCGCCGATGGCGTGTTCACCGATATGCGGGCTGCTTTGGCTCAGTTCCAAGCGGCGATTGAGCCAGGCGGCGTGGCGCTGGTGTTCTTCGCTGGTCACGGCATTCAGATCGACGGCGAGAACTTTCTCTTTGCCTGCGATACCGATGCAAGCGGCGAGAACCAAGCGAAGTATTCGTCGCTGTCCCTCGACCAGGTTATCGATGTGCTGGATCGCTCGAAGGCGGACACGAAGATCATCATTCTGGATGCGTGCCGTGAGAACCCGTTCGAGAAAGCCTGGCACCGTTCGGGAGCTAAGCGCGGGCTCGCGTCAGTGTTCGCGCCGAGGGGAACAATTATCGCTTTCGCCACATCGCCGGGGCAGGTCGCGCTCGACGGCCGGGCTGGCAATGGCGTCTATACGGGTGCGTTACTTCAACACATCGACACGCCCGACTGCCCGATCGAAACGGTCTTCAAACGCGTCCGAAACGCCGTGGCGGCGGAGACGGCTGGAAAGCAAATTACCTGGGAGCACACCTCGCTTGCCGGGGACTTCTACTTCAACACCAGCGCCCGCACCTTCGTCACGACCTATCAAGCATCATCGCTAGCCGACAGCCTCTTCGTTCTCGACGACGGAAAGAAATCGCATCAGATCATTCGCGGATTGAAGTCCCATGATTGGTATACGCAGAATCCCGCCCTCGATCGCCTGAAGACTGGGCTCGCGAACACGATCAACGAAGACAACCTCTTCGTCCTCGGTCGCAACATTTATCAAGCTGCAAATGGCGGTGCCCGGACAGCGGAGGCTTTCATCCGGGATTTCGTTGATAAGACAAGCGGGATGAAACCGGACACGGTTCGCGCACTGCTAGACGGGATGCTGTTCGAGATCTTTTTTGATTCAAAGGGAGAGCTGCGCGACAGCATTAAAGGAAATATGTTCGATGACGTCTTCGAGCTGCAGAAATTCAGCCAGTTCAAAGACAGCTTTGAGTTCATCGGCGAGACACTGGTCGCAGCCCACGGCGACTTCTATGTCGTGCCGGGGAAGGGTCACACGCTCTCCGTCTCTGTTGTTACCGAAAAAGAGAAGCGTGGACGGCGGATTACGGGCGTCTTCATCGATACGGTCAACGTCTTCACGCTGCGCGATGCGGAATATGCAGAGGATGAAGAGACACCAGTGCTGACGCGGGGTGTGACCAAGGAGGATTTCGAGGCGGAGCTCGCCAAGGACTTAGTCGTACCGCGCCGACTATTGCAGGTAAGGTATACTCCTCCTCTGGAGCGCGGAGAAGCGCTGCGTTATCCTTATGGTTGGGGTGTTACAAAGCAGTAGCTGCTCGCCACGAATAGACATTGCCGACACCAGTCGCCCATTCGAGCTCTGATCTCTACCTATCGATGGCACGAATCATTCGTGCCGAATTGATTCAGGGAATCCATTGGACGCTGTTCGCCGGGCAAGCGAGACTCTCGCTATGTCCAGAACGGATCAATACCCGCGCCATTTGCGTCGCATCGACCCTACGCAGAACATGCGCCGCTTCTACCTGCTCGCGCTGCAGCCGACGCTGTTCGGGGGCGCATCGGTCGTGCGGACCTGGGGACGCATTGGAACATCGGGCCAGACGATGATGGAGACGTTCGATCATCCGGACGCCGCTGATGCCAACTTTGACCTCCTCGAGCGCAGGAAAAGGCGGCGCGGCTATCAAGACGCCGAACATTTGAGAGGCGACTGACGGACGGCAGAGCGCAGCACGTTACGAGCACGGGGAAGGCCCCGCCTTGCGGCGGGGCCGTCTTGTGGCTCGGATCAGTCCCGGTTCGGCCGGGACCAGATCAGCTGCAGGCCTTCCTCGCCTTCGACCTCGACCAGCGTTGCGTAGATCGGGGCCGGGAAGCTCGGGTCGTCGAGCTTGACCGACAGGTAGTCGCGATCCGACTGCTCGGAGTGCTTCTGCCAAGCGGCGCCGAGCTCGACATTCGCCGCTGCGAAGATGCGGAAGTGCGGGCCCTTGTCGGAGGGGTTCTCGATGCGGACCAGCCGAGCTTTGACGTTCAGGGTCAGGGTGCGGATCGTGCCCGTGAAGCCGTTGCCGTTGGAGGTGAAGTTGCCGATGTTAGCCATTGTCTCATTCCCTTGTTTCAGGGCCGCGCCCATCGCGACCCGATGGCGGTCGTGAGACCGGAGGCGATCGACCCGCACCCGAAGGGCTGAAACGAAGTGGAAGGCGGCCGGAGACGGCTTTTTTGTTTCGCGATGCAAAGCCGAAGGCGGCGGAAAAAAGTCGGCGCAGGACGTTGCGGGGACGAGATCGAGAGGACGCATAGCGTGCTCGTTCTTCGGTCAGACCAGGCCAATCGGGTTCGTATTGGGGGTGGCTGTCGCAAACGCCTTGGGAATGACGACATGCGCGTGCCCATCGCCGCCTCAATCACACCCGACGGCACCATCACGGTGCGCTCGCTCTCCCGCCGACCGGCGTCGAGCTCGCCGACCGCAACCGCATCCTCGCAAGGGCCCTACGGTCACCCTCCTTCGCGCGAACGTCACGCACCCGACCTTGTCTGGCACTCGATCCACGGGTCGCAGGCCCTCACGTTGGCCAAAGCCGGCGATCCCGCCCCCTTGGGCTGACCAACGCCCACGCCGATCATGACCGAAGGCGAGCGTCGCAGATTGGCTGCGAGCCGCCACTGGGCCACCCCACCAACAAGACATCGTGCGCAAGGCGAGACCTTCCCGCCGAGAGACGCAAGCGCGCGCTTGCGGGCGCAGCAACATCGCCTGCCATCGCCGACAAAAAAGGGGGCTAAGCCCCCTCGGTTTCGCGCTGCCGGCGTTCGGCTTCCACGAGCGCCTGATCAAGGCGCTCCTGCGTTTCGTGGCGCTCTCTTCGCGTCAGGATGCAGTGCGCAAGCTCGGCGCGGAGCTCTGCGATCTCGGCGTAGATGTCACGAACGTCTTCCATGTGGACCTCCTTCGTCTCGATGACGCAGGCAGGTCACCTGGTGTTGGAGGGACGGGTCAGGGATCGCGGAGCGACCGGCGGCGCCGGCGTGTGGGGGTGCCGATTTTCTGTTGGCGCCCGCCGGGCGGCGACGGAAAATTGGGGGCACCGCGCGTCCTTGACGCGGCACGACTGCCGGTATCATCGGCCTTCTCTGAGAGAGAGATGGCCCTGGCTCGACCGTGCGGGCAGGTCATTCTCTCTTTCCCCGGCAGCGCCGGGCCGCGGGTCGGCCTCCAGCAATAGTCGAGGCGCCGCGTCACGCGCGGCGCCATTGGAACCGGCTCAATGAGCCGGGCCGCGCTCGTAGGGGTCAAACTCGTGGAGCAGCTCAAGGTCGTCGTTGTCGTCGAGTTCGTTGGACGGCAGCGCGCCGTAGGCATCGCCGGATTTGAAGAGCGTCACCGGGACCATCAGAGTGCGGGCAAGCTGGAAGGCGTGGCTCTGGGCGAGGGAAAGATCGTGCGACATTTCGAAGGCTCCATCCGGAGCGGGCCAATTCCCGCTCGATGGCTCCTCGAAGGACCGCCTTCGGTCGCGATCACCGCGAAGGCGAAGCTGGAGCGGCGGCAGCTTGCTAGCCGACCCCTTGCGGGTTGATCGTGGAAGACCCGAAGGCGGGGCAGGACGCCATCGCTAGAGAGCGGAATTGGTGCGCATCCGTCGAGACGAGTTGCACGGCACGTTCATTCCTCGCCGCAGGCGTCGCGTTAGTGGAAGTTGCGCGCCTTCACCTTGATGGTGTCGATGTGGAGGTCGGGAACGTAGATGTCGCGCGTGCGCGTCGGCTTCGACTGTTGCTCGCGCGGATCGGAACCCGAACCGCCGTTGCGAACCTGATCGCCGCGGCCGTGTGGCAGGGGAAAGGCCGCCTCGCGTTCGCCGACGCTGGCAAGCTCGGCGGAGAGGTCGATGATCCGTTGCACGACGAGGTGGACCACCTCGCCTTCGCGCTGGACGCGACCGCGCACGGCGATCATGCTCGCCGACAGGACCGCACGCCGGTTGGCCTCGAAGACCTTCGGCCAAACAACGAGGTTGGCGATACCGCTTTCGTCCTCCAACGTGATGAACATCACGCCCTTTGCCGACCCGGGCCGCTGGCGGACAAGGACGATGCCCGCCGCTTCGAGCCATCGGCTGTCTCGCGATTCCATCGCCTCCGCGCAGGTGACGATCCGCCGGCGTCGCAGGTCGCTGCGAAGGAAAGAGACCGGATGGCTGCGCAGCGACAAGCCGACATGGCGATAATCCTCGACGACTTCGCCGCCTGTCTTCATGGATCGCAAGGCCACTGCAGGCTCGTTGATCTCGGCGCTTGGGCCACGATCGCGCGCCGCCGCGGCCACGAAGAGCGGCAACGGTTCGTCGCGCAGAGCTTTGATCGCCCACAGCGCCTCGCGGCGCGCAAGCCCGAGCGTCGGTCGGAAGGCGTCGGCTTCGGCAAGCTGGACAAGCGCTGCCTGCGGGACATCGGACCGGCGCCAGAGATCGTCGACCGTCGCGAAGGGCTGATCGCCGCGCGCAGCGACGATGCGGGCAGCGTGCGCATTGGCAAGGCCCCGAACCATGCGCAGGCCGAGCCTCACTGCAAAGCGCGCCTCGTCGCCGGTCGGCTCTAGCGTGCAATCCCATCGCGAGGCCGCGACACAGACGGGGCGCACCTCGACGCCGTGCTCAATCGCGTCCCTGACGATTTGCGCCGGCGCGTAAAACCCCATCGGCTGACTGTTGAGCAAGGCCGCGCAAAATACATCCGGGTGCCAGCATTTGAGCCATGCGCTCGCATAGGCGATCAAGGCGAACGATGCGGCATGGCTTTCCGGGAAGCCGTACGAGCCGAACCCCTCCAATTGTCGAAACGTCTGCTCGGCGAACGCGCGCTCGTACCCGTTGGCGACCATGCCGTCGATCAGCTTGGTCTTGAAGGAGGAGACGCCGCCGCTGAATTTGAACGTGGCCATCGACTTGCGCAGCATGTCGGCCTCGCCCGGCGTGAATCCCGCGCAGGTGATCGCGACCCTCATCGCTTGTTCTTGAAACAAGGGCACGCCCAAGGTTTTTCCGAGCACCTGCTCAAGCTCGGGCTTGGGGTAATGGACGGGCTCGCGTCCTTCGCGGCGACGAAGATAAGGGTGGACCATGTCGCCCTGGATCGGACCGGGCCGAACGATCGCCACCTGAACGACGAGATCGTAATAGGTGCGGGGCTTGAGGCGCGGCAGCATCGACATTTGCGCGCGGCTCTCGATTTGAAATGTCCCGAGGGTGTCGGCCTTCCTGATCATCGCATAGGTGCGGGGATCCTCCGCGGGAATCGTCGCGAGGTCGAGTTCGATGCCCTTGTGATGCGCGAGCAGGTCGAGACCCTTTTTCATGCAGGTGAGCATGCCCAAGGCCAGGACGTCGACCTTCATAAATCGGAGCGAGTCGATGTCGTCTTTGTCCCACTCGATGACCTGACGGTCCTTCATGCTCGCAGGCTCGATCGGGACGAGATCGTCGAGCCTGTCGTGGGTGAGCACGAAACCGCCAGGATGTTGCGACAAATGTCGTGGCGCGCCCATGAGCTGACGTGCCAGGTCCAGCGTCAATCGCAGCCGCCGATCGGCAAGATTGAGATTGAGCTCCTCGACATGGCGATTTTCCACGCCTTCCTCGGACCAGCCCCAGACCTGCCCGGAGAGAGAGGAAATCAGATCCTCGGGAAGGCCGAGGGCCTTGCCGACGTCGCGCAGCGCCCCTTTGGTGCGATAGCGGATGACGGTGGAGCACAGCGCGGCGTGGTCGCGACCGTAGGTTTCAAAAACCCACTGCATCACGATTTCCCGCCTTTCATGTTCGAAGTCCACGTCAATATCGGGCGGCTCGCGTCGCTCTTCGCTGACAAAGCGTTCGAACAGCAGGTCATTGCGGCCGGGATCGATCGACGTGATCCCGAGCACGTAGCAGACGGCGGAATTCGCAGCGGAGCCGCGTCCCTGGCACAGGATGTCGCGTGAGCGCGCGAACCGGACGATGCTGTTGACCGTCAAAAAATACGGCGCGTAGTCGAGCTTCTTGATCAGGCGCAGTTCGTGCAGAAGGACGGCGCGCACCTCGTCGGGCAAACCCTCGGGATAGCGGGATGCGGCACCTTCCCAGGTCAGCTTTTCGAGCGTCTCCTGCGGCGAAAGCGAGGGATCGTCACGCTCCTCGGGGTATTGATAGGCCAGCTCATCGAGGCTGAAGCGACACCGCTCGGCGATCTCCAGCGTGCGCGCCAGGGCCTCGGGGTAGCGGGCGAACAGGCGGTGCATCTCCTCGGGCGGCTTGAGATAGCGATCGGCATGTCGTTCGCGGCGATCGCCAAGCGCGTCGATGGTGACGTTGTGGCGAATGCAGGTGACGACGTCCTGGAGAATCCGGCGATCGGGCTCGTGAAAGAGCACGTCGTTGGTCACGACGGTGCGGATCTTCGCCGCGGCGGCGGCGTTGGAGAGCTCGTGAAGCCGGAGCTGGTCGTTCGGCCGACGTCTGAGCGTCAACGCCATGTAGGCGCGATCGGCAAAGGCATCGTGTAGTTGGCGCAGATGAAGTCGACAATCGTCGTCGACCATATCAGGCACGAGCACCGTGATCAGACCCTCGCCATAGGCGACCACGTCAGCCCATCCGAGGCTGCATTTGCCCTTACCCGCGCGCCGCTTGCCGAGCGAGAGCAGCCCGCAGAGCCGCGCGTAAGCAGCCCGGTCGGTTGGATAGACCAGGAGCGACATGCCCTCCGATAGATCAAGACGGCAGCCTACGATCAGGCGCACGCCGGTCGCTTTCGAGGCTTCGTGTGCGCGAACGATGCCGGCAAGGCTGTTGCGATCGACGACCGCGAGCGCATCGATGCCCTGCAACGCCGCCCGGGCGAAAAGCTCGTCGGCCGATGATGCCCCGCGCAGGAAGCTGAAATGCGATGTGACCTGGAGCTCGACATAGCGATGGGTGCTCATCCGAACACTCCATGCACGAACCAGCGATGTGACCCGGTCGCTGCATCCTCGCCATCACCGGCGCGATATATCCAGTATCGCTCGCCGGCTTCGTCTTCGACCCTGAAATAATCGCGCACCGTCGCGAGTTCGGCATCGCGTTTCCACCATTCCCCGAATACGCGCTCGGGCCCGTCGGCCCGGCGCACACGGCGGCGAATGCCGCGCCAGGTGAAGGCGACCGGCGGATGATCGGGCAGGAGCGCGACGGTCTCGATCAGCTCGGGGCGTTGCAGCAGGCGCGCCGGCCGTGGCCAATGCCCCGGCCAGGTCGCGCCGGTGTCGGGCGCCATGGCCGAAATTCGGATGACGGCGCGCTCGGGCACGTCGCTGGATAGCGGCGCCGCGCGATAGACGGCCCGTTCGCCGACGCGGTTGGTAAGCGTGTCGATCAGATCAGACACGTCAGGGGTGGCCTCTTCGATCAGCGAGCTGACGGACTGCTTGCGGACCAGGGGTTCGGTGCTGCTGGCGACGAGGGAGAGGAGCTCAATGCCGAAACCCGGATCGATTGTTTCGATCTTGTCGCATAGGAGTCGCATGAGGCGCTTCACGTCGCGCACGGGCATTGCCATGCCGACGCGGATTGCCTGGCGCTCATTGTCGACGCGTCGCAGGTGAAGATCGAGTCGTCGCGCACCGAGGTCGGCTTCCTCGAGGCGCTCGCAGAGCATGACGACGAGCTTTCCGATGTAGCGCGCGATTGTCTCGGCTGCTGCGATCGGTTCGGCGAAGCTGCGCCGGACCTCGATCAAATCGGCCGGCCGGACCGGATCGATGGGTTCCGCCGCCGCCCCGACCGCCTGGTCGAGCTGCCGGCCGAGCTCGTGACCGAAGCGAAGCGTCAGCGGCGCGCGCGGCTGCGCCAGCAAGTCGCCGACCTGCTGGAAGCCGAGCACGCGCAGATCGTGGTTCATCGCCACAGGCAGACGTAGAGCTTCCAACGGCAATGAGGCAATCATGTTCGGCCCATGCCCGGCTGCCGCCACGAAGGCCGGGCTGGCAAGGTAACGGGCAAAGGCATGCGCGGCGCCCCAACTGTCGGCCACGGCGGCGCGCGCGGCGATGCCGGACATGGCAAGGCGCCCGATCAGGGCATCGAGCATCGCTTCTTCACCGCCATGGAGATGATCGGCGCCCGTGGTGTCGATCACGATCCCGTCGTCGCCATCCACCGCGACGATCGGGGCAAAGCGCTGCAGCACCCACAAGGCGAGGCGCTCCAGCGCCTCGGAATCCGCGATCGGGTCGGCATCCTGGATGAGCAGGTCCCGGACGAGGACCTGCGCCTTCGCGACCGGCATGCCGGGTCGCAGGCCGGCCGCCCGCGCGGCGGCATCCGCCGACACCACGACGCGCCGGCTCCCTTCCCGGCCGATCAGGACGAGCGGGGCCTCAACTGGCGGCGCCGCGTCGCCGGCCTTCCGCCGCAGCCGGTCGGTCGACCAGCTCGGCAGGAAGAGCGAGACAACCCGTGTCATCGCAAGCCTCCAACTCAAAATCTGCACTCTCGCCCGCGCGGGCGCGGATCAACTCGACAAGCCACCGATGGCGGCCGACACCAGAAACGGGCAGCGCCGCCGAGGGCAGCACCGAGATCCTCCAGCGCGTCATCGCCGCCGTTGGCTGTCCAAAATCGGCGGCCTCGGTCTGGCGCCGCCAGCGCCGAAGGGCGATGCCGATCGTCCCGGCGCCTTCAGCCGAGAGCTGCAAGCGCCGGGAGGCGGTCATGGAAAGACGAGCGACCTCGCCGACGACGGCGCCCAGCCCGCCATGCCGGAGGCCTTCCTCCATGCAGGCGAGGATCGCCTTGTCGTCGCCTGCCTCGACGTAGATCACGCGATCCGGTGACAATCCTGCCTGCGCGAGCGCCGGCGCGAAGAGATCCGGGCGTGTGATGCACCACAGGACCTTGCCTTTTGTCCGCGCGGCGATTCCGCCGGCGAACAGGGCGGCGGCCGCACCATCGACGGCGCCAAATCCGCCGCCCGCGATTTCATGAAGAGCGCCGCGCGCCAGCCCTCCGCCAGGGAGTCGCGAGTCGACCTTGGCAATTCCGAAAGGAAGCACCGATTTCGCGCGCAGGGTTCGACCCTCGATCTTCTCGATTTGCACGCGCAACGATTGTATGGCGGGTTCCGGCCGCAAGCTGGTCCTTGACCTCCTGGGATGGCTCTTGCATCATGTTCTCTATTTGTTCTCCGAACTGGGAGCATGAGTCAAGAGCGTCGACGACCTCGTCTGGAAGCAAGGCGGCCGCAATCGGACGCCCGGTTATGGAAGGGTAGCAATTGAGCGAAGAGGAGAGGCGAGCCCGGTGGGACGCAATGTGCAACGCTGTTGCAGATCAGATGAAGGCCTACACGCGCCCCTATGTGAACATTCTTGCCGGTGAAGTTGATGTAGGGACCGGGACGTTTATCGAAGATGCCGACATCGGAGTATTGACGTGCGAGCACGTCGCGCGTCTCTCGCCTTCGGCCTTCTTCATTGACGGCATGGGCAGCGTGCAACTCCGACCTGGCCTATGGCGCATGGAGCCTGATCCAAAAAAGGATGTGGCACTTTCATCTTTGCCTGCGGCGGAATGGGCGAAAGTGCACGGAAGGGCAAGCCCGCTTCCAAGATCAAGATTTGCAGCACGTCATGAGGCAGTAAGAGACGAGCTTCTTTTCTTTCGGGGCATTGCTGGCGAGAACGTCGGATACGTAGGCAATTTCGGCGTCGACGCAATCATCAGCGGGTATTGCTCTCAAGAGAAGCGCGACACCGGAGACAGCGATATTTTCGAAATGCTCTGGAAAGCCGGCCATGCCACTGTGACAACCGGCACCGAAGATGCTGTTCGCGATCGCGTTCTTTACGACCATCCGGGGGGCTTTAGCGGTTCACTCGTGTGGAACACGAGATTTGTCGAGCTCGGCTGTGAGCTATCGACGTGGACCCCCGACAGGGCAATCGTAACTGGCCTGTTGCGCCGTTATGACGAAGCCACAGAGACGTTGCTCGTTTGGCGGATCGAGCACGTGCGTGCGTGGCTCTGAAAGCCCTCGTCTGTTCGAAGCGATGCTCCTGACCTGGGAGTTCGCTTCCGACAGGTCCCACGCCAAGACGGGGATACTGCTCGGCGCGGGCTGGACTCCGCAAAAGGCGAGGTGTTCACACGCCGTACATCCCCTCGCATTCGTTGCCGAAGAGGTCGAGCTGGCCGTGGTCGGCGGCCGTCGACAGATCGGCAAGGTCGAGTGGTACACACGAGCGATGCAGAAACACCTCGCCACGGATGCCGCGAAGACCAGAGCGCAGGGCGTGATCAACCTCGACCGTATCGGCCCACGCCTCGCCGTCGTGATCGCGCAAATCGCGCCAGCGCGCATTGTCATGGAACGGGCAGCCGATGCAGGCGCTTTTCGGCGGGATCGGATAGCCATGGCGGCGCAGCCACGCCATGCAATCCTGCCGGCACATACGTCGCTCGATCAGGGGAAAGCGCTTGATCTGCCAGCCTTCGAAGCTCGGCTTGGCCCGGATGACCTCGTCCGTGCTGATGCCGATCCATTGCTCGACGACAGGAAAGGAGGGCGAGCGCTTGCGGGCAAGGCCGGCGAGCTCGCGGACCTTGCGCCGGATCGGAACGATCTTGAACTCCGTCGTGCATTGCCGGCGGATCATGCCGATCGAGATGATGTCGGCCGCGCTGTGGCGTTCGCCGATCTCGATCAGCTCACCCTCATCGTCCTCGTCGAGGACGGGAATAGGCGTGCCGGCAGGCCTGACCGTGCGGGTGAACGCCGGAATCGATGCCCATCGACGGCCCTCGCCGGCGGCAAGAAGATGGTCGCGGATATTGCCGGCCGACACGATGTGCACGGGAAAGGGCAGGACATTTCCCGACGTGAGCCAATCGAGGTGCTCGTAGACGGCGGCAGGCTCCCAGCCCGTATCGGCAAAAATCGCGCAATCCGGCATGGGGCCGATTTCGCCATGGGCTGCGAGCAGCGCCATTGTCGTCGATTGGACGCCGGCGCCGAGCGAGAGCACGCGCAAGCGGATCGGGGAGGGCGAAAGGCCCTCCCCAGAAACAGGCGGAACGTGAAACATTACGCTGCCTCCCGCTCTGCGGCTTCCGTCGGTTGGAGACCATGCAGGAACGCGGCGGCGCGCTGCGCGTGCGCGGCGGCCTGGAAGACCGCGCGCTTGTCGCCCTGCAGGATCTGCAGCCACGATTCCACGTAGCTTGCGTGGTCGGGCCGCGGTTCGAGCTCGGGCACGATTCCGAGGTCGGCGCAGATCAGCGCCGATCCGATTTCTGCGACGAGCTCTTCGCGCGCGCGTTCGCTGCGATCCTTCGCATAACGGCTGAGATCGCGCCCGACGCGGCGCGAATCCGCCGTCCAGTGCACGTGCTCGTGACTCAGCACCGCCACGTACGACGCAGCGTCGCGAAACGTCTCGAACGGCGGCATCTGGATGTGATCGGTCGACGGCGCGTAGAAGGCCCGCGCGCCGCCATGCCGGATCACCGAGCCCGTATTGGCGAAGAAGCGATCGGCATGATCGATCCGCTGGATCGGATCGATCACCGGCGCCGGTTGCCGGTAGAAGTGGTCGGGCAATCCAGCGATCTGCTCGACATTGAAGACTGAATAGGTCTTCAGGAACGGGATGTCGCGTTCGACCTCGCCGCCATTGCCGTCGTTTTCCGTCCGGGTGAAACGGCTCGCATAGATGACGGTCGCACCTGACTCGCCCTTACGGACATGAGCGTCGAGCTCGATCGCCTGCTTGAACGTCATCCAGGTCGGCGAGGTGAAACCGCGCGCGAGCGCTTCCGACCAGAGCAGCAGCACGTTCATGCCGCTGTAAGGTTCGCCGTTGTGGCGCAGCGGCCGCGTGATGCGCCGTCCCGCGTGACCGGCGCTCCATGGCTGAATCCACGGCCGAACACCCTTCTCGAGATCCGCGACGATGCGATCGGTGATGCGCGCGTAGACGTCGGCGCGTGAGCCTTCCTTCTTCTCAGTCATTTTCCTGAACCTCCGTTTGGAGGTCGCGCCAATCGCGACCCCGTTACGGCGGTCCATCGCCAGGGAATTCAGGGGCGCGGCGCACCCTTGGGCCGCAACGAAGTGGAGGGCGGCGAAGCCGCTGCGCCGTGCCCCGGCCCTGGCAGGACCAAAAGCCGGACGGGCGTCACGATGCGCACCGCCCCATTTTCTCCATTCCATCCTCTTGAGGAGCGGCCGCATGGCGGTTGTCGCCGCCGTCGTGCGCCGCGGCCGCGACAGCGACACGAAAAAGGGGCCGGCCCCATCGGGGCCAACCCAGCGTCGTGGTATCGAAGACGGGCGAGGCCGAAGCCTCGCCCGGTGCCATCAGCCGAAGGCGGCCAGCTGTATTTCGGCCGCCTTGCGATCGAGCGTGTGTCCGGGATTTTCGACCGGGCGCTCGAACGGCTTCCAGCGCTCGCCGACGACGTGCTCGTAGGCAGCGACGGCGCCCTCGGCCGCCATGCGCAGGGCGTGCGACTGCAAGGCCATGTCCGCGGCGAACTCGCGCTTGCGCTGCGCTGTGCTGTCGAAACCGACGGGACCGTCGAGGTCTTCGTCGCGCAGGTCGTTGGATGCCTTGGCCGTCGCGTCGCGGGCTTCGGTCACCGCGCGGCTGTAGAACTGGCCGGCGCCGTGCGCGGAGCCGACATAGGCGCCGACGATCCGCTGCAGATGAATCTGCATCGCCCTCTCGCCGAGGCCTTCGCCCAGGCTATCGGCCGTCTCGACGATCATGCGCTGATGGAGATCGCGGATCCCGTCGCTATCGAGAACGGGAAGGCCGAAACTCTCGGAGATGAGCGTCGCCTGGGCGGCGTCGGGGCAGGCAAGCCTGACCATTTCGAGCGTGGTGCTCTTACGGAGCTGGACGACCTTCGCGGGCTGACGTTGGGTGCGAGCGGCTTTGGTCATGAGAACATCCTTTCCTTCGGTTCGCCTGAAGGCCCGGATCGGCTCCTGCCGGTCCTCCCTTCGGGTGCGATCGACCGAAACCGGCGGAATGACGGGCGCTTCAGGGTCCGGGGCTCCCGGATCGAGCGGAGCGGGTTTGCGCGCAAGCAGGGCTTCCAGCCCTCGCGCAGCGCGCGGGCCCGCTGTGCCGAGATCGGGAGCTCCGGCCGCAACGCGGCGCGACACGCGGCCTTGAAGCGACCGGCCGCCGGTTTAAGAGCGCAACAAAACCCGAGGGGAGGTCCGGCGAGGCGGAACGCCAGTCAACAAGCGAAACCGATCAGGATGGACGTCGTGCCCACGCCGCAGCCCTTCCACCAGGCCGCCGGCCGCGACGCACGACACCCGCCTGATCGTCCGGCCGCTTTCGCAACGTCCTGGCATCTCATCACAGACAGACGGCAACCTCTCCCGGCTGCGCCCGCGCGGTGCGACACCAGCGCCGGTTGTCTCGCTGAGGGGGTCAGTGGAGGCTTCCACGAGATCGGTCACTCCACATCGGCAAGGTCGTCGCCCGTGCCGGAGCCGCCTGTAATGGACATTCGCGACTGCGGGCGAGATGCTGCCGCAGGCCACCGATCCCAACGTTGCGCGAATCCCGACCGGATTGCGTCGGGAGTGACGGCCGGCGCCCGCGTGCGCGGTGCTGAAAATGGCCGGGGCGCGCCGTGCCGGCGGCGTGGGCTCCCTGTTCGGCACTGCACGCCGTCGGATGCCGGTCACCGTAAGATCGGCGAACCGGCTTCCGGCCGCAACGCCGATGCCGAGCCGTTATGATGATGGTCCGTCGTGTCGGCCCGCTCGTGGCGGGCGGCGGGTCGCCCGTTACGATCGATGTCGAGGCGCTGTCGCAGCGCCTCGATTGCATGATCCTGCCGCGAGAGCTTTCGGGCCAAGGCGTCGATTTCCGGCTGGCGTTCCGCCGTAAGCGCCGCCAGTCTCGCGCGATATCGCTCGAGAAAGGCACCTGGGTCCGGCGGCTTGCCGCGACGATAACCGGAATGCTTGCGCCCGAGAGAAGGTATCAGCGCGGTCATCCTCCGCGTGATCTGCCGATCGATCATGTTGAGCTGGCGCTGCGTCTGTCGCTGCGCCTCCTCCATGCGATGAAGAAGATGCAGACGTTCGGGGGAGGGGGTCATGCCGCGCTCCCTGGCTGCCAGCCGATGAAGTCGGACTCGCCGCCATAGACGCGGTGGCGAGCGGGATCGATCACGAAGCCAAAACGGCCGACGCGATATTCATCCGAGGGGACGAGGAAGCGGCGCTCCTCGGTCCCAAAGCCCCGCCTGCCGCCCGGCGTCGCGACGACCTCGACGAAGCCCGCGACCTGCTTCGACGTGATCGCCGAGATCACGATCCAGTCGTGAACGTGCGCTGCTTCGAAGGCCCGGCGATCCTTCTCGTGCGATTCACCCGGCAGAAGGATCGTGCCGAAGATGGTCTCCCATGCGTCGGGCCAGCTGTCCTTGACCGTGCGCTCGGCGCAGCGTCGCTCGAAAGCGGTGAACAGATGCGGATAGGTGATAGCGACGATCGCCCATTCGGCATCTTCCTCGTACCATCCGCCGGCAGAGCGCAGCATGTGATGGACCTTGCGGTTTCGCTCGGCCGAGAGCTTGAAGCCGCCATGCCCGGCGGTCGAGTGCGAGGTCACGCCCTCGGCATAGATCGTCGCGCCCTGAGAGGTGCCCCACGGTGTATGGGCACGCGAGTATTCTTCGACACGGCCGAGCATCTTGCGCTCGCGCTGATGTTCGGCGTTTTCAAGCACGCGCGCCCGAAACGCCGCCTCGTCGGCGAGCTCGCCCGCGTGGCCATAGAAATCGTCGCGCGTCCACTCGCCCATCGGCCGGGAGAGACGCCAGGCGGTGACGAGATAGCGGCGGTCGTCGCGCGCTATCGCCATGGCGAAGGCAGTGTCGCCGACCAGCGCGACAGGCATTCCGTCGGCGCTGCTGCCGAAAGAAACCCCCGGAAATCCGGGGGTCTCGGTTTGAGGGCAAGCAGGAGAGGGGGCGTTCATGCCGCGGTCCTCCCCTCGACGATGTCGGCGCCGACCTCGTCGGCGGTTACCTCTTGAAGCACGGCGCGCGGATAGCCGTGGCGCGTCAGCCACTCGCGGGCATCGGCCTCGTTTGTTGCGAGATGGACGAGCTCGGCGTCGTCGGCGGCGCGATCGAAGACGCGGACTGATCCGATCGCCGGGCGCTCAACGACGGTGAAAGCCAGTCGCGAGTCGAGCGAGAACGTCCGATGGACGCGGATCGCGATGACGCCGCCGGTGCCATGGTCGGCCTCATGCAGGGTGAAGCTTGCCGAGAGCGAGATGTTGCCGACACCGCGCGCTCCCTGCTTTCGGATCAGCCGGCCGCGGCTGTTGCTGGTCTGCCAGGCGGCCAGCTTCTTGTTGAAGCGCGCCGGCGGCTGCGGCGTTCCGTCGGACCAGGCGACGATGGACCCGATCGGTGCGTTGTCGAAGATTGTGTGTGCGGACATGGTGTCCTCCTTGGATTGCGCAGGTGTGGAAACGACACCGCCGCCGGAGACCGGCGGCGGCGAACCGTTCGAAACGGAGGGGGTGCGGCGCTACTCTGCCGCCTCGCGGAAGGCCTCGGCCTCTTCATCGGAGAGGCCGTCGCCGATGTTGCCGGCGTCGTCTTCCGCCTCGTCGTCTGTCGACGTGGCGTTGGAAGACAGCCAGCCGGCGAGCTTCGCCGGGTCGGGCGCGAAGAGCGCGGACGGATGGACGAAGTGGCCTTCCTTGAAGTGCTCGACGAGCGCGGCGCGCGTGTCCTTCACGCGCTGGCGCGGCAGGACCGGTGTGTCCTTGCACGATGCCTCAAGCGCCGGGCGCGAGAGGCAGGCGAGGAAGTCCTCCGTGCCCATGTTCGGCAGGAAGGCGTCCGCGCCGACGACCTCGCCGGCGACACGGGCGACGACGCCGCTGTTGGTGGCGTTCTCCCGGCACGAGAAGACGTCGACCAGCATGGTGCGCGCCGCAACGCGCAGCGTGTCCATGTCGAAGGCGAGCTTGCCGTCGGCGTCGAACAGCACCGCCGCGTTCTTCGCCAGCCGGCTATGGCCGTAGTAGACACCGCCGCTGCCGGTCGTGACCGAGACGTTCTGGCCCGCGAAGGCGAGGATCAGCAACGCCATCAGGGCATCGTCCTCGATCGGCGCTCGGCCGAGCGCTTCACGCAGCGCGTCGGTGCGGAGGTCGCCGATCATCTCGACGCCCTTGCGCGTCACGTCCGGACGCGGCTTCGAGACCTCGCCGACGTCGTCCGCGGTGTTGTCCGGACCGGTCGTGTCCTTGCCCTTCGGCTTCTTCGCCGCCGGCATGCGGTAGTGGACGGTCTGCACGCGGCCGTCGCGGTCGAGGTACATCGCCGTGCAGTCCGACTTCGTCGGCTTGCCGTAGACGCGCTCCGCCTTCGGCGGCAGCTTCACCTCGCCGTAATTCGTGGCCTCTGCGATGATGCCCTTCTTCGGCAGGTTCGCCGTCATCCACTCCTGCTGCGCGCCGAGGAAGGCCTCGACATCCGTGGTGTAGCGGCTGTCCTCATCCGCCGGCGCGAACAGGTCCTCGACCCACGCAATCCCGTAGGCCTGGGCGAGCTCGTCGCCAAAGCTCGCATGACGCGCAAACATGCGCGTCTTCTGCAGGGCCTGGGCGACGCTCCACCACGAAACCTGCGGGTCGGCCTTCGACGGCTTGTGCTTCTTCCAGACCTCCTTCTGCTCGTCGAGCGAGGCCGCCGCGATCGTACGCAACTGCCGTTCGTCGGGCATGTCGCCCTTGGCCATGTGGTCGAGCATCGCCGGCAGAACATTCGCGAGCAGGCGCAGCTTGCGGATCTGACGCACCGGCAGCGCGAGCGCGACGGCGATCGCCTCCTCGGTCCAGCCGAGCGCGACCAAGCGCTCGATGGCACGCCACTGGTCGACGGGGTTCAACGCCTCGCGTGCGATGTTCTCGACCATGGAGCGCATGGCGCCGTTGTCGTTCGCCGGGTCATCGACGAGCACGTCGATTTCCTCCAGGCCCGCTGCGATGGCGAGGCGCACGCGGCGCCGGCCGGCGTTGATGAGGAAGCCGTTGCCGCCGTCGGCCTGCTGCGACACGACAGGCGGCTGCACGATGCCGACGGCCTTGATCGAGGCCAGCAAGAGCGCATCGGCCTGCGGCGAGGACTTGGTCTGGCGCGAATGGTCGGGGCTCTCCACCAGCGCGCGCGGATCGACCTTGATGAGATGCATGGGAATGCTCCTTTTGGGGTTGCGGACCGGCGTTGCCGGCCCTTTCTCGTCTTCTTCCCGAAGACATCCCCCGAGCCCGCGGAGCGGACGGGCCGGTGCAACTGCGGCCGAGCATCCCTGCCCGGCAGGACCAGCAGGGCCAAAGCCCTGCGAAGGACGACGGGCCGGGATCGCGCAGGCGGCGGTTGAGCTCTGCGTCGACGGCCCGCCCGATCTGCGAGCGGGCATTTCCCCCTTTTTTCCCCTCCCTTTTCCATTTCATGCTGCCACCGGCATCTCGCCGCGGCTTCCATCATCCTCCGCCAGAGCTTTCTCGACCTCGGCGAGCTGGCGGCGCTTATCGGCAAGCTCACCCGCGAACGCGAACTCGCCGCCGTCGCGCGATGCGTAGGACACCAACCGCCGCCGGGCATCAGCAAGGCGCTGGGACAACCGCTCGCGCTCGCCCTCGAAGTCGTCGAGCGCGTGCTCGAGGCGTGCGATCGCACCGAGCGGTGTCACCGTCACGGGAAGTTCGATTTCGTAGTCGGCGCCCGTTCGCTGCAACATCGTGGTGTAGCGGTAGCCATCGCGCCCGAAGCGCTCGCCGCTGAACTCGACGTCGAACCCGCCGATCGAGGCGATCACGCTCTCGCCTTCCTGCTGGAGCTGGACCAGCGTCAGGATCTCCTTCAGCAGCGCCCGGCCTGCGTGCTTGCGCTCGTTGTGCGTGTCGCCCGTCACCGTCATGGCGAAGGCGTCGCTCGCAGTCGGACGGCGACGCGCGATGTCCTGGCCGATTTCACTGACCCGGCGCGTCGAATATTCGATGTCGCGTTCGGCGTCCCGGATCTGGCGCCGCACCGCATGCTGGTCGTCGATATGGGCAGCTCGCAGGCGTTCGAGCCGCGCGATATCGGCTTCGAGGCCGGCCTTTTGCATCAGTCGTGGATCACCCGATGCAATCGCCTTGGCCATCGCGAACTGGCTGGCCTGGCTCTCGCCCATGTCCTCGAGTCGGCGGATCGAGGTGTCGCCCGAAAGGGCCGCGGCGATGAAGCGGGCCTTGCGCTCGTTGTTCTGCCACATCTGCGCATCGAGGCTGCCTTCGGTCGCGTAGGCGAACACGTCGACCTCGTCGTGCTGATTGCCCTGCCGCACGATGCGGCCCTCGCGCTGCTCGATCTGTGAAGGCAGCCACGGCACGTCGAGGTGGTGAAGCGCCTTTAGTCGCAGCTGCGCATTGACGCCCGTCCCCATGGTCTCGGACGAACCGATGAGGAAGCGGACCTTGCCGGCGCGGACGTCGCCGAACAGGCGCTGCTTCGCCTCAGACTTCTTGTAGTCCTGCATGAAGGCGATCTCGGCCGCGGGCACGCCCATGCGCACGAGCTCGTCGCGGATCCAGCGATAGGCGGAGAAGCCGCGTGACTTCTCGACGCTAATGGTGCCGAGGTCGGAGAAGATCATCTGCGCCGCGCCGGGCAGTTCGAACGGCTTGCCGTCGGAGCGGACATAGGCGCTTTCGGCGGTCTCGCTCCAGATGCGGAAGGCGTTGCAAACGAGCTGGTTCAGCTTGTTGTCGGCCTCGTTGTCGTTGTCCGGGTCGACCAGGCGCAGGTCGATGGCCGCGTGCCGGCCATCGGTGATGACCGACAAGAGGATGTCGTCGCCCGGCTCCGGCGCGCGGTCGCGCTCCTCGATCGCCTTGATGCGCTCGCCGAGCAGCGTTTGGTAGCGCTTGAACGCGGCGGACGGCTTCGCGGTGAGGATCTGCCGCTTGCCGGTCGAGATCGCGGGGATCTTTACGTACTGCCGCAGGTCCTCGGGCATCACGACGTCCGCGAATGAGCGGAACATGGCGATGAGTTCGGGCACATTGACGAAGGTGGCGAAGCGCGTCACCGGCTTGTACTTGCCCGACGGCTGTAGCTCGAGCTCGGTCGAGACGTCGCCGAAGGTCGACGCCCAGGCGTCGAACTCGTGCAGGCCGCGCTCGCTCAGCGCCGCGTATCCGAGATAACGCTGCACCGAGAACATCTCGCCGAGCGTGTTGGTGATGGGCGTGCCCGAGGCGAGGACGAGTGCGCGGCCCGGATTCTTCGTCTCCACAAAGCGCGACTTCACGTAGAGGTCCCAGGCGCGCTGCGATCCGTTCGGATCGACGCCCTTCAACGTCGACATGTTCGTGGCGAAGGAGAGCTTTCTGAACTCCTGCGCCTCGTCGACGATGATCTGGTCGATTCCGATTTCGGAGATGGTGAGCAGGTCGTCCTTGCGTGTCGCCAGCGACTCCAGCCGCTCCTGCAGGCCCTCCTTGAGCCTTTCGAGCCGCTTGCGCGAGACGCGGTCGTCGCTTTCCACCTTTGTGAGCAGTGTCTGGTAGAGCTCCAGCTCGTCCTGGATCATTTGCTGCTCGAAGACCGAGGGCACGGCGATGAAGCGGAACGCGCTGTGCGTGATGATGATCGCGTCCCAGGTCGCGGTTGCCGCGCGCGACAGAAAGCGGTGCCGCTTGTCCTTGGTGAAATTGGTCTCGTCGGCGACCAGGATCCGCGCATTCGGATAGAGCGCGAGAAATTCGCGTGCCGCCTGCGCGAGGCAATGGCCGGGCACGACGAGCATGGCCTTGGCGATGAGGCCGAGCCGGCGCTGCTCCATCACCGCCGCCGCCATCGTCATGGTCTTGCCGGCGCCGACGGCATGGGCAAGATAGGTCGCGCCCGCGGCAATGATGCGCCAGATGCCGCGCTTCTGGTGTTCATAAAGAACGAAGGCGCCAGAGGCGCCGGGAAGCTTCAGATGGGAGCCGTCGAAGGCCCGTGGCGCGATGTTGTTGAAGCGGTCGTTGTAAACGCGCGCGAGCCGGTCGGTGCGATCTGGATCGGACCAGATCCAGCGCTGGAACGCGTCCTTGATCTTCGAGAGCTTTGTCTTCGCGGCCTCGGTGTCGACGACGTTGAGCACGCGCCGCTCGCTGTCGCCGTCCTTGACCGTGTCGAAGATCTGCGGCACGCGGCTGTTGAGCGCGTCGGCGAGCAGCTCACCCGCGTGACGTCGGTCGGTGCCCCATTCCGATGTGCCGGTCGCCGTCCAGCCGAGTTGCCGCGCCTCGACGGTCCACGACGCGAGCTCCGGCATGTGGTGAATCTTGATCTCCACATCCATCGTCTCCTTGACGAAGGCGACGACGTCTGCGGCCGGAATCCACGGTGCGCCGAGACGCGCCGTGATGTCGGACGGCTTGAGATCGGCAGGCTGCACGCCCTGTAGCGCCGTAACGTTGCGCTCATAGTCCGGGTCTAGCGCCGCGGCGGCCTCCGCGGTCTTGAGCTTCTCGCGAACGGCGCCGGACAGGTAGGCATCGGCCGTCTGCCACGATCCGTCCGATGCGTCGCGGAAGATGGCGCTGCCGAGTTCGGCGACGACATCCTGCGTGTCGCGATGCAAGAGCTCGGCGATGTGGTCGACGTCGACGTGCCCGCGCTCGTTCAGCACGACGGCGAGCGCGTCGGCCGCGCTGGTGATCACCGGCGCAGCAGGTGGCGCGATAACGCGCTCGGTGAAGAGCGGCCCGGGCTTCGCGGTGTTGGTCTCGAGGTCGTAGTCCTCGATCGAGGCGACCAGCCAGCAGTCGGGATCATCGACAAACGGCTGGATGTTCGGTCGGCGGTGCGTCTCGCGCACCTCGCCCGTCTCTTCGTCTTCCGCCAGCGAGACGGTCGTGAAGTTGATCGGACCGAAGTCGCGGACGAAGCTCGACCAGGCGATGCGCAGCCTGACCTGCGCGTCCTTCCACGGCCGGTCGAGCTCCTGGCACTTCAACACCTCGCGCACAGCGTCGCGGATCGGGATCAGCTTCCGAATGATACGGACGTGCTTCTCCGGAACGCCGTCGGCGCTGCGGCCCTTGCGTGCTTTCACCGCGACAGCGCCGCCATCGAGGACCTGCATCAACCCCTGTGCCTTGTCGAAGAAGTAGCTGCCCTCACGGACGTGGCGGTCGGACGGCAGGTCGATCCCGGACACGTCGTCGGCGTCCTCGATATCGGAATCGATCGCCTCGGGCTCGCCGTCATAGACCGCCTCCGGAAGGAGATTGACGGCGGCTGCGAGCGTATCCGTGAGATCTTCGGAGTCGCGCGGCAGGCAGGTGTAGGTCTCGCCGAATGGACCCGACGTGAGTGCGTGCGCGCCGAGCACGAAGTCGGGGTGCCGCGCGAACCAGCGGTTCACGCGGATCGCGCTCTCGTCCTCCGTCGCCGGCCGGACGTCCTCCAGGTCGAGCCAGGACAGGTCGCCCTCGACATCGCCGACCTTGCGTTTGCGGAAGAACAGCAAGTCGACCACGACGTCGGTCCCGGCAGCCGAGCGGAAGCTGCCCTGAGGAAGACGAATGGCTGCGATCAGGTCCGCTGACTTGGCGATGTGCTCGCGCGCGGAAATATCCGCCTTGTCCATCGTCCCGTGCGAGGTGACGAAGGCGGCGAGCGCGCCGGGCTTCAACAGATCGATCGCACGCGCGATGAAGTAGTCGTGCAGGCGAAAGGCCTTGGAGCGATAGGCCCGGTCCGATCGGACGGCGCGGTCGGAAAAGGGCGGATTGCCAATCGCGAGGTCGAAGCTCGCCGGCAGCTCAGTGCGCGCGAAGTCGCCGGCGATGATGCGCGACCCCGGCTGCAGCAGGCGGGCGATGCGCGCCGTGACCGGATCGAGTTCGATGCCGGTGACATGCGAGATGTCGCGCAGTCCCTCTGGCATCAACGCCGGGAAGAGGCCCGTGCCGACGCCGGGCTCGAGCACGCGGCCGCCGCGCCAGCCAAGACGCCGCAATGCCGTCCAGATCGCCCGCACGATCAGCTCGGGCGTGAAATGGGCATACTGCGTGCAGCGGGCGAGCGAGGCGTAGTCGAGTTCGCCGACGGCATCTTCGAGCGAGGCGCCGAGCTCCTGCCAGCCTTCGCGGAAATCGGGTTCGCCGGGCCGGCGGAAGACACCGTTGGCAAGGTCGGAAGCGCCGAAGCCGATGAAGCGGATCAGCTTCGCCTGCTCCTGCGGCGTGGCTGGGCGCTGATCGGCCTCGATCTCGGTCGCGAGCCGGATCGCGGCGATGTTGTCGCGCCCGCGATCCTTCCAGGTCCTGGCGAGCAGGCGATCGCCGACAAGAAGGAAATTCGACCCGTGCGCGGGACGGACCGGGGCGGGGGGGCGTGCTGTGGCTGCGACCGGAAGCGCCGGAGCGGGCGTCGAGGGATCGGGCTCATCGTCGTCGTCGTTCGCGAACGCGCCGCCAAAGGCGGTCACGCCGAGCCCGAGGCCCGAGGAGAGAGCGGTGTTGCCGAAGAGGTCGAGAGTGAAGGGATCGTCGTGCGCCATGATAAGGTCTCCTGTGATGAAGGCGCGCGCCATCGACCTCGCCGGGGATTCCGGCTGGTGCGATGTTCGCGAGAGGTTGCGGGAACGGGCCGCGTGGCCCGAGAGGTCAGCGGCGGATCGGCGTGATCGACATGCTGTCGTCGGTCATCGCGATCGTGAGGTGGGTGGCCGAAGGCAAGGCCTCGATCGACCGCACGAGCAGTTCGGCGTCGAGGAAGTCGCTGCCGTCATCGCCGCCGAAATACTGGCGCTTGTAGTGCCAGTAATCGGGGTTCGTCTTCGGGTCGCATTCCTCGGCATAGATGACGAGGGGGCGTTGCCCGTCGGCGAGCTTGCCGTTGGACATGATGTAGACGCCTTCGTCGCCGACCAGCCAGACGCCGGGCTTTTCATCCTTGCCGGGCGCAAGACCGTAGTGCGGGTTGCGGAAGCCGCCATTCATGAGGGCGTCGATTCGCCCGCGCGTGATCACCGCGCGAACCGCTGTCACGGAAAAGGTGAACATGGCGGCACCTATGCCGCGATCGCGTCGGGCAGGTAGCGCAGGTGCACCGGCAGTTTCACCGCGATATCCGCGTCGGTCAGTCGGTCGAGCAGCCGGAAGTCATGGCTCCGATCCTGGCCGTAGACGATCACGGTGCGCTTGCCGCGCTCTGCGGCGGGAAAGCGCCAGTCGGCATAGCCGCGATAGGGATCGTGCGTGCTCGACCAGATGTGCTCGAGGCGCTCCTCGTGCGTCATGGCGCGGACCGGCCGCGACTCGCGCTCGACGATCGCCGCGCGCATCCGCTCGGGCGATTGTCGGTCGCCCAGGTCGCAATAGCCGTGAAAATAGCGGACGCGGTCGTCGATCCTCAGTTCGAAGAAGACGCTCGTAACGCTGCCGGCGAGGAATTCGCGCATCGCGAACATATCGCCACGCATCCACAATGGCGGCAGGATCTCGAACATGTAGTTATGCTCGACCGCGCCGACCTCGAACCACTCGCCTGCATAAAGCGCGATCGCGTCGTCTTCCCTGCGGCTCGGCCGCTGCGCGTGGCGATCGAACATGCGGAACATCTGCCGACGGTCGGCGGCGCCTTGATAGACCTTACGGATCGAAGAGGGGGTCATGGTGGGCTCCTTTCAGCCTCGTCGGGCCGGAGCGCGGCTCACCCTTCCGGTTCGCCATCCTCTTCAGCCCTTCTGACCCCTCCTTCGCGGCCGCCTCTCCGGTCCGGCGGGTCAAGGGCCGCGCAGCGGGCGAAGCCTCCCTTGACGCGCCGGCCGGGCATGCGGCACGTCATTCCTCCTTTTTCCGTTCCCCCTCTTCCCTCCCCCCCCATCCCGCGCCGCTCGACCGACCGGATGGCGGCGAGCGCGGCCCTGAACACTGCCGAACCGCGTTCTTCCGAAAGATCGGCGGCCGCGGCGACAGCGGCGCAAGCGGCATGGATGTCGTCGTCTCCGATCTCATTGGCCGAGAGCGTGGCGAAGGTCTCGTCGCCAGCGATGATTTCGCCGATCGTCGCGCGCACCTCGCTCTCATCGAACGACAGCAGGATGTGCGGCCGTGGCATCGGCGCGTCCGGAGCAGGATCGCGCGCACCGGCAAGGATCGCCTCCGCCTTGGCGACGGCCGATGCAGCGCGCTCGACCCAATAGGTGCTCTGCTTCGCGTCGCCCGCGCCGCCAAGAACCTTGGCCAGGCCGAGCAGGATCTCGAAATGATCCGCCTTGCGCTGCACGGTCTCGTCGAAATGCGACGGCACGGGCAGCGCCGGGCCGCTATAGGCGCAGTCGCGGCCGTCCCAGGCGCCCGTGACATAGGTTTCGCCGGCGGATTCATAGTCGCGCGTTTCCGCCTCCCAACCATCGTCCTCGATGGCGAGGCGGCAGGCCTCGGCAAGGCTCGGCGCCTCATAGGAGCGGTGGCGGTAGACCGGCAGATGGTAGGTAGTTTCGATCGTGTAGATGGGCATGGGGAGCCGTCCTTCCCTTCGGGTGTTGATGACACCTTCGGGGCGGCCGCTTCTCCGGTCCGGCGGGTCAAGGGCCGCGCAGCGGGCGCAGCCTCCCTTGACGCGCCGGCCGGGCATGCGGCAGCGCTCACTCATTGCCTGTCCGGCCCTCGGTTTTCGCCTTCACCTCTTATCCGCGCAAACCGTACCCGGCTGATTTCCCCCCGGCGGTTCGCAACCTCGGATGATCACCCGGCCGCCGCGAGGGGCTCGTGTGCAAGTCGGCCGAGAAGCACGAGCAGATCTTCGTTCCAATCGCCGGCGCGCGGGCGCGCTCGCGCGTAGGAGGCGCCGGTCTCGTCAGCGATCTGCCGGATGCGCTCCGCATAAACCTCGCCCTGCCGATTGTTATCGGTCGCGCCGACAAGGCGAGTATTCCGCCGACTGGCCAGGCGGCGAATGGCTTCCTCGCTGGCGGGCGACCAGCCGCCGCCGGTGCTGACATAGAGCGTGTCTGGCCGCAGAACCTGGATCGCCGCGAGGCTCATGGCGTCGATCGCCGCCTCGGTGATACAGATCCTTGGCGCTGCCGAGGGACCCAGCCGGAACAGTTCCTTCGCACCGCCGGTCGCGAAACCGCGCCACTCAGGGCCACGCTCTTCCCAGCCAAGCAGAGCGCCATCGTCGTTGCCATGAGCCGCCCATATGCTGCCGCGCGGGCCCTCGCGGAGTGTGCCCTGTCCGACGGCGGCAATCACAATCGTATCGGGTATGCCGCGAACCTCGGTGAGGTAGCGCCAAGCCTCGGATCCGAGCCGTGGGATGCCCCGCCGGCGCCAGCGATCGGCTACCGCGGCGACCGGCGTGGACCGGGCCTCACGCTGCCATGCAGGCGGGCTCGCCACAAAACCGACAAGCGCCGCGACCCGTTCGCAGGCTTGCGGAAAGCTTTGCGCGCCCAGATGCCCGGCCAAATCAAACACGTCACCTTTCGCGGTCGACAAGGGATCGAACCAGCCGCGATCGTTGTGAATGACGATGATGATCTGGGCATCGCGACGGTACTTGACGGCGCGCCGCGTGCTTTCTTTCAAATCGACCTTCCAACCACCCTGCTGGAGCAGCGCGGCGCAACCCACCTTGGCTCGCAACTCTTCGATTTCGCTTTTCTCCATGATCCTCCACCTGGCGCGCTTCCCGCCTGGTCCTCTCTGTAGCTGACCCTCCGTTGCCCTATGGCGACGGCAATGCCATCCGAACGCCGCGAAGCGTGCCGGATGCAAGGGCGCGTTGACAAGCCGTGTCAAAATGGGATCCCGGCCGCGGCGCAGCCTCCCTTGCATCGGGCACCGCGCCAGCGGCATCACCCCGGCTCAGCGAGCCGGGGCCATGGATCGTGCTGTTGGGTGAGCCTGACATCCCTTTTTCGAGCTCCGCCGGCGGCGAGATCGGGCGTCGATGAGTTGGGCGAAGCTGCGGCGGGACCTTCTGAGCGACGAGGCAGATGTCACGGGCGTGGCGCTTAAGGGGGAGCCTCCTTCGAATTCATTCACGCGATGTGCGTCAGGGATGGCTGCCCGAATGGGGGAAGACCCACTTGCGGGGCTTCCGCGCAGCCGCCAGCCCGGCCCCGAAGGGGAGACGCCCAATCCTGTGGTCGCAAGCGAAGCTTTACGCAAAGCATCTAGAAGCCGCTCGAACGAGCGGTTATGAGTCGTATGGGGCAGTACGCGCTGCCCTGGGGCGTCGAAACCCCTGCTAGCGGTTGGTGCCGGCCGTTACGGCATCAAACTCCTTGACCTTATGGTCGGGGAGCCTGCGGCGTATGCAACAGGTTCACCCGAACTAAAGGCCACAGGGCCGTCTAGCACGGTTTCGAACTCCCCGATCACCAAGAGTCAGAGAGGGTTCGTTTGCGGGGGCGTACCGCAGACACTATCCCAGTGGGGAGCATCGGGTGGTTCAGGACGGAGAGCACGTATCGTCCCTGGAGTCGCAGACGGTCGCGGCTCATCGCGCCTACGTCGAGGCCTTGGCAGCGTGGGAGAAGGTCGTGCATATGGCCTCATGCCCCATCTGTCGCCCGGAGGGTCTTACCGACAAGGATCACGAACGGCGCTGCGACAGCGCCGAGCTTGAAAAGGAGCGTCGGCGGGTGGCTTTTCGGGATCTCTGCGATGAGCTTGGCTATGTGCCCGAAGGTCGGGGAATAGGGCTTCCGGCGCCATCCTGTCCGGCCGGGCGTCGAGCGCGGCCGCCATCCGACAAGGCGTGAGGGCGACATCCGCGTCCGCTGCGCCAACGCCGCCCTGGCGAGCTTTTACCGTCGCGGCCTGCCATGCCGCAGGCTTGCCCCACTCCGGACACAGCCCTCGCGATACATCGGTGATGTTTGCGAATCGATCGAGGCTGGAATGGTGTCGCTTGGCATCGTGCGACCGATTGTTGGGGGACGCCAGCTGCTGAGCTGGCTTCTTATCGGATGGATCGGGATGTTTGCGCTGGCGCCGGTGCAGATCGAGGTCACGGCTCGATCATTCGCGCACCCAGCGGTCCATTTGGTCGCCGCGGACGACGCGGGTTTCGGGCCCTTCGAACAGGCGGTTCACGTTCATGAGTGCGCCAGCGCGACTTGCAGTCTGTGGGCTCCGCTCCTGTTAAACCAGGCCGTCGTATTGCTTCGGGATGTGAAAGCACGCCTGCGCGCGCCTGATGAAGATGGCGCCGGCCTCGGGCCGCTGGACTTTGAACGCCCACCGCGTGGCGCCGCGCAGGTCCGCATATAGCTTTGCATCGCGCGCCACTCCAACTGGTGCGCAACCGCTTTCACACATCGTCCGGTCTGGCTTTCTTACGTCTCGATGCTCACGGCGGACGTCGTGGGCGCGCGACGGGTGAGACGCCATGCCTGCATCCCCCAGTGAAGCACTGCAGGACAAGCCGGCCTTTCTTGAAGACATGCCATGAAGAAGATTATGTCCTACATTGGAACCACCCTCTTATCGGCGGCGATGATCGACGCAGCAGCTGCGAGCGATGCGCAGTTGAGCGCAACGCTGCTGGCGGCGCGATGTCCGGTCGCAAACATCGAGGAAACGTACAAGTCGGACGCGATTTCAGTCTTCAAGGTCGACTGCAGAGGTCGGGGAGACCAGCGCCTCGTCGTCACCTGCACGCGCGCGGGCTGCACCGCGTCGAGCGAGCGCAATGATGACGACGAGGACTAGTTGACTTTTAGCAGTCACCGGCAGGCGCGCGCATTTTAGTGCAAGCGCGCGGCGATCGCGTTCATCTGTTCGATTTCACGGCGCTGCCCCTGCGAAATCTCCTGGCAGAGCTTGATCAGTTCCGAGTCCTGGAGCTTGGCCTCGCGGCACATCAGGATTGCACCGGAATGGTGCGGAACCATCGATTGGATGAATTGGCGGTCGCCGACCAGCGCCTGGCTGCGCGTGGCCCAGAAAGAGCCGAGCGTCACCAACGCGAACACGACATAAAGGATAATATTTGTGCGGGCGTCCTGATACATGCCGGCCATCGTGGCGAGCATCAAAATCCCCATCGGGGCCCACATGGTCAGGGCCATGTAGAGCATATTGATGTTGTTGCGATAGTCCGGCCATCCGTCGATCATCGTGTACATCACGAGGTACATGACGATCAGGCTCAACAGCAAATTGAGGCCGAGCAACCAGTATGCGCGCGCTCCCGAGTGGCCATGTCCTTGATGATGAGCCGTCTCGTCCATCGGACTCGTCCTGTTCTTGGTTCTCTATCATGCCGGCCGTAATTGCCCTGCGCCAAGTGAACGCTCTGAAGGGTCCAATGTTTCGAGAAGCGGGCTGCCCCAAACTGATCAGCGGGCATCGCACGGGCCAACTTGCCCGGTGCGGCCCTGCGCCGAGCCGGGCCGCACTGGCCGTCGTCAAGCTGCGGCGGCCGCCGGATAACCGGCGCGCTGCAACGCCGCCTCGAAATCCGCGCGCGGGCGCTGCGAGGCGACATCGACCTTGCGGGTATTCGGATCGATGGTGACCTTGGCCAGGGCGTCCACGCTCTGGATCGCCTTGGTCACGCTGCGGGCGCAGCCGCCGCAGGTCATATTCTTGATGTGGAACTGCATGAGGATCTCCTTTTCTTTCTCATGCCCATTCAGATGGCGGTTTCCAGCGTGGGAAGGTCAAGAGGTGGCAACACCTTTTTTTGGCCTTGACCTTCCCACGGTTGGAAGCCCCACCTTCCGCTGAGGATTTGCATCAGTTGCGGAAGGATAGGGCCATGAACGCGCCAGTCAGGGGCGTCTCTGCCGGCAGAAACGCGGTGATCTTGCCGATCGAAGGCATGACCTGCGCGTCCTGCGTGGGACGTGTGGAGAAGGCGCTCAAGGCCGTGCCTGGCGTCGAAAGCGCCAGCGTCAACCTTGCGACCGAGAGGGCCGAGGTCACGGCCGAAGCGCCGATCGCCTATGGGGCCTTGGTCGCCGCGGTCGAAGATGCCGGCTACGCCGTGCCATCGACACGAACTGAACTCGCCATCGAAGGCATGACCTGCGCCTCCTGCGTGGCGCGGGTCGAGCGGGCGCTGGCGGCGGTCCCTGGTGTCGCGGCCGCGCGGGTGAACCTTGCCACCGAGCGCGCGACGATCGAGGGATCGGTCGACACGGCCTTGCTCGTCAAGGCCGTCGAGGATGCCGGCTACGACGCCCGCGTCGTCGCTGCCGGATCGCCGGATGCAGCGGCGGTCGCGCGCAAGGAGGCGGAGACCGCCGGGCTGAAGCGCGATCTCACCGTGGCGGCGCTGCTGAGCGCGCCAATCGTCGTGCTGGAAATGGGCTCGCATCTCGTGCCGGCGATCCATGAGTTGATCATGCAAACCGTCGGCATGCAGACGAACTGGTACCTCCAGTTCGCGCTGACGACCCTGGTCCTGTTCGTGCCGGGGCGACGGTTCTACACGAAGGGCTTGCCGGCCTTGGCGCGGTTCGCGCCGGATATGAGCTCGCTCGTCGCCGTCGGCACGCTGGCGGCCTATCTCTATTCGCTCGTCGCGACCTTTGCGCCGCAGATCCTGCCGCCCGGCACGGTCAACGTCTATTACGAGGCCGCTACGGTGATCGTCACCTTGATCCTGCTCGGCCGCTTCCTCGAAGCCCGCGCCAAGGGGCGAACGTCGGAAGCGATCAAGCGCCTGGTCGGCTTGCAGCCGAGGATCGCGCATGTCCGGCGCGGCGACACCATCGTTGACCTCGACATCGGCGAGGTGGTGGCGGGCGACGTGGTCGAGGTCCGGCCCGGCGAGCGCGTGCCAATCGACGGCAATGTGCTCGAGGGCGAGAGCTACATCGATGAATCGATGATCACAGGCGAGCCGATCCCGGTGGCCAAGGCGGCCGGGAGCACCGTCGTCGGGGGAACGGTGAACCAGAAGGGCGCGCTGAGCGTCCGGGTGACCGCGATCGGTGATGCGACAGTGCTCGCGCAGATCATCCGCATGGTCGAGGAGGCGCAGGGATCGAAGCTGCCGATCCAGGCTTTGGTGGATCGGGTGACGATGTGGTTCGTGCCGGCGGTCATGGCCGTGGCGTCCGCGACATTCGTGATCTGGCTCATCTTAGGCCCCGACCCTGCGCTCACCTTCGCCGTCGTCAATGCGGTCTCCGTGCTCATCATTGCCTGCCCTTGCGCGATGGGGCTGGCCACGCCGACCTCGATCATGGTCGGCACCGGGCGCGGCGCCGAGATGGGCGTGCTGTTTCGCAAGGGCGAGGCGCTGCAATTGCTGAAGGACGCCAAGGTGGTGGCGATCGACAAGACCGGCACCGTGACCGAAGGCCGGCCGGTCCTCACCGATCTCGACGTGGCCGAGGGATTCGAGCGCGGCGCGGTCCTCGCGCGGGTTGCCGCCGTAGAGGCGAAGTCTGAGCACCCGATCGCGCGGGCGATCGTGGATGCGGCAGCGCAGGAGGGCCTGCGCCTGCCGGAGATCAGCCGGTTCGAGTCGATTACCGGCTTTGGCGTCACCGCGGATGCGGGCGTTGCGCGCGTGGAGATCGGCGCCGATCGCTACATGCGCTCGCTCGGCCTCGACGTGGCGCCGTTCGCGGCGACCGCGAGCCGCCTCGCCGATGAGGGCAAGTCCCCGCTCTATGCGGCGATCGACGGCAAGCTCGCCGCCATCATCGCGGTCGCCGACCCCATCAAGGCCACGAGCCCCGATGCGATCGCGGCGTTGCACGGTCTGGGGCTGAAGGTCGCTATGATCACCGGCGACAATGCCCGCACCGCCGGCGCCATTGCGCGTCAACTCGGCATCGACGAAGTCGTCGCCGAAGTGCCGCCGGAAGGGAAGGTCGAAGCGGTCCGGCGCCTCAAGCAAGCCTATGGCCGGCTCGCCTTCGTCGGCGATGGCATCAACGACGCGCCCGCGCTGGCGGAAGCGGATGTCGGCCTGGCGGTCGGCACCGGCACCGATGTCGCGATCGAGGCGGCCGACGTGGTGTTGATGTCGGGCAACATCAAGGGTGTCGCCGATGCGTTCGCGCTGTCGAAGGCTACCATCGGCAACATCCGGCAGAACCTGTTCTGGGCTTTCGCGTACAACGTCGTGCTCATTCCGGTCGCCGCCGGCGTGCTCTATCCGGCATTCGGCATCCTGCTGTCGCCGGTGCTGGCCGCGGGAGCCATGGCGCTCTCGAGCGTGTTCGTGCTCGGCAATGCGCTGCGGCTGCGGCGCTTCCGTCCGCGGCTTGCGCTGGGCGCGCATGACGCTGCGAATCAGCAGCTCACAAGATCGACGGGTGGATCTGCGGCCCTGGAAAGGAGCGCGGCGTGAACATTGGCGAGGCGGCGCGCGCTTCTGGCGTCAGCGCCAAGATGATCCGGTACTATGAGCAAAGCGGCCTGATCCCGAAGGCGGGCCGGTCGGCGGCGGGTTATCGCGATTACTCCACGACCGATGTGCACATGCTGCGTTTCGTGCGGCGGTCGCGCGATCTCGGCTTCTCGATGGCGGAGATCGAGGAGCTTCTGCAGCTCTGGCGGGACCGCAGCCGGCAAAGCGCGGATGTGAAGCGGATTGCGCTGGCGCGCATCGCCGACCTGCGCAGGCGCATCCAAGAGATGGAAGAGATGGCGGCGACGCTGGAGCATCTGGCGTCCTGCTGCTCGGGAGACAATCGTCCCGACTGCCCGATCCTCGCCGATCTGGAACAGGGCGAGGCGGGCAAGCCGCGACGCTCGCGCGGCGCCATCGATAGCGCGCCATGATCGCGCAGCACCGTACTTTCGCATTAAGGGAGACAATCGTGACTTTCAGCCGCAGGAAATTCATCGGCCTTGCCGGAGGGCTCGGTGCTTCACTCATCGGCATCACCAGCGTCTCGGCCGCCGGCACGCCGATTGAGGTGACGCGTTCGCCGAGCTGCGGCTGCTGCTCGGCCTGGATCGCCCATCTGCGCCAAGCCGGTTTTTCGGTGGAGGACAAGCTCCTGGACGATCTCGCGCCTCTCAAGACGCGGCTCGGCGTGCCGGCCGATCTGCAATCGTGTCATACCGCGACGCTGTCAGGCTATGTGATCGAAGGCCATGTGCCGGCGAAGGACATCCTCCGCATCCTGGCCGAAAGGCCGGCGGCTACGGGCCTTGCCGTGGCCGGCATGCCCGCGGGATCTCCGGGCATGGAGATCGCCGGTCAAGCGGAACGCTATGAAGTCGTGCTGTTTGGTCCGCGGGGGCGACAGGTCTTCGCGCGCTACTGAAAGAAGTAGCGCTAGCAGCGATCTTTAACATCCATCAACGATGTCGGCGTGTCGCGGGCGGAAGCTGCCGGGCGCCTAACACAGTCCGACATCGATGAAGGAGCAGGATCATGTCAGAAGCGCAGGCCACCCCGGAGCAGAATGTCCTTCGGCCGAAGATCGAGCTGCGGGCGTATGAGATCTGGGTACACGAGGGTTGCCCGGAGGGCCACGACGTCGAGCATTGGCTGCGCGCCGAAACCGAGATCGCGGGGGAGGGCGCCGCGCCCGAAGCGACGGGTGAGGCCGCAGCAGCTGCCAAGAAGAAGAAATAATCGGGCGGCCTCACGCCGGGAGAGCATTCTTGGATTTTCTCGATCGGTCTATCCGGCGGACGCGCTTTGCCTATTTCTCGATGGAGATCGCGCTTCGCGCCGAGATGCATACCTATAGCGGCGGGCTGGGGGTGCTCGCCGGGGACTCGGTGCGCTCGGCCGCCGATCTCGATCTGCCGATGATATTCGTCACGCTCGTGAGCCGGCAGGGTTATGTGCGGCAAGCGATCGATGACCCTCATGGGCAGATCAGCAAGCCCGACCCGTGGGCGCCACAGGATTTCGCGACAGCCTTACCGCAGATGGTGGCGGTGTCGATCGAGGGGTGCGCCGTATGGGTGCGCCCTTGGCTCTATGGGCTGGAATGCCCGCTTGGGCATGTCGTTCCGGTCGTGCTGCTCGACACCGATCTCGAGCAGAACGCCGTCGAGGATCGCCGGATCACCGATACGCTCTATGGCGGCGATCAGGCCTATCGGCTGAAGCAGGAGATCGTGCTCGGCATTGGCGGCCAGAGCGTGTTGCGCGCGCTCGGCTTCCGCATCGAGAAGTATCATCTCAACGAAGGTCACGCCGCGCTGCTGACGCTGCCTCTGCTGCGGGAGACCCAGCGGCCAGACGTTGATGGTGCGTCGGATCCGGTCCGCGGTTATGACATCGCGGCGGTTCGCGAGCGCTGTGTGTTCACGACGCACACGCCCGTAGAGGCCGGATTCGACAAATTCGACTATGATCTCGTCGACCGCGTCCTCGGCGACTACATCGAACGTGATGTCCTGACGCATCTGGCCGGCGTCGATCAACTTAACATGACGCGGCTGGCGCTGAACCTCAGCGGCTATGTGAACGGCGTCGCCCGCCGGCATGCGGAGACGACGCGCAAACTCTTTCCAGGTTATCAGATCGCCTCGATCACCAACGGCGTCCATGTTCATCGATGGACGCACCGCGCTGTCGCAACGCTCTTCGAGCAGCAGTTCCCGAATTGGGCCCATGAGCCCGAAGTCCTCGCCTTCGCCGACCAGGTCGACGACGGTGCGCTCTGGGCGGCGCACGAAAACGCCAAGCGCGATCTTTTGGCGCGCATTGCACAGGCGACGGGCAAGCAGCTGCGTCCCGATCTGCCGCTGATCGGCTATGCGCGGCGCATGACCGCCTACAAGCGCCCGGAGCTAATCTTCTCCGACCTGGACCGGCTGCGGGAGATAGCGGAAAACCGCCCGTTTCAAATCGTGCTGGCCGGCCTCGCGCATCCAAGCGACGGCGGCGGGCAGGAGGCGATCCGAGCGATCGGCGCGCATATCGACGCGCTGGACGGTGTGGTCCCGGCGGTGTTTGTGCCCGGCTACAATCTCGACATCGCGGCGGTGCTGGTCGCTGGCTGCGACGTCTGGCTGAACACGCCGCTGCCGCCGCTCGAGGCCTCCGGCACTAGCGGGATGAAGGCCGCGCTCAACGGCGTGCTCAATCTCAGCGTCCTCGATGGCTGGTGGATCGAGGGCTGCGTCGACGGCGTGACGGGCTGGTCGATCCCCAGCAATGGCGCCGACGCGAATGACGCGGGCGCTCTGCACGACAAGCTTAGGGACGTGGTGCTTCCGCTTTACCACGGTGATCGCGGACGCTGGATCTGGATGATGAAGCAGGCGATCAGCAAGATCGGCCCGTCCTTCAATTCTCATCGGATGATGCGGCGCTACGTCACCGAAGCCTACTTGCGTTGACCGGGAGACAAGCGATGCGCGTGCGGGATGTGATGTCGACCCGGCTGGTCACGATCAGCCCCGAGCACAGCGTCTGGCACGCCGCGCAGATCATGCTGAGTGAACATGTCAGCGGCCTTCCGGTGCTGGATGACGCCCAGGCCCTGGTCGGCCTGATCACCGAAGGCGACCTGCTGCGGCGCTCCGAGCTTGGAACGCCCCTCGCAGACGGTGGCGTGGAAGCGCGCGCCCGCGCCTATGTCCGAAGCCGGAGCTGGAAGGTCGGCGCGCTCATGTCGTCGCCGGTCCTGACGATCGAGGAGGATGCGCCGCTGTCGCAGGTGGCGCAGCTGCTCGGCGCTCATCGGATCAAACGGCTGCCGGTGCTGCGCGGCGCGCAACTGGTGGGCATCGTCAGCCGGGCAGACCTGCTCAAGGTCATTTCGGCCGGCGGACCTGACGCCGAGGTCAAGGGTGATGCGGCCGTGTTGCGCGCGCTGCACGCACGGCTCGAGGAGGCTGGCACCGTGCTGCGCCGGCAGCCGGAGCTCCATGTCGCGGCCGGCTGGGTGCACGTTGCAGGCGCCATGCGCTCCCAGGAGGAGATCGACGTCGTGCGGATGGTGGTCGACAGCGTCGTGGGATCGGGATTTAAGGATGATTTGACAGTCGAGAAGGAGCCTGGATGAGGGTTGTTCTGTTCGAGGCGGAGGACTGGGAGAAGAAAGCCTGCGCTAGATTGATGCGTCCGCACGACGTCCGCTGCACGACGGTTCCGCTCAACATCACGACGGTCGGCGAATTCAAGGACGCGGAGGTGATCAGTCCTTTCGTGGCCTCCCGCCTCGATGCCGGCATCATCCGTCGGCTGCCCGAGCTGAAGCTCATCGCAACCCGTTCGGCGGGATACGACCATATCGATCTGGCCGCCTGCCGCGAGCACGGCGTCGCCATTGCCAATGTGCCGGATTACGGGGATGCGACAGTCGCCGAACATGCCTTCGCTCTGCTGTTGGCGCTGGCGCGCAACATCGTGGACAGCGTCGCGCTCACGCGGCGCGGCGGCTTCTCAATGGCCGGCACGCGCGGCCTCGAATTGCGTGACAAGGTCATCGCGGTTGTCGGGACGGGGCGCATCGGGCGCCGTACGATCGAGATCGCGCGCGGCTTCGGCATGCGTGTCGTCGCCTTCGATAAGGTCGAGGACGCGGCTGCCGCGACACGGCTGGGCTTCACCTATGGACCGCTCGACGAGATCCTGGCGCAGGCCGATGTGGTGACGCTGCATGTGCCGTCATCGCCATCGACGGTGGGACTGATCGGCGAGCGACAATTCGCGGCGATGAAAGATCGCGCCATCCTCATCAATACGGCGCGCGGCAATGTGGTCGACTCCGAAGCGCTGGTCCGGGCGCTGGCGAACGGCAAGCTGCGCGCGGCCGGTCTCGACGTCTTGCCGCAGGAGCCGCTGATCCGCGAGGAAGCCGAGATCTTTCGCCACGACAAGACGGTCGATGCGTCTGATCTCAAGGCGCTTGTCGCCAATCACGTGCTGCTACGATTCCCCAACGTCCTGGTCACGCCGCACAATGCCTACAACACCGACGCGGCCCTGGCGCGCATCATGGAGACCACAATCGCCAACATCGAAGGCTTTGCAGCCGGACGCGCCGTCAATCTGGTCGGGGCTGCTTGAGATGTGCCTGTCCGCAGAGGTCAGTCTCGCCGCCGCGGCCGTCCTCATCCCGGCCGGAGCCGTCGCCGCCGCATCGGCCTGGCGGCGGGATCGCCGCTACCTGATGATCGCCACGCTGCCTTTTCTGTTCGGCCTGCAACAATTGGTGGAAGGACTGGTCTGGATCGAGGGCCACGCCGGCAATGCACACCATGTCGCTCAGTACTCGCTGCTCTACATGTTCTTCACATGGATTGCTTGGCCGATCTGGGTGCCAGTCTCGGCGTATTTTCTCGAGCGCGGCGCGCGGCGCAATATCATCCTTCTGTTCGTCATCGCCGGCGCGATGCTCGGCGGCCTGCAGTTCGTTCCGTACTTTGTCCATGACGGCTGGCTAACCACGACGTTCCTGCGCTGGGCAGTCCGCTACCAGGACATCAATCTGCTCGACGGCCTGGTCTCCCGGATCGTGACCTATGCGATCTATGTCACCGTGGTCATCGTACCGTTCCTGGTGGTGCGCGACTGGAAGATCAAGACATTTGGCTTGCTCGTCGCCGGCGTCCTTATCGTCACCTACGTGTTTTTCTCTTACGCCTACATCTCGGTGTTCTGCTTTGGCGGCGCGGTTATCTCCGCCTATCTCCTGGCGCTGATCTGGCGCATGCGTGCCACGCCCGCCCCGGCATAATCGCCCGGGGACTCAACCTTGCCAGAGCGATCGCGCCAAGTGCGCGACGCGCAGACAAAGCCAGATCGCGAGAGCGAAGCCGATCAGGGCCGCCGCTGGCATCCCCAGCACGTGGGGGCCGGCATTTACTTGCGCCAGCAGGGCGGACGCGACCAGCAGGCCAGCCGACAGGAGCGCGAGCGCCAGGAGCCCCGCGCGGCGATCCAGCCTCCGCTCGATTTCCTCCGAATGCCCGATGCGCAGCCCGAGAGGAGGTTCTTTCCCATACTGATGGGCGCGATGCAGCAGCGAAGCAAGCAACGCCGGCAGATCCTGGGCCGAGAGCGCGAGCTCGGTCTTGAGGCGCGCCATGGCAGCGCGCTCGGGGCTGCCGCCCAGCGTATCGGCGATCGCGGCTTCACCCTTGGCGATGAGGTTATCGAGCACGTTGAAGTCCGGGTCCAGCCGGCGCAGGCAACCCTCGATCAGAAACAGCGCGCGGACGAGGACCATGAGGTTGTAGGGCACGGCGACATGGGCGCCGTCGCCGAGCCGCATCACTCTCAGAAAGGCGTCGGCGATCGACCAATCCTTGAGGGGAAGCGATGAATAGTCGCTGAGAATCTCTTCAATGCCGGGTACGAAAAGCGCTCGATCGGCTGTCCGGTCGATCAGCGAGAGCTCGATGGCGGCGTCAAGCATCCAGCCAGCGTCCTGCTGAACGAAGGCCTGCAGGAATAGTCCGAGATTGCGCCTTGTGGTGCGGTCGAGATAGCCGACAAGGCCGAAATCGTGAAAGCAGATCCGGCCGTCTTCCATCAGGAAGAGGTTGCCGGGATGAGGGTCGCCATGAAACAGCCCGCTCTTCAGCAACTGCTCGAGATAGAAATCGACGAGAACGCCCGCGATGCGGGGACCGTCCTGCACCACCGCCCGATCCTCGATCGATCGGCCGTGGCTCATGACCTGTACGAGGATGGACTCCCTGCATAGCGCTTCGATCGCTTCTGGCACATAGACGTCGGTGCGCTGCTTATAGGCCTCACAGAAGCGCCGGATATTGCGCGCTTCCTGCAGAAGATCGGTTTCGCGCCTGAGATTGCTCCAGATCTCGCGGGCGAGGCGCTCGAGTTGTAAGCGCCGGAGGCTGGGGATCGCCGTTCCGGCGAGCCGGGCGACGGCAACGAGAATGCGCATGTCGCCATCGATGCGCTCGCGCATGTGCGGACGCCGGATCTTGACGATGACGTCCTTGCCGTCGGGCAGGGTGGCATGATGAACTTGCGCGATCGACGCAGCGGCAAACGGCTCGCTGTCGAAGGACCGGAACACGCCGCCGAGCGGGCGAGCCAGCGCGTGTTCGAGCTCCGCTTTCGCCTCTTGCGTGGAGAATGGCCGGGCGTGTTCGCGGAGGTCGCGTAACTGCCGCAGATATGCCTCCGGGAACAGATCGGGCCGCATGCTGAGGGCCTGTCCGATCTTGATGAAGCTGCCGCCGAGATCATCGAGCGTCCGCCGCAAACGGGATGGCAGCGCCGAGGCGTCAGCATCGACGCCGCGGCGGCGTTCGGCCCAATAGAGCAGGATCAGCGAGGCGGCCGCGGCGAGGATCTTGACGAACCGGAAGATCACGTCGGCGGCCCCGCTTGATGACCGATGCCGCCCATGACCTCAGAAGAACCGTTGGCGGATGCCGAGCGAAGCGTTCGTGCGCGCGATGGACGCGTGGGCGTCGGGTTCGAGGCCGGTGAGCGCGCGAATCGCGTCGATCGTCTCGGGGATGACGATCGCCTGGTTGTCCACCATATAGGCGTAGAAAAGCTCGTCACCTTCGGTGCGCAGCATATCCTCCCACAGCGCCACTTCGTAAAGATTGTCGCGGGGTCGGTCGAGATCGGCCATCAGTTCCTTCACAGTGTTGATGGCGCCGAGCCCGTCCGTGGTCCGGATCAAAGCAATGCGCGAGGACCGCCGGAAGGCCTGAAGCACCTCCTCCTTATCGGCAGGGCGAGTCAGTTGGACCGCCCAGTAATGGAGATGAGCAAGCGTCTCAGGCACCTTCACGGCCATGGTGACGACATCGAGCTCGGGATCGACGCTTTGCGCGTCGGGCCCCTGATGGCTTGGGATCTTCGGCTCGGGCACGAGCGTGTTCATGATGCCGCCGGCATCGCTTTCCCAAGGATCGGTGGCGCGCCTCAGCAGGGTTCCGCGCGCGCGCTTCAGCAGACCAGCTCGCTTGAGCGCCGAGAGCGTGCGGACGATGGATGTGGTGTTGCAGGACACGACGCGGGTCGACTCGCGACCGATGGCGCTTGCGAATGAGCTTTCGGCAACGAACGAATGTCCGGTCACGGCGTGCTTTTCCCCGCCATGCAGGATGAACTTGATACGCCGAGAACGATAGCGCTCGACATTGGCGGCGCCGATATGCTTGGGCGTGCAATCGATGATGACGTCGGCCTGCTCGAGGAGCGCATCGAGGGGACCGGCGACCGTGAGGCCGGCTGCCGTCATCGCCCCGTGCGCCTCATCGGTAGCCGCATAGAGCGCGATTTCCTTCTGATCCAGCGAACGTAGGCGCCAATCGCTGGCGACGTCGCAGACGCCGACGAGTTCCATGTCATCCTGAACGCGCACGGCGTCGGCCACGCGCTTGCCGATCACGCCGAATCCGTTTACCGCGACGCGGACGCAGCTCTCCTGTGTCATTGCAGATATTCCTCGACAGGTTGCGGCAGTAGCCCCGCCGCCGGTCTCTTGACCGGGGCGGCGGACATCACCTGCTTGCCAGCGTGTGCGCCGACGATCTTTGATCGAAGTTAAGGTTGCCGCCCTCCGATAGGGCCGCTGATACTTGGTGAAATCGGACAGGAAATGCTTTTCGGCTGACCTTCTCGCGCCCTTGCAGGGCTTGGTTCAGCACTCAATGCTGGCCGCTTGCCCGATGCCGACGATAACGCCGGCATCGGGTTTCTCGCGGCTCAGCCAAGGTCCTCATAGGTGACGTAGGCCATCATGCCGGTCGCCATATGATAGAGATGATGGCAATGCAGTGGCCATGTCCCGGGGTTGTTGGCGTCGAAGACGATCGTCATCGAGGCCCCCGGCGGAACGAGCACGGTATCGCGAACCGCGCCGGCCAGCTTCGCGCCGTTGATGGCGGTGACCTGGAAATGATGGCCGTGAAGGTGCATCGGATGCGACATCATCGATGCGTTGCGCATGGTGATCTCGATGCGCTGCCGGCGCCTGGCACGCAGCGCGTCGCCGCCATCGATCGCCCACGCATAGCCCTGCATCTGGCCGGTCAGCGTCAGCGTGAACCTGCGATCCGCCGGCTTCGCCTCCAGAGGATGTCGTGCGCGCAGTCGCTGCTCGAGGTCGGCCCCGACGATCGGCCCGGCCACGTCACCCGCCTTGGCGACGCGCTTTATTGTGGATCCGGATGTGGCCAGGATCACGCCCGTTCGTTCGGCAGCACCCTCGCGCAGCGCAAGCACGGGATACGCGCCCTCGCCGGTCGGCAGCGCGAGAGCGATGTCGAGGCGCTGCCCCATACTGACCGGGAAGCTCGAACCCACGATCGGTTCGACGGCCTGGCCGTCGACAGCCAGAAGCGTGCCCTTGAGCACGCCGGTATCGATGGTAAAGCCCGTCGCGGTTGCGCCGTTGATGATGCGAAGGCGGACGCGGCCGGCTTTTTCCACGCGCACGATTTCGGGGTCGTCGAGCGTTCGCTCGTTGGCGAGATAGGCATCGTAGTCGATGTCGTTGAGGTCCATTCCGGCCATCTGCATGCCGGGCATCGCCCCCATCGACATCTTGCCCATGTCGCCGTGCCCCATCCCGGCGTGGTTCATCATCGGCATGCCGGCCATATCGCCTGATTTCTTGCCCGCATCGTGGCCTTGGCCTTGCTGCAACCGCGCGAGCAGTTCTTCGACGGGCGTGAAAGAGAAATCATGAAGGAGGATGACGACCTCCTGCTCGTCGCGCGCCCGATCGGCGGCCCGGCGGACGATGAGCGGGGCTGCGAGCAGATTCTGCTCCTGCAGCGTGTGGGCGTGCATCCAGTGCGTGCCGCCGTCGCCGACGGGGAACGTGTAGCGATGGCTGGTTGCCGGTTTGAGCAAAGGCAAGGGATTGTCCGGCACGCCGTCTGCCTCCCACGGCGGTGTCAGTCCGTGCCAGTGAATGAGCGTCGGTTGACCGATCTCGTTCGTAAGCTCAACGTCGAAGAGCGCCTCCGCATCCAATGTCAGGCCATGCGTACCATCGGGTTGCAGCAGGCCGAAGACGCGTGCGGCGCGGCCATTGACCTCGATGGTGCGGCTCGCAGCCGCGAGCTTGGTGGGTGAGCGGCCGGCCGGCGTCTGCGCCCAGCCGATCGCGGGACGAGCAAGGGCGCCAGTCCCGAGAGCGGTCGCGCCGCTCATCATGGTGTTGAGAAAACTGCGTCTGTTCATGATCGTAAATCCTCATCGTGCCTGAATAGGCCAAGCGTGCTGATTGAGCGCACTGCGAGGGCGCGCGCCGAACCCCAAAGCATCGGGGGGCTGGATCAGCGTCGAGGAGGTTTGTGCGGCTGGCGGACAACAATGCCGGCGATCGGGTCGCCACGGTCGAGTCGATGCTTGACCAACATCGGCCGCGGCCTCTCGTCCGATCCCGTGACTGCGGGCGCGTTGCAAAGGCTGCACACCGATGTGCAACAGCGGTCAGCGTGAGTTGGGACCAGCTTGTCGATGGCGTCAGTCTGAGAATGGACGCCGACAGTACTGCCCGCGCCATCGCTGCCCAACGCGTGCTCGACCAAATGCGCCGCGTTCGGGCAGGGCATGGCGTGCGCGCTTGCGGCCGACATGCCGACCAAGGCGAACACGAGCACGGCCACGAGCGCCGTTCTCATGCAACCGACACCACTGGCCAGTAAACCCATCTGCCTTGAGCACCTGTTTCTAGAAGAATATCTTAGCACGCTTCGATGATGATTGATCGGGATCAATCTGTCGGGGCATTTGCTCATCCAGCCGCCATCGATCGGCGTGCTGAGACCTTCGGCCGCCTCTGTCACCGCAGGATTGGCATCGCTCCGGGCCAACCGAAGTGCGGCAGCGCCATGAAAGCTGCGAAGCCGGCCGCACCCGCCAGCGCGGTGGCGACAGCGAGAGGAAGCCAAAAGCGGATGGGACCGGTCGCACCGGCGACGAGCAGGCGGCCGGCAGCATTGGTTGCAAGGGCGATCAGGACGGCGTGCCCGACGGTCTCGATATCAGCGGTCGATCCAAGAAGCCGCAGCGCGCTCAAGACTGCAACGTCGACATCGAAGGTTCCCGAGACCGCCGACGTCGCAACAGTTCCAGCGGCATATCCCGACGCAGCAGCGCTGATGGTCGAGACGACGGCGAACAGCGCCGCGAAAGCGAGAAGAGGCGCGAGCTCGAAGGGATTGCGCGGCGCACTGTCGCCGGTCGCCGCAAGGTGACCTCGGCTGAGGAAGACGCCGCCGCAGATCGCCAAACCGGCGACGGCTGCGAGAATAGCAAGGCCGGCGACGCCGAGGACCGCGGGTGCGACGATGGCCACGATGCCGGCGACGCGCAGGACCGAGACAGCTGAGGCGAGTGTCGCCGCACCGGCAAGTGGCCAGGGATTTTCCCCCGCCGCCGCCGTGCGCGCCAATGCGAGGGTAACAGCCGTGGACGAGACGACCGCGCCAGCCAGTCCACCAACGAGCACGCCCCGCGTGGTGCCAAGGATTCGCACGGCAATATAGCCGAGGAAGGAGATCGCGGCGGTGAGCACCGTAAACAGCCACACCTGGCGAGGGTTGAAGCCGCCCCAGGGATCGATCGGCTCTGCCGGAAGCAGGGGCAGGATGATCGCTGTCATGACAGCGAGCACCAGCGCGGCGCGCAGCTCGATCCATGAGATGCGTCTGAGCAAGCCATGGAGGAGATCGCGACTGGCGAGGAGGACGGCAAGCGCGGTGCCCCCAGCGGCAGCAGCGCGGTGGTCGCCCACGACCGCCAGAGCGCCGAGGACGAACACGCCGAGCCCCGCGACGACTCCGGTTACGCTGAAATCGGCATCATGGACGGCTTCGCGGCTCTTGTACCAGGCAAAGACAGCTGTGAAGGCGATGAGGCCGGCAATCAGCACCGAAGGCGCCTCGAGGCTGCGGGCCAGTGTCGCGAACAATCCCCCTAGCAGACCTGTGATCGCATAGGTGCGGATACCGGCCGTTCGCGTCCCATCCGGCGCGTCGCGCTCGCGCCACCCGCGCTCGAGGCCAACCAGCAGGCCGATGGCAAGGGCAAGGCCGAGCTTCGCAATCAGCGATTCCATCGCCAACCTCCCGAAGATCGGCGGCCCTGGCGCGAGGCGAGCGTCATCGCACTTTTCGGATCATGCGCCACAGGACGTCGTCGCGACGCCAGAAATGGTGCCAAAGCGCGGCGCCGGCGTGAAGGAGGACGAGAGCGAGCAGCGTCCAGCTGAGCAGGCTGTGAACCGGCGCGATCCGGAATGTCAGATACATGGCGATCGTGCCGGTGACGGGCAGCGCGACCAGAACTGCATAGAGCGCCGCATGCATGGCGGCGGCACTCATGCGCTCGAAAGGGGACAAGCCCGGCACGGGCGCTGGCCGACCGTAAGCGAAGCGCAGCACAAGTTGCGCCATCACAAGGCCGAGGATCGCCCAACCGCTCCACGCATGCACTTGATGCAGAAACAGGTCGATGGGACGCGGCTTCATGAACACGTGCGCCATATGGGTGCGCTGGATCGCCCAGGCCGTCGGCACCTGGACGAGACACAGAACCAGCACCATCCAATGCATGAGCCGATGGGCGAGAGGAAATCCGTCCGGTCGATGCGCTCGACGCATCGATCCTGGCCAACGCCATCTCAAGCCTCGACCTCGACGATGTCGCCGGCGCGCGAAGCGTAATCGAGCGCGTAGGCGAGCTCGCCCGTCGTCTCGGCGTGGACATGAAGGAGCGGCTGGCCGCGATCGATCTCGTCGCCGAGCCTGACCTCCATGTGAACGCCAGCCGCTTTCGCCTCCGGCGCACCCGCGAGCTTGGCGAGCCGGGAGAGCTTGCGGTTGTTGATATGAACCACGCGACCGGCGCGCGCTGCCGTCAGCGGATGGATGTAGGACGCCTTGGGCGGCACACGAAGGCCGCCCTGGGCCTGGCAGATCGCCTCGAATTTCGACCAGGCCCGGCCGCTGGCGAGCGTTGCGAGCGCGAGGTCGAGGCCCTGTCCTTTCGCGGCCTTGCCGCCGATCTCAAGTGCTGCTCCAGCCAGAGCGGCGGCGCGGCGGCGCAAATCGTCGGGCGCGTCGGGCGCGTTGTTCAGAACGCCAAGCACGTCCAGCGCCTCGAGCGCGGGGCCGATGCCGCGCCCGACAGGCTGAGAGCCGTCGGTCTGGACGCAGGTCGTCGCGAGGTTGAAGCGGCTCGCGACCGCGCTCAAGCGCTCCGCCAAGCGGCTGGCGGCGTCTTCGCCGCGCACCTTGGCTGTGGGTCCGACGGGAATGTCGATCACGACATGGGTCGAACCCGCCGCAATCTTCTTCGACAGGACGGAGGCGACGAGCTGGCCTTCGGTGTCGATGTCGAGCTCGCGCTCGACGCGCACGAAGATATCGTCGGCGGGGCTCAGATGCACGGCGCCGCCCCAGGCGACACAGCCGCCTTCGCTCTCCACAACGCGCCTCAGCGTGGCGATGTCGAGTTCCACCGGCGCCAGCGTTTCCATCGTGTCGGCGGTGCCGGCCGGGGAGGTGATGGCGCGCGACGAGGTCTTGGGCATGACCAGGCCGTTCGCGGCGACGATCGCGACCACGATCGGCGTGGTCCGATTACCAGGAAGGCCACCAACGCAGTGCTTGTCGACCACGATCGGCGCGTCCCATCGCATCCGCTCACCAACATCCACCATGGCGCCTGTCAGATCGGCGGTCTCGTTCTCGTCGAGCGGTAGGGCCGCGCTCGCGGTCAGAAAGGCCGCAAGGTGGACCTCCGTATAGCGTCCGGCCACCACATCCCGCAGGATGTCGGCAAAGGCGCGTGCGTCGAGCCGATTGCCATAGATGCGCTGACGCACGCTGGCGAGCGAGTCGATCGCGGGCGCATGGCTGACACGGACCGCATCTCCGTCGCTTAGGCCGAGCCGTTCCCACGCGGTCTCCGAGAGGCCGACCTCATCGATGGCGATGAGGTCGTCGCCGTCGACTTGGAACAAGGTCGCCTGGACTTGACCCTTGCCGTTCGAAACCAGCACCTGCGAGCGGGCCGACAAGCCCTCCGACCGGCAGACGTGGCAATCGGTTCGCATGACGACCACAGCCTGGTGCTGCGTGTGCAGGCGGATGCGGCGGACCCGCAGCGTCGGTTGGGTAGGAATCGTGGTGTTGGCAGACGTCATAGATCGAACTTCTGGTTCTGCCGGGGAACGACGGCATTCCATTTGAGCCCCCGGTCGATGCGGACGCGCAGGGCTTCGGAGCCCTCGTCTTCGCCGTGCACGATGAAGACACGAGATGGCGGTCGCCGGAAGCCCGAAAGCCATCGCATGAGCTCGTTGGAATCGGCATGCGCCGACAGCATCGACAGTTCCTCGACGGTGGCGCGGACCGGAATCCACTCGCCATGGATCTTGGTCTCCTGCGCACCTTGCAGCATCGCCCGGCCGCGCGTGCCGGCCGCCTGGAAACCGGAGAACAGGATCGTATTGCGGGCGTCGGGCGCGAAGGCCTTCAGGTGATGAAGGACGCGCCCGCCGGTCGCCATGCCGCTCGCCGAGATCACCACCTTGGGGTAGGGGCTCGCCGTGATGCCCTTCGAGCCGTCGACGTCGCGCGTATAGGTCGCAATCGCGCAGACTTCCTTGCATTGCTCCGGCGTCAGGCGATGATCCTCGCGATGGGCGTGGAGAAGGTCGGTGGCGTCGATCGCCATCGGACTATCGAGATAGATCGGCACCTTCGACAAGCGGCCGGCCGTCTTGAGCTTCCACAGATGGTAGAGCAGCGACTGCGCGCGTCCGACGGCAAAGGCTGGAACGACGACCGTCCCGCCGCGCGCGATCGTCCGTTCGACGACAGCGCCGAGCGCTTCGGTCGGATCGGCGGGATCGTGAACGCGGTTGCCATAGGTCGACTCGATCAGAACGTAATCCGCCTCCGGCACGGGGACCGGATCGGGTAGAACCGGATCGTCATAGCGGCCGAGATCGCCGGAGAAGGCGATGCGGCGCCCGCCCCATTCGACCTCGGCGGTCGCGGCGCCCAGGATGTGGCCGGCATGGCGGAAGGTGAGCGTCGCGCCGAAGGGCAGCTTGACCGGCTTGTCGAAGGGCACGGTCGAAAAGAACTCGAGGCTGCGCTCGGCATCATGGATGCCGTAGAGCGCGAGCGCCGGCTTGTGCTTCGAGAAGCCCTTGCGGTTGGCGTATTCGGCGTCTTTCTCCTGAAGGTGCCCGCTGTCCTTCAGGATGAGCTCCGACACATCGCGCGTCGCGGACGTCGCGTAGATCCTCCCGCGAAAGCCGTCACGCACCAGCTTTGGAAGATAGCCCGAATGGTCGAGATGGGCGTGCGTCAGAATGACAGCGTCAATGCTTGCCGGCGCAATCGGCAGCGGCTCCCAGTTCAGTTCGCGCAGGTTCTTGAGACCCTGAAACAGACCGCAGTCGATCAGGATTCGCTTGTCGCCGTTGGCAAGGAGATGTTTCGAACCGGTGACGGTGCCGGCGCCGCCGAGGGAAGTGAGTGTCAGCATGTCGTCCTTCAATGCGTGGGGGTGGACAGATCGGCGGGTGAACCTTTCCCATCGATGGCGTTGCGTTCGGTGATCGTCAGAAACTCCTCACGCGACCAGCCGGCCAGTGGAGCAGCCGCCTCGATCAGATGCGCCCATGAGCAGCGGTTGGCGAACAGCATGCCGGCAACGTCGAGCGTGCCGCCACGGCTGATATAGCCACGGGCCGCGGTGTGCTTCGGCCCGCCGTCGAGCCGGCGCAAAAGGCCGAGCATCGGTTCGGGCCGCGTGTGCGATACGATCAGCCGCGGGACGCCGACAGGGAAGAGGCGGTTCAGCGCGTCGTCCGTCGCCACGAAACGCGCCTCGATCGGGTCGCGCGGGATGCGGAAGCGGCCCGGTTCGTTGATCGCCGTCACGAGAACCCGCCGTCCGTGCTCTTTCAGACGGCGTGCGGCCTTGAGCGCCTCTTCGAGCTGGTAGGCACCGATCGCAACGATCTGCAATTGCGCGTCCTCGGTCTGCCCTTCGATCGGGGCGGCGCCATCGGCGACGAAGCGGGTCGCGGCCTCGCCGTCGAAACGATGCGGCATGTCCCGCTTGGAGACGATCACGCCGGCGACCTGTCCGCGGCCGCCGAAGACCGAGGCCATGGTGGCGACGGCACTGTTGGCGTCGACGGGAAACAGCACGCGCGCCGTATCGGACATCTCGCCGAGAAGCGCCTCGCCGAGGGTCGGGTCCTGGTGTGACTGCTCGTTCTTCGCGTTCTCCCAGGTGTGCGAGGTGACGACCAGCGGCACCGAAATCCAGCCCGGTTCCTTGCCGTCCTCACGCTGGCGACGCGCGAACACGATCTCCTGCCGCAGGCCGCCGAGCATCTTCATCGCAAAGGCTTCGTAGCTGACGATGAGGTTGAGACCGCCTTTGTTCGCAAGGGCGGCGGCGGCAACCGCCTCCTCGTTCAGCGCCGTGATCACGCCGCCGTCACGTGCTTCGGCGACGCCGGTCTCCGGCGCGTTGACGCGATGGCGCAGTCGCTCAAGGGTCGCCCCCATATGATTGGAGCTCAGCTCATCGGGATTGCCGACGCGCACCCGCAGGGCGGGATTGGCGTCGACGAGACGCACGAACCAGCGATCGAGCGCATGCATGGCGCAATCGGCCGGCGCGCCGATCTCGGTCCAGCCCGGCGCAGGCAGGTCCGGCCCTGCCGGATGACGAACCGCGAGCGGATGGCGGCTCTCCGCTGGCCGGTTCTGCTTTCCATGGACGGCGATCGCAGCGACCGCCGCCTCGATGTCGTCAGGCGTCACGAACAGGGTGCGCGCCGCGTCATTGAAGGCCTTGCGGGCAGCCGCGTCACGCGAAGGGTTGGCGGAGAGCGGCAGGTTGTGCGCCGCGTTCGTTCCGGCGCCCGGAAAGCCGAAGCCCTTCACCGTCTCGGCAATGACATAGGGGATAGGGGCGGGATAGGCGCGGGCCGGATCGGCGATGAACCGGCCGAGGCGTTCCTCGGCTGTCAGGATCGCCCAGACAAAGGCTGCCGGGTCTTTGCCGTCGATGCCGAAGGGATCGAAGCCGTTGAGCCTGAGATGATCGGCGAGCCACTCCGCGCCGCCCTGCTGCGCGATCTGCGCGCGCTCCTCGATGCGTCGCCCATTCAGGATCATGATCGGCACCACGAGGCCGCTATCCTCAGCGCGCCACCAGCGCGCCGTCCAGTCCGAGCCGCGTTGCTCCTCGAAGGCGCCATCGCTCAGAAAGGCGACCAGCCTCTCTCCCGGCAGCGGCGCATGGACATACTGGACCTCGGCAAAGCCGAGATAGCCGCCCTCGGAGATGGCGCCGGCCGTGTTCGGCCCGGCATGGCTGCCGATCGGCACCGCCGAGCGGCCGTCGGCATCGATGGCGTAGGAATAGAAGTCGGCGGCAAGCTGGGACAGGCCCGCCTCGCTGCGGTCATATCGTCCCTTCTGCGCATCGGAGACATCGCCTGTGAGCGCATTGATCGCCTCGATCGCGGCGACGCAATGGCCCTGTCCCATTATCCAGGAACGCGTAATGGCCGAGAGCGCGTTCGCGGCGAGGTAGCCGACAAAGGCGGGGACCATGTTCAGCGATCCGCCGGTATGGCCCTCCGGGGACGCCTTGAAAGCATCGGCCGGCAACGGCGCGCCAGAGAGGTCGACGCGATTGGCATAGGTCATGTGGACGACCGTCCACATCGCAGCAGCGGTCAGCCGGTCGGCGGCGGCGAGCAGGCGGTAAAGCGCATCGGGGTTCACCTTGGGCAACTGCGCGAGCGCGCGAATGCGCTCGACCGTCTCGTCGCTATGCGTGATCGGGCCATAACCGGCGCGCCAGTGTTCGAAGGCTGGAGAGGGTTCGAAGGCTGATGACGTCGTCTCGGCCATGCGCTGCTGCCTTTGCTGGATGGATCTGCTTTCTGGATATCGGCCGCCTCATGCGACCCCGCCGGTCCAGGGCGGAGGGTCGCTTGCAGGAAAGGAATCGATGCCGGCGCGTTCGACGTCATCTACTGGCTCGGGCGGGCGTCGATGACGGACAAGTTCGGGATCGGGCGCGTCGGCGGCCGCAAGTGCCTTGGCGATCAGCCGCGAGAGCCCAATCACGTTGGTCGGGTGGCTGACGGAGTCGGAGGAGACGATCCTGCCGCAAAGCGGCGCCAGCCTCGCATAGGAGTCGCCGGCGAAGATGCCGTGCACGACGGCGACGTCGGGACGGGCAAATCCCAGCGGGGGCAGCTTGCTTGCCGCTTCGATGAGGGTGTTGCCCGACGAAGCGATGTCGTCGACCAGAACGGGCTGCAACCCGTTCCATCGCGAAAGGTCCGGCAACGCGATCTCGACGTCGCGGTCGCCATGCCGGATCTTTCGTAGCACCGCGTGCGGCGCCCCGATCCGCGCCGCGATCGCGGAGACCCACTGCTCGCTTTCCTCGTCCGGGCCGATGACGAGCGGCTTGGCGATCGACGCGGCGATCCAGTCCGCCAGAAGAGGCGCGGCATGCAGCGTCAGCGCCGGGATCTCATAAAGCGCCGAAAGGGCCGGATAGCGGTGCAGATGCGGATCGACGGTGACGAGCCGGTCGAAGCTGGCGGATATCAGGCGCGCGAAGGTTCGTGACGTGATGGCTTCGCCCGGCCGGAAGCGGCGATCCTGCCGCATATAGGCGAGATAGGGAGCGACCAAGGTGACCGTGACCGCGCCGAGCGACCGCGCTGCGTCGGCAAGAAAGACGAGCCGGAGGAATCCCTCGTCGGGACGCGCCAGCGTCGAAACCAAAAGCACCGCTTTTCCCGCCACGTCCGTCGCGAGGCGCACATAGGTTTCGCCATCCGGGAAGTTGCGGGTTTCGATCGCGCCCAGCTCGCCGGCGCCGGCGTCTGCAAGCGCTTGCGCAAAGGCCTCGTTGCCGGGAAGAGGAATGATAACGTGGGCGGAAATCTTCTGGGTGGGAGCAGTGGCCATTCTTCGTCTTTCGTCGTCTCGTCTCGGCCTGCATCAGAACGCGGGCGCGGCTTCATGATTTCTTGCGCAAAGGCGAAGACAGGCTCTCGATAAAGCCCGCGCGGCCGCTCGATTCTTTAATCGAGATTAAGTTCTCGCCGTTGTGTACCCGCCCGGCCGACGCGTTCGAGCGGCATTTCCGCTCGTGCGCGATGGCGTGCCTATCGTTTGGTGGTCAGCGACTTTCCGAACGCAATCTTGATCTGAGTTAAAGTTTCGGCCGTCCCGGGCGCGCATTTTCAGGGCCGAGCGGGGCCCGGGTTCGCCTTCAGCAGCGAACCTCCATCGGCCCTGACGCTCACAGATGCGTCGAACGATGCCGTGCCTGGCTGATGGTACCAACCGCATTGGCCCGTCGCGCGCCAAAGAAGTACGGAAATGCGGCCGATGGAGAATGACAATAAAGCGCCCGCCAAGCGGGTCTTCAAGTTCGACATCCTGTACTTTATTGCGGTCTTCTTCGCCGTTCTGCTGATCCGGGACCTGCTTGTCGGCCAAGGTCACATCAAGGTCATCCCGTACAGCGAATTCCAGGGCCTGATCGAAAAGGACGGCGTCACCGACCTGGTGGTCGGACCGACGGAGATCACCGGCGCGTACAAGCCGCCGATCGAGAAGGACGCCCCTCAACATTTCTCCACGGTTCGCGTCGATCCGCAGATCGCCGACGTGCTGACCAGGCGCAACATTTCCTTCTCGGGGCAACCGGCGCCGGGCCTCTTCGAAAACCTGCTGTCGTGGCTGATGCCAGCGGCGATGTTCGTGCTGATCTGGATGTTCCTGCTGCGCCCGATGATGGCCGGGCAGCATGGCGGCCTGATGAGCATCGGTCGGAGCCGTGCCAAGGTCTATGCCGAGAAGTCCGTGAAGGTGACGTTCGCCGATGTGGCGGGCGTCGATGAAGCCAAGCAGGAGCTGGCCGAGGTCGTGGGCTTCCTCAAGGACCCGGCGACCTATGGCCGCCTCGGCGCGCGCATCCCCAAGGGCTTGCTTCTCGTTGGACCGCCGGGGACGGGCAAGACGCTGCTGGCGCGCGCCGTCGCCGGCGAATCGGGCGTTCGCTTCTTCTCGATCACCGGCTCCGAATTCGTCGAGATGTTCGTCGGCGTCGGCGCTTCGCGCGTGCGCGACCTGTTCCAGCAGGCGCGCGAGCAGGCCCCGGCCATCGTGTTTATCGACGAACTCGACGCGCTCGGCCGCGCCCGCGGCGTCGATATGCCCGGCGGCGGACATGACGAGAAGGAGCAGACGCTCAACCAGCTTCTCGCCGAGATGGACGGCTTCGACCCGAGCGTCGGCATCGTCGTGCTGGCGGCGACGAACCGGCCCGAGATTCTCGATCCGGCGCTGCTGCGGGCCGGCCGTTTCGATCGACAGGTCCTGGTCGACCGCCCCGACCGTCAGGGCCGCATCGACATCCTCAACGTGCACTTGAAGAAGATCAGCGTGGCCTCGGAACTCGATGTGGCGGCGGTTGCCGCGCTCACGCCAGGCTTCACCGGCGCGGATCTCGCCAATCTCGTCAACGAAGCCGCGCTGGTCGCCACCCGCCGCGGCGCGAGCACCACCGTGCTCGACGATTTCACGCAGGCCGTGGAACGCATCGTCGCGGGCCTGGAAAAGAAGAGCCGGATTCTCATTCCGCGCGAGCGCCAGATCGTGGCGCATCACGAGATGGGTCATGCGCTCGTCGCCATGGCGCTGCCGCAGACCGACGTCGTGCAGAAGGTGTCGATCATCCCGCGCGGCATCGCGGCGCTCGGTTACACGCTGCAGCGGCCGACCGAGGATCGTTTCCTCATGAGTCAGTCCGAGTTGCAGGATCGCATGGCGGTGCTGCTTGGCGGCCGGGCCGCCGAAAGCCTCGTGTTCGACGAGATTTCGACGGGCGCGGCGGACGATCTCGTCAAGGCGACGGACATCGCGCGCAACATGGTGGTCCGGTTCGGCATGTCGAAGGAGCTCGGACAGGTCGCCTATGAGCCGGAGACGGGCAGCTTCCTCGTCGGCCAGACCCCCGTCTGGCGGCCGCGCACCTACAGCGATGAGACGGCCGAGGCCATCGATCACATGGTGAAAGACCTGATCGACCGCGCCTTCCAGAAGGCCCGTTCGATCCTCGAGCGCAACCGTTCGGTGCTGGATAACAGCGCGCGCGAACTTCTTGCGCGCGAAACGCTGGGCCCCGATGACCTTGCCAAGCTGACTACCGGTCTCGAACGCGAGGCGCCGGGACGGCCGGGCCTCGCTCTGGTCGAATAATGCGGATCAAACACCGCCGGATCGGCCTGCTTGGCGGGCGCTCGCTGTTCGAGGGACCATAAAGTGCGCAGATCGCCCATTGTCGTCATCGCCGTGTTGGTCGCGACCGCGGCAGCAGGAGCCTATGTCTATTGGCTTGGAACACAGAACCGCGTGCCGGCGGGCCTCGCGCGGGTGAACGGCAGGATCGAGGTCGAGCGGGTCGACATCACCAGCAAATATGCCGGGCGTCTGGCGGAAGTGCTGGTCGACGAGGGCGCCAATGTCAGCAAGGGTGATGTGCTCGCGCGGCTCGACACGAGCGAGATCCAGGCGCAACTGATGGCGGCCCGCGCAGCTGTGCACCGCAGCCATCAGAGCGTCGCCAGCGCGCAGGCGAGCGTTGCGCTGCGCGAGGCCGAGCTCAATCTTGCGCAGGTCGAGCTCCAGCGTGTGGTTGAGCTCATGCGGACCAACACGTCGACACAGGCTGAGCTTGATCGCCGGACGGCGCAACGCGACATCTCGCGGGCCTCATTGCAGACCGCGAAGGCCGCGGTCGAGGATGCCAAGGCCTCGGTCGAAGTCGCCGAGGCGCAGGTCAATCAGATCGAGGCGGCCATCGCCGACATGACCTTGAGGGCACCGGTGTCTGGCCGCGTCGAGTATCGTCTGGCGCGAACCGGCGAGGTTGTCGGCGCCGGAGGCCGGGTGCTGACGGTGTTCGATCTCTCGGATGCGCATATGACGATCTATCTGCCGACGGCCTCCGCCGGTCGCGTGGCGGTGGGCTCGCAGGCGCGCCTCGTGCTGGATGGCCCGGGCGGATTTGTCCTCCCGGCGACCGTATCCTTCGTCTCCGCCGACGCGCAGTTTACGCCGAAATTCGTCGAGACGGCGAACGAGCGCGAGAAGCTGATGTATCGCGTCAAGCTGCATATCGACCTGGCGCTGGTCGCCTCCGAGCGCGGCTATGTGAAGGCGGGGATGACCGGCAACGCCTATGTCCCGGTCACGGGAGACGCGAATTGGCCGGCCGAGCTTGCGCCGAGGCTGCCCGATGGAGGCTGACCCCGCTGCCCTCAGCCTGTCGGGTGTCCAGCATGCCTATGGGAAGGTGGTCTCTCTTCGCGATCTGGCTCTGACCATCCCTGCTGGCTGCAAGCTCGCCATTGTCGGTCCTGACGGGGTCGGCAAGTCGACGCTACTCGGCTTGATCGCGGGGGTTCGCCGCATTCAGCGCGGTTCGGTCAGCGTGCTGGGCGGCGACATGGCCTCGGCGGCGCACCGAAGCGAGGCTGCGCCCCGCATCGCCTACATGCCGCAAGGGCTCGGACGCAATCTTTATCCGACCTTGTCGGTCTACGAGAACATCGACTTCTTTGCCCGGCTCTACAGCCAGCCGGATGAGCGCCGGCGTAGGCGTATCGACGAGCTCATGCGGGTCACCGGGTTGTTTGCCTTTGCCGATCGGCCAGCGGGAAAGCTCTCCGGCGGGATGAAGCAGAAGCTGGGGCTCTGCTGTGCGTTGGTGCATGATCCGGATCTCCTCATCCTGGACGAACCGACGACCGGCATCGATCCGTTGTCGCGCCGCCAGTTCTGGACGCTGATCGCGCGCATCCAGGCCGAGCGGCCGACCATGACGGTGATCGTGGCAACGGCCTATATGGAGGAGGCCGGGGCCTTCGATCGCATCGTGGCCATCGACGATGGCGCGATCATCGCCGACGGGAGCCAGGCTGAGCTGCTGGCGCGCACCGGCGCAGCCACGCTCGAACAGGCCTATATCGAGCTGCAACGCCCGGAGCGGCGCGGGGCGCGGGTGGCACCGTCCGTAGCACGTCTCGAAGCGGACGGCGGACCGCCTGCCATCGTGGCCGAAGGCCTGACGATGCGCTTTGGCGATTTCACCGCGGTCGATCATGTGAGCTTTCGCATCGAGCGCGGCGAGATCTTCGGCTTCCTCGGCTCAAATGGCTGCGGCAAGACGACGACGATGAAGATGCTGACCGGGCTGCTGCCGGCAACCGAAGGACGTGCCGAGCTCCTGGGCAAGCCGGTCGATGCGCGCGACATCTCGACGAGGACGCGCATCGGCTACGTCTCGCAATCCTTTTCGCTCTACGAAGAACTGACCGTGCGCGGCAATCTCGAACTGCACGGGCGGCTGTGCGGCATCGGCGGCAAGGGGCTGGGTGAGCGGGTCGAGGAGGCCTTGTCGCGCTTCGAACTCGGTGATGTCGCCGGGACGCTGCCGGACGCCTTGCCGTTGGGCATGCGCCAGCGCCTCCAGCTGGCGGCGGCATGCCTGCATCGTCCCGATGTCCTCATCCTGGACGAGCCCACCTCGGGCGTCGATCCGGCGGCCCGCGACCGCTTCTGGAGCCTGCTGCTCGAGATGTCGCGCCGCGACGGGGTGACGATCTTCATCTCGACGCATTTCATGAACGAGGCCGAACGGTGCGACCGCGTCTCTCTCATGCATGCGGGCCGCGTGCTGGCGGTCGGCGCTCCACGCGAGCTCCAGGCCGCGCGGGGCGCCGCGAGCCTCGAGGATGCCTTTGTCGCCTATCTGGAGGATGCAGCGGCTACCGGGACCGAAGAGGCCGCTGTGAGTGATGCGCGCAGCGCGGTCGAGCCCGGCTCCGCGATGCGGAATGACGATGCCAGGGCGGTGCAGAAGCCGAGGCTCGCCTCGATGAAGCGGATCTGGACATTCGCGCGCCGCGAGGCGCTCGAACTCAGCCGGGACCGCATCCGGCTGGCCTTCGCGCTGATTGGTCCGCTCCTGCTCATGGCCGCCTTCGGCCACGGGATTTCCTTCGACATCGAAGGCCTGCGCTACGCGGTGCTCGACCGCGACCAGTCGCTGGAAAGCCGGGCTTTCCTCGACCAATTCTCGAACTCGCGGTACTTCGTCGAGCAGGCGCGCCTGAAGGAGGATGTCGAGATCGACCGGCGCCTGCGCGCCGGCGAACTCAAATTCGCGGTCGACATCCCGCCGGGCTTCGGCCGCGACCTGTTGCAAGGCCACCGACCTGAGGTCGGCTTCTGGCTTGACGGCGGCAACACCTTCCCCGCCGAGACCGCGCGCGCCTACATTCTTGGCACGCTTCAGACCTATGCCGGCGAGCTCGCGCGCGCCGCGCGAAGCGCCAACGGACTGCCGGCCGAGACGCTGCGGGTCGAGCCGCGCTTTCGTTACAATCAAGACTTCCGCTCTGTCTTCGCGATCACGCCGGGATCGATCATGCTGCTGCTGATCATCTTCCCGGCGATGCTGACGGCACTTGGCGTCGTGCGGGAGAAGGAGATGGGGTCGATCGCGAATGTCTACGCGTCGCCGGCGACGGTCGGCGAGTATCTGCTGGGCAAGCAGCTCCCTTATGTCGCGATCGGCGTCCTGAGCTATCTCAGTCTGCTGGTTTTTGCCGGCGGCGTGCTCGGCGTGGTGCCGAAGGGCTCGCTGCTGGCGCTGTCGCTCGCAGCCCTCGTCTATGTTTTCGCCGCCACGGCCTTCGGGCTTCTGGTCTCGGCTTTCGTCTCCACGCAAGTGGCGGCAATATTCGGCACCGCCATCCTGACGGCCATGACCGCAGCGCATTATTCGGGATTCCTGATCCCCGCCTCTTCGCTCGAGGGGCCGGGGCGCATCATGGGGCTGTCCTTTCCGGCGCTGTGGTTTCAGACGATCAGCCTCGGGGTGTTCGCCAAGGGTCTCGACACGCCAGCCTTCGCCCGCGAGCTTCTCGTGCTGATGGCGTTCGGGCTCGGCTTCCTGCTGCTGGCGCGGCTGTTGATCCGCAAGCAGGGGGCGTAGCGATGCGGCGCTGGATCGAGAACGCCTTCCGTCTCGGCATCAAGGAATTCGCCAGCCTGTCGCGCGACGTGGTGATGGTGGTGCTGATCGCCTACGTCTTCACCTTCGCGGTCTATTCCGAAGCCACCGCGATGCGCACGGATGTCAACGATGCCAAGGTGGCCGTCATCGACGGCGATCGCTCGACGCTCTCGGGCCGGATCAAGGACGCGCTGCGACCTCCCTATTTTCGACCGGCGGTCGAGATCGACCGCTCGAGCCTCGACGGCTTGATGGACAAGGGCGCCTTCACGTTCATTCTCGATATCCCGCATGGTCTGGAAGCCGACTTCCTGGCCGGGCGCGACCCAGCCATCCAGGTCAATGTCGATGCCACCAGCATCTCACAGGCTGGCGTCGGCACGGCCTATATCCAGGAAATCGTGGCGCAGGAGACGACAAGCTTTCTCAAACAGGCACCCGCCGAGACGCTCGCACCGGTCAACGCGGTCGTCCGCGCCATGTTCAATCCCAACCTCGAAGCCATCAGCTTCACCGCCAGCATGGGCGTTATCAACAATGTCACCATCCTCGCCATCATTCTGGTGGGCGCCGCGGTGATGCGCGAACGAGAGCATGGCACGATCGAGCATCTCCTGGTGATGCCGGTCAGCGCCAGCGAGATCATCGCCGGCAAGGTCTGGGCGAACGGACTGGTCATCCTGCTGGCAGCCGCATTCTCCCTTCACGTCGTCGTCGAGGTCATCCTGCACACGCCGATCGTCGGCTCGATCGAACTGTTCCTCGCAGGGACCGCGATCTATCTGTTCGCGGTCACCTCGCTGGGCATCCTGCTCGCCACGGTCGCGAACTCCATGCCGCAATTTGCGCTGCTTTCGATCCCGGTCTTCGTCCTGATGTTCCTGTTGTCCGGCTCGTTCACGCCGTTCGAGAGCATGCCGCGCGCCCTGCAGGCGATCATGGACCTGTCACCGTCGACGCATTTCGTGCGCTTCGCGCAAGCCGTGCTCTACCGCGGCGCTGGCATCGATGTCGTCTGGCGCGATCTTCTCATCATGGCCGGGCTCGGCGCCGGCTTCGTGGCGATTGCCCTCTATCGCTTCAAGGCCATGCTGGCGCGCCAGTCGTGAGGACCGGCTTCAAGCGTGGTCTCAAAGGGTGGAGGCTTGCCCCCGTTCGATCAGCAGCGGAATTGATCAGCCAGGCGCGATCGCTCGAAATCCTTTTCGAGACCGTTCTCGTTCTCAACACCCGTACCGCAAAGCGAGGTATAGCATCGGCCATTCGAAGAGCGCTGTTAGCGCTGTCCGGTCGGACAACAGGAGGAAGATATGAGTGCAAAGAATGTCGTTGTCGTAGCGGGAGTGCACGGGGTTTCCGGAAGAGCCGCGGCGATCGAATGGAGTTCAATCCCGGCGAGCAAGGTGTATGGCCTGTCACGACGCACGGCGGATCTTCCATCAGGTGTCGAAGAGATCCGGGTCGACTTGCTTGATCTGACCGATGTGCGGAAGAAGATTGGTCCGTTGAAGGACGTCACGCACATTGTTTTCGGAGCCTATATCGAGAAGCCGACCGCGAAGGAGAAGTCCGAGGCGAACGTTGCCATATTGCGCAACTTGCTCGATGTGGTCGAAGAGACGTCGACGTCATTCAGGCACATTACGTTCTACCAGGGCGGAAAGGCGTATGGCTGCGATCTGGGGCCGTTCAAGACGCCGGCTCGCGAGGACGATCCTCGAATGATGCCGCCAAATTTCTATTACGATCAGGAGGACTTTCTGCGCGAACGACAAGCGGGAAAGAATTGGCATTGGACGGCGTTGCGTCCTGAAGCCGTCAGTGGCTTCGCCACAGGCAACCCGATGAACCTGGCGATGGTCATCGCCGTTTACGCGGTCATCTCCAAGGAGCTGGGGTTGCCGCTCCGATTTCCCGGTACGGAAGCGGCATATCGTAAGCTTTACCAAGTGACGTCAGCAGAGATCCTGGCGAAGGCGACGGTATGGGCAGGCACCGACGGGCGAGCGCGCAATGGAGTATTCAATATCACAAACGGTGACTATTTTCGATGGCAGCACCTGTGGCCACGCATCGCACGCATGTTTGATATGGAGGTGACCGACCCAGTGCCGACGCCTCTTGCAGTTTATATGGCGGATAAGGAGCCCCTATGGCAGGGGATCGTCGCGAAGTATGGATTGACGAATATTCCCTATGATCAAGTCGTGTCATGGAATTTCGGCGACGCCATCTTCAATAGCGGATACGACAACATCTCCAGTACGATCAAGGCACGACAGATGGGATTTGCGGACTGTATCGACACGGCGGAGATGTTCCAAGATCTGTTCGCGTCGCTGCGATCGATGAAAGTCATTCCGCAACTGGCCAAGTGACAAGGCGTCGTCTGGAGCCCTTGAAGCGAGGGTGTCGACCGGCCTCGCCGGCAGCTAGCTATCGGCTTGCTGCCGGTTCCGGCATGAGGAGCCGGGGCAGGCGGATACAGGCCAAGAGCGTTGCCAGGACGAGCAGTGCGGCGAGAAGGAAGCTCGCATCCGGCAGGATCGGCAGGTTGAACAGCGCGCCGCCTGCAACGGATCCCAAGGCCTGACCAAGGCTCGCGGCGGCGGTCATGCGGCCGAGCTGCGCGCCCTGGCTCGTCGGGATACCGAACGAGGCCCAGTAGGTCGCGACCGGAGACAGCATGCCGGCACTTGCCGCCACCAGCGCGACCGCAACCGACATCAGGACCGACGTAGTGACGAGCGAGACGATGACCAGCCCGACAGCAAGCGTCGCCAGACCGGGCACAACGAACCAGCGCGTGATCTCCGGCTTGATGAGAGGCGAAAATATCAAGGCCTGCACGACCGCCATCACCAGGCTGCACTCGGCGAACATGATGCCGATATGCGCCGCATCGAGACCGAGGACCTTTCCGCGTAGCGCCAGTCCGACTTCGAAGACGCCGATGGCGAGCGCCGTGACCAGTGCGATCGCCAGGAGCCGCAGCATGGCGCGCCGTTCGATCTGCGCGGCGTCGGTGGTCACATCGAGGTTCTGGCGGCGTCCCCCGGAGGGAAGCATTATTACGACCAATACCGCTGCGATAATGGCCAGACCTGTCGCCGTGAGCAGGGGCATCGCAAGGGAGCGATCAGGCGTGAGGGCCCAAAGTTTACCAGCGACACGCACCGCCAGCCCACCGAGCAAAGGCCCGATGAAGAAGCCGGCGGTGCCGGCGATATTGATGAGCGCGAAGCGATGGGCGCGCCACTCTTTCGACGGCGCATGATCGCCGATGAGCGCATAGGCGACCGGGGTGATGGCGGCAGCGAAGAGCCCGGCGAGAAAACGGCCGAGATAGAGAAGCGGCAGGCTTTCGGTGACGGCGAAGAATGCGGTGGTCGCGGCGAAGCCCAGAAGACCGACCAGGATGATCGGCTTGCGACCGCATCGATCGGAGATCCGTCCCCAGACCGGAGCGCCGACGAAGATGGCGATAATATACGCACCCGTCAGCAACCCAGTATGCCATGACAGCGCCTGCGGCGTGCTCTTGCCGGCGATCTGCTCGATCAGAAAGGGCAGGATCGGCAGGGCGACGCCATAGCCGACCGTGATCGCGAACATTGCGACGAGCACCGTCGACAGCGCGCTCCAGCTCAAATGGGTCGCTTCAGCCGCGGCCATACTGCCTCGAGCCCGCGTCGAATCGGCGGCTCGCTCGAACCGGCAAGGTCGACAGCCGCATTTCTGGAGACACGAAGGGCTGGCCCGATCCGACCCAAACGCGAAACCATTCCACACAGGCCGCTATCTGCGCTACGAGCAACGTCGGCACCGATCTCGGCGCGGACATCGAACGTTGATGGGATTGCTTCGTCATCATCGTTCCCTCGCTCAAGACGCTGCTTGCAAGCGCTAGGCCATGGTCAGATTTGAATCTTTAATCCGCATCAAGTTTTGCGATGATCTCGCAATGAAAGCTGTCCGCATCAGCGGGGCAGCGCCGATCGCGCGAGGCCGGATTGCGCTCCGCCGGGATCGCAGAACGCCGGCGCCACCAACTGGCCTAATGGCTGTAGAGCCGCCGAAACAACAGCTCCTGCGCGCTGTCGCGCGCCTCGCGGGCGATTTCGATGGCGGTTTCCGTCTGCTTGCTGACGGTGCGTTCGGCCGATCTCATCGGGTTGTCGGAGGCCACCGGCATCCGCTTCAAGCGGACCTCCTCGGCGAGCCGCGCGACAACATGCATCCACGGCGAAAACTTTTCTGACAGCAGGTAACGGCTGGTTCGCATCGGATGAAGCCATCGCAGCGCCTCTGCCGACCATGGCGTGGCCATGGCCTGGACCCACGGACTGACGAAGTTGCTGTAGAGCGTTTCATTCGCCTGCGACAATTGCCGCACCCGTTCAAAGGCCTTGCGCGGATTGTCGAAGGCCAGGTCTTCGACGCGCCGTTCTTCGAAGGCAACGGCGTATTGCGGTTTGCGGCAGTCGGGGTCGTTGGTCGGATTGGAGATCTTCATCTCGTAGAGACCGGGCGCAAGGTTTCCGACCTCATCGAGGCTTTCCAGAATGGCGCGGTGCTCCAGGCGCGCGACCGATGCCGAAACGAAAATGCCGAGGTGGCCGACGCGAGGATCGGTCATGAAGACGATCCTCTGGCCCGCTTCCTTCAAGGCATCCGTGGTCTTGTAGACAGCCTTGAGCCAGGCCAGGGCCTGATGGGGCGGCGTGATGTTGTCGCCATACGAGGCAAAGATCACCAACGGGCTCTTGAGGCTGCGCAGATCGATCTTCACCGCATCGCCGAGGTCAAGCGTGCCTTGCTCGAGCTCGTTGCCAATGAAGAGATGGTCGACGATCTCGACCATCTCCTCCCGGCTGAAGCTGTACCAGGCGTTCCACCAACGCTCGAACTCGAGGAATCGCTCCTCTTCGTGATCGACGTCGAGGTAGAGGTTTGCGTATTTGTCCCAGATCGCCGCTTCGGGCTTCAACGTTTCGAAGTTCTGGACGAGCCAGGCGCCGTCAAAATGGCCGTTTCCGAGATCGCCGACGAAGTGGGTGAGCCAGCTTCCGCCGAGCAGGCCGCCGGCGAGGCGCATCGGATTTGCTCCCGACTCTCCGGCCCAATAGGAGAGGGGCGAACCGTTGAGAACGATGGGACCGACAGGGGCCCGGCAATGGATCGCGACCAGCATGGCCGCCCAGCCGGCCTGGCAGTTTCCGTAAAGTACGGGCTTCTTGCCGGGGTGTCTTGCGATCACCTCGTCAACGAAGTGATGCATCGCGTGCAGGACATCGACGAGCCTTTGGTGCGGGCTCGGCGCAGGAAAGAAGCTGACGAAGTAGACCGGGAACCCCTCATGCAGAGCGATGCCGATTTCGGAGTCGCGCTTGAAGCCGCCGATGCCGGGCCCGTGCCCGGCGCGCGGATCCATGATGATGACAGGGGGCTTGGTGTCGTCGACGCACGTATCCGCGTGCTCGGTGCCGACGGTCGTGATCCGCAGTAGCGCATAATTCGCCGGGCGTTCGAACCGCCTCGCATCGAGCAGCATTTCGTACTGGAAGGTGAGCACTGGCGGCATGCCGGCCTCCTCGTGCTCCAGCATGATGTTCGCCCGCTTTCGCAAAACGTCCCAGAACAAAACCGATCGCTGCCAGGCGTCGATCGAATAGGCCCATATTCCCGCAGGATCGAACGGCGTGCCGGCCGCCGGGACGGACGGTGCCGGTTCGTGCCGGTCAGAGGGTGAGGATGGCAATACGGGAAGCACGGCCGTCCCCGCATGGGCCTCTGGCGCGCTTTGCTCGCGTTCCGCAGGGATCGTGACCGGCATCGGAGGCTCCTCTAAAATGTCGCGTACCCGATCTCACGCGGCGCTGAGCATCTCGTCCTTGACGGACGTTAAAGACTTCGCCGGTCGGGCGCCGCAACGCCGCATCTTCGTGCGCGCAGCCCTCGGGGCGGAGCGTTGGCCCGTCCCCTCCGGTTGCGCCAAAATGACCGCCGAAAGGCCAGCCATCCGCTCGAGGCCAGTCGAAGCCCCTTAGCCGTGCCTGCGGTAGAAGCGCAGGAACTGCGCATTGATCGCGACGATGATGGTGCTTGCCGACATGAAGACAGCAGCCACTGCCGGCGTCATCAAGAAGCCGGTGCCGAAGGTGATGCCGGCGGCCATCGGGATCGCCACGGTGTTGTAGCCCGTCGCCCAGATGAGGTTCTGCACCATCTTGCGATAGGTGGCCCGAGACAGGCCAAGGATCGCCGCGACGTCGCGCGGATCGCTCTTGACGAGCACGACATCCGCCGACTCGACGGCAACGTCGGTGCCGGCGCCGATGGCCACGCCGAGGTCCGCCTGAACGAGGGCAGGCGCGTCGTTGACGCCGTCGCCCACCATCGCCACCGAAAGCCCGCGCGCCTGCAGCTCCTTGATCTTGTCCGACTTCTGGTCGGGCAGGACCTCCGCGAAATACTCGGCGATACCGAGTTCCTTCGACACGCTCTCGGCGACGCCCTTCGCATCGCCCGTCAGCATGACCGGCTTGATGCCGAGCCGAGTCAGCTCGGCGATCGCGTCCTTGGATTCCGGTCGGACGATGTCGGCGAGCGCAAAGAGCGCACGCGGCTGGCCATCGCGTAGCAGCGCCACCACGGTCTTGCCCTGAGCCTCGAGCTGCTTGAGCTTCTCGTTGGTGATGGGCTTGCCTTGCCGGGCGAGATGGCCGGGGCTGACGATCCGGATGTCTTGCCCATCGACCTTGGCGACGATGCCCTCGCCCGTGATGTTGCTCACCTCGCTGGCTTTCGGAATGGTCAGATTCCTGCGCTTGGCCTCGGCGACGATGCCGTGAGCGATGGGGTGCTCGGACTGGTTTTCGGCTGCCGCGGCGAAAGCGAGTTCCGTGTTCTCGTCACTGCCTTCCAGCAGCACCACGTCGCTGACCCCAAAACGCCCTTCCGTCAGCGTGCCGGTCTTGTCGAGCACGACAGCATCGAGATTGCGCGCCCGTTCGAACGCGGCTCTGTCGCGGATCAGAAGGCCATTGCTGGCGCTGAGCGATGTGCTGACGGCGACCACGAGAGGAACGGCAAGGCCGAGCGCATGCGGGCACGCCACGACCATGACGGTGACCATGCGCTCAAGCGCGAATTCGAGTGGGGCGCCAAGCCAGAACCACCAGACGAATAGCGTTCCGAAGCCCACGACCAGAGCGATGTAGGTCAGCCAAGCCGCCGCCCTGTTGGCGATGTCCTGCGTGCGCGAGCGCGTCGCCTGCGCCTTCTTCACGAGATCGATGACCTGGGCGAGATAGGTCGCATCGCCGGTCTTGGTCACCTTGATCGTGACGGCGTTTGCGCCATTGATCGCGCCGCCGATCGCCGTTGCACCGACCGTCTTGGTGACGGGACGCGATTCACCCGTCAGCATCGCTTCGTTAAAGCCTGACGATCCCTCGATGATCTCGCCGTCGACCGGCACCTTGGCGCCGGGGCGAACGATGACATGGTCGCCGGGCTTGAGTTCTGAGATCGGCACGTCGTGCGTCGTGCCGTCGGCGTCGATGCGGGTGGCGCTATCGGGCAGGAGGCGCACCAGCTCTTCCAGCGCGCGCGAAGCCCCCATGACCGAACGCATCTCGACCCAGTGGCCGAGCAGCATGATGGCAATGAGGGTGACGAGCTCCCAGTAGAATGCTTCGCCTGGGAAGCCAAAGGTCACCGCCGCCGAGAAGAAATAGGCGGCCGAGATGGCCATCGCGATCAGCGTCATCATACCGGGCTGCCCCTTGCGCAGCTCGGAGAAAAAGCCGGTCAGGAAAGGCCACCCGCCGTAAAGATAGGCGATGGTCGAGAGCGCGAAGAGAACGAGGCCGTCACCTCTGAAGGACAGGACATCCGTCAGACCGAGGTAATGCCGGATCATCGGCGAGAGGAGCAGGACCGGAGGCGTCAGAACCAGGGTGACCCAGAACCGGCGGCGGAAGTCCGCGACCATGGCCCCGTGGTCATGACCAGCATGCTCCGAATGGCTAGATCCGGCAGCCGCGACGATCTTGGCGCCGCCATGACCGGCCTGGTGCGCCGTTTCAGCGCCCGCGTGCCGATGATGGTCGTGGTGGTCGTGATGGGAGCTCATTCTTCCTCGTCCGTCAGGTGGCCCGGCCTGAGGTTGGATTGGGCGGGGCGATAGAGTTCTGTGCCGCGCTGACCATAGACTGGAAGCGACAACGTCCTGATCACAAACCTCGCCGCCGGGCGTCTTGAAATCTTTAATCCAGATCAAGTTCTGGTCGCGCGTGAACGCGGCGCGTCGGTCTCCACTTCAGATAAGTCCGAGATAGGGCATTTCGCAGGGCACTATTCGGATTTGACGAGTGTCCCGGCGTTGCCCTCGAGGATCGCGCGGGCATCTTCCAGCCGTCCAATGCCAGCAACCCGACCGGGCGCGTTGGCAAACTGACAGGCCGCCTCCACCTTGGGGCCCATAGAGCCGGCTGGGAATTGATGCACCGCGAGTTCGCCGGGTCGCGCCCGTCGAACGGGACGTTGCTGCGGTGTGCCCCAGTCGAGATAGACGGCATCGACGTCGGTCAGCATGAGAAATGCGTCGGCAGCAAGGTCTGCGGCGAGCAGTCCGGCGGCTCGATCCTTGTCGATGACGGCCTCGACGCCTTGAAGAGTGCCGGAGGGGTCACGGACGACGGGAATGCCGCCGCCGCCGGCGCAGATGGTGACGACCTTTGCGGAGACCAGCATCCGGATCACCTCGATCTGGACGATCCGCTGGGGCAGGGGGGAGGCGACAACGCGACGCCACCGGCCCGGCGCCTCTTCAACCATGGGCCAGCCATGGGCCCTGCGGGCATTCTCGGCGTCCCGTGCGTCATACACTGGACCGATCGGCTTCTCGGGACGGCCGAAGGCGGGGTCGTCGCGCGCCACCTCGATATGCGTCAGCAGCGTGGCAAGTCGGGTGGCGGGAGGAAGGACGTTGGCCAGTTCCTGCTCGATCACATAGCCGATCATGCCGATGCTCTCGGCGCTGATGACGTCGAGGGGATAGGGTGGCACCTCCTTCAACGCTGCGGCCTGGAGGGCGAGCAAACCGACTTGCGGGCCGCTTCCATGGGCGACGATGATGTCGTGGTCGGTGGCGAGATCGGCCAGCGCCGCGGCCGCCTTCCTGACATTGGCGCGCTGAGCCTCGGCGCTCATCGGCTCGCCGCGCTTCAGAAGCGCATTACCCCCAAGTGCAACAACAACGCGCATGGTCAGGCGCATCCCCGGCCGGGACCGCATGGGACTGACGGCGTTCGGGCATAGGCTTGGAAGCTACCGCTCGGGTCCCGTTCGATTGCCACAAACTCACGCATCAAACGTCTGTCCTCTACGTCTTCACTCTCCGGCCGTCCGTCCATCTCCACGACCATCGTCGCTGGCCCGAACTCTGCGAAGCCCGATACCACGCCCAAGGGTGGCCGCATCTTCGGCCGGGACGCCGATAGGACGGCCCAATCTCGCGGTCGGGGCGATGGCGATCCTTGATCGAAGTTAAGTTCGTCGATGCTGGCTCGTTCTACTGTGAACCCCAGTTGGAATCGAGGTCATCGCCGACCGGCGCTTGGGATCGGGACGTCGGATGGCCGCGATGCTTTCGGCGGAAACAGGTCGACGAGGACATGGCAATGCAGCCCAAGTTGCGAGCGATGGTGACTTTCGCGTTCCTGCTCGTGCCGAGCCTCGCTGTTGCGCAGCACGACGCGCACCATGACGGTGCGGCAACAGGTCAGCCCGCGCCGCCGGCGGCTGCGGCGCCATCGCAGCAATGCGCGCCGATGATGGGTATGATGCAGGGTATGATGGCCGAGCACATGTCGGCATGCATGGCGACGCTGCCAAAGGCCCCCCAGGCCTACATGCGGGCGATGATGGGCATGCACATGCCGATGATGGAAGCGGTGCAGGCCAAGGATCCGGATGTCGCTTTCGTCAAGGGCATGATCCCGCATCACCAGGCTGCCATCGAGATGGCGCGGGCCGTCCTTGAATACGGATCGGATCAGCCGGCGAAAGCCCTTGCGCAGGACATCATTGCGAGCCAGGAGGCCGAAATCGATCGCATGCGCGCGTGGCTCAAGCAGCGCGGCGAATAGATCGGGCATGCCTGCGAGCATCGGGTTTCAGGACTGCCACGCATTCGGGATGCGGTCGTGATCGGAGAGATCGAATGGTTGCTCGGATATGGCGGCGCTGCGCTGGTGTTCTGATCACAATCGCTCTCGCGCTTGGCCCTGCGCTCGCGGATGATGGCTATCGCAGCGCGGACGGCCTGGCCGTCTATCTCGGTATCGTGCCGGCGGCTGTCGTCCGCGGCCATCCGGCGGCCCACGCGGAGAGCACGATGCATGGCGGCGCCGGAACGGCACGCCACCAGCAGCATATTGTGGTCGCGGTGTTCGATGCGCAATCAGGCGCGCGTGTGGAGAACGCCCAGGTGTCGGCCAGGATCGGCGGCCTGGGTCACGTCGGGGAACAATCCGTTCGGCTTGATCCCATGAAGATCGCGAACACGATCACCTATGGAGGATTTGTCACCCTTCCCGGAAACGATCGCTACGACATTGTGGTCGAGATAACCGTACCAGGACGATCACGCCCTGTTTCGGTGACATTCTCCAGCGATCACGTCCAATAAGAGCGGCCGCTAGCGCGATCATTGGCGACAGACCACACCTCTTTGGCTTTGCTCGAATCGAACGGCGAAACAAACAGCTGTAACGAAATGCCATTGATCTGCGAATTCCATACGTCGCCGGTCGCAGGCGTTTCGGCAGACCCGTCGCACATCGGTGTGTCGATAGACTGATCTCGCTGGGTCCAGGCCGGTCGAAGTCCCGCGACTCGATATTCGGCTGGAGGTAATCGTGACTTGGCAACGCGTGCGAACGGAAGAGCTGATCAGCAGACTAGTGGCGGATCTCAGGCCTCACCATGTCGAACGGCGCATTCGATCGCGCAGGCGGTGGACGGTTGCCATTGTTGCGATCGCCTTGCCATTGCTCGCGCTGGTGCGGCCGCTTCGCACTGACATCGCCTTTCAAATGGCGGATCCGATGTTCGTTGCCTCCGTCGCGACCTCGGCACTGATCTTTGTCACAGGTCTCCTGACGATCCTCATGCTTCGTCGCCCAGGGGGCTCTCGGTTTTGGCTCCTCGGGCCGCTGGCCGCCTTCGGGGGCTGGCTTGTCATGGAACTGGCCGGTGTCGCCCTCGAGGTCCTCCGGGAGGGGTGGCGCGCCGTTGCCTTTGAAGGCAGCCCGCAATGTCCCGTCATCATCGGAATTGTCGGCATTCCGATATTTCTGACTACTCTTAGCTTGAGTCGCCTCGGTCTCATAGTGTGGAGAGGACCGATTGTTGTCGTCGCCGCTCTGTCGAGCTTTTCCCTCCCTGCGACGATCCTCAATCTGTTTCACGGCCTCGACACCAGCGCGATGGTGCTGCTCTGGCATCTCAGTGCGGTGGTTGCCTTCGCCGGTACGGCCGCAGTTCTGTTCAGGCAGCGTATTCCGCGCATCCTCTATGAATGGCTCGCTTTGTAGTGGCTGGCGCGGCGAAGCCGATCGATACGCTCGGTAGCGTGCGCACCATTGCTGATCGATGCACAGTCGTTCAGCTGACCGTCACGCAAGAAGTCTCGCGGGGGCCTTCGCACTCTTGCGTCGTGCCGCTGACGCTCCGCAAGCGGCGCTCTTCGCGCTCGATGTAGCCCCGCGTGAGCGGCACCGCGTCCTGCCGTCTGGCGACCTGGATCTGGAACACCATCATCCCTTGATAGCGGAAGGCTAGCTCGGAGACGCCGAGATAGTACTCCCACAGGCGGGCGAAGCGTTCATCGAAGAGTTCGACCGCCTCAGCGCGGCGGGCCAGAAACCGCTCCCGCCAATGTCTGAGCGTTTCGGCATAATGCAGGCGCAGGATCTCGATGTCGGTGATGACGAGCCCGGCCCGCTCTATCGCGGGAAGGACCTCGGAAAGCGATGGAATGTAGCCGCCGGGAAAGATGTACTTGGCGATCCACGGATTGGTGAAACCGGGCTCGTCTGACCGGCCGATCGAGTGAAGGAGAAGCACACCTTCGTCATCGAGCAGGTCGCGGCATTTCCGGAAAAACGCATCATAGTGATTGACGCCGACATGTTCGAACATGCCCACGGACACGATCCGATCGAAACGTTCGCCGACGTCCCTGTAGTCCTGCGATCGAAAGTCGAGACGACCGGGATCCGCGGCGCTGGCGGCGCGTGCCCTGGCGAATTCGAGTTGTTCGGCCGAAAGGGTGATCCCGGTGACGTGTGCATCGAAGGCCTCAGCGAGATAGAGCGCAAGGCCGCCCCAGCCACAGCCGATGTCGAGCACCCGCGCATTCCGATTGGGGAGGAGCTTGGCTGCGATGTGCCGCTTCTTGGCCTGCTGGGCCTCGTCCAATGACATGTCTGCGCGTTCGAAGTAGGCGCAGCTATACTGCATGTCCTCATCGAGGAAGAGCTCGTAGAGCTTCCCGCTGAGATCGTAGTGATGCGCAACGTTTCGCCTGGATCGTCTGCGGCCGTTCTTTTGCGCAAGCCGACGGAGAACGAAGCGAAGGCCGGCCAGCATCTTGGTGGTGATTGGCGCCGCGCCATTGTGGTTTTGGGACAGAAGCAGCTCAAGCAACTGCGTGATAGTGCCCTGTTCGATGACGAGGTCACCGTCGACGAAGGCTTCGCCAAGACGCAGCTCCGGATCGAGCAGGACCCGCCGCTGCGCCGTCGCTGTTCTGAAGCGGACCTTGACGGCCAATCCAGCTCCGTCGCCGAAGGTCCTGGCAACGCCGTTGGCCGTCGTTATTGTGAGACATCCCGTTTTAACGAGACGACGCAGGGTTCTGAAAACAAGGGCATCCATGACCGGGCTTTCTCAGTCGATTGACGCGAAGCCCGACTAGAATGCGTGCGAACCGGCGACAGACTTTAACGTGGATTGAATAGACGGCGCGGCGCGGTCATCGACGCTGACGGCCGGACGATGACCGCGACTTGCGATCACCCGCTTGCATTGATGCGCTGGCCAGACAGGCGCGGAATGAAGGCCGGTACGTCTCGCATATAGCGAGCATAGGCTTCGCCGAATTCGGCCAGAGATTCGCGCTCTTCATGCTTGGCAAGCCGCCAATACATGAACACCAGGACTGGGAACATGGCGAGCGTAAGCAAGGTCGGCCATTGCAGCAGGAAACCAAACATGACCAGCACGAAGCCGGCATATTGGGGATGCCGGATTCGCGCATAGATGCCCGTCGTCGCCAGCTTGTGTTGTCGTTGCGCCTGATAGAGCGCGTTCCAGCCGGTTGAAATCAGAATGAAGCCGCCGCCGATGAAGACAAAGCTGAGAATGTGAAATGGGCCGAAATGGGGATTGGCGCGCCAGCCAAACAGCTCTTCGAGCAGGTGGCCGGCGTCGTGCGAGAACCAATCGACACCCGGATAGCGCGATTGCAGCCACCCCGAGAGTAGATAGATCGTGAGAGGAAAGCCGTACATCTCGGTGAAGAGCGCAATGATGAAGGCGCTAAAGGCGCCGAACGAGCGCCAGTCGCGAGGGGTCGACGGCTTGAAGAAGCTGAACGCGAAGAAGATGAAAACGATCGAGTTCAGGATAACGAGGGACCAGAGACCATAGGCTGGAATACTGTCGTGCATGGGGCGCGCTCCGCTGAAATGATCAATGCTGATGCGGGGATTGATCAGGCGGGGATTTGGCAGGAGGCGGCGGTGCGTCTGCATTCCCGCCATGCCCCCCATGGCCTCCGTGCATGAACAGGTGCAGCAACGGGCAGGCAAGGATGAGAAGGAAGGGCAGCCAGCCCAAGAGATGCGCGCGATGTTCCGTGATCAGGTAGAAGGCGGCGATCGCCAGGAAGCCGTAGAGCGCAATATTCGCCGCGCTGAAGCGACTCGGCCGCTGTTGTTGGTGATCCATGTGATTGGTGTGCGGTTCCATGACGGCCTCGCCGGGTTGGTGACCTTGCCAAATGACGTTGGGCATAGTCCTCACCCGGAGGGTCGAAGGGCCGCTGCCGTGAGGCAGTTTGGCAAATCGCGCTTCTGCTCACGTGCGAACGTTGGGCGCTCCCAGGGGGCGCGTCTTTAATCTCGGTTAAAGTGCTGTCGCCGGTGTCGGCGAGGAACGCGCGAGGCTCAAGCTAATGCCTATCGGTCCGGCGCGGTCGACGCGGTCGGCTACCCGTGGCCGCCGGCACGTATCGAGGGCGTCTGGCGCCGCGGGCTGATACTTCCGCCGGCAAGCCGATATCTCCGTCGTGTAAAGAGGTGGCGGACGGCAAGGCGTCGAATTCGCGCACCAGGCTTGCCACGGAGCGGGCGCACGAACCGACGCGAACGTCGATCCCGCATTCAGCGAGGCGCTCGCGTTCGCCTGCCGCGATAAAGCCGCAGACGAGCCTCGTCGCACCGCTCCCGAGGATAAGCGCGCAAATGGATTCGTTGGTTCGTTCGCGGTTCGGCCGGAACTCTCGAACCGGCGCAAGCGGATCGATCAAGAGCAGGCCATCGCACTTGGCGAAGAACGGACTCAGCAGGGTTCTCTGTCGGCTGCGCGAGACGAGCAGCGCGACCCAGCGCGTTCGTTCTGCCGGCGTCGGGTCTATCGTTGGCATTTCCGATCCGCAGGACATGTCCTCGTGCACTTTATGGGCATGGGCGATCAATTCGCACTTTAATCTCGATCAAACATGGATCGAACAGCGACGACGGCCATCTGGTTGCATCACGATGGCACCGTGCGGGCGCAGACGCGGCGCGCAGAGCGCCCAGCTCCTTGATCTGAGTCAATACTTATTTCCCGAGAGTGTGATGGGCTCAACCTGTCGGCTTCTTTCGCGGCGCCCGTGGGGTATAGTTTCCCTCGGCGCCTCAGGCGGCGCGACCGACGACGGAAAGCCTGTAGGGGCGAGTCTATGCTCAGGGTCCTGGCACTGCTGATCTTCTGCACGGTGACCTTGCTGACGCAGGGAGCGCCGGCGGAGGCTCATGCGGGCCATGCGAACCAGGTCCGGTCGCAGAGCCAGGCAAATTCGGTTCAGCTTGTTCTCGTTCCGTCGTCGGAGGAGGGCGGTTGCCCGCTCCACCATGGGCGCTGCTGCAAGAGCATGTGCGCCATGTGCTATCTGCCGATGCCCCCTCAGCACGAGGGATTCGTGGCCATTCGGCTGGAATCCTCGACTTTCCAGCCGTCGTGCGAGGATATTTCGCGGCCCATCCTGCTTGGCAGAGACCCTCCCATACCGCGCCTTCGCGATCTCTGACGGTCCTCCAGCCAGCGTGTAGCCCGTTGTTTCGTCCGGGGACGCGCCTGAGTCTGGCGGTGCCGCACTGAGTGCCCCGGCGCGCGGTCGCCGGCGGTCATCAGGGACATTTCTCAACGAAGGATTGATGGGCTGCGTGAGCAGCCGCCGGAACGGGCTCGGCGCCCGGGAGGTGTAATGTGAGCTTGGATCGAGCGTCTTTAACAGAAAAGGCAGCCCGGTCGCTCCGCCGCGACGATTGGGGAACCGTCGAGCGCGAGCGGAATGGACTGGTCGTACGTGAGTTGTCATTGGCCGACGCGAGCCGCTGGGGCTGCGCGCGGGGTGATGAGTTGATCCGGCGCCGTGGGCGCCGTCAGGAAGCACAAAACGACGCGTCGCAGGGCACGGCGGCCGGCGCCGCGTCGCCGCTCGAGCAGCATCGGCTGATCCCGCGTTATCACTCCGGCGACCGCAAGATCGAGGCGGGCCGCGACCTGTTCAGCATAGGCTGGACGGGAAAGTCGGTGTTCAACCTCCTTGACGGTTGGGTGGCGGTCTACACGCTTCTCGAGGACGGTCGGCGGCAAATCGTCCAGTTCGCGCTGCCGGGCGCCATCCTGGGTATTCTCCCGTCGAGGCGCGGGCCGGCGACGGTCGGCGCACAAGCCCTGACCGATGTGACGGTTTCGGTGATACCGGCGTCCGTCCTGACTTCGCAGGCGCGCACCGATCCCGAAATTTGCCTGCGGTTGGTTCGGTCTCTGGCCCGCGATTGCAACCTGGCATTCGACCACCTGACCAGTATCGGGCGACGGTCGGCGCGCGAACGGGTGGCACACCTGCTCCTCGAGCTCTTCACTCGCTACCGCGCGCAATGGCCGGGCAATCGTATCGAAGAAATGGCCTTGCCGCTGACGCAAGAACAGATCGGTGACGCGACTGGCTTGACGTTCGTCCATGTGAACCGAGTCCTGAGCGCGATGCGCAAAGAGGGGATCGTGCAATTTCACTATCGCCGATTGCGAATATTGGACCCGGATCGACTGATCGAGGTGGCCGGTGTCGATCCTGAAACAGCGGCGGGCTGGCTCGAACGGCGGCCCTGGACGTAGGGCCTTTTGACTGCGGTCTCTGTAGTCGATGCGACGGCAACGGCATCGTTGGCGCGTCCGGGTGAGAGGAGACCTCCACCCCCGACATAGTCCAAGCCGACGCGTGCCCACCGCCGGGATGCCGCCGGCTTCGGCGTGAGCCTGCGCACCGAGCTGTGATTTGATGATTTCCAGATCATAGATCGATGCCTTCGGCCGATGAAGGGCCGATACTGTGAAGGCGGCGGGAGCGATATACGGCAGCCGAAATGACGGCCAGAATCGAGAGCGCCAGGTTACGAGAACTTCCATCGTCGACGATGCTGATCGCAATCTGCCAAGCGAACGAGCGGGGGGTCGTGGCTGCAACAACTATGACACGACCTCAGTGCCGGCTCCTTAATCGAGATTAAAGATGTCCCCCTGTGGCAGGCCTAGGCTGATTTGGACACAGCGGGGGATAGCGGCAAAGCGAATTTAAAGCCGAAATGCCGACGCCTCGTGTCAGGCCAAAAAGCAGGAGTGATCGAAATGAGCACGTCATCTGTGGACGGAAACAAGACAAGAAGCTCCAAGCCTTCGCCGGCGAATGCCTCTTCCTGTTGCGGCGGGGATGTGAACGCGCAGGCTGGGGAGCATCCGCACGCTCACGATTCCTGCGCGAGTCATGACCACGCGGCCCCGCATACGACGGCGGGAACTGGGGCTGGCGGTCAGAGCCATTCCAGCGCCGGTCATCATCGGAAGACGTCTGGCTGTTGCGGCGGCTGAGCCATTGGCCGGTTGAGGGTGGCGACGCGATCTACGAACGTTCGTCGGTGAACCACGCCGCCCTCGATCGACCGGCCTCCCTCGGCGCCGGCCACGTTGGGGATTAGACGATCGCCAAGCGCACGAATGTCATCCCCACCCTGACGTCGTTCAGACCGCCCAAGCAGCTGCGATCGCGGCGTGTGCGACAGACCTCCACGACAGGATTTGCAGATGAGCAAGAACGACAAGAAAGATAAAAAGGAAAAGCGCGAAGCCGCCCGAAAAACACTTCACGATCTCCAGGTCGATCTTTCGCGACTGCAAAAGCACGTCATAAAATCGGGCAAGAAGGTTCTGGTGATTTTCGAAGGGCGAGACGCCTCGGGCAAAGATGGAACGATCAAACGGATCGTCGAGCATCTGAGTCCACGCGAGACCCGCGTCGTCGCGCTCGGCACACCATCTGACCGCGATCAGAAGTCCTGGTATTTCCAGCGTTGGGTGCCGCATTTACCGGCGAGCGGGGAAATCGTTCTGTTCAATCGCAGTTGGTATAATCGCGCCGGCGTCGAGCGGGTGATGGGGTTTTGCAGCAATGAGGAATATGATGAATTCCTCACGACGGCGCCGTTGTTCGAACAGCTCCTCGCCCATTGCGGCGTCACGATCGTCAAATATTACCTGGATATCTCGCGAACCGAGCAAAAGAGTCGGCTGAAGGATCGACGAGACGACCCGCTGAAGCAGTGGAAGCTCAGTCCGATCGACGATACGGCGACAAAGCACTGGGATGACTATAGCGCAGCCCGCAACGAGATGCTGGCGCGCACGCATACGCCCTTCGCGCCGTGGACCGTGGTGCGCGCGGACGACAAATCAGAGGCGCGTCTCAACGTCATCCGAGACCTTCTCACGCGTTTCGAGTTCGGCGGAAAGGACCGCGCGCGGGACCTGCCCGATCCGAATGTGGTGTTCCCCTACGATAAGGCTGCACTGACGAACGGCCAGATTGCCGAATGAAGCGTCACTCGCCGCTTTCATCGCTCTCTCCGACACGGCGTTACGGCACAGCATTAACCCTGTATTTTCTTCCCTGAGGACGCCCCGATGATGGACCACTCCTACATGATGATCGATTACTGGTCACCGTGGCACTGGATCGTTTTTGTCTTGTTTGCCGCTGTCGTGATTTATCCAATTGGTCGGATCTTGGCTCGACTTGGATATTCGCCGTTTTGGTCGATTCTCGCTTTCGTGCCGATCGCAAATCTGGTGGGCCTGTGGATTGTGGCGCTGGGAGAATGGCCGCGGACGAGGCCAAATACCCGCTGACGCGAGCACCCTGGCCACGCTGTCCTAGCAACGAACGGTGTCGCTTAAGGAATTAGTGTTGAAGCTCGCCTCCGTCGGCCGACGCTGTTTGCGGTAGCGAAGGCTTGGGGACCGAGTACCGAAAAGGTCAGACGCCGCTTCAAGGAACGGTCTTGGCCTTGGCTTCGGCGAACGCCTTCCGCAACTGCTCAGCCTTTTCGCAGTGACAATCCAAGAAGCCGTGGACAGGGCAGGTCCGGCACATCTCTTCGAGGCGCTTTCTCAGCGCTTGCCGGCCGCGATGCAGTCGGACCGTCACGTTGTTCAGCGACGTTCCCAGACTGGCCGCCACGCGGTCTCGTGGCTCACCGAGAATATCAGCGCGCCAGATGATGTCGGCGTACTCGGCTTTGAGCGTCGGCAGGATGCGATAAAGGCAATTGCAGATCGCCGCGTCGAGCTCCTCGTCGACCGGAAGGTTGTCAACCTCTGTCTGGTCGATGACGACCTCGCGGCGGCGGCGGCGCGCTCCTTCGCGCTGATGGTCGACGATGGTTGTGGCCAGGATTCGGCCGAGCCATCCTCGCACCATCCGAACATCGTGAAGCTGTGACGCTCTCTCCAAAGCGCGAAGGGAAAAGCGCTGAAGAACTTCATCCGCCGCGTCGCGATCGCCAAGCCGACGCCGGAGAAACTGAAGAATCTGCTTCTGCGCCTCGACCAAGGCGTGCTGGACAGCGTTGTCGTGATGCTTTGCGACTCCATCAGCTTTGTTGCCGCCGGGCGCAGATTCGTTGTCTTCCGGATTATCTGTCACGACCCTCCACACTCCTAACCTTGAAGATGCGCGTGACGCGCGCCGCAGCCTGCCACCAAAAGCCCTGCGGTCTTTAACCCAGATCAAGGTTTGCGCTTGCGATTCGGCCCGTCCGCTGCTTTAATTCTTGTTAAAGCGCAGGATGGATCGACGACTTTCGTCTCGGTGGCTTGGCCGGAAACGACGCAGGCACTCCCCACCCGCGCCTCCAATCGATATTGCAATGGATATTTGTGCCCATACAACTTGGGCACGCAGCATGCGCAAGTCGGCGTGGTCTTCATGCCGAGGAGTTCAGCATGCTCATCGTCATTCCCGGTTCAGAGGTCGGTCTGCATCCCGCGTTGATGGATCGAGCATACCGATTCAGGCACACGATCTTCGTCGAACAAAAGGGTTGGGAGGAGCTCCGTCGCCCTGATGGCTGCGAACGCGACCGGTTCGACGACGCGCATGCGGTCCATCATATTTGCATGCGCGGTGAAGAGATCGTGGGATATCAGCGCTTACTCCCAACAACGCGCCCGCATCTGTTGAGCGAGGTGTTGAGCGATCTCTGCCGACAACCAGCGCCACGTGGTCCACGGGTGTTCGAGTGGACTCGCTTCTGTGTCGCACCCCCCTATCGAGAAATGCGCCCGCGCAACGATAGCCCCCTTTTGGAGCTCGCCCAAGGCGTTGTCGAATGGGGCAGGGCACGACGAGTCGATACCGTCACTGTCGCGATCGACTGGCGTTTGATGCTGATCGCTATGCAGCTGCGGTTCTCTATACGACCGCTCGGCTTTCCGAAGCGGATCGGCCGCGACGACGTCGTGGCGCTGCGCATGTCCTTCGGTCAAGACACACTGGAGGCGATCCAGGCCGCGCGAGGCACCACCGAGCCGGTTCTCGCACCCGCGCCCTGGCCTACCGCAGCCTGATCGCGAAATACGAAGTGGAGGAAGTGCTGGTGATCCGAACTGCCGATACCAAAGTCGTTGCGCATGAATTGCATGAACGGTACGACGATATTCGGGCGGTGACCTTGATCGGTCGCACGCTGCAAAAAGCTTTATTCGCCGGACGATCGGACGAAGTTGTCTTCTGGGCGCTTGTCCACGCTCATTATCGCGGCGGAGATTTATGCGCCTCGACGGAAGAGCAGCTCGGCTTCTTTTCGCCTTTCATTATACGCGATCCCTCAGAAATGAACTGATAGCGTCGGCTAGACGTCCGACGGGCTCACGATGATCGATGCTGTCGATGCGCTTGGCGGATTGGCCGCGATGCCGGTCGAGGTCGGGAAATCGCCCGGCCCGGTTGGATTCTGCTGGCACACCGCCGACTGGCCTCCGGTAAAACAGGAGGCGTCATAGCCGGCGCCGCGGATCAAATAGCTGCAGACGCTCACGCCATTGCCGTCTTTCACGTTGCGCGCGTTGCAGTCACCACTGGCCGCATAATTGGCGAGCTTGCCGCGCGGCCCGCATCCGAACTGGCAGGCCATGAGTATGGCTGACTGATCGATTGTTTCGCAGCGTCCGCCGTAGCAGACTTGCTGCCCGATCAGCGAGGTCATGCCGTTGCTTTGGGCTTTCGACCATTCATTTTGCTCGTATTGAGTCCATGCGGCAACCTGGGCGGACGGGCTATTGAGAAAGCTTTGCGCGCTGCCGCTGTAGTAGCGTTCAAACGTGCCAGGACAGAACTGGAAGGCGCCCAAGCATCCAAACTGGTTCGTGGTGCCAAAATTTCCTTCGCTGCTGGAGACCTTCGCGGCGAACGGTGCACAGTTCGAGGGGATTCCGGCCGCTGTCAGGTTGGCCGCGGACTCGCCGGCAAAGGCGGCCGCCGCCGAAAGGCACAACATCAGACCGGCGTCCGCGAGGATGGTCCGCCATGCGCGCGCCATCATGGCTTTGCCTCCGGCACAGGGAATGTGAAGTCGCCATTGAGAAGCGTCTTGCCATCGTTCGCCAAGACGAACGGGTGTTGTGCGAAGGCGGCCTGGGCGGCGTTCCCAGCCATCCCGGCGAAACGAGGGTCGTCAGGCGGCACGATCTGATGCATCATATCGTCGACCAGGACGACCGGCGGCTGGTGCGGGGCCACGCGCACGAGCCGGGTCGGGCAGCTACCGGATGAACAGTCGTCATTCCAGATCTGGGAAACGAGAAAGTCGCCGCGGGACGTGCGCAACTCATATTCGTGGATAGTGACCGTGCCTGACGCTCCTAACGCGAGCGCGTCACCCGTCCAGATTTTTTCTGGATCTTGCTTCACGTTGCGATAGGACGTCTTGTAGCTAAACGATGAATCGGCGGCGACGGCCGGCGCCGCCAGCAGCGATACAACAGTCGCAAGAAGACGAATCGTCTTGTTTCGCATGTGTTTGTTCTCCTCAATCTGTGCTGCGGGGCGCCAGCGGTACTTCCAGTGAGCAACCGTCGACGGCTTTGTGGTCGACGATCATGCCGATCTTCACTGTTCGGCTCGACACATCATAAGCTGCATAGGCGGCAGAGGCCGCCGCGTCCTGCACGACGCCGACGAGTTCGAGGAAGCACGCGCGTCCGCCGTCCATCGTTCGGACCCGAAGCCCGTCATAAACAGCGATGCGCAAGGGGCAGAATTTTACCGTGGCGCGTGCCTGCGGCATGGAAGCCTTCATCGTGCATCCGATCGCCGTGTTGAGAATCGTGAGCACGACGGAACGCGTTGGACTCCAGATTGTGAAATGCGCTTCCGTGACCGGTGCGTTGCTGTCGACGAACCGGTGGTCGCCGCGCTCCCGGTAGGCTTGATTGTTGCTCTCGATCGCATCCTTCCAAATGTCGACATAGGTCGCGGTTGCCGCGGACGGACGTTGGAGGTCGGCGTACGACATCGGCCTCCAGGCCTCCGGATCCGGCGTAACCGACTGCGCGAGTGCTTGCGCTTCCATCATGAGTGGAAGTCCTGTGGCGAGGACAGATGCAAGAGTAGTCGGGATGATCGACCGCATAACGAGAGTACAATATCTAATATACTGGCTCAATCGGCGCGCGACTTTCATTGCCGGCTCCGCTATTCGTATCGAGCGCGACCCGGTACCCACCACCACAGGTCCTTCGGCGAGCGTTCACGATTGCGCCACGGAGCAGCGGTTCGGGGCGGGTACACGGGTTTCATGTTCCAGACGTCGGCGTAGTGATAGAAGTTCACGGCTTCTCGGCGGACGCGCCGGCCGTCCTGGTCCAAAAAATCCGTCGCGCAGTGAACGACTGGCCCTCGATAGCGTGTGACACGGACCGTCTGCTCATCCAAGGCGCCCGGCTTGCATCCGAACAGCCACACCGATGCCGGTTGCGAGCGCCCTGGGGGTGCGAAAGCAAGCAAGCGGCGATAGGCCGCGTTGGCTTCCGGCTGTGTCGGATAGGCATAGCGTTCCGTCAGGATCGGAGCGAATGTCGAGCGATCCGGGGCGTATTCGAGACGGCCGGGCTTGACTTCGGCAGGAACGTAGATCGGCTCGCGAGAGGGCGGTCCGTAATCGTTCACCGGCCAAGATTGCGGGGCGGCGCAGCCACCCAGCGCGACGACTATGGGAAACACAAATGTGATCGCTAGGCGGTTCATGGCGTCGCCTCGCCGTGCGCGACAGACGGCATAACGGCTCGGCTCGCTCGCCACTCCCAAGGCATCTGGAATGTGCTCGACCAAAGCCCGCGGTAAGCTTTGCGCGCATCTTGTTCAGCCTGAATATAGGCTCGGATCGCGGGCTCTCGATCTGTGCCCGGCACCGCCACGGCGACGCCGGCACGGAGCATGTCCGCCGCCAGGTCCTGGTGTCCAGCCGTTGCACACCTGACAAGATGTTCGCCGGATTCTTCGCGCAACGTCCTGCAGGCAAGCCAAGCATTCAGCGTGGCCGTCACGAGCCACGCCGTCGCCATCGTCCCGCACGGCCAGGGCTGACGGCCGAGCCGCGCGGTCTGCGCTGGCGCGCACGTCTCGATGCCGTAAAGCCGATAGGCATCCCCGGTCTCGATGTCGCGGAAGCGCGTGCCGTCAATCACCTCTACCCGCAACGGCGGAGACTGGAGCGGCGTGCGTGGCGCGTAAATTCCACTGTCTCGATCAACCGACTGCGCCGCCGCCGAATGCGTGATGACGGCCGTCGAGAAGACTAGGGCGAGCAACCGATCACGCGGCCGCATCGTCGCGCGCGCCGAGATCAAGCTTGTGAAACACGTGGGCAATGATGTCTGTCGTATAGATCGTCTCGCCATTTTTTTTGTAAGAACCATCGGCAATGCGACATTCGGCATAGACCGGGTCGCCTTTCGCGACATTAGCGATGACCCAGGCGGCCGCTTTTTCATTGAGGATGCTCACCGTCACCCAGTCTGTCTCTTCATGGCGCTCGCCTTTGGTGTCGGTCCAGGTGCGATCAGTGGCGATATTGACTTTGGCGGCCTTGTTAAAAGCTTTCGGGGCCTGCCCGACAAAGCCGCGGACGATATAGAGATTGGTGGTTCGCATGATCGCTCCTTCTGCTTCAGGTTGATCGCTACCGTGTTGCCGGACCCGCCGTTGGGGTCTCGGATGCCCCGGCTGGGGACCGCTCGCGCAAGGCGCGCAAGATGATAGGGTTTGGGTCGGGTAGGTCGGCGAAGGCCCACAAGCCGACCTTGCTGCGTTGGGCGACCAGTTGGGCTACGAAGTAGGGTGCATGCACTGGCTGACCGTCGGGCTTCAGTGCTGCAAAGGCAAAACCGGTCGAGATGAGAGCAGTTCCGAGATCGATGCGCGAGCCTGCCGCGGCTCCCTGGCTTGGGCTTGCAAGGCAGAACACGAAGACGGTTCGCTGTTGCGCTGACTCTGCAGCATCGTAGCATTGCGGGTGGAGGTCGCGGATCAGCGCAACAAGCATGGCCAGCGAAGCCTCGCCGCAATCGCGCTTGAGGCCATGGGCGTTTGTGAAGTTCGTTCCACGCAGGCAGGACTGAACGCCATACAAGCGATAGGTCACCTCTCCAGCCGACCAGCTGTCTCCGGTGAGATAGACGACGTCGGCCGCGATCGGAAACCAGGGTGAGGGGGCCTGCGCCGCGGCCGTTGCGGCGAGTGGTATTGCGATGATCGCGGCGAGAAGCGACAGCCGGCGCATGCTAGTAGCCCCGTAGAGAAAAGTAGAACCTTTGCATGCCGTTGCCCGAGCTGATGTCGACGTAATAGGGTTCGCTTCGGGGCTGCCGCACCGTCGTCGGATACGTCGTGGTGCAGCCGCCGTCGCCTCCCGCGCAAGCACGCTCGGGCTTGGATAGGTCCGCACATAAATTTCCATTGGGCGAGGGCAACATTTCGCTGCCCGGAGATCCGGTGACGGCCGTCAGACCAGTAGGGCAGGCTTCGTAGGGCTCGTAGCCCGGTCCACTCGCATGCGCCTCGGAGCATGACGGCCATCCGCCCCCACGCGCCAGACGCCGAAACAATTCCTGCATGACGGGAACGCAATAGGGGATCCCCGACCAACTCGGACTGCTGGCGGCTGCGCATAGCAGAACCTTGCAGCCGAACGACGCATCCTGAGCTCGCGCAGGCGGGACAGCGCCCGGTATGAGACCGAGGCCGACGGCGACCAGCAGAGCTGCGCAACGGTTCATCCAACCCTCCGGATCGAGCTGGGAACGCCCATTCAGTAAGCTGTTGCCAAGGTATCAATATCTAATATATTGTCTATTGAAAAGTGGAGGCAGGGGCATGTCGAAGCGAATCGCGGCAGTTGGACTGGGTGTGGCGGTGGCCTGCGCCACCGCCAACGCGCAGGATCTCGCGATCCCTTCGCGTATCGCGACGATAGATGCTGCCGGTCGCGTACTGCCCGGACAGACAGCTCGCCCTCACATTGCTGCAGCGGGCGCAGCGGTCACACTGCCTTGCGCACCGGCCAAGGCGATATCGACCGAAGAAGCAAAGGCCTTGGTGGCGCGAATTGCCGCTGAGGAAGCATTCTCTTCCGACTTCGTACAATCGGTCGCGAAGAACGAGAGCCAGTACAACTCGATCGCGCTTTCCGATAAGGGTGCGTTCGGACTGATGCAGTTGCTGCCGCAAACGGCCGACCGGTTCAAAGTCAACCTGTGCGATCCCGCTGATAACGTTCGAGGCGGCATACGCTTCCTGCGCAGCCTCCAGGACAAATACAAGAATCCGCTCTTCGTCGTCGCTGCCTACAACGCCGGCGAGGACGCGGTCGCCAAGAGTCGCGGCGTTCCGCCCTATCCAGAAACAGTCCGGTTCGTCGCGCAGGTGATCAACGATTTTTACGGCTGGCCCGGACCTGCCGAACGCGCGGTAGCGACCTCACAACCAGATGTCGTGGAGCTTGCGCCGGCCTCCGCTGCGGGGCGACCGCCAGCGGGGCCGCGATGGAATGACGGATTTGTCATGCACGTCGATTGACATGGAGGACTTGATGAGAGGCTCTATTCTGCGCGGCCCGATTGCACTGACCTTGCTTGCCATCAGCGTCGTCGACGCCGCGGCACAGTCGGGCGGAACGCTACAGCCGGTTCAGTCGACGCTGACGCAATTGGTGCAAGCGCTGACGGGCCCGATCGCCACTGCGCTCGCGACGCTCGCGGTAATCGCTTGCGGGCTTTTCGCCTGGTCCGGTCGCCTGACTTGGGGCATCGCGGGGAGCGTCATTTTTGGCATCGTGCTGGTGTTCGGCTCGGCACAGATCGTGCAATTTTTCCAGTCGGCGGTCGGCCAATGACGGAAGACCAACTCGACGACCCCCTCATCACGCCTTTGGTCAAGGCGCTCACACGCGCTCCTACGCTGATGGGCGTCCCGTACATGTACTTCATGTTCAACGGCGTGACGTCGAGCGTTTGCTTTCTGGTTACCCATAACCTCTTCATGTTGCTGGTCGCGATCCCGCTGCACCTGTTCGGCTACGTGATGACCCTCCGGGACGATCGAATCTTCGAAATACTCTTCGTGCGCTCAACCAGATGCCCGCCACGCACACGCTCCTTCTGGGGCGCCGACAGCTACGCTCCGTGAGGCAGACATGGTCGCGCGCGCTCTGCTCGACGAGCTCACCTTCGGCGCCGTATCGCGACGCGAGCGGCCTGTCGCCTCGCACATCCCCTACACCCGACACGTCGATGACCACATCGTCAAGACCCGCGACGGCCTCGTCCTGACGGTCCTGAAGCTCGACGGCTACTCCTTCGAAACTTCGGACATGAGCGAGGTTAACGCTCGCCTGCTAGGCCGCAACGACATTGTGCGAACCCTCGCCAACTCCCGCTTCGCGATCGCGTCCCATATCGTCCGGCGGGAAGTGCAGCCGCGAATTGCTTCCAGCTTCGACAATGCCCTCTGCCGCGAGATCGACGAGCGCTACGACGCCGCTTTGTCGAAGCGGCGGATGTTCGTCAACGACATTTATCTTACGATCATTCGGCGCCCGCTACAGGGGCAGGCCGGCACCTTCGATGTTTTGATGACGAAGGCTCTCGGCCGCAAGGACGCGGCCGGCGAGTCGGTCGCCATCCAGACCGCTCTTAACGAGCTTCGCGATGCGGCCACGGCTGTCCGCGAGAACCTGGCCGCCTATGGCGCGCGCCAGCTCGGCGTCATACGGCGAGAGGGCGTGTGGTACTCCGAACCGCTCGAATTCCTCGTGCAGCTCGTGAACGGCGGCATGCCGCGGCCAATGCATTTGCCGCGGATGGACCTTTCCGATGCGCTTTCGACGAAGCGTCTCTTCTTTGGCCGGAATGCTATCGAAATTCGCGGCGCCGGAGCTGAGGATACACGCTTTGGCGCAATGATCTCGATACGCGAATATCCGGCGCAGAGCGGGCCGGGATCATTCGACAACCTGCTGCGGGTCCCTCACGAGTTTATCGCGACGCAGACCTTCGCGATTGTCGACCGGCCTGTGGCGGCCAAACAGATCGATCGTGTGTCGCGCCAGGTCGACATGTCGGACGAGGCGGGCTCTATCGTCGCCGAGCACCTTGACGAAGCGCGCGACGAGCTTCTCGCCTCGGAGGCCATCTACGGCGAGCACCACATGACGGTCATGTGCCTCGGCCGTGGCCTTGCGGAGGTCGGAGCAGCGGTCACCGCAGTTGGCGCCGCGCTCACAGATCGCTCGGTCATCTGGGTGCGCGAGGACCTCAATTGCGAGCCGGCGTTCTGGTCGCAGCTTCCAGGCAACTTTGCCTATATCGCAAGACGGGCTGTCATCTCGTCAAAAAATTTCGCCGGCTTCACATCCCTGCACAACTATCCAAGCGGCAGTCCCGACGGGAATCACTGGGGTCCGGCCATTTCGGTCTTCGAGACCACGTCGCAAACCGCCTACTACTACAATCATCACGTCCGCGACATCGGCAACTTCACCGTCGTTGGCCCGACGGGGTCGGGCAAGACTGTATTCCTCTCCTTCATCGCCGCACAGACGCAGCGTATCGAGCCGCGCCCGAAACTCGTCTTCGTCGATAAGGACAGGGGCGCGGAGATTTTCATCCGCGCTTTGGGCGGACAGTACGAGGCTCTTATTCCCGGCGAGCCGACCGGCTTCAATCCCCTATCACTGCCTGACTCCGCGCCGAACCGCGAGTTTCTATACCAGCTGTTCGCCTTCATGCTCAGACCTGCGAAGGGAGGTGAACTGAGCGCCTCCGAAGAGCAGGTAATCCGCAACGCCATTGCTGCCGCCCTGTCCGCTGGTCCAGAAGGACGAACGCTGAAGGCCTTCTCCACCTTGCTGCGCGGCCGTATCCGCGCCGGGGAAGGTGACCTGCTAGCCCGATTGGAAAGCTGGATGCGTCCGGATCAGCGCGGCTGGCTGTTCAACAACGACGAAGATCAATTCTCCATCTCGAGCATTTTCGGCTTTGACATGACGCGTGTCCTCGATGACCCAGTCATTCGAACAGCCGCGCTGATGTACATCTTCCATCGTACCGACGAGCTCCTCACCGGCGACCCGGTGATGATCTTCCTCGATGAGGGATGGCGGTTGCTGGACGACGAGGTCTTTGCCTTTTTCATCCGCGACAAGCTGAAAACGATCCGCAAGCAAAACGGAATCCTCGGGTTCGGGACGCAATCGGCGGCCGACATCGTCCGGTCGGGAGCCTCCAACACACTGATCGAGCAAACCAGCACCAACATCTTCTTTCCGAACCCGAAAGCTGACGACGAGAGCTACCGCCAAGCCTTCCGGCTCTCCGGGCGCGAGGTGGCTTGGATTCGCAGCACTGTCCCCGAAAGCCGCTCGTTCCTGATCAAACATGGCCGTGACAGCGTCGTGGCGCGTCTGAACCTGTCGAGCATGCCGGATCTAATCAAGGTGCTTTCGGGCCGAACAGAAACCGTCGCCGAGCTCGATGCGCTACGCGCACGCGTCGGCGATGACCCCTCGGTTTGGCTCCCAATCTTCCTGGGGAGGGCCCCATCATGAGACCCGTCACCGTCCTCCTGGTCGCCGTGTTCGCAGGTCTCACAGCCGAGGCGCGGGCCGCAATTCCTGTAGACGACGCCGCCCAGCTCACTCAACATTCGCTTACAGCGAGCACGACCGTCAAACTCGTCCCGATCACGACCCAGCGCAAGGACGCCAACAATGGCGTCAAATGCGCAGTCACCACCGGCAAGAAAGCCAGCATAACGGACCCGACCGTCAAGCCTCAGGCCGGCGCAGGGAGCCGGACCATCCAAGCCTATGGACCGGATTTGCCTGCCAACCCCGATCCGGCCGCGCAGGGCGGAGCGCTCAACAGCCAAACGCTCTTCAAGTCGACCGGTGACGTCGTGGCAGGGCTTGACGCCAGTCGCTCGACGTTGTCGGCCGCGCAGTCCGGCTTTCAATCTGCCGGCCAGCGGGTCGGCACAGGCTCGACCGTCATGGCCGCAATGGACATGAACAGTGCCGCCCGGCTGCAGAACAACCTGGCCTTGAACGGCGTCACGGGTTCAACAAACCTGTGGCTCACCGCCCTCAACGCTCTCAATCTGGCGATGACGAGCGACATGAGCCGCGCCGCCGGCGGGATGCGGGCGGCGGTCACAAGCGGGCGCCCCAGCTCGGGACCGACCTGTCCGATCGGCATGATCGGAGCGGGCTCGCCGACCGATCCTTGCCGGACCCCGACAGGCTGCTCGACCACACCGCCCGGGACGGCCCCTGATCCCGGCTGTATCAGCGCCCGCTATGTCGACACCGAAGGCAACGTCATCTTCTACCTCGCCCAAGCGCAAGGCACGCCCGCGAGCGCCGGGTCTGGAGCCGACCTGACCGTCGCCGATGTAGCCGCGGCGCTTGCCGCGATCAATGCCACGAGTCACTAGGAGGATTCGATGCGAACCATGATCGCTCTCGTCGCCGCCGTCGTCGTGAGCCAGTTCTCCCCGGCCATGGCGCAGGTGCCGGTTATCGATAACGCCAATCTGCAAAAGGCCCAGGAAATCGCGACCAGCACGCAGAAGATCCTCACGGCCGATCAACAGATCATGCAGTTCACGCAGAAGACACTGCAGGCGGTGACGGGCGATCGCTCATCGCAGGCTCAAGGTGCGCTGGCGCAAATGGCGCTTGGCGGCGGTTTCTCCATGGCGCAGGCGCCGTCGCTCGGATCAGTTATCTCGGGAGGCGCATTATCGTTCGCCGGCATGGGCTCGAACTCGCAGAACATTGTCTCCACGCTGATTAACGGCCTTCAGCTGGTGCAGACGATCACCGGGCTCGCGAGCGGTCAGACCCATCCGGTGGACATGGCCTACAAGAATTCTGTGAACGTCGCCGCGACGCTGTCAGGACTGATCAATTCGACGCAGGGCGCCGTTCAGCAGCGCTCCACTGCCTTCAAACAAGGCGGCCAGCAGATCGGACAAGCGCAGGACCTCAAGGGCAGTATCGATCAGAACACGCAAGTTCAGGTTCAGACCGGATTGACGATCAATGAACTAAACGGGGTCGTCAACAATGCCGCCGCGGCCGCCAACCAGGCCAATCTCGATCGCATTGCGGCAGAATCCGCGGCCGCGCGCGCCATGAAGTTCACGCCGTGAGATGTTCGGGACACAGAGCGCAGAAGACCGCGAACGCGCCAGCGGATTACTACACCAGCGTATTTGGAGGCCGAATGTCGAAATCCGTGACCATCGCGATCGCCATCGCGGCGCTTATCGTCGGCGTCGTCATCGGACGCTACGCTTTCACGCCCAGCACATCACTCCCCAGTAGCGCGGCGGTGCCATTTGCCGAACGCGGGGGTGATGCAGAGGCGGCGTCGCGCGCCATGACGTTCACGCAACCTAAGGCGCCGACGCAGTGAAACCCATCCTGTTCATCCTTGTCAGCCTTTCTCTTGCGCTCACACTCAGCGCCTGCGCCTACAAGCCTTTGAAAGCGCCGTGCGCGCCCGACGAGGGCGGCACGCCGCTCGCCTATGCGGATCTGCCGCCGGCGCCTCTGCCGGGCTTTCCGATCCATGCCATCGACTCCTGCGGCCCCATGCGGCCGATCTGAGGAGCGCAATGGCCAATAACTTCAACATCACCTCATTGCTGCAATCGGTCGACCAGCTCGGCCAGAACTATGTTTCGACGGCGTATCAGGCGCTGGCAAACGCGGCGACGTCGGGCGGAACCACGGGTGTCGCAGGGCTATTGCTGACGCTCTACGTGATTTTCTGGGGCGTTGGCATCTGGCAGGGCACCGCCACGGGCGGTCCACCGGATCATGCTTTCCGGCTCTTTCGCGCGGCGCTCATCTATGTGTTAGCGACACGTTGGGGAGAGTTCCAAACATTCGTCTACACCGTCTTGAACGACGGTCCCTCGGCTATCGGCAATGCGTTGCTGAGCGCTGTTACCTCGGCCAACAGCACCGGGACATCGGCGAACCTCACCTCTGTGAACGCGGTGCAATCGGCTTTGCAGAACATGTGGGACACCACGAACAGCGCCACCGAGGCGTTCTTGCAGAACGCCGGCATCACCAATTGGGGGCCGTATATTTTTGCTGCTGTATTCTACGTGGTGATGGCGGTGCTGATCGGGTTCGCAATCTTCCTCATCGTTCTGTCGAAAATGTTCATGTGGCTTTTGCTGGCGCTCGCCCCTCTGTTCATCATCCTTCTGCTATTCGGCGTGACGTCGCGCTTCTTCAGTGGATGGGTGGGATCGCTTGCGCAGTACTTCCTCGTGCAGGTACTCGTCTACGCATTTCTTGCCTTCTATGTTTCGCTGATCCAGCAATCGATCGACACACTCAACGGCGTCGCCAACAGCAAGTCGGCGACATGGGCGACCATCGGGCCTGTGGTGCTACTGGCCATTATCGGCATCCTGCTGCTCAGCCAGATCAACAATATGGCCGCGGCGATCGCTGGCGGGATACCGATTTTCGCGCCGCGGTTGGGAGCCGTGCTGGCAACCGCGACTGGCTATCGCATGGGGGTGGCTGCGAACCAGGCGCGCCTGGCCTTCCGCAACCCGCTGAATCCCGCGTCCATGTCGCGCCGCGAGGAATTGGCGGCACGGCAGAGAGCGCGTGTGGGGCTTAGATCGGCGAGCTGGGCACAATCTGCGGAGTTTCGTCGCCTCGCGGATCAGCTTCGCAATCCAGGCACGCCACCCCCTCAAAGCGGCGGAGGCCGGCCGTGACCGAAACCGCCGCAGATGTCCCGCGCATCGATCCGCACTACTATGCCGACGGAGCGACCTGGGAGCGCGACATTGCGAGGCGCAATCGCAATTCCCGTGCTCTTGCATGGATCGTCGCCACCGTGATGAGCGTGGTGGCTGTCACCTCCCTCGGCGTTCTGGCGCTCCTCGTCCCCCTCAAGACCTACGAGCCCTACATGGTGGTGGTCGACAAGACGACAGGATTCGTCGAGGTGAAGCGGCCGACCGCCGAAGGGCCGCTGACGCAGGACGAGGCCGTGACGATGTTTAACGTCGTCCGCTATATCAAGGCGCGGGAGACGTACGATCCGAAGGCGTTGAAGGACAATTTCGATCTCGCCCAACTTCTCGCAACCGGAGACGCGGCGCGCGAACTGACCGAAATTTACTCGCCAGCCAATCCGAACAATCCCGTCAAACTCTACGGGACCAACACCGAAGTCAGCGTCACCATCAAATCGGTGACATTTCCGAACAGCCGAACGGCGCTGGTTCGCTTTTCGACCGACGAGAAATCGGCAACCAACATCGTGACGCGCCACTGGGTCTCGCTGGTACGCTTCCGCTATACCTCCGTGCCGATGCGCAACGAGTGGCGCTTCGACAACCCTCTCGGCTTTCAAGTCCTCGAATATCGGCGTGATCAGGAGTCGGCACCGTCCCCTCGCACCACGGGGCTGCAACCATGAGGCGGGCTTGTGCCTCGGCGCTCATCGCCTTGCTGCTGTCAAGTGGAGGAGCCCTTGCAGAATCGACACCCCGCCCGGGCCGGCTCGATTCACGCGTGCGTGATGTCGTCTACAGTCGCGACAATGTCACCGCGATCGATGCCACCTATGGCACCTCGACGATGATCCAGCTGCAACCTGACGAGAAGATCGAAACGCTTGCGCTCGGCGACTCGATCGCTTGGCGCGTGGAGCCGAATCGGAAGGGCGACATCATCTTCATCAAGCCGGTAGAGAAAAACGCGCAGTCCAATCTCAACGTCGTCACCGACAAGCGCGTGTACTCTTTCCTGCTTCGGTCGAACACGCGTCCGCCATCGAATCAGATCTACGCTGTCCGCTTCCGCTTCCCCGAGGACGAAGCCAACGCCCGCCTGCTCGCGGAAGCAAAGGAGCGCGCGGCCAATCCAAACCTGAAGGCGCTGAACATCGCGAATGCTAACAGCGACTACGGCTACAAGGGATCGTCCGCCAACAAGCCAGTTGCCGTTTTCGACGACGGGACGAAGACCTGGTTTCGTTTCGAGGGCGAGACGCCGGCGCTCTATATCGTCGACACCGACCGCAACGAAAGTCTCGTGAATTTTCGAACCGAAGGGCCTTATGTCGTGGTCGACAAGGTGTCCCCGCAATGGACCCTGCGCAACGGACAGGAATCGACCTGCATCTTCAACCGCCGCCTGACCAACGTGCATGAGCCAACTGGGCTCGAGCCCTATGCCCCGCAGCGTGTGGGCGCGGCGCTCACTTCGGGGGGTTGAGGGCGCATGCCGACTGCTGATGAATATCGATCGCTCGAGCTGGAGGCCGCCGCCGCCACATCGGTCGCCCGCGGGCGAACCGCGCTTGGACGCTTCCTCAAGATTGTCGTCCCCCTCGGTGCGCTGGCGATCGCCGGTTGGCTGATTTACGGATCGCTGAACCGCGGCACACCCATGCTGACGACATCGGACAAGGAGGAGTTCACGACGACACAATTCCCGGCACCCTCACTATCGACACCACGTCCGCAAACCAACCAAGGGACGATCGTCGTTCCGGCCGCACCACCTGAACCCGCCCCGCCATCCCCTCCGGTCGCACCGCCCCTGGCGCTTCCACCGCCGCCAGCGCCGGAGCCCCCGCTTGCCGCAGCGATCCCCAATGACGTCGAGGCGCGCCGGCTGGCGGAGCTCGAACGGCAACGCCAGGAAGAGGAGCGGCGGCGGTGGGAACGGCTTCGCGCGCCGCAGGTCATTGCCGACAACGCCGCTGCTGCTGCCGCCTCGAATAGGGACGAAGGGAATCGCGCCGCGGCGGGCAACGATGATGACCCCAATCGACGCTTCCTTGCCTCGGTTTCAGCAGCCGGGGTGGAGGTAGCGCGCGCCACCAAAAATAATCGGATCGACGCGCTGGTGGCGCAGGGAACTCTGATCCGCGGCGTCCTGGAAACGGCTTTGCAAAGTGATCTTCCTGGCATGGTGCGCGCCGTGGTGACCGAGAATGTTTGGTCGTTCGACGGTCGGCGCGTACTCATCCCCTCTGGGAGCCGTTTGATCGGCGAGTATCGGTCGGGTATCGCCCAAGGCCAGACGCGGGTCTTCATCGTCTGGACACGGATGCTGCGCTCCGATGGAGTCTCGGTGCAGCTTGGTTCCAATGGTGCAGACGATCTCGGCCGGGCCGGCAATGCCGGATTCGTCGACAATCACTATCTCGAGCGTTTCGGATCGGCGATCGTGTTGTCTTTGGTCGGCGGCGCATCTCAGTTCCTGAGCGCTTACGGACAAAACACCGACGGATATGGCAATGGGACCGTCATCACCACGACGGATCCTGTAACGGGCGTTGTCACGCAGACGCAGACTGGCGTCAACCAGAACCAGCTTTCACTGCAAGCCCGCCAGATCGCCGCACAGAATATCTCCCAGACTTTAACAAATATCGCCCAGGAGGCGCTGCGCAATTCCATCAACATTCCACCAACAATCTACCTCGACCAGGGAACACGGATCATCGTGTTCATACGACGGGATCTCGACTTCTCCGCGCTGTATCCGGACCCGGTCAAGGAAGCCCTGAGGGAGCTAAGGCTTGAACGTAGCGGCGCGAAGTCTGACGGTCTTCATTGATCGGGCGCTGGAGCCGATCCGACCCTGGCTTGAGGATGACCAGGTTGTCGAGATCTGCGCGAACGGGCCCGGCGAGGTCTGGGTCGAGCGTTTCGGACAGTCGGCCATGGAGCGCCATCAGGTACCGACGCTGACCGAACATGCGATCCGCCACCTGGCAGAACGCGTCGCTGGTCATTCGGGGCAAAGCGTCAACGAGGAGCATCCGCTGCTTTCGGCGGCACTGCCGACCGGCGAGCGCTTTCAGGGGGTGATTCCGCCGGCGACGACGGCCGGTGGCGCGTTCGCCATTCGCAAGCAGGTCATTAAGGAGATGCGGCTCGGCGACTATCGTCGTCTCGGTTCCTTTGACAAGGTCACCATGGCGGTCGAGGGCACCTTGTCGGAAATCGATCGGCGGCTGTGTGAGCATCTCGATGCTGGCCGGATCGAGGATTTCATAAAGCTCGCCGTGGTGAGCCGGTATTCCATCCTGCTTTCGGGCGGGACGAGCTCGGGTAAGACAACATTTTTGAACGCGATCCTGAAGGAGGTTCCGACCGACGAGCGCATCATTACGATCGAGGACACACGTGAAGTTAATCCGATTCAGAAGAACTATCTACCGCTCGTCGCTTCGAAAGGCGACCAAGGCGAAGCGCGCGTCACCGTGGAAACTCTGCTGCAGGCTTCGATGCGGCTGCGCCCGGACCGCATCTTTCTCGGTGAGATCCGCGGGGCGGAGGCGTACTCTTTTCTGCGCGCAATCAACACCGGCCATCCGGGCAGCATCACGACGGTCCATGCCGACAGCTCGGCCGGCGCCTTCGAGCAGCTCGCCTTGATGGTGATGCAGGCGGGTCTGGGGCTGCGCCGGGACGAGATCATTGGTTACATCAAGTCCGTGCTGCCGATTGTCATTCAGCAGACCAAAGTCGGGGGCTGGCGCGGCACTTCTGAAATCTACTTTTCGCGGATGGCGGATTGGCAACGCGAGCAAGACAAGCCGGGCGAAATGTCATGAGCCGTGTCATCGCCTTTCGGATCGGCATCGGACTTCTTGCAGTGCTGGCGTTCTGGTTGCTTTGGAGCCTCGCTTACGAGGTAGTGGTCGCATTGCGCTGGTCGCCGCAGCGTTTTCCAAGTGAAGGCTCGAGCCGGTGGGCCTTGTTCGCGATGCAGAATGGAGATCGCTCAGCTGATTTCTTCCTGATTGCGTGGCGCCACTTTTATGATCGGCTTGTCTATCCTGCGACCCGCATGGAAGCGCTTATCCGGGCCGCCTATGCGGCCGCAGCGGTGTTGGCGATTGGCACCGCAGGCGCACTCTTTGCTTTCGTCAACCGGCGGCAGATGCCTTACGGGGCAGCACGCTTCGGCACCGTCATGCAAGCGGCAAAGCAAGGCCTGACCGCGAAGCGTGGGGTCGTGCTCGGCACGCTGAGTGGCGCCACGATCCGTTCGGACGAACCGGCCCATATCCTGGTGGTCGGACCATCCCGTTCGGGGAAGGGGACCGGCTTCGTCTTGCCGAACGGATACCTGTGGGAGGGGTCGGCCGTGTTCTTCGACCCGAAGCGCGAGAATTTCGACGCGCTCGCGAACCACCGCACCGCGATGGGCAACAAGGTGTTCATGTTCTCGCCCGGGTCCAACGATACGCATCGCTACAATCCGCTCGACTTCGTGCGGCGCGACGAGCGGATGGCGACCGACTGCCTGGTCGTCGCGTCCTTCGTCATCCCGGAGAAGGCCGACGACACCTGGGCCGGGGCTGGACGCCTGCTGCTCTCCGCGCTGATCGGCTATGTACTGTCTTCACCATTGGTTCAAGGCGCCCAGCATATGCGCACGGTTGCGCGGATGACGACGACGGGCAAAGACATCTCCACGGTGCTACGGGCGATCGTCAGGACAGAGCGTCAGCACTTGCCGACGTGGGTCGTCGACAGCTTCAACCAGTACATTGCGCTTGAGCCGGAAACTCGAAATAGCGCCGTGTTCAACGTCAACATGGCGATGAGCCTCTGGAATAATGGTCTGATTTCAGCTGCGACGGAGACGTCCGACTTCGATATCCGCGAGCTGCGGCGTCAGCCGATGACGATATTTATCGGCTGCACGATCGCCGAGCTGTCGATCTTTCGGCCGCTGATCAGGATCTTGTTTCAGCAAATCCACGATCTCTTGATGGTGAAAATCCCTGGCGAAGACG